>Ga0209050_1000163_pt1 | contig 154895 bp, 110 predicted proteins | sample Araplavi_mTSA_r2_FD_184276 | JGI IMG/M metagenome (GOLD analysis project Ga0209050, IMG submission 184276) | Arabidopsis root microbial communities from North Carolina, USA - plate scrape MF_Cvi_mTSA_r2 (SPAdes) (version 2) | ecosystem: Host-associated > Plants > Roots > Endosphere | place... | reverse complement strand
ATTCCTATAAAACCAGGATTCTGCCTGATATACATCAGCGACTTATCTTTATCTGAATTGTAAAATTCCCAGCCGGAAGCCACGGTATTAGATGTACAGTCAAAACGTAATACTCCGGGATCAGCCGGAGACGCCCTTAGGTAATGTGTCCATATACTCCCATTCGCAGGATCTGCGCTAAAGCATAATCCATCTTTATTTTGAATGGAGATGCTGTTGGTGGTTGTATTACCCTGCGTAGTAACTGTCTGAAGGTTGGGTGTTTGAGAACTGGCTGTCAAAGTCATTCCCAAAAATGTAAGCAGTAGAGAGAATAATTTATTATTCATAGGTATTGTCGCAGTTGGCCTTATTTGTTATTGCTCCTTTTCTCCAATGCTTTCAGACGCATGTCCTGTTCCGCAAATACGCTGTCCTGCGCTTTCATTCGCTGCTTCTGTTCCATCAATTGCTTATCCTGCGCTATCAGGTGTAGGGTCATCTCCTCGATCTTTTGCAATAATTTCGCCTGGTTTTGACCAATATCAAGCCCTTGTTGGCTTACCTCTTTTGCTGAAGGGATTTCAGGAAGATGTTTATGTTCCGCAATGAAGCTTTCCAACTCCTGTAAAGAAGGCAATTTATACGAAGGTTCAAATACAAAGTCGGGCCAGTCATCCGGTGTTACCCTTACCTTTTTAGCATAGATGTCGCCGTTAACTGCCAGCATCGCTTTAGGATCCGTGGTGCCTATTCCTACAAAACCCGTAGATTGCTTAATGAACAGGACGGTCCTGCTAAGGCTGGAGTTATAAAACTCCCAGCCACCGGTGGTGCTGGATGAATTGCAGTCGAAACGTAATGTTCTTGGCTCCGTTGGAGAGGGTTTCAGATAATGAGACGAAGTGCTGTAATTGGTGGACGCATCTACGCCTACGTTCAAGCCATCTTTGTTCCAGATGACAATGCTCTTGTTGGTGAAACTTCCCTGGTCAGTGACCGCCTGGAGATTAGGGGTCTGGGCGCGGGCCGTCATAGTCAATATACCCAATATAAAAAAAGGGAAAAACTGTTTACTGTTCATCATCGATAGGGACATTCTGGCTGCTAAACTAACGCAGTGCCCCGGAGGAAGCCTAAAAAGGTTCAGGAACGGTAGTGTATTGTTTACTAACGGCAGATAATATTAGACGATCAATCCCCCTGCTCCTTATTAACCGTCACAAAAATCTGGTTCACCGACAGATCGCTTGCGCTAATATTCCCCCCACCTACCTTTATCCTGCAAATACGACCACAAAAACGCTGCGAACTATGGAAAGAAAATTGTTCCTGAAAAATGGACTGGCTGCCTTAGGCATTGCATTTGTTGCTCCGCTGGCCAGCGCCTGTAAGAAAGATTCGGATATAAGTGCTGACACAGGTGAAGATGTCACTAATACCGGTACCGGGTCAACTACCTGTACCGTTGCGCCTTCTGAAACAGAAGGGCCCTTCCCTACCAAACAGCCTTCGTCTTACGTAAGAAGCGATATCAGAGATGATCGCACGGGTTACAAACTAACCGCCACCCTTACCATCGGCAAGGTAAGCAACAGCTGTGCAGCATTGGCAGACGCGATAGTGGACATCTGGCATTGCGACAGAGCGGGTAATTATTCAGAGTACGGAGGTACCGGTATGCAATCTACCGATTACACCGGCGTGCATTTCTTACGCGGGCGGCAGACAACAGACAGCAATGGGCAGGTAGTGTTCACCTCCATCTTCCCCGGCTGGTATTCAGGACGTGCCACACATATCCATGTGCATATTTATGATGCCAGCGGCACTTCGCTGAAAGTAACACAGATCGCCTTCCCCGAAGGATCAGGCACAGCGCTGGCCCTGGTGAACGGCTATGAGAAAGGAATGTCGGGTTATACCTACAATGCAAATGATAATATCTTCAGCGATGACAGCGCAGGGGTTGAGATGTCTGCCGTTAGCGGTAACCTCACGGACGGATTTGCGCTGGCGATTAAACTGAACGTGCCATAAAATAAAAAAAACAGCTACCCGGGAACTGGCTGAAAGGTAGCTGTTTGTATGAACATTGGGGCTCTCAAACAAGATGACTCCTAACTAAAACTCTAGAATGGCGCTAATGACAAAAATTCGTCCTGATACTTTTTCCTTTGCTTTGACATCACTGACCAGTTGCCGAGCCATTGTGCAAGGTGGCTGGTCGCCCTCTTCATGGCGGAAGGTTTAATGATGATATTAAGTAAGGTACAGGGAGCGATCGCTCTTCGCTCAGGACTTTGTGCCGATTGTATGTCCTCTTCCCAAAGCAGCTGGTTCTTACGGTATACTTTGAAGTATACATCCGGTCCTTTGTGGTATTGACCCTGACGGACCGGCAGTAAAACGCCGGCTGACATATCTTGAATGCCGAACTGCACTTTATAACGGCCTAACCCGTTAGTTTGGGCGCTGCCGAGTAACTGATTGTTCAGGGCATTGTAAATGGCTACTTTTAATTGAGGCTGGCCGGCCATGGTGGCATGATCTTTTACCGTACCGCTCACCACCCAGGTACCGTAAGTGCCCCTGATCTGGTTCCAGTATTCTGAAGGTATCACATACGCGAAGGCCGCCAGGTACTTGTCTCTTGTTCGTTTCCAGTGGGGCACCAGCCTGCTCAGATGGTACTGGGTCACGCTCCGCTTGCCTGAAGCGCGCCCCGGCATCTGTTCCAGGCACAGGTCCAGTTCCAGGGGTTCTGTAAATAAGTGGTTCTCTTCCCAACTGAGGCGGAAATCGCCTCTTTCATCCAGCACTGTTTCGGCTAACAAACGGTCTGCTTTCTGGTCCACATCAGCGGGAGAAAGCTGTTTAAGATGATTGAAATTACCTTTACCTGTCACATCTGACTGGTAATGGCCTTCAGGCAGATAGATGCGTAAGCGCCCTTTAGCCATCGGCTCAATACATTCATCACAGATTAGCGCAGAGATGTTTCCAATTAACAGGTAACTCATAGTTTGAAAGTTTTAAAAAAAGGGGTTAACGAGTAAACCCTGGATCGGTTATCCTCTCTACTGAATAACCAACTTTTTTCCTTTTCTCTTTCTCTGCATACCGGAAGAAACAAACATGGGTAGAAAGGCCCAATTCAATTATAAACCCAAGTATTGTCCCTCTCCAAAGTCGTAACGTGAATCTTTTGTACTCAGGTTGATAATACAAAGGTTGGGAATAAAGCAAGAGCAGTCAAGCGTTATTCACGCAGAAAATCAAAAATGCGTAGAACTACGCATTTTCTGCGGGAAATACGGTAGCGCCTGATGGAAATGGAAACAGAAAGGGATTGCCGGTTAGCAATCCCTTAATTATGAATACGTTACAATAAGCACCCTTGCGCATACACTATCAGGCCTCAGAGACTCCGGCCCCAAATGTCCAAGCCGGACATAAAGGCGGACACGGAATGCCGCCATCCGCCAGCGGTGCTGCCGTGATCTGCATTCCCCCGGAGGTAGTTACCGTATATTGAAGAATGTTACTTCCTTTTACATCTACCGCTACAAATACCAGTGCTTGCCTGTGCTCCTCATTTATACCGTTAAAGACCCGGATACCTGCACAGCCGGGAACACTTAACATGGTATCAAAAATATCACGGCCATACAGGAACGAAAATACGGCGTCTGGCTCCTGGATCTGCCAGGCGCTGATCAATTCCTGGGCCTCTTTGCGGGTGATCGCCTCTCCTGCCTTTTCAAGGTTCAGCGGTTCATGACCGGTATGCTTCCAGGTGTATCCATCAAGGGTAGGATTGCCGTGCGGCGGGCAAAAGGGCGGGCAGGGAACGCCATGCTCCATAATAGGAGCATCTATCCACAGTACGCCTTCACCCGTTTGTACCTGGTAATTTAAAATGTGCTTACCGGTAGCATCCACAGCAACCAGTACAAGGGCCTGCCGGTCCTCTTGCTCCATATAAGCGTTAAAGACCCTTATGCCCTCGCAGTGAGGAACTGCCAGTATGCTTTCAAATACATGCCGTCCGTAAAGGAATGAAAATACGCCGTCAGGTTCCTGTTGCTGCCAGGCTGTGATCATTTCCTGAGCTTTTTGCCGGCTTACAAATTCGCCGGCCTTGCTGATGTCCTTTAATAGGGCCGTTTTTTGATGGGTCATCATAAAATGCTGCAATTTTAATTGTTAAATAATGGGGATCTATTAAAAGTATGAGTGAACATGATGGGGATACGGGAGTTAATATTTACCTTCAAGATAATGACTATCCATCGGGATTGCAACATGGGGATCAGATTTCATAGAAAAGAGAACGCGGATGATCCTTCGTTCCCCGCAGCTGTCGCGGGGCATGCGTAGAAATACGCATTTTCGCGGAAAAGTACGGAATGTAAGTGAATCTACTCTTTCCGAAAAGCCTGTCAAGTGCAATATAGTAGCAGCTTTACAAGGATTGCGACATACACTTAACACAAAAGTGTCATACATATGTAATATATGAAAAGTAAGATTTTGTAATAACTTTACCGCCACTGGCTAATTTATCTAACATCCTAATTAACTAAAACTGATGTCACATGAGTACAAATTCTAAAAAACACTACCCCCGAGATGCCGGGGAATTCATTTCCTTGAAAGATGCTGATAAAATGATCAACAGCTTTCATGAACATCAACAGAAAAAAGGACTCGGCGACAAGTATACCAAAGCATATTTCTTTGGGAAAGACAAGATCCAGGAGCTGCTGAATTGCCATGAAGACATTGTTGGTATTCGCATTTACTACGGTAAGGATGTGGACGGAGATGGTATCGACGACAAGAAAATGGTGCTCTATGCCGTGAACAAGGAAGGTAAAAATGTGCCTTACAAACGACCCAGACCCCAAATTTCCGGGTTAAGCTTCTCGGCGCCTGACCCTGCCCCGACAGGAGAACCTGTTGATGATGGAGGTGCACTGGATGGCGGTTTACCATGCCCTAATTTCTGTCCATGAGTTAGTTTCAAATAAAGAGTTGCTAAGTGAATACTTTTACAGTGCTTTTTTATATGATGACGGGGATCGAATGTTTACTTTTGATCCCCTTCACATTACACTACAGATTGCTAGATAGAACAGAAAAATGGGCCTATTATTACCTTATTTCAAGTGTTATTTTTGCAGTAGGATCATCGGTCCTCGGGATAATATACTATAATAACTTGTGGTTTAACTCCATCATGTACCTTATACAATTTATTATACTTTCTGTGTACTATTCCCTTTTAATTAAAAATACGCTGGTTAAAAAAGCAATAAAAATATTGGTGCTGCCGGCAGTATTTATCTTCTTCCTGGATTTTTTCAAGCTGGAGGGTATGCTTGCTTTTAACTCTATCTTCGCTACTATCAAAATCTTCCTGGTACTATGTTATGGCATTATATTCTTTATCCAGCTGTTGTTTGATGAGGAACTGATCAAGGGATCCATTTTCATTAACTCCTTACCCAATTTCTGGTTCAATTCGGGATTGTTTATCTACCTGTGTTGCGCTTTTCTAAACGCCCTGACCTATAACTTCTATCTCAGCCATGCTGCCACCAAGGCTAGTCGCCTTATTGTGCTGTCTCTGATTTTTACAAGCGGCATTATTGAAGCAATTCTTTTTTATATTGGCCTCATGAAAGCAAAAAAACTGCGGGCATGAACATTTTTGAAATGGTAATTATCGGTACTGTTGGTATGCTCATGCTGGGCATAGTAGTAGTCATACTGGTAATATTTCAGCAAAAACAAGTCATCCAGCACAAACTCGCCCTCCGCGATAAAGACCTGGAACTCCAACGCGAACGCCTCGTAGCCGTTCTCCAGGGCCAGGAACAGGAACGCAAACGCATCGCCGAAGACCTGCACGATGAGGTAGGCGCCCAGCTGTCCGTACTGAAACTGAACCTCGGCCAGCTGTCACAACACCTCAAAACCGGTAACGGCGAAGCAGAACGCCTCAAAGAGACCAAAGAGTTTACCGACACCATCATCCAGCACCTGCGCTTCATCTCCCAAAGCCTGCACCCGCAGGCCCTGGATAACCTCGGCCTCTCCCATGCGCTCGATTCCTTCTGCAGCCTGATGAACAAGAACAAACAGGTGGAGATCGCCTTCAAAACCTCCGGCAACGGCCACCTGGTAGACCGCGAAAAGGCCCTGAACGTATACCGCGTGGTACAGGAGCTGATGAACAATATCCTGAAGCATGCCCAGGCCACCGAAGTACTGATCACCTACCATAGCACCCCCTCCCTCCTGAGTATAGACGTGGAAGATAACGGCAACGGCCGCCTCCTGGACTCGCTGGACCAGTCCCGCAGGAAAACCGGAAGCCTCGGCCTTAAAAATATCGAGAGCCGCTTGAATATTATCGGGGGAAGTATCAACTTTGCAAAAAGAACGCCAACAGGAACGGTCGCGCAGATCCGGGTAGAAAACTACCAGCCCGCGATCGGATAGCCGGAAACTCGCTAGATATTAAATTGTTGACAGTTAAACGTTAAGAAAAAAAATCACTTAACTTTACAGGCTATTATACTGTTCACACAATCATCTCCCTATGGCTGACAAGATAAAAGTGGCGATTGCTGACGATCACAAGATCTTTCGAAGCGGCGTTATTAATACGCTCACCCCATATGATAATATCAATGTGGTGTTTGAAGCTGAGGACGGGGAGCATCTGTTAAAGATCATGGAAGAAGAGCAAGTGCCGGACGTTATACTGATGGACCTTAAAATGCCGAACATGGACGGCATTCAGGCTACCGTGCAGGTAAAGGAAAGGTTTCCCGAAATAAAGATCATCATTCTTACGATGTACGAAGATGACAACTTCATCGTGCACCTGGTAGAGAACGGCGCCAACGCCTACCTGCTCAAGAACGCCGAGCCCGAAGAGATCTACGAGGCCATCTGCACCACCTATGAAAAAGGATTCTACTTCAGCGAGAACGTCAACCTCGCCCTGCTTAAAAAAGTGCTGCACAAGAACCGGCAGCAGTTCAAACCAACCTTCAGGAACAATAACGCCAATACGGAACTGCAACTGAACGAGCGCGAAAAGGAAGTACTGCAGCTCATCTGTAACGAGTTCACTACCCAGGAGATCTCCGAGAAGATCTTCCTCAGCCCACGCACCGTAGAAGGCATCCGCCAGAAACTGCTGGAGAAGACCAGCGCCAAAAATACCGTGGGCCTGGTAGTGTACGCTTTCCGCAACGGACTGATAGAATAAACAGGCACAAGCTACTAGCCGCTGGCTATTAGCTAAAAAACTAACGGCAAACAGCTAAAAGCTAAATGCCAACGGCTAACCGCTAAATTTAAACCACCAATATATGAGAACACTACGTTATCACATGACCGCAGCCGCCTGCGCGCTCTTGTGTTTTGCCCAGAGCGCTTTTGCGCAGAACGTTAAAATGCCGGCTCCCAGCCCCACCCAAACAGTAAAGCAGGATTTTGCACTGTCCTACGTGGAAGTGAACTACTCCCGCCCCGCTGTGAAAGGCAGGACCATCATGGGCGATCTGGTGCCTTATGGTAAAGTATGGAGAACCGGCGCCAACAGCGCTACCACCATCACTTTCGGCGACGACGTAAACTTCGGCGGCAAAGCCGTTAAAGCGGGCAAATACGGCCTGCTCACCATCCCCGGCCAGTCTGAATGGACGATCATCCTCACCAAAGACCTGAACGTAACCAGCCCCTCCGCCTACAAACAGGAGAACGACGTGGTACGTATCACAACGCAACCGATGGAAATGCCTTTCTCTGTTGAAAGCTTCCTGATCTCTTTCGACGAGGTACTGCCCAGCTCCATGAACATGCTGCTGCTGTGGGATAAAACTGCCGTACCGGTAAACATCACCGCCGATATCGATGGCAAGATCACCGCCCAGCTGGACGAAGCCATGAAAGGCGAAAAGAAGCCCTACTTCCAGGCAGCTTCCTACTACTTTGAAAGCGGCAAAGATCTGAAGAAAGCCCTCGAATGGGCCGATGCCGCCGCCAAAGAAAATCCTAAAGCATTCTGGATCTACCACCTGAAAGCCAAAATACAGGCTAAATCAGGCGATAAAGCCGGCGCAAAAGCAACTGCACTCCAGTCTATAGAACTGGCTAAAGAAGCTAAGAATGATGATTATGTGGCGCTCAACAATAAGCTGATCGCAAGCTTATAAGAGTCTAACGTTTGAGGTTTGAAGTTCGTTAAAGGTTGAAAGTTCATGACAGGTATGCCGTACCGGCTTACTCTTCCGGAACATCTAACATCCAACGAACCTCAAACCTCAAACTTCAAACCTCAAACATTTTCACGTATTTCTACGCTTTTCTTACGTTAACCCTTCCCCTACATTTGCATCATAATACCACAACCCCAATCAGATCTGCAGATTTTTGATCTAAGTTTTTTGTTTTTCTAAAACCCCAAAATGTAATTATCATGCCATCACGCACCAAAGTGCTCAATACCAACGAGAACGTTGAGTTGAGAAGCAAGCAACATTTCCTGCTCCTTAAAAACCCGAACTATTTCGGTATCCAGGATAAGGAAAGCCCCCTGAACGAACAGTTCAAACCCCAACTGGAACTGTTGTACAACACATTTTATGAAGAACTTACCTGCCTAAGCTACAAGCCAGACACCCAGCGCCTGAGCGCCATCGTAAGAGTGAAACAGGGCGCAGGATACAGCGGCGGCCCCTGTACACCAGGCAGCAAAGAGTATGTACGCTTTTATGTAAGCTATGACAACGGCGCCTCCTGGGAAGATGAAGGCGTAGTGAATTTTGACATCCATGATTTTGGCAGCCCCGACGATCTCTGCTACGAAGTATACAAAACCTTCGTTCCAAAGAAGAGAGCCTGCTGCGATAAAAAACCCGTACTTCCCCTGGTACGCGGTATCCTTTCCTGGAACCAGCTGCCGCCGCCCGCATCCCCCTTCTGGCCTCCTATCTGGGGTAATGTGCTGGATGCGCACATCCAGGCCGCCCCGCGTACCGGCATTATCTGCCTGCTGGATGATATCTTTGTGAGCGCAGGCGTAAAACTCGATCCCAAACAATTTGAATTCATCGAACAGGCATTGCCCCCATTGGATTATACCCCTGAAGTAAAAGAGAATTACACCCTGGAAGAAATTACAAAGATCTATGGTAAAGACGTGGAGCCTTCCAGGAAAGGCTTCGGCTTTGTAAGCAACACGCTCTTTACAAAAGCTGCCGTTAGCGCAGAACAATACAGTCTCTTAGAGAAATACGACCTGGATATCAGCGCTATCATCGATGCACTGCAACAGCAGCAGTTCAATACCACTTACGAAGAGGTGACCTGCGTGGGCCTGAACCGCGACTTTGATACACTAAATGCAGCAATCCATATCAAACGCTCCGCCGGTTACTCCGGTAACCTCTGTTCCAAAGGCTCAAAGGAATACCTGGCCTATTACATGGATTTTGGCGCCGGTTGGGTATACATGGGCACTTCTTCCGTAACCGTGCATGATATCACCTTGCCCGATGGTGGCCTGTGGTACAACGCACCGCTGAAAATAACACTGGATCCTTACCAGAAAGAATGGTGCCAGACCGGCCGGGCAAAAGTAAGAGTGATCCTTTCCTGGAACTGGGTACCGCCCGTAGATCCCAACTGGGTAGCACCCTGGGGCGATTGGGAGGAATGTAACGTGGAGATCAAACCGCTGCCCAACGGTGTGAACCCCGGCCAGCTGAAACCCTTCATCGAACTGCTGGGCGGTATGCCGGTGGATCTGATCAGCAGCGTTACCGGCGAAGCCAATGGCCTGCACACCCTCGGCTTTACTGCCGTTGAAAGCCCCTTTGGCGGTAATACCACCCTACGCGGCCGTTTCTTTAACCAGAACACCCATAACTTCCGCTACAGGATCAGGGTGATAGAACCCAGCACTGCCATCCATTCCGTAATGACGCCGGTGAAGATAAAAACAGATACCTTCGGCAGCATCTCGCCGCAGATCACCCTCACCCCGGATGTAAACGGCTGGATGCCTTATATGGCCAACCCAAGCACCAATACCTTCATCGTAGATGATTTATTCGGCAGCTTTGTGCCTGTTGAAAATGGTATTCACTACATCAAGATAGAATTTGAAGATACTACCCTGGGTGGCGTATTCTACAACAGCCAGTGGGTAGCATTCAGAGCAGACGTGCATGCACCGGATGTTGACGTGACCATCACCAGCGGAGGCGGCGACTGTGGCGACTTCCCGCCGGGTACTACTATCTCGGGTACTTACCATATATTTGACAATGATAGTGCGGGCATGAGTTTGTATATTACCCCTGCAGCCGCAGGCACTACCATACAAATAGACGGCCTGGCCACTGCATCCCTGTCTTATGGCAGCGTAATGTTCCCCTTGCCTGACGCAGGCAAATCCGGTACCTGGACATTGCAGACCACCGGCGCTACGCCGCCCTGCGGTTACAATATCTGGATACAGGGTCACGACCGTACCATTGTGGGCAGCAGCCAGTATGGGTATTATGCATATATGCCCAAAGGATTCTGTCTCGGATAAACAAAACGATGAATACTTATTATCTCATACTCGTTATGCTGGCAGCCTGGAGGATCACACACCTCTTCCAGGCGGAAGATGGGCCTTTCGACATCATCTTCCTGCTCAGGAAAAAGGCAGGAGCAGGTTTCTTCGGAAACCTGCTCGACTGCTTTTACTGCCTGAGCATATGGGTGGCCCTCCCCTTTGCGATCTGGCTCGGCATCTCCTGGCAGGAAAAGCTCCTGCTCTGGCCCGCCATCTCAGGGGCAGCCATCCTGCTGGAAAAGCTGACATCAAAACAAACAATAGACCACTAAAAAAACATTACTATGTGTTGCGGAAAGAAAAGGGCCGCATTAGCGACCCAGTCAAGAGGAATGGCACAGCCTTCAGGAAGACCTGAGCCGGAGATGCTCGCCTTTCAGTATGTAGGCGATACCTCGCTTACAGCCACCGGCAGCATTACCGGTAAAACATACCGCTTTGCAGCCAAAGGCGCCATACAGCTGGTGCACCGCCAGGATGCCTCCCGGCTCAGAGATGTGCCTAATCTTATTCAGGTAGATTGATCGTGGCGCTGCTGTCTTCTTTTTTGGTAAAGAGATGAATGATGAAGGCCAGCAGCACCACCAGTACACAGCCGATCACATTCAGCCAGAGAAAGGATACGATCTCCATTTTGTAGATGGTGATCACCAGCACTTCGGAAACAATGGCCGACCAGAAAGTGGCATTGCCTCCCAGTTTCCTGATGTAAAAAGCTACCATGAAAATGCCCAGTATCACCCCGTAAAAAAGTGATCCCAGCACGTTCACCGCTTCTATCAGGCTTCCCAGCTCGCTGGCGAACTGCGCTACCATGATACAGAAAATGCCCCATATCAGTGTCCACCAGCGCGAGACCTTCAGGTAATGGGCATCCGAATCATCTTTGTTGATCATCCGCTTGTATACATCCACGATCGTCGTAGAGGCGAGCGAGTTAAGCGCAGCGGCAATGCTGCCCCAGGACGCCAGGAAGATAATGGCGATCAGCAGCCCTACCAGGCCTTTCGGCAGGTTATTCACCACAAAGTGAAGAAAGATATAATTGGTATCATTATCGTCTGCAGCCGGGTCGGCTTGTTTGATCAGCTTCCTGGCCTGCGTCCGCAAACCTTCCGCAGCAGTTTCCGTTTGCCGTAGCGCTTCCTGCGCCTGGCGGATCCTGCCTTCATCCTTTCCTTCCAGCGCGCTGGCCAGTACTTTCACCTGCTGCTGTTTTGCGCTGGAAAGCTGGTCATACCGCTGTTCCAGGCCTTTCAGCTCCACGCCGTATTCAGTACGGTATACTTTATTCAGCTGCCCCTGGTTAAAGAAAATGGGAGAACGGAAATACATGTAGAATACAAATACCAGGGCGCCTATCAATAAGATCAGGAACTGCATGGGCACTTTCACCAGGCCATTCATCAGCAGCCCAAGCCTGCTTTCTGTTACCGATTTGGCGGTAAGATAACGCCCTACCTGCGACTGGTCCGTACCAAAGTACGAGAGCGCCAGGAAGAAGCCGCCTATCAACCCGCTCCAGATATTGTATTTGTCCTGCCAGTCAAAATCCGTGACGATCACATTCAGGCGGTCCATCTTGCCGGATACATGCAGCGCTTCATTAAAGCTGATATTATCCGGTAATAAATGCACTACCATCCAGCCGGCCAGGAACATCCCCGTAAAGATGATAGCAAGCTGCAGCGTTTGTGTATAGCTCACGGCTTTGGTGCCGCCAGACATGGTATAGATGATCAGCAAACCGCCCATTACCACATTGGTCCAGTAAATATTCCAGCCCAGCAAACTGCTCAGGATAATAGAAGGCGCATAAATGCTGATACCGGTGGATAAGGCCCGCTGTATCAGGAACAGCACGGCCGTCAGCGTACGCGTTTTAAGATCAAAACGCTGCTCCAGGAACTCATATGCCGTATATACTTTCAGCCGGTGAAAAATAGGCACAAAGGTGATGCAGAGCACCACCATTGCCAGCGGCAATCCAAAGTAATATTGTACAAAACGCATCCCGTCCGTATAGGCCTGACCGGGAGCCGACAGAAAAGTAACGGCACTGGCCTGCGTGCCGATAATAGAAAGCAGTACAATATACCAGGGCATAGATTGATTGCCCAAAAAATATCCGTCAATATTTTTATGTCCGCGGCTTTTCCAGACACCGTATAGAATGATCCCAGCCAGTGTAACAATCAGTATGATCCAATCCAGTATACTCATGAGAATGTTTTGGTGAACAGATAGAACAATACGATCAACACGACCAGAAAGCCGGTCACTAACAGGTACCACACCCACCAGGCGGGGAATAGCGGTGGCTTCTCATTTTGCATGAGTGATGGAATTACAGGTCTATAATTAAATTACAGGTCTAATATCAATTAGCTTATCTCCTATTTATCAGGCTGCCTCCTAAAAGGCCCAGCCCGATTCCTATGAACAGGCCTATATGCACCCGCTTGATCATAATACCGATGATCAGCCCGAGAGCGATACATAAACCGGCTGCAACATTCAACCGGGAACGGTCTGGCGCTTGTTTTCCCATTGGCCCGCTGTATTGTTATTTTTTGTCTGAAATAAGATTCACGAATAAACGATAGGCGCCCGGTACACCTGCGGGCAATTGTCTGAAAAATGCCAGGGACGTATACACGTAACGTCCTTTTCCATAGCGTGCGATCAGCGTGCCGCCATCCAGTGGCTGCTCCCCTTTATCGTTCATTAGAAATAGCTTCTCGTATGATTTGTCGGCATTACCCGTAAAGTACAGGCCTCGCTCCTGCACCCAACCGTCAAAATCCTGCTGGGTGATCTCGTTGGGATAATGCATCGCTGCATTGTCTGGCAGCAACCAGGTCACCTGGGCCGTTTCGTCTGTTACCCGGTCACCACGGGAAAGGGTAAACGGAAATGGCCCCAGCTGGCTGGTCACCAGCGGTGCATTAGTATTATACTGTACCAGCAGCGTGCCGCCATTCTTCACATAGTCCATCAGCCTGGGCTGCCAGTATTTCAAACGTTCGTTCGTGTTATAAGCCCTTACACCGGTAATGATCGCATCATACTGCGAAAGATTACCGCCCATGATATCTTTTTCATCCAGGGCGCTTACCTGGTAGCCTACCTGGCGCAATGCTGCGGCCACCATATCTCCCGCGCCGGCAATGTAACCCAACCGCTTGCCGTTATGCTCCAGGTGCACCCTTACCAGCCGCGCCGCCGCAGGTGGGAACAGGGTTATAGGCGGTATATGATCGTAGTTGATAGTCTGCAGGCTTTGCGTATATACCTGGCCGTTGGTGCTCACCGCCACGTTAAAAGTATCTACGCGGTTGGTGCCGTTCACCGCTACCGGCGCGATGCTGAACTGCAGCTCTGTTTCGTCTCCTTTACGTTCCAGCTTGAATGCCTGGTTCTCCGGACTGGCCTTAAACCCTGCAGGAAGCTGCAGCCGAACGCTGCCATCTGTATTATCCGCCATGGCCTTGAGCTTCACGCTCACCGGCTGCGGCTTGGGCGCCGTGAAGATGAATACCTGGTTACTCAGGTTGGCTGTTACGCGGGGCGCGATAACCAGCGGCTCATATAATTCTCCTTTAACAGGATCGGTATGCTTGTATTGAAGGGGCCTTACCAGTTCAAATGGCTCCCCGCCGATTTCCAGCCGGATAGTAGCCTGTAAAGCAGGGATATTCTCCGGGTGGCCTACCAGCTGCTGGTCTTTGATGGTATAAGTACCCAGCGGATGCTTATAATCCTCCAGCCAGTAGGGTTGTGATACAGGGGTATTGGCCGGTACGGTAATGTGCTGCGGGATGGTCAGCAGCTGGTCAAATACCAGCGGCTGTTTGTTGAAGGAAGTATCCTTTCCTGCCACTTGGATGGTTTCCAGCCGCACCGGCACCTGGCTGTTGTTGATCAGCTGTATGCTGGTTTGCAGCGGCTGACCAGGTACGATCACGGGCGTAGCGCTATAGGCTTCTACCCAGAGGCCTGCGCAGGCCAGTATCAGCTGTTCCGTTTCCTTTAGTTTCTGGGCTTTCCAGTAACCGTCAGGCAGTGCAGTAATTGATTTTCGTATAGCCAGCAACGCGGGTACGGATGCGGAAGGGTTGTCGATGTTATAGGCCGCCAGCGCTTTGCTGATCTGCTCTCCGATGGCTTTGCCGCCGGGCACGCGTTCCCAGCTGGTGTTCACGCCGTCCAGCAGGCTGTGTACCGGGGTTTCGCCTTTGATGGTGGTAAAGTATTCCAGCGCGCTGCCGCGGGTGGCTGCTACGCCAAAGCCCTGGCTTTTGTGCTGCGAACGGCTTTCTGCGGCAATCTCCCCATAGCCCCTGCCTAAGAGAACATTATAGGCGCCTACATCGATCTTGTATTGATCCGGCGCAGTGGTATTAATGTTGCCGAAGCTATAGGTATTCCACAGCAGGCGTTTGGCCTGCCAGGGTTTTACATATTTCAGTTGTTCGGGATAGCGATTGGGATCAGCCGCTGCCTCAAATGCTTCTGCCGCCAGCATGGCGGATGCGGTATGATGCCCGTGGCCCGCGCGGCTGTCTGCGGGGAAGCGGCAGATGATCACATCCGGTTGAAAGTTCCGGATCACCCATACAGCGTCTCCCAGGATCTTGTCTTTATCCCAGATAGTGAAAGTTTCCTCCGGGTTCTTGGAAAAGCCGAAATCCTGTGCGCGGGAAAAGAACTGCTCGGCACCATCAATACGGCGGGCGGCCAGCAGCTCCTGGGTGCGGATCAGCCCCAGTAATTCTCCCTGTTCGTTGCCTACCAGGTTTTGTCCGCCATCGCCGCGGGTAAGCGAGAGGTAACCGGTACGGTATAGTTTCTCTTTAGCCAGGTAGCTCAGCAAGCGGGTATTCTCATCATCCGGGTGAGCGGCCATGTAAAGCACACTGCCCAGCGTGTCCAGTTTCTTCATTTGCAGTTTAATGGCGGCGGCATTCAGTTGCGGTGATGGCTGCGCCCACAAAGGCAGGGAGAAGACGGTAGCTGTTATTCCTGTTAATATGGTCCTTAAAAACATTTTGCTGCTGCTGTTTACAGATCATCAAAAATAAGCATTTAATATCCGTATGTTCACTACTATGAGATGAAAATAAGGGAATGGACAGATAGGCTGATGAATGGATATATAAAAATTATTTTTATATATTTACCCCGTAAATCACAAGAGCCCTATGCATTTGAAGATTGTCATGCGCGTTTGTCTGACCCTGCTCACGACGGTAACGATCGCTTCCTGTACAAAAGAAGAAACAACAGAAGATCCTCCCGCTTCTTCGGAAAAGGCCATCACTGCTTTTGCTTTGAAAAAAAACGACCAGAGCTCTTTCCCTGCCGGGGATGTCACCCTTACGATCGGTGAAGATTCCGTAAAGGTGGAATTAGCGGCTGGTGCAGACTTAACAGACCTTATTCCGGAGATCACTTTCAATGGTATAAGTATCATTCCTGCCAGCGGCCTGCACCAGGATTTTTCCAAACCGGTAAAATATACGGTCACAGCTGCGGATAGCAGTAAAAGGCAATATACCATCCTGGTAACAAAAAGGAAAACAGTGTTTGTCGGCACCACTAAAAACTTTTACGCACTCGATGAAGGTAATGGTCATTTGATATGGAAATTTTCCGATAACGGAAGCTTTGCATCTTCCGATCCTGCCCTGTACAACGGGATCGTATATGCAGGGAGTATAAGTGGAATGATGTACGCTTTCAATGCCAATACCGGTGCGGTGATCTGGCAACATGCCCTGGGCAATATTGGTATTGGTTGCGCCCCTGCCGTAGCAGGCAATACCGTCTATGTTGGCGACAATAACGATAATTTCTACGCATTGAATGCAAGTACCGGACAGGAGAAATGGCGGTACACTACGTATGGTAATATCAGCTCAAGCCCGGTGCTTTACAAAAATATGGTGATTTTTGGCAGCGACGATTCCTATTTATATGCGCTGGATACAACCACTGGCAGCCGTGTATGGAGATATATCACTCAGGGCATGATTGTTTACTCTGCTCCAAAGATATCCAATGGCGTAGTGTTCATTGGTGGCAGGGCAGGTCTCCTGCATGCTGTTGATGCCAATACCGGTAAGATGAAATGGCAATACTCAACAAATGGTGTATCAATGGAAATGTCCAGTCCTGCCATTTACAACGGTGTGGTCTATATTGGGGGCTGGCACGATTTCAATAACTTTTCTATCGACGGCAGCCTGTATGCGGTAAATGAATATACCGGGCAGGAGGTATGGCGTTCATTAGACAGCCTGGGAATCGATACCAGTCCATGTGCAGACAACGGAAAATTGTACATCAGTGCGGAGGATGGTTACCTGCATGCATTGGATGCAGCAACGGGTGTGGAGCTTTGGAGCAAATCAATCCTGCCCAACGGTTCCAGCGCTGCTGTTTACGGTAATACCCTTTTTATTGGCGGTAGTGGAAGCTGGTATATTTACGCGCTTAACAAGGACACTGGCGCGGAAAAATGGAAGTTCGATATTCGAAATGAATGGGGCAACACTTCAACACCTGTAATTGGCAGAACTGCAAAGCCAGCACGGGCTTACTCTATTGGGGGACAGTAAGCGGCTGATTACTTCTTAAACATAAAATACACCGCTCCCAGTATAAAAGCGAAAGAGATCAGGTAGTTCCAGCGAAAAGGCTCCTTCAGGTAAAAAATGGCAAAGAGTGCAAACACCGTCAATGTTACTATTTCCTGGATGGTCTTTAGCTGGAACCCGCTAAGACCTTCCTGTGCGCCAAGACGGTTGGCCGGCACCATAAAACAATACTCAAAGAAGGCAATACCCCAGCTGATCAGGATCACCTTCCAGAGCGCAGTGCCCTGGTGCTTTAAATGCCCGTACCAGGCAAAGGTCATGAAGGTGTTGGAGATCACTAAAAGTATAATGGTGCGCATAGTCTGTTAATTCTTACCTGCCAGCAGATATAGCACCGCCATACGTACGGCTACACCGTTCTCTACCTGGTTCAGGATAATGGACTGACTGGAGTCAGCCACGTCTGAGCTTAATTCCACCCCCCTGTTGATAGGCCCGGGGTGCATGATCACAATATCTTTCTGCAGGCTGTCCAGCAGGCGGCGGTTCACACCGTAAGCCAGGGAGTATTCCCGCAGGGAGGAGAACAGCGGTGTGTTCTGCCTTTCCAGCTGTATGCGCAGCACATTGGCCACATCGCACCAGGCCAGGGCCTCGCGGATGTTGTACGTAACGTTTACACCCAGGGCAGATTCCATATGCTTCGGGATCAGTGTGGGAGGCCCCACTACCGTTACTTCTGCGCCCAGCTTTTTAAGACAGTAAATATTAGACAGCGCCACCCTGGAGTGCATAATATCCCCACAGATAGCTACTTTCTTTCCCTCCACGCTGCCCAGCTTTTCGCGGATGGAAAAAGCGTCCAGCAAGGCCTGGGTAGGATGCTCATTGATACCGTCGCCGGCATTCACAATGGGCACGTTAATGTGTTGCGATAAAAAGTGGGGAGCGCCGCTGGCAGAATGCCGCATCACCACCATATCCACTTTCATGGAAAGGATATTGTTCACCGTATCGATCAGCGTTTCGCCTTTTGAAACAGAGGAGCCTGATGCGGAGAAATTCACCACATCTGCGCTCAGCCTCTTTTCCGCCAGCTCAAACGAGATACGTGTACGGGTTGAGTTCTCAAAAAATAAATTAACGATGGTAGTGTCCCGCAATGTTGGAACCTTCTTAATGGGTCTTTGCAAAACCTCCTTAAACTGATCAGCTGTTTGAAAAACAAGCTCTATATCCTGACGTTCCAGATCGCGAATTCCGAGAAGATGTTTTACTGAGAGTGACATTCTAAGATGCAAATATACAGGTGAAAATTTGATTCCCTACGCCGAATTTTCTATTCCAGTATGATGACTTCATCTTTACCGTCCCGTTCATTCCATAATACCCTCACTTTTTCACTGATGATCGCATCGATGGTACGACCGGTATAATCAGCCTGGATGGGCAGCTGGCGGGTAAAACGGCGGTCTATCAATACCAGCAGCTCTACCGATGCAGGACGGCCAAAATCCAGCATGGCGTCCAGGGCAGAACGCGTAGTACGTCCGGTATATAATACATCATCTATCAGCACTACCCGTTTATTCTCAATAGAAAAATCAATATCCGTCTCATTAGGCACATGCAAAGCATGGCCCTTGTTAAAATCATCCCTGTAAAAAGTAATATCCAGCTTGCCGTAAGAGATCGGTGTACCGGGCAACAGCTTCTGCAGGGTATGATAGATCCTGTCAGACAGGTAGATACCGCGCGGCTGCAGGCCTATCAGCACCGCATCCTCAAAATTGAGATGATTCTCTATCAGCTGGTGACAAAGCCTGTCTATTGTAATGGCCAACTGTGTCCCATTCAGTATGGTTTTCAAAGCACATTAAATTTTTGATGTCCAAAAATAGTAATTAAAAGCCATAGAACTATTTAACATTCCCTTAGAAAACAAATAACACTCTTTAACAATATATCTCCAGTTTACTGTTTAGATTGCTATTGTCAACAATCTATATCACTAAACCCAGTAATCTATGCAGAGAATTCTATTGTCCCTTTGCACGGGAACCCTTTTGTTGTTTGCCCAACCCAAAGCACAAGCCCAGGAACAGCCCCCTCCATTTAAAAAGAACCTTATCGGTGGCAATTTTGGATTTTCATATGCCAAAACTACAAGCGCAGTGACCGGGGTTGACCAAACAAATACCAATATAAGTTTTAGCCCTGTTTATGCTTACTACATTAAACCCACAATGGCAATAGGGGCCAGCGTCGTCTATAGTTATATCACAGCTGTAAATATCAACGGCGAAGACGAGCTGAAAACAAATTACTATGCGTTCCGGCCTTTCATCCGGTTTGAGATCCCATTATGGCAAAGCAGATTTGCTATTTACAACGACCTGGGCATTTATGGCATGTATGCAAAGAATGACCGGGAAGGCAGTTACCCATACGATTGGAATAGCTGGGGCGCAGGCGCGTTTTATGAACCGGGGCTCATGTTCCGTATCAAAAGTAATATTGCGCTGCAAGCCTCCCTCGGCAATCTCCTGAGTTACAGTTACCAGAATGATGGTGGCGGCTACGCCCACAACTTTGGTATCTGGTCTACCCGCAACGGCACTAACGACTTTAAGATCGGAATTAATTTCCTATTCTAAAGAAGACCCTCAAAATGAGTTGTCCTGCCTTCTGGCAGGACAACTGCCCCGCTCCCCCCGCTCAAATAATTTTACCCCATCTTAGGCCCCGATCCCCGAACTTTGTATCAGCATAAAATCAAACCATCTTATGAAGCAGTTCATACATACCGTCCTGCTGGCCTGCGCACTGTTCTTATGGGCTTACGGCGCCCATGCACAGCTCAAGAACGGGGATAAGGTCCCTGCCTTCCGCTTAAAAGACCAGAACGGCCAGCTTTTCGATCTTTCTGCCGTATTAGGCAAACAGCCTTTGGTGATCTACTTTTACCCCAAAGATGAAACCAGCGTCTGCACCAAGGAAGCCTGCTCTTTCCGCGACTCCTACGAGCAATTCCGCAGCCAGGGCGTTAAAGTGATCGGCATCAGCAGCGATGGCGTAAAATCACACAAGGAATTTGCCGAACACCACAAGCTGCCCTTCACCCTGCTGGCCGATACCGCCAACGAGGTAAGAAAACTGTTCGGAGTACCTAAAACCTTTGTATTACCGGGAAGAGTGACTTATGTAGTGGATAAGAAAGGAGTGGTGGTTCATCAGTTCAATTCCATGCGCAATGCAGAACAACATGTTACGGAATCGCTGACAGCACTGCAGAAGATCAAATAAAAAAGTTTGAGGTTTGAAGTTTGAGGTTTGAAGTTCGTTGAACGTTAAAGGTTCAGGACAATTGTCTCTCTTAAGACTACTTATCTGAACATCCAACTTCTAACGAACTTCAAACCTCAAACTTCAAACCTCAAACCACTGATTATCTTATAAGCTAAATGCCTTTTTAACGGCATCTACATAATCCAGCTTCTCCCACGTAAACAGCTCCACTTCCACTTTCTTCTCATTCTTCTTGCCTTTGTTGAACACTTTCGTGGTCACCTCATGGTTACGGCCCATGTGTCCGTAAGCAGCGGTTTCGCTATAGATAGGATTGCGCAGCTTCAGCCTTTGTTCAATTGAATAAGGGCGCATATCGAAGATCTCTTCTACCTTGCGGGCAATCTCGCCATCATTCATATTTGTTTTCGCAGTGCCGTAGGTATTGATGTACAAACCGCAGGGTTTGGCCACGCCGATCGCGTAAGATACCTGTACCAGCACCTCATCACACAAACCTGCAGCAACCAGGTTCTTGGCGATATGACGGGTGGCATAAGCAGCAGAACGGTCTACCTTGGAAGGATCTTTACCGGAAAACGCACCACCACCGTGAGCGCCTTTACCACCGTAAGTGTCTACAATGATCTTACGGCCGGTCAGACCAGTGTCGCCGTGAGGACCACCAATCACAAACTTACCGGTAGGATTGATATGATAGGTGATCTTGTCGTCAAACAGCTCGCGCAGCTCAGGCTTCAGTTGCGCCTTTACGCGGGGCACTACGATGTTGATCATGTCTGCTTTGATCTTGTCCAGCATCTGCTGATCCTTGTCAAAATCATCGTGCTGGGTGGATATAACGATGGTATCGATGCGAACAGGCTTGTTATCATCAGAATACTCAATAGTAACCTGTGATTTGGCATCCGGGCGCAGATAAGTAATATCCTTGTTCTCGCGGCGGATAGCAGCCAGCTCTATCAGCAGCTTGTGAGCCAGGTCAAGGGCCAGGGGCATGTAGTTGTCTGTTTCCTTGGTGGCATAGCCAAACATCATACCCTGGTCGCCGGCGCCCTGCTCTTCAGGGTTCTTACGGTCAACACCCTGGTTGATGTCGGGTGATTGTTCATGGATAGCCGACAGGATACCACAGCTGTTGGCTTCGAACATATATTCACTTTTGGTATACCCTATCTTACGGATCACCTCGCGGGCAATATCCTGTACATCCAGGTATGCATCTGATTTTACTTCACCAGCCAGCACTACCTGCCCGGTAGTTACCAAAGTTTCGCAGGCTACTTTAGACTTTGCATCGTACGCAAGGAAATTGTCGATCAATGCATCGGATATCTGATCCGCTACTTTATCGGGATGCCCTTCTGATACCGACTCTGACGTAAATAAATAAGGCATAACTCTCTTTCGCTTTTTAAAGTTTAGTGTAAATAATTCGCAGTTTTAAATTGTACTGGGAATGGATCCCTCCTCCTGCTTTCACACGATGTACGTCAATATTCCGCGGAGACAAAGCCTCCAGCTTGAAACCGGTATTGTTTTCCTGCTTACGCAACAGGAACTGCATAAACCGTGCAATATTGAACTTGTACTGTGATACTTTCACTCCTCCAACGTTCACCTCTGTTTTATCGCCACCAAAATATGGTTGGTTGGGATTCTGAGGATTACCGTAGTCTATCACGGGTCTGGTGGTGTCCCCGTTTGTATATTGCATCAAAAATAGGAAATCTGGCTCAGAATAAATATTATCCAGGTCGCCGGTACCGGTAGTTATTTCTGTTACTACCAGTTCTGCCTTGTTGATCACCGAATTCGGGAAGTTTTCCAGGTTAGGGATCGTGATCTTCGTAAAGAAGCCCGGAGCGTCTGTCAGGTACAGCAGGCTGTCACCCGTAGCGCTGTTGGTATTCAGGTACTGAGCAGACTGTGAGCCCATCGGGTTACGCACAAAGTAGTTGGCATGAGCGGCGCTGCTGCCAAAAGAGAAATGCGTTTGCAGGGAGTCGTTCTCTGAGTTCCTGTAAAATACGGTCAGGTAGTTTTCCGGCTCTGTCATATCCAGGTACAGCATGGTACGGTTGGTAGACAGGGTGGTATCCGGTATAATCGCGAATCCTTTCAGGAAAGCGCGGAAAGTAGAGTCATTGGTAAAGCCCGTAGTAGATGTTTGCTGCAGCAACTGGTTACCAAAAGCGGTGCTCAGCTTGATACGCAGCTGGGGCCCTGCCTTTGTGCCGTATACAGATACGGAATCTTTCAGGCTTCGGGGAATTACGGTGGCAGTGCCCAGCAATTCACCTGCATTATACTTCAATGCCTGGTAATAACGGTAATTGGAATCTACCTTGAAATTAGGTTCGTTCATGCGGTACACCCGGAAGGTCTGGGGAGCCAGCGAATCGCCGTAATAGCCTCTCACGGCAAGGCTCAGCACCACAGAGTCCAGTTGCTGGTTAGTGCCCGCCCAGCTGTAAGCATTGCTGGGAAGGCTCATCTGCGTATATACAAAGCCGTGGCTTCTGCCAAACAGCGGGTCGTCCACGATGGAGCCCAGCACTTTGTTATAGTTGGCCCGCCCGGTAAATACGGCAGAATCAACTTTCCAGATGTTGTTGGTAATGATATTGGTAATGGTGGTATCCTCTCCGTTTACAAAGTCCTTTCCGGGTATCAGCTCCTTTCCAAGGATGGTAGCTTCATTACAACCGGACGAAATATAGAGCACAGTAAAGAAAGCGGCGACTAATCCCAGATTCCTGAAAATAATTCTCACGCGTATTGATTTAGTTTGTTAGGTCCTTGATTATTTTCCAAGCAGCTGGTTATACAGCTGCAGGTAGTCGGCCAGGTCCTCATTCTCTTTTTTATATGGAAGAACGATCTTGCCCTTTTCCCCCTTTATTTCCTCTACCAGCTTTTTATCAACTTTATCCCCCGCCACTATCACGGCATCGGCATACTTGGCCGCGCCTTTGTTCAGCGCTATATTGCTGCCTTCTTTGTACAGCTCTATATCTTTTTCCTTGATCTGGTTACTGATAGTGGCCTTTTTTACAAAGGTGGCCCCCAGTTTCTCCTTGAAAGAATTGGGTTCCAGCGAATATACGATCTTTGAATGTGCGAAAACAGGCTCTTTCTTGTAAGCCGTTTTCAGGTACATGGGTATCAGTGATGTCATCCAGCCGCTGCAATGGATAATATCCGGCGGCCAGCCAAATTTCTTCACTGTTTCAAGCGCGCCTTTACAGAAAAACACGGCACGGGCCGCGTTATCATCGTAGAACTGCTCGTTCTCGTCGGCAAACACCGCTTTACGCTTAAAATAATCCTCATTGTCCAGGAAATATACCTGCAGCCGGGCACTCGGTAAAGAAGCCACTTTAATGATCAGCGGGTAATCATCATTGTCTATCACAATATTGATCCCCGACAGCCGTACCACCTCATGCAAACGATGTCTTCTCTCATTAATAATGCCAAACCTGGGCATGATCACCCGAACCTCCAATCCCGCCTCGTTGGACTTAATTGCCATTTTATTGACCATGGCCGCATATTCAGTCAAATCCAAATATGGCGACATTTCCTGGGCAATAAAAAGAATTCTTTTCTTTGTGGACATTTAATGCTGATTATTAATGCAGTAATTTTTAATTTGGCTTGCAAAATTACGGATTTTTTAAAGAAAAAAGGACAAATTGGCACTTTTAACATCGCTTTAAGCATTGTTTTATGGCAGAAACGCTCCTTTTTACGTAGTATTAGCGCGCGGAATGATAGCAGTATATACGCACTGTATATTATATAACTTGTCTCTAAAATGTACATTTTCAAGCAAAAGAAAGATCTTCAGGACTTTCTTGAAACAGCCCGGCAGAAAGGATCAACGATCGGATTTGTACCAACCATGGGCGCCCTCCACCAGGGACACCTGTCATTAATACACGAGGCACGCCAACATACCAGCCTGGTAGTTTGCAGCATCTTTGTAAATCCTACTCAATTCAATGATCCTTCCGACTTTGAGAAGTATCCCATCACCATAGAAAAAGATATCGAGCTGCTCACAGGGGCAGGCACCGATGTCCTATTCCTCCCCTCAGTGCCCGAAATGTATCCGGAGGGCCTGAGCGGTCCCGCCCCTCACTACGATTTTGGCGAGCTGGAATCCGTGCTCGAAGGCGCCCACCGTCCCGGCCATTTCCAGGGCGTTGGCCGGGTGGTACATAAACTGTTGGATATCGTACAGCCGCAAAAGCTGTTCATGGGACAAAAAGACCTGCAGCAATGCCTGGTTGTGAAACATTTGTTAAAATTGATCGGGTCCCCGGCTGAAATGATCATCTGCCCCACCCTCCGCGAGCCCGACGGCCTGGCCATGAGCAGCCGGAACGTGCGCCTGAGCCCCGCAGAACGAACAAATGCCGTGGCCCTCTACAAGGCCCTCTCCTATATCCGCGATAATATCCATGCGGGTCAGCCCCTCCCCGATGTGCTGACTGCCGCCCGCTTGCAGTTACAGTCCAGTAAATTTGAAGCAGATTACCTGGACCTGATCGCTGTAAAGGATGGTAATGCCATTACATACCCTCAGTCCCTGGCAGAAGCTTCCGGCCCTATGTACGCCGTGGTGGCTGCTAAAATGCAGGGCAGCCCCGTTAGGCTCATCGATAATATGCAGATTTAGGATTTATCCGTAGCTTTGCGGATTCTGAACTAAAACTATGCAGATCGAAGTACTTAAAGGTAAGATACACCGCGCTGTCATTACAGAAGCCAACCTGAACTATGTCGGCAGCATTACCATTGATGAAGACCTGATGGACGCCGCCAACCTCATTGAATATGAAAAAGTTCAGGTGGTGAACGTAAATAACGGTGAACGCCTGGAAACCTATGTGCTGAAAGGTAAACGCAATTCCGGAGTGATCTGTATGAACGGCCCCGCCGCCCGTTTATGCGCCGTGGGCGATGTGGTGATCATTATCTCCTACGCCATCATGGACTTTGAAGAGGCTAAAAAGCACACTCCCGTTGCCGTCTTCCCTAAAGAAGGCAATAAATTATAAATTCGTCCCACAATCCCGGTGATATGCCCAAAAAACTCAAGAACGTACTACAGATAGCTATTTTCCTGGGCATAGGTCTGGTATTGATATGGCTCATCACAAAAGACCTTAGCGCAGAACAGAAAGAGCAGATCAAAACTGCCCTTCGCAATGCCCATTACTGGCTGGTGCTGCCCGCCATGATCATCGGCATTGCCAGCCACTGGGCAAGGGCCGTGCGCTGGAAACTGCTCATCAAACCCCTCGGCCACGAACCCAGTACCCTTAATACGTTCTTTGCCGTAATGGTAGGCTACCTCGCCAACCTGGCCGTTCCCCGCCTGGGGGAAGTAAGCCGCTGCGGTATCCTCGCCCGTTACGAAAAGATCCCGGCCGATAAGCTCATCGGCACCATGATCGCAGAAAGAGCCATAGACCTGATCTGCCTCATCCTCCTCCTGATTGCCACCGTATTGGTACAGATAGACCTCATTGGTCAGTTCTTTAAAACCGAAGTATGGCATCCCCTGCAGCAGAAGGTCGCCAACGCAGGCAGCGGACAAATGCTGCTCTATATCGGCGTGCTCATCGTTGTTATCATCCTCATATTTATCTTCTTCCGGCTTTTTGCCCGTTCCAAAGCAGCCATCACCTTACGCACCCTGGCAAGAGGCGTGCTCGAAGGCATCCTGTCCGTAGGTAAAATGGAACGCAAAGGCTGGTTCATCTTCTACACCCTGCTCATATGGACCCTGTACTTCTCCATGCTGTACTGCGGTTTCTATACGCTGGATGAAACCAAACACCTCGGTTTCAACGCTGCCCTGGCCATCCTGGGCGTTGGTAGTATAGGCATGATCGTTACCCAGGGCGGTATCGGCGCTTACCATGCGCTGGTTACCAAAACCCTCGTGCTGTACAATATCCACGAGTCCACCGGCTTCGCCTTCAGCTGGATCCTCTGGCTGGCCCAAACCCTCCTCGTCATGGTGGTAGGCTTACTCTCCCTTGTACTGCTCCCGGTATTCAATAATAATAAGCAATAGATCGGTACAAATAGTGTAAATTTAACATACAGGTTCCCGGAAAATATGTATGTTAGGTTGTTAATGTGAACAACCTCCAGATTGCAAATTTGAATTTATGCGTTTGACGAAAAGTGAACCAGCTGATATGGTAACCGCGACAGAGTTAATACCGGATAAGAAAGGGGGCAAAAAGAAAGAAGCCCCGCAGAAGAAAAAGATGATTGCCAGGGATGTAAGCTGGCTCTCTTTCAATGCAAGAGTATTACAGGAAGCTGCAGACCCCAACGTTCCCCTTCGCGAAAGGATCCGTTTCCTCGGTATCTTCTCCAATAACCTCGACGAGTTCTTCCGTGTAAGGGTGGCTACCCTGAAACGTATGCTGTCCTTTGGCCGTTCTGCCAAAGTGCACCTGGAAGAGAATCCCGATCAGATCCTGGATGATATTCAGCAGATCGGTATCCAGCAGCAACGCGAATTTGACCGTATCTGGAAAGATATTGAGGACGAGCTGCGTGCAGAAAAGATCTTCATCCGCACAGAGAAACAGCTCAATAAAGATCAGCAGAAATTTGTGCTCAGCTATTTCGATGAGGAGGTGCGCACCAATATCATCCCCCTGATGATAGAAAGTATCCAGCACCTGCCTTATCTGCGTGATAAATCTATCTACCTGGCCGTAGGACTGGCCCGCCAGGACAACTCCGTGAGAACAAAGTTTGCGCTCATAGAGATCCCCACCGCCATCCTCCCCCGCTTTATCATCCTGCCTTCCAAAGAAGGCGAACACGATATCATCCTCCTGGAAGACGTGGTGCGCTTTTGCCTGCCCCATATCTTCTCCTACTTCGGCTACGATAAATTCAACGCCCATATCATCAAAGTGACCCGCGATGCGGAGCTGGATATCGATAACGATATCTCCACCAGCCTGATCCACCAGCTGGAAAAAGGCCTGAAAGAACGCCGCAAGGGCAAGCCCGTACGCTTTGTATATGATAAGGATATCGACCCCCTGCTGCTGGAATACCTGATGCGCCGCATGGGCCTCTCCGGGAAAGACAACCTCGTTCCCGGCGCCAGGATCCATAATTTCAAAGACTTTATGGATTTCCCGGATGCAGTGTTCACCAAACAACAGCAGCAGCATCGTAAAACATTTATACATCCGCTGTTCCAGAACGCGCCCAGTGTAATGCACGTGATCCAGCAGCAGGATGTAATGCTCCATCTGCCTTACCACTCCTTCGATACCGTGATCGACCTGCTGCGCGAAGCAGCCATCGATCCCAACGTAATATCCATCAAGATCACCGCTTACCGCCTGGCCCGCAATTCCAAGATCATGAATGCGCTGGTGAACGCGGTACGTAACGGCAAACAGGTGACCGTAGCCCTGGAGCTGCGCGCCCGCTTCAACGAAGCCGATAACCTGGAATGGAAAACACGCCTGGAAGACGAAGGCGTTAAAGTGCTCATCGGCATCCCCGGCATGAAAGTGCACGCCAAGCTCTGTGTGATCAAAAAGAAAATAGGCACCAAAGTAGTACAGTGCGGCTTTGTCAGCACCGGCAATCTGAATGAGAAAACTGCCCGTGTATATGGAGATCATTGCCTGCTCACCGCCAACCGCGCCATCATGGCCGATGTCAACCGCATTTTCGCTTACCTCGAAAGCCCGCGGCATGATATCAAAACCACGCTGGAAGCATGTACTACCCTACCGGTAAGCCCTTATAACATGCGCGACTTCTTCATCAAGATGATCGACAAAGAGATCAAGAATGCAAAGCATAAGAAGAAGGCCGGCATGATCCTTAAAATGAACTCCCTCTCCGATCCCATATTGATCGCTAAACTGTATGAAGCCGCCAAAGAAGGCGTAAACATCCAGATGGTGATCAGGGGCATCTGTTGCGCCTATACCGATAACAAGAAATGGGATAAGCCCATTGAAGCCGTGAGCATTGTAGACGAATACCTGGAACATGCACGCGTGTTCATCTTCCACAACGGCGGACAGGAACGCATGTTCATCGCCTCCTGCGACTGGATGCTGCGCAACCTCGACCACCGCGTAGAAGCCGCCGTGCCCATCCTTGACCCCGCCATTGCACAGGAGCTGAAAGACATCATGCAGATCCAGCTCAGCGGTAATGTCAAGGCCCGCATCCTCGATAACGAGCAGAAGAACGAATACAAACGCGATCAGTCGGGTAAAAAGATCCGCTCACAGGTAGAGATCTACCGCTACCTGCACGAGAAACAATACCCGATGTAATGTGCTGATGCACTAAAAGCTTAATGTGCTAATGCGCTGACCTATGAATTAATGATGATAATTTATCATTAGCATATCGGCACATTAGCACATTAATTATTAATTTACGTCCATGAAATTAGCTGCAATTGATATCGGTTCCAACGCTGCAAGGCTGCTTATATCAGAAGCTTCCCCAAAACTCAACGGGGAAATGGATTTTACCAAGGTGAACCTGATCCGTGTGCCGCTGCGTTTAGGCTTTGACGTATTCACCACCGGGATCATCTCTGATAAAAAGGCCGAAGACCTGCTGAATACCATCAAAGCGTTTCAATTGCTGCTGGAAGTATACAACGTAAAATACCTGAAAGCCTGCGCCACCTCCGCCATGCGCGACGCCAGCAATGCGACGGAGATCCTGAAGACAGTAAAGCAAACAACAGGCATCGACATCCGCGTGATCACCGGCGAAGAAGAAGCCTCCTTTATATTCGAGAATCACGTAGCTGAGCACATGGCCGCTACCAGCTCCTACCTTTACATAGATGTAGGCGGCGGCAGCACCGAGCTGACCTTCTTCAGCCGCAACCGGCTCATCTTCAAAACCTCTTTTAACATCGGCACTATACGCCTGCTCCAGCAGCAGGTAACAGATACCCACTGGCAGCTCATGAAGGATACCCTCAAACAAATGCTGAGGGGCTATGGGCCTGTAACCGCCATCGGTTCCGGGGGGAATATCAACAAGATCTTCTCCCTCTCCAAACGCAAGGAAGGTAAACCCCTCTCCCTGGAAACACTCAAAGACTACTACAAGGAATTCGCCAGCTTTACCGTAGAAGAAAGGATCCATCTCTACAACCTCCGGGAAGACCGTGCAGATGTGATCGTACCGGCCCTCCAGATCTATGTGAACGTGATGCGCTGGGCAGATGCCAACGAGATCTACGTGCCCAAGATCGGCCTGGCCGACGGCCTCATACAAGCCCTCTATGCGGAGATAGGCAACCAGCCCGTCTAAAATAATTTGACGCTTTAGGAATATATTCCCCAAATTTGTGATCCGCCGGCTGGCGGTTAATCCGTTATTATTCATTTTATTAATTAGCAAATGTCTGTACATAAGGAAGTTAAGCGTGTTACCACCCATGTACTACAGAAAATGAAAGTCGATGGGGAAAAGATATCCATGCTCACCGCCTATGATTTCTCCATGGCCCGCATTTTTGACGATGCAGGGATGGATGTAATACTGGTGGGCGACTCTGCCTCCAACGTAATGGCGGGGCACGAAACAACGCTCCCTATCACACTGGATCAGATGATCTATCATGCCTCCTCCGTGGTGAGGGCCATTAAGCGCTGCTTCGTGGTGGTAGACCTGCCCTTCGGGTCTTACCAGGGTAATTCAAAAGAAGCGCTGAGCTCCGCCATCCGTATCATGAAAGAGACCGGCGCACATGGTATCAAGATCGAAGGCGGCGAAGAGATCATTGAATCCGTAAAAAGGATCATCTCTTCCGGCGTACCGGTAATGGGCCACCTGGGCCTTACACCGCAGTCCATTTACAAATTCGGTACCTATGCCGTTCGCGCTACCGAAGACGCTGAAGCCAACAAGCTCCTGCAGGACGCCGTACTCTTACAGGAAGCCGGCTGCTTTGCCATCGTACTGGAAAAGATCCCGGCCCAGCTGGCAAAGAAAGTAGCCGAAACAGTACAGATCCCCTGTATCGGTATCGGCGCCGGTAAATATGTGGACGGACAGGTGCTCGTGATGCACGACATGCTGGGCATTAACAAAGAGTTCAAGCCCCGCTTCCTGCGCCGCTACCTTAACCTCTACGAAGAGATCTTCAAAGCTTCACAGCAATATATCCACGATGTGAAGGCAAAGGATTTTCCGAACGAGAACGAGCAGTATTAGTCAATCATAAACGAACCAAAACAATGCTTACGCAGATCCTTAACGGCCTGATGCAACGCTACATGGAGCGTGTACCAGATGTAAAGGCCATTATTGAGACCATGATCAGGGAAGGGATCATTCAGCGTCCGGAGGATGTTGAAAATGACCATATCGCGTTCCGTACAATGGGCGTTCCTCCCTTAGGGATCCAGTCGCTGGAAAAGATCTTTTTACATTACGGCTACACGAAAAGGGATGCTTACTTCTTTAAAGAAAAGAAGCTGAATGCCTTTTGGTATGCCCCGCCCTCCCCGCAGCTGCCCCGTATCTTCATCAGCGAACTGCGGGTGCAGGACCTCAGTCCCCGCGCCCAGGAACTGATCACCAGCTATACCAGCGAAGTGAAAACAGACCCGGTAGATGCCCTCAACCTCGACGATGCAGGAGCAGTAGATGCTTTCCTGCACAGCGGACTGTGGCGCCTTCCCACCCTGGAAGACTACAAAGCGCTGGCAGCAGAAAGCGAGTACGCCGCCTGGGTAATCTACAACCGTTACTACCTCAACCACTTTACCATCAGCGTACATAATCTCCCGCCGGGATATAACACCGTAGCAGATTTCAACGCCTTCCTGGAACGCAATGGCTTTGTGCTCAACAACGCGGGCGGAAAAATAAAGGTAAGTCCCGACGGAGGCCTGCTGCAAAGCGCTACCGTGGCTAACATGATCACAGCCAGTTTCGCCAATAACGAAACCTGCCGCATCGCCGGTTCTTATGTAGAATTCGCGGAAAGAAAGGTCTTACCGCAATTCGCCGGCCTCCCCGCTGATCAGATCAAACGGGAACACCGCCGCGATGGCTTCGAAGCCGGCAATGCGGATAAGATCTTTGAGAGCACCTACAGTTCACAAACCGGAAAATAGTTTGCAGTTAGCAGTTGGCAATGGGCAGTCTTTGAAGCGACTGCTAACTATTAAACTGACTGCCAACCGCCCACTGCCAATTGCCCACTTATTAATAACTTGCAGCTTATGATAGCAGATACTTTAAAACAATTCAACATACAGACCAGGAACAGCGGTGTAAGCACTGGCGCTCACTGGCTCTCCGGCAAAGGAGAACTATTGGCTTCCATTTCACCGGTAGACGGTGAACTGATTGCCGAAGTACAGGGCGCTTCCAGGGAAGAATATGATGCGGTAATAGCCACCGCCCATGAAGCATTCAGGGAATGGCGTCTCTGGCCTGCTCCTAAACGCGGTGAAATAGTAAGACAGATAGGCGATGCCCTGCGTACTCACAAAACAGCCCTCGGCAAACTGGTGTCCTGGGAAATGGGTAAAAGTCTGCAGGAAGGCTATGGAGAAGTACAGGAGATGATCGACATCTGCGATTTCGCCGTGGGCCTCTCCCGCCAGCTGTACGGCCTCACCATGCACTCTGAAAGGCCCGGCCACCGCATGTACGAACAGTGGCATCCCCTGGGCATTACCGGTATTATCTCCGCTTTTAACTTTCCCGTAGCCGTTTGGGCCTGGAATTCTATGCTGGCCTGGGTTTGTGGCGACGTGTGCATTTGGAAGCCTTCCGAGAAAACACCCGTTACCGCCCTGGTATGCCAGCACATCGTGCAGCAGGTATTCGCGGCGAATAAGGTGCCCGAAGGCGTATGCTGCCTCGTAGCCGGCGGCCGTGAAGTAGGCGAATGGATCGCTAATGATACCCGCATTCCCCTGGTATCCGCCACCGGTTCTACCCGTATGGGCAAGGCCGTAGGCGCCGCTGTAGGAGCCAGATTAGGCAGGGCCCTGCTGGAGCTCGGCGGCAATAACGCTATCATCATCTCTTCTTCTGCCGACCTGGATATGGCGCTGATCGGCTGCGTATTCGGCGCCGTAGGCACTGCCGGACAACGTTGTACCTCTACCCGCCGCCTGATCATCGAAGAGAGCGTATACGATGCATTCACAGAGAAGCTGGCTAATGCCTACAAACAGCTTCGTATAGGCAACCCGCTGGACGAAGTGAACCACGTAGGCCCCCTCATTGATAAAGAGGCTGTAAAGTCCTACCAGCAAGCCCTGGAACAGGTAAAGAAACAAGGCGGCCGCTTCCTGGTGGATGGCGGTGTACTGGAAGGTAAAGGCTTTGAATCCGGCTGCTACGTACGCCCTGCCATTGCCGAAGTAGAGAACTTTTACGACATCGTACAGCATGAGACCTTTGCACCCATCCTGTACGTCATGAAATACAAAACCATCCAGGAGGCCATCGACCTGCAGAATGGTGTACCACAGGGCCTTTCCTCCGCCATTATGACACTCAACCTCCGCGAGGCCGAGCAATTCCTCAGCAGCGCCGGCTCTGATTGCGGTATTGCCAACGTAAACATCGGCACCTCCGGCGCCGAGATAGGCGGCGCCTTCGGCGGAGAAAAAGAAACCGGTGGCGGCCGTGAAAGCGGCTCTGATGCCTGGAAGAATTACATGAGAAGACAGACGAATACCATGAATTATTCTAATACACTACCGCTGGCGCAGGGGATTAAGTTTACGGTGTAGGGTCCCCAGTCCCGTCATTGCGAAGCCTGTCCCGACGAAGTCGGGAAAGCGGTAAAGCCTTTGTGCGCAGGCCGCGACGAAGCAATCTCTTCACACAATCTCCAACATAATCTTCGCGAAGATTACGTCAGGAGATTGCTTCGTCGCCCCCCACACTAACCCTCGCGGCTCCTCGCAATGACGTTCATTCAAACACACCTCCTCACTACAACCACCAATTCAACTTGCCTTCCTTCATACTCAAATCCCCCTCACCTGTGGAGCATCTCCCCACTCTTCCTTCCCCTTCCCACTGCAACCTCCCTGCAATTGCACTGAAACCCGTCTCATATTAAACCTCTCTGCATTCGTATTCATCTAAAAAAATACCCCTACTTTCCCGTTCTCAACAATATTCTCCCCCTCCATTACGTTTTATCTAATCGCAATCGGTTCCAATAACCACAAATAAAAAAATAAGCGAGGTTAGAGAACCTCGCTTTTTCGTTAAACGGAAACCATGCTTATGAGAAAAACATCTGATAGGCCGAAGATGGCCTCCAAATATTCTTCCAGTGATAAATATTATACTTTTTTTCGAGAATTCATATTCTACTTTTGTGCTATAGTGTGCATTTTATGAGCCCCTCTTTTACAAAAGCATACCTCACATTTTATCTTAAACTCGGCCTTCGCAAATACCCCTATTATTACCAGCTGATTATCAATTCGTTCACACTACTTATCTAACACCCCGTTTTAAACTTTCTGCCACATTTCCTCTCCCTCATTCCCCAAAAATTGCTGCAATAAAAGTTCCCGGTTGCAATCCTATCGCACTGGAATCTAAAATCCGGAATTGGGGAATTTGTCATCAATCATCTTTTTTGAACGCTTGTCAGATTCTTGTCTTGTCATAATATCATTTTACATATCTTTAACCAATTCTGGTATCTAACTTGCTCTCCATAGCATCGTTATTACCAATATTTATTTTTAATATTTTAGACCTGGTACCGGGCGTTTGGTAAAAAAATGCAAGGTCCATCTGACTAAAAAAGAACCAATTACAAATGAACTTACGCAGAGCAGTTGCTGTCCTGTCAGGTAGTGTTATGTTATTGACGGCCTCCCTCAGCTCTTACGCACAGGGAACATCCGTACCGAGAAACTGGCACTTATTAAGCTATGAAAAGGACAGCGTGTATGGAATCGGTGCAGACAAGGCTTACAAAGAGCTTCTTAAAGGCAGGAAAAGCACTCCCGTAGTAGTAGCCGTGATAGACTCCGGCGTAGATACTACCCACGAAGATCTCCGTTCAGTACTCTGGACAAATCCTAAAGAAATTCCGGGCAACGGCATAGACGATGACGGAAACGGCTATGTGGACGATATACATGGCTGGAACTTCCTCGGCGGCAAAGACGGCCGCAGCATCAAAGAAGATTCTGACGAAGCCACCCGCGAATACTTCCGTTACAAAAAGATCTACGGCAATCCAGACTCCACCATGGACCCCGACTCCAGGGAATACGCCTACTGGAAAAGACTGGTAGACAAAGTAGTAAAACCCTCCAGCCAGTACAAAGTGTCTTATAAGACCATGTCAAAGCTGCAGGACAACCTGAAGAAATGTGCCTTCATCCTGACCAAGTTCCTGAAGCAGGATGACTTCACCATCAATAAGCTGGACAGCATCGAAACAACCGACCAGGATGTAATGCTGGCCAAGAACTTCATGATCCGCCTGCTGCAGAGCACCGGCGAAGAGAACATCGCCTACCTCGACTTTAAATCCGAATTCGAGGAATACCTGGACGACCTGAAAAAGAAAGCTGAAAGAGTAGACGAAGGCCTGGTAGACAAACGTGCCGAGATCGTTGGCGACAACGTAGACGATATCAATGATAAATACTACGGTAACAACGATGTAATGGGTCAGTTCTCCTTCCATGGCACCCACGTTTCCGGCATCATCGCCGCCGCCCGTAACAACGACCTGGGCATAGACGGTATAGCCGACAACGTTCGTATCATGGCCGTGAAAGTAGTGCCGGATGGCGACGAACGCGATAAAGACGTGGCCCTGGGTATCCGTTACGCGGTAGACAACGGCGCCAAGATCATCAACATGAGCTTTGGTAAAGGCTTCAGCCCTAACAAAGTATGGGTAGACGACGCCATCCAGTATGCCCAGTCAAAAGGCGTATTGCTGATCCATGCCGCCGGTAATGATGCCAGCGATAACGATGTGGTGGACAATTTCCCCACGCCTCACCTGAACGACCATACGGTGGCTACCAACTTTATCACTGTGGGCGCCAGCGGTTCCGGCCGTCAGTCTTCCAAAGTAGCTAACTTCTCCAACTACGGCAGAAGGGAAGTAGACCTCTTCGCACCCGGCGTACAGATCTATTCTACCGTGCCTGGTGGTAACAAATACGGCAGCGCCAGCGGTACCAGTATGGCCGCTCCAGTTGTAACCGGGGTGGCAGCACTGGTGCTCTCCTACTACCCTGACCTCACTGCGCAGCAGCTGAAAATGGTACTGGAAAAAACAGCCGTTCCCATGCAGGACAGCATGGTGAACAAACCCGGCACAGATGATAAAGTGCCCTTCTCTGAGCTCTCTGTTACCGGCGGTATCGTAAATGCCTACAAGGCATTGAGAATGGCCGACAGCATCAGCGCCTACGGAGATAAAAAGAAAGCTAAACCAAAGATGCAGCCGGTTAAAAAAGGCTAAGATCTGCGAATATGCAAATGTGAAAATATGCAAATGAAAAAAGCGGATGCTCTCAAAGAACATCCGCTTTTTTCTTTATAAGATTTCAATTCATCTGCATATCTGCACATCCCCACATCCACCCCTCACTTCACTATTCTCCAACTGATAGGATACCTGTAAGGTACTCCATTACTTGCTTTCACCGCCCCTATGATCGAAAAGATAATATTGAGCAACCATACAATACCATACAGGCTCACGAATGACATGCTGAAAAGGTCAAAATCCCAATCATGGCGCCAGAGCTGCCGGAATGCCCATACACCATGACGGATACTGATCAGCAGGCCAATGGCCACATTAATAAGACTAAGCGTGATCTGGAAGTTAAGGGCTTCTTTCCCCTGGCCGTCAATAAAAGACGATTCATTACGTTTGATCAGCCACATTACCAGCGCGCCAATAATATTGCCAACATACGAGAGGATGGCCATACCTATCAGTCCGCCGAGATGTACCAGGGCCCCCCAGGTTTTTTCTTCTTTTTGTTCCATAAAGTATAAGCGTTTAGTGTGGTTGTTGAGGTACAGGGAATAACATAAAACTACAAACCTGTAAGCCGGATTCTGTCCCCCCTCAGCAGTTACCCGCCTCGGAGTGCTATCATTTATCTGCGATGACGCTCACGCGCCAACTGTATCTGCCTACCCTCGGTCATCGGGCGGGCCGCCCTCAAACGACCGTATACATGGCATTTCAGCACACAAGGTTTACCCTCCCGGCATGTTACCATACCGCGACGTGGGCTTTTACCCCACATTTTCACCCTTACCCCAACCGGAGTCGGGACGGTTATTTTCTGTGGCACTCTCTGTCTTACGGTCTTGCACCGCAATCCCACCCGTTAGGTGGTGTGTTGCCCTATGCTGTCCGGACTTTCCTTCCTTCCATTGCTGAAAAGACGATAGCTCGGTTTGTAGTTTACGTTATTAGCTTACAAAGTTACACATATTTGAAAAATATCTCCGTAGCCCCGTACCCGTACTTGGGATGATATTCATTCACGAAGTTATCTACCTCAGCAGTTTGCCTGAGTATATGATGCAGCTCGTCCCGCAGCTTGCCCTTACCCAGGCCATGGATCACGATCATGCTGGACTGCCGGTGAGAAATGGCCAGATCCAGATAACGCTGAAATTCATTGAGTTGTATAGCCAGAATGGCAATATTGCTTAAGCCCTTCCATTCGTCCTCCAGCTTCTCTATATGCAGGTCCAGCTCATATTTAGGCTCCAGGGGTGTTTCTGCCGCCACCTGGATCGTGCCGGGCGACATCCTGCCGATATCTGCCGCGTCAAAACCAGCGGTCGTGGCAGCCTGCTTGTCGGGGTATTTCTCAAACAGCGGGAAACTCAGCATCGCATCCCGGCGGATCCGCAGATCATGCAGCTGATGGAACACCTGTTTGGGCTTGAGCTTCCAGCTCTTCTTAAAAGAAGGCGCCAGTTTAGGGTCCGGTTCTTTCAGCGAGAAGGTAAACTCAAACCGCGGACTATCATTCAGCGATTCAAACAGCAGATCGGCCAGGTAGAAATTATTGAAAGGCAGCAGATCGTTCTTGATCTCCAGGTCCAGCTGGTTCTTCAGCCATATCTGGAAATGAAAACGATAGGTACGCTGCGTTTCATTCAGCAGGTGGAACTTCAGCAGCTGGATCTGCTCTTCCATACCATCCGGCTGATAAATAGGCAGCATGGACAGGAACACGCCTTTTTCCATGCGGAAAGTCTCATGCTTCTTTTTCTCGACGGGGATCTCGTCTCCGGGTATCATCTTACGCGGAGCCGCAGCTGGGGTCTTTTTTTCCGTAAAGCGGTAAAAATAAGGGAAGTCTATCTGGTCAAGATATACGGGGAAAGTAATGTTACCTACTTCCACCATCACCATTTCGTGGTTGACGATGTCAACTACTGTACCTTCCTCTTTGGAATGCAGCAGTATTATCTTATCTCCTATTTCATATTTCATGATGGCATTCTCTCCCCTGACAATTTAAATTTACGATCCCAGCTTTAACTGGTTAAACAACCTCAAATCTAAAGTCTTAAATCGTAAATCTAAAATCAGATTGTCCCTCCCGCCATGCCTTAGTTTGGATGCTTACGCATATATGCGTCGATGGAAACGGGGCCGCTGCCTTCTATGAGGAAGAAGATCAGCAAGAACAGGACAATGATAGAAAGGCCGAGCTGTGTGTACACCGTGAACAGTCCCGTTGGGGAATGCACGAATAACACCGCGCCCAGTAAAACCGGTATGTTTGCAATTACAGCCACTCTCGTTAGCAATCCCAGTGTGATCAACAATCCGCCTGCCAGGTGGGCAAATACAATGTAGTGCGCCAGCCAGAAGGACATTACCGTAAGGAACGGGCTTTCATCGATCAGGGCGGTCAAAGCATCCCTGTTCTGAACAAAGATCACGCCCAGGTAGAACAGGAACATGCCTAGTCCTATCCGGACAAAATCTATCCATTTAGGATGATGCCGGTCGCCCCAGCTTTCAATTCGCTGTAGCAGATTCATAACATTAGGTTTTAAGATCAATCAAAGAGCTTAACCTAATGTACGAAAAATTATGCGGAATGCCTAAAGCTCAACGCCTAACGCGTTCTGCCTTGCGCGTTCAGCGTTCAGCTTACTGTTCCGGTAGCTGTAACCAAAGTAGATCACCAGGCCAATAAGCAGCCAAACGGCAAATACGATCCAGTTCTTCAGTCCCATTTCCGTCATCAGATAAAAACAGCTGAGCAGCCCCAGTACAGGAATGAGCGAGAGTTTACGCGTAAAAGAGAGTACGGTGATCACCACCGCTACGATCGTAAATAAATAGAAGGGAATATTATGTTTCCACACCTCCCATCCTCCGGCAAAAGACCATTTCTCTGCCAGGGGAGCGCGGAAGATCAATACAAAAGCGATGATCAGCCCGGGCACGATCCACTGCCCGTTAATATACGGCAGCTTGAAACGGCCGGTGCTGCTTTCTTCCCTGGGCAGCATCAGTACGCCGCCGCATACCAGGATAAAAGCGAAGAGGGTACCAATGCTGGTCAGGTCTGTTACAATGGTCAGGTTCAGGAACAGCGCAGGAACACCCACGATAATGCCTGTCACGATCGTGGCAAATGAAGGCGTTCTGAACCGCGGATGGATCTTGCTGAAGCGTTTAGGTAAAAGACCGTCGCGGCTCATGCTCATCCAGATACGGGGCTGCCCTATCTGGAATACCAGCAATACACTGGTAGTGGCGATCACCGCGCTTACAGAAATAATATAGCCGATCCATTTCAGGTTCACCGCATCAAATACATAAGCCAGGGGATCTGCCACTTTCAGCTGCGTAAAGGGCACCATACCCGTTAATACCAGGGCAATCAGCACATATAGGATGGTACAGATGATCAGCGAATAAAACATACCCCTGGGCAGGTCCCGCTGGGGATGCGTACATTCTTCCGCCGTGGTGCTCACCGCGTCAAAGCCGATATAGGCAAAGAAAACGGCCGATACGCCCCGCAGTACCCCCGAAAAGCCGTTAGGCATAAAGGGATTCCAGTTATCCGTGTTCACATAGAAGGCGCCCAGCGCGATCACGAAAACAATCACCAGGATCTTGAAGGCCACCATCATATTGGCGCTTTTCTTGCTTTCCTGGATCCCTACATACGCCAGCCAGGTAATAAATACCACGATCAGGAAGGCAGGCAGGTTCAGGATCACAGGTACGCCCACGATGCGGGGAGCTGCCGCCAGCGTTTCCGCCGTGGCATTATCATAGTTGCTGGTGAGCCAGGCCGGGAAACCTATACCCAGACCCCGCAGCAGATTATTAAAATAGCCGCTCCAGGAAATGGAAACGGCTATATTACCAATGGCATATTCAAGGATGAGCGCCCAGCCTATGACCCAGGCGGCCAGCTCACCGAATGTTACATATGAATAAGTGTAGGCGCTGCCCGATACCGGAACCCGGGAGGCAAACTCCGCATAACACAATGCCGAAAAACCGCAGGTAATAGCCGTAATGATAAAAAGGATAGACACACCCGGGCCGCCGTGAAAAGAGGCTTCCCCTATAGTGGAAAAGATCCCGGCGCCGATAACGGCCGCGATCCCCATGGCGGTCAGGTCTTTTACCTTTAATACCTTACGGAGTTCACCAGTTCCGTGACCATCAGCGAGCCCCTCTTGGGCGTCTTTCAGTATAGTGGATAATGACTTCCTGCGGAATAACGACTTAGACAAAGCAAGTTTTATTTTGGTGAATGTGCGAATATAAGGATTTCCCTATCATTGCTGACGGCTCAGTAAAAAATCCGCCAGTTCCTTCAGGGGCTTCTTCCGGGTAGAGATCACGGCAATATCTTCCAGGTTGTCGAAAGCCTGCTGCTGGAAACGATCCTTCTCTTTTTCCGCCCAGGTATCCACCTTGCAATCGTGGAACAGCTGCAGCATCTGGTCTACCTTATCGTCCGGCGAAGTGCCCAGCAGCTCCTTCAAACGGGTTTGCTGCGCAGGATTGCACAGTTCAAGGGCTTTCAGCAGCAAAAAGGTCTTCTTGTTGGCCAGGATATCGCCGCCCTGCTTTTTACCGAATTTTTCCGGGTCGCCAAAAGCGTCCAGGTAATCGTCCTGTATCTGGAAAGCGATCCCGATGTTCCTGCCAAAATTATAGAGGTGCGACTGGTTGCCCTCGCTGCCGCCGCCGATAATGGCGCCCAGCTGCAGGGAAGCCGCCAGCAGTACGGAGGTTTTCAGGGCGATCATGTTCACATAGTCATCATATTTAACCTGCCCCAGTTCCATCCCTTCCAGGTCCATATCCAGCTGCTGTCCTTCGCAAACCTGGATAGCCGCCCGGTTGAATACGCTGAGGATCTTATGCTTGTAACGGGCCTGTACCTTGTTCAAATGCTCATATACATATACCAGCATCACATCGCCGGCCAGTATGGCTGCCGGGTCGCCGTAAATGGTATGCACGGTAGGATTGTTCCTGCGCAAAGGCGCCCTGTCCATAATATCGTCATGGATCAGCGTGAAATTATGGAACAGCTCTACCGCATTGCCTGCATGCCAGGCGTCTGCATGGATCTCGTCGAACAGCTCATTGCCCATCAGCGCCAGTACCGGCCGTATACGCTTTCCTCCGATCTTCAGGATATGCGTCGCAGCATCATATAAAGATGCTGGCTGCTGCGGAAATTTCTGTTCATCAAATTGTTTAACGAATTGTGCAATGAGTTCTTGAAAGGAATGCATGGTGTGTATGAAATGTCGTCTAATATAAGAAGTTATAAAAAAGTTGGCAATTGGCAGTTGGCAATTGGCAGTCGGTGAACGGCTCCCAAACTAACTGCCCACTGCCCACTGCCAACTATGATTTACTTTTCCTTTTCGGCGCTCTCCCCTTAACCGGCTGTTTGTCCCTGCCCGGTTTCTCCCTTTTTACTTTCACCGGTTTCCCTGGCCTGCCTGGAACCAGTTCTTCAGCAAGATCGTAATCCAGCTGCCGTTTGGCCATGTTGGCCGCCAGCACGCGGATCATTACTTTATCGCCTATACGGAATTTGCGGCCTGTACGCAGGCCTATCAGCGCATACTCGCTTTCATCATGTTTGAATTCGTCTTTGGTCATCAGGTTGTGAATGCTCACCAGGCCCTCGCATTTGGTGGCCACGGTCTCTACCCAGAACCCGAAATGCGCAACACCGCTCACTACGCCCTCGAAGGTCTCCCCGATGAATTGCTGCATGTATTCTACCTGCTTGTATTTGTTGGCAGCCCTTTCTGCATCCATGGCCTTGCGTTCCATCTCAGAGCTGTGCTTGCACTTCTTCTCCATGTGCTTGTCCGGCCTGATATCGTCGGCCAGGCACTGGGCTAATACACGGTGTACCAGCACATCAGGATAACGGCGTATAGGCGAGGTGAAATGGCAGTAGTGCTCAAAGCCCAGGCCGTAGTGCCCGATATTATCTGTGGTATAAATGGCCTTGGCCATGGTACGGATCCCGATCGTTTCCAGTACATGCTGTTCCGGCTTGCCTTTTACCAGCTGCAGCATTTTGTTGAAAGAACGGGCGATGCTGTCCGGGTTATCCAGGTCAAACTTATGGCCGAACTTGTGGGCGAATATGGAGAACACCTTCAGCTTTTCCTCATCCGGCGTGTCGTGCACGCGGTAAGGGAAAGGCACCGGCTGTTTATTGATCTTTATTTTGGATACATATTCCGCCACGGTACGGTTGGCCAGCAGCATAAACTCTTCGATCAGCTGATGCGCTTCTTTGCTTTCCTTGATCAGGATGCCGACAGGCTTCCCGCTTTCATCCAGCTGAAAACGTACCTCCTGTGAAGAGAAATTGATGGCGCCTTCATCAAAACGCTCCTTGCGCAATAGTTGGGCTATTTTGTTCAGCAGCAGCACTTCTTCCTCATAAGGTCCTTCCCCGCTTTCGATGATGTCCTGCACTTCCTCGTAGGTGAAGCGGTGTTTGGAATGGATCACGGTACGGCCCAGCCAGTGCTCCTTGATCTCGCCTTTTTCATTCATCTTGAATACAGCAGAGAAGGTCAGCTTATCTTCATGCGGGCGCAGGGAGCAGAGCTCGTTGGAGATCTTTTCCGGCAGCATGGGCAGCACACGGTCAGGCAGGTATACGGAAGTGGCCCGTTTATCAGACTCTTTATCCAGCGCGGTATCCGGCAACACATAATGGCTCACATCTGCAATGTGCACGCCTATTTCGTAATAGCCGCCCCGCAGTTTCCTGATGGAGATGGCGTCGTCAAAATCTTTTGCATCAACGGGGTCGATGGTGAAGGTGAGCTGTTTGCGGAAATCTTTTCGCTTTCGTACTTCCGTGCTGGTTATTTTCTCTTTGATCTGGGCCAGCTCGGTCATTACCTCATCGGGGAAATTGAGCGGGAAACCGCTTTCTATCAGGATCTCCTTCATGGCCAGGTCGTTGGTATCGCTGGCGTCCAGGATCTCCACGATCTCTCCCACCGGTTTGCGGGTCTTCTCGCCCCAGGCCACAATGCGCACCACGGCTTTATCACCCGTCTTGGCCTCGCCTACGGCATTGGCCGGGATGTATATATCAGGTACAAAGGCGCCCTTTTCAGGTACGAGGAATGCAAATCCCTTGTTCACCTCCAGGGTACCCGTAAATTCTGTCTTTTTTCGTTTAAGGATGTCGGTTACCAGGCCTTCCATGCGGCCCATGGTTTTACCTTGCTGCTTGATCACGTTCACGAGCACTTCATCCCCGTCCAGCGCGGTATTCAGGTTTTTCTGTTTTACCAGGATGTCTTTCGCCAAGCCTTCCACGATCACAAAGGCCATTCCCGAACGGGTCACCTCCACAAGGCCCCGGAAACTTTGCTGCGGGCTGCCGCCGCCTTTCTTAGGTCTTTTCTTTTTTGTCATCTCATGTCCCATTAAATGATAATGCCTTACGTAGCTGCCCCTTCTATATAGTCAAAAATATAATTATTAAACGAATTCCCTTCCCCGAAAAGAAAAGATATTTCTACCGGTATCACGGCCATTTGCAGGCCAAGCTGCTCCAGGCGGGCCTGCAGCAGATGCAGACGCACCGCATCTTTTTCTGTGGTGATCACCAGTTTTTCCGTACCGGGCAGGCCCTTCAGTTCCCTTTCTATCTTTTCCAGGTCGTTGTTACCATAGTAGTAATGATCCGGAAAAGGCAGCAGGAACACCTCTTTGTACTGGTCCTTCAAATGCTGTACCAGGGGAGCCGGTCTGGCAATACCGCACACCAGCAGGACCGATGCATCCGGGCTCACACTCACAGGCTGACCGCTCAGCATATCGTATAGTTCACCGTACTGCAGGCAGGTAAAGAACAGTCCCTGGTGTGGCAGCGGGGCTATTTCCCGTGTCAGGGCCTGTTTTTCGGCCTCGGGCATATTAGCCGGGCACTTGGATACGATGATGATATCCGCCCTTTCATAACCTTTACGGCCCTCCCGCAGGCGGCCAAATGGCACCACATGATCCCGTGTAAAGGGACGGTTATATTCGGTAACGAGGATGTTTTTGCCCGGCTTGATGGAGCGGTGCTGAAAAGCATCGTCCAGCAGGATCACCTGTGTTTCCTGTCTTTCCCTGAGCAGTTCCGGTACGGCCAGCATGCGCTCCTCTCCCACACAAACACTGATATCCGGGAACTTCTGGTGAAACTGCATAGGCTCATCGCCCAGCTGAGCGGCGGTGCTGTCTTCATTGGCCAGGAAAAAGCCCCTGGTCTTGCGGTTATAGCCGCGGCTCAGGGTAGCTACGGAAAATCTTTCTTTCAGCAGGCGTATCAGGTATTCCACATGCGGCGTTTTACCGGTGCCGCCAACAGACAGGTTGCCTACAGCGATCATGGGAATGTCAAAGCTCACAGCTGTCAGGGTGCCGCTATCGTATAGGCGGTTCCGTATCCACATCACCAGTCCGTACAACAGGGAAAAAGGATATAGTAATATTTTCAGGTATTGCAGTGCTTTCATGGTATTTTGGCAAAGTGATAGATGTTTTCAGGTGTAACGACGGTATGCAGCGGCACATCCCGCGGGTCGGTATCGGTGATCAGGTCTACCGGTTCAAATAAAGACAGGCCTATGGTGCGCACGCCGGGGCGGCATTGTTTCAGGAATCGGTCATACATGCCTTTGCCATATCCTACGCGGTGCCCGGTCATGTCGAAGGCCAGCAGCGGTACAAACACGAGGTCCAGCGCTTCCGGCGCTATCAGCGTGCCACCCACCGGCTCCGGTATGCCGTATTTGCTTTTAACCAGTATTGTGTGCGGCTCCCAGAGGAAATGCTCCATCTCCCCGGTGGCTAAAAAGGCCCTGCCCAGCACCCACTGTAAAGAAGGATAGGCTATCCGCATCCACTCTACGATAGGCCATGTATTCACTTCTTTCTTCTCTGCTATCGGCAGAAAGACATGTACCCAATGCACATCGCCGAAGCTCAGCTCGCGGCAGTTTTCCAGCAGGGCTTCATTCAGCGTCTCCGCTTCTTCTTCAGGAAGATTGAGGCGGCGCTCAAGGAATTGTTTTCGTATGTCCGTTTTAGTGTGCAATTAAATTGAATGTTTTATAGATGCCCGTCAACCCTTCGCCGTCATTGCGAGAAGCGGCAAAGCCTTTGCGCGTGGCGCGACGAAGCAATCTCCTAACACAATCTTCTAACTAATCTCCGCGGAGATTGCGTCAGGAGATTGCTTCGGCCCTACCCCTCCACAAAGCCCTGCGGGCCTCGCAATGACGGGAAGAGAGCCGCCTGCTCCTTCACAAACTCTTTCGTTACCTTCTCCGCCCTCTCAATCCTTCCCAACTTCCTATACCCGCTCCACTGCACCACCTCATCCTCATTCGTATGATATTCCCCGCTGAATATCCATCCCAGCACCGGCACCCCGCTCTGCTGCAACACCTTCGCCGTCAGCAGCGCATGATTAATGCTCCCCAGGTAGTTCTGCGCTACAATGATCACCTGCGCCTGCAGACTTTTGATCAGGTCCAGGGTAAACACCTCCTCGTTCAATGGCACCATCAAACCACCCGCGCCTTCTATTACCAATGGCCGATCCGCCGGCTGTATGATCTCCGCCTGCTGCAGGATAGGCGCCACTTCAATCCTCACCTGTTCCAGCCGGGCTGCCAAATGGGGCGAAGCTGGCTCTTTCAGGCAATATACTTCTTTATGGCATACCGATACCGTATTGGAAAGCAGCCCTTTCACGGTTTCCGTATCCGTACCTTCTTCCAGCCCTGTTTGCACCGGTTTCCAGTAATCCGCCTGCAATGCCTCCGTTACACAGGCCGAGGTGAGCGTTTTTCCCACGCCGGTGCCTATACCGGTAATGAATATCCTCTTACTCATAACCCGGCAAAGATAGCGGATGATAAATTGTTAAGAGAGAAAGTTTGCTTTAGATGTGAATAGGGCTCTCATGGTTTATGTTTTTAAATGTTACTTATTGCTAAATACGAATTTTTATTTAGCAAAAAACGGCCGCTGCCAGATTTGTTGGTCCGCCCGCTCCGATTTTTTCCCTTAAATTCGCCGGAGTTAACACTGATATATGAAGTTTTGTAACAACATTCTGGAAACGATAGGAAATACCCCGTTAGTAAAACTGAACCGCGTAACTGCAGCTTTGCCCTGCCCTGTTTTTGCCAAGGTGGAATTCTTTAACCCCGGCAACTCCATTAAAGACCGCATGGCGGTAAAAATGGTAGAGGTAGCCGAGCAACAGGGTTTGCTGAAACCGGGCGGCACCATCATTGAAGGCACTTCCGGCAATACCGGTATGGGCCTTGCACTGGCCGCCGTGATCAAGGGCTATAAATGTATCTTCACTACTACAGACAAACAGTCTAAAGAGAAAGTGGATATTCTCAAAGCGGTAGGCGCAGAAGTGATCGTTTGTCCCACCAATGTGGAGCCGGATGATCCCCGTTCCTACTATTCCGTAGCACGGCGCCTGTCAAAAGAGATCCCCAACTCTTTCTACATCAATCAATATGATAACCTCGCCAACCGCGAAGCCCATTATGAGCAAACCGGTCCTGAAATATGGGAGCAGACAGACGGCAAGGTAACACACCTGGTAGTGGCCACCGGTACGGGCGGCACCATCACCGGCGCAGCGCAGTTCCTGAAAGAAAAGAACCCGGCCATCCAGGCATGGGCCATTGACAGCTACGGATCCCTGCTAAAGAAATACCACGAAACCGGCGAGCTGGATATGAGCGAAGTATATCCCTATATCACCGAAGGCATCGGCGAAGATTTCGTGCCGCAGAACTACGACATGCGCCTCATAGACCGCTTCGAAAAAGTAAGCGATAAGGACGGCGCTATCATGGCCCGCCGTATCGCCAAGGAGGAAGGGATCTTTGTGGGATATTCCGCCGGCTCTGCCATTTCCGGCCTGTTGCAGCTGAAACAGCACCTGAAGCCAACAGACGTGGTAGTGGTGGTTTTCCACGATCATGGCAGCCGCTACGTAGGCAAGGTCTATAATGATCAGTGGATGATGGAACGCGGCTTCCTGGATGTGAAGACCGTGAAAGACGTGGTGAACGCCCGCCGTAACCTGCCCCTGGTCACCATCGGCGCAGAAGAAAAAGTAAGCGACGCCATCGCCAAAATGAAGAAATTCGAGATCGAGCACATCCCTGTGCTGGCCAATAACGAGATCATCGGCGCCGTATCAGAAGGCGGCCTCTTTAACAAGCTGATAGACGACGCTAACCTGAAAGACGCACAGGTCAAACAGGTGATGCAGCCCGCCTTCCCGCAGGTAGGCATGGAAACGCCCATTGAAAAGCTCTCTGTCTACATCAACAAGGAGAATGGCGCCGTGCTCACCAAAGACGAAAGCGGCAGCTATCATATTGTTACCAAGTACGACATTATTCAGGCGCTGGGAAGTTAAGCAGGTGATGGAAGTCCGTACCTACATAGACCAGCTGCAAAATACCGTTCACATTCCTTTTCCGCCGCGGCGTATCGTGTCCCTGGTGCCTTCGCAGACAGAACTGCTGTACCACCTGGGCCTCGACGCCGAGGTGGTGGGCATCACGAAATTCTGCATCCACCCGGAGCAATGGTTCCGGCACAAAACCCGTATCGGCGGTACAAAAAGCCTCCACCTGGAGCAGATCAAAGCCCTGCAGCCGGATCTGATCATCGCCAATAAAGAAGAGAATGAGCGGGAACAGGTAAGTGCCCTCATGGCAGATTTCCCCGTCTGGACCAGCGACATTCACTCCCTGCCTGATGCCCTCAACATGATCACGCAGCTGGGTGAGATCACCGGCCGCCCGGAGCAGGCCTTGCAGTTAAGTGATAAGATCGCCCGGCAATTCAGCCTGCTCAGCGAAAGCCTGGCTTTGGGTACCCGGCCCCGGGAAGCCGCCTACTTCATCTGGCGCGATCCCTGGATGATCGCCGGCGGCGATACCTTCATCAACACCATGCTGGAAGCAGCAGGGCTGCACAATATCTTCTCTGATATGCGCCGTTACCCCGAGATTACCCTCTCCCAGCTGCCGGAAGCCTTTAGTACGGTAGCGCCCGCCAACCAGTTCGTGCTCCTGTCTTCAGAACCTTATCCCTTTAAGGAACGCCATATTGACGAGATCCGGGCCGTGCTCCCGGAAGCCCGGATATTGCTGGTAGATGGAGAGATGTTCTCCTGGTACGGCAGCCGCCTGCTGGAAGCGCCGGGGTATTTCAGACAGCTATTTTCCTAGTGTTTTCCTCATCTTTTCTTAGTCTTCTCCTAGTTTTTTCCATGGTTTAGCTTAGTCTTATCCTCATCTTTCCTTAGTGTTTCTAAGGACTTAGCTTAGTGTTATTGTAGTGATATCCGTACTAAAAGCGCATACAAGCTTAGGTAAAAGCGCATAACTTCCTTGTAAAAAGCGCATAAAGGCCTGGGGAGAATTTCACAGATACAGCGGTATTACGCATATGAATCATAACTACATCGTAGAGATAACGTATCCCTTTAAAGAGACACGATATCTACACGTTATCTACACATTATCTACGCGATATCCTGGGAGGCGTGAGCAATTTAACAGGGAAACCACCAGGCGTTTATAAAAGACGGGACTAACAATTAACAACGCTCAAAGCAAACTGTTCAAACCGGGCAACCTTTCCGCTGCTGCGCCCGTAAACATAATATATGAAGACTAATTATTCCTCTAACGCATATTTCACACTAAACCTACAACATCATGGAAAGAAGGGACTTCGTCAACAACCTGGGAATGGTACTGGCCTTGGCTTGCGCCGGTGGATTAGCAGCCTGTAGTAAGAACAGTGCAGATGCCCCCAATCCTGGAGGCGGTGGTGGAGGCTTCTCTGCCAACCTGGGATCGGAATTAACCAACGTCGGTGACTACAAGATCGGCAGCGGCGTGATCGTGATCCGGATAGCTACCGGTAATGCGCCTGCTTCTTTCGCCGCGCTCTCCAGCACCTGCACTCATCAGGGTTGCACCGTGGCCAGGTTTAACAGCTCCACCAACCTGATAGAGTGCAATGCTCCCTGCGGGCATGGCAGCCGTTACACCACCAGCGGATCTGTAAATACGGGCCCGGCAACCGTCGCGCTGACTAAAAAAACAGTAACAATCGATGGCACTACGCTGACCGTCAGCTAAAGTAAAAGCTAAACAAAACAAAACGTAACAAAGCAAAACCTGCCCGCGTCCGGCTGTGTTTTGCTTTTTATTTTTACGCTTTGCTTTTTTACATTTACTTTTATCTTTGCCCTCCGTAAACTAGTAAACAACCAAAAATATATGGGAAAATACAGAGCCGGCGTGTTATTCGGCGAAGAGCTGGAAGCGCTGTATAACGATGCTAAAGATAAAGCATTTGCTATGCCTGCCGTAAACGTGGTGGGAACTAACTCCGTGAACGCAGTACTAGAGACCGCTGCAAAAGTGAACTCCCCGGTTATTATACAGTTCTCCAATGGCGGAGCACAGTTTTTTGCGGGTAAAGGCATGCCGAATGATAAGCTGCAGGCAAACATCGCCGGCGGTATCTCCGGCGCCAAGCACGTGCACGAAGTAGCCAAGTATTATGGTGTACCGGTAATATTGCATACAGACCACGCTGCCAAGAAATGGCTTCCCTGGATCGACGGCTTACTGGACGCGGGCGAGCTGTTCATGAAGCAGACCGGCCAGCCGCTCTATAGCTCCCATATGCTGGACCTGTCTGAAGAACCGCTGCACGAGAACATCGAGATCTCTCATAAATATTTCCAGAGAATGAATAAGCTGGGTATGTCCATCGAGATCGAGCTGGGCGTAACCGGTGGTGAAGAAGATGGTGTAGACAATTCCGGTGTAGAGAACTCCGCTTTATATACCCAGCCTGAAGATGTGAACTACGCTTACGAAACACTGAGCCAGGTTGGTTCCCGCTTTACAGTGGCTGCCGCCTTCGGTAACGTGCACGGCGTTTACTCTCCCGGTAACGTGGAGCTGCGCCCCGAGATCCTGAAGAACAGCCAGGATTTCATCCAGGAGAAACATAAAACAGCTGTGAAGCCCGTATACTACGTGTTCCACGGCGGTTCCGGCTCTCCCAAGCACCAGATCGCTGAAGCCCTGGGCTACGGCGTGATCAAGATGAATCTTGATACCGATATGCAGTGGGCTTTCTGGGAAGGTGTTCACGACTACTACGAAGCTAAAAAAGGTTATCTGCAGGCGCAGCTGGGCAACCCGGAAGGCGCAGATAAACCCAATAAAAAATACTATGATCCCCGCGTATGGCTGCGCAAAGGCGAAGAAACCTTTGTGAAGCGTCTCGAGGAAGCGTTCAATGACCTGAACTGTATCAACAGGAACGCTTAAAATCAATTAGCAGTTGGCAGTTTGCAGTGGGCAGTCAGTTTGAAACTACCCATTACAAACTGCCAATTCATTGTTAACTCCCCCTTGCCAACCCCATTTACTGCCCATTGCCAACTGCCCACTGCCAACTATTTCAAACCTCGGCTTTATTATTCAACAAACAACATATATAAGAATCCAATCCTATCTATTGGTTGTCAATTTCTTTTCATGTAATATTGCGAACAGAAAAAGTGCGTGTGAATTTAATTCGTATCTTGCACCACTATTTTTTAACCTAACGAAAAAATATGTCTAGCTGGTTTAAGCGCATTAAACAGGGCATTTCAACGTCTACTAGTGAAAAGAAGGAAGCACCGGACGGATTATGGCACAAATGTCCTAATTGTAAGAAAACCACCACTGTAAAAGACCTGCGGGAACATTTCTACGTTTGCGATAAATGTAATTACCACAACCGTATCAACTCCGCAGAATATTTCGAGATCATATTCGATGAAAACCAGTATGAGGAGCTTTTCCCGAACATCTACCCGAAAGATCAGCTGGGATTCGTGGACCTGAAGCCTTACGGCGATCGTTTAAAAGACGCCCAGAAACGCTCAGGCCTGAAAGACGCAATGCGGGTAGGTGCAGGTAAAGTACTGGGGAACGACCTGGTGGTGGCCTGTATGGATTTCGCCTTCATTGGCGGCTCCATGGGTTCCGTAGTGGGAGAAAAGATCGCAAGGGCTATCGACCATTGCATTGCACATAAAATGCCGTTAATGATCATCTCCAAATCAGGGGGCGCCCGCATGATGGAAAGCGCCTTTTCCCTGATGCAGATGGCCAAAACATCCGCCAAGCTCACACAGCTGGCCAATGCAAAGCAACCCTATATCTCCCTGATGACAGACCCCACCACAGGTGGCGTAACTGCCTCCTATGCTATGCTGGGTGATCTTAACATCGCGGAGCCCGGCGCTCTCATCGGTTTTGCCGGCCCCCGTGTGATCAAGGAAACGATCAAAAAAGACCTCCCTGAAGGGTTCCAGAGCGCGGAATTCCTCCTGGACCACGGCTTCCTCGATTTCATTATTGACCGCAAAGAATTAAAACAAAGGCTGGCAGGTGTATTGCAGCTTTTTAAAAACTAATAAACGAAAGTTTGAAGTCGCATCCCTCTCGCGTCATTGCGAGGACCGCAGGGCCTACGCGGGTAGCCGGGCCGAAGCAATCTCCTAATACAATCTCCGCGAAGATTACGCGGGAGGAACGCGACTTCAAACCTCAAACCCGTTAATACCCCATAAGATTTTAAATTTTAAATGGCAGAATTAAAGAACAGATCGGCTTATTTCGAATACGCAATAGAAGATAAATATATTGCTGGTATCGTATTGACCGGCACCGAGATCAAATCCATCCGGGCCGGGAAAGTGAGTTTTAATGATGCCTTCTGCTATTTTTCAAAAGGTGAGCTGTGGGTGAAAAGCCTGCACATCGCCATCTATTCTCATGGTACCTATGCCAACCATGACCCGCTGCGCGAACGCAAGCTCCTGCTCACAAAAAGGGAGCTGCGCAAAATGGAGAATAAACTGAAAGAGCGGGGCTATACCATCGTGCCCCTGCGCATCTTTATCACAGAAAAGGGACTTGCCAAAATGGAAATTGGCCTGGGTAAAGGTAAGAAGCTGCATGACAAACGCGAAAGCATTAAGCAAAGGGAAACCGAAAGGGAGATCCGGCGATTTGTGAAATAAGCGCCGGGAATGCAAACTATAAACCACAACCGTTCATGCGTAACTATGCATGGCTGGCAACAGCCGCTATCCTATTCCTCTTTACCTCCTGCAAGTCAGGCGAAAAACTCTTTAACCAGGGCCGTTATGACGAGGCCGTAGCCGCCTTCGTTAAAAAACTGCAACGCAAACCACAGGACGCAGTCGCCCTGCAACTACTGCCCAAAGCTTACGATCAGTCCATCCGGCTGCATGAAGACAAAGTAAACGGCTATCTCCGTTCAGACAACCCGCTCAAATGGGAATCTGTAAGACGTGAATACCGCTCGCTCCAGCACCTGTATGACATTATATATGCCTCCCCCGCCGCCCAGAAAGTAGTACAGCCTAAAGATTATCGCGACGCCATTACCGGCGCACAGGAAAGCGCCGCCCAGGTAAGGTACGAACGCGGTATGGAGCTGCTGAACCGCGGCGATAAACCCAGCGCCCGCGATGCCTACGAAGAATTTGCGGCCTCCCTTAAAATGGTGAGCAACTACCGCGATGCCCGCCAGCGGATGGATGAAGCTTTTGCACTGGGCACCGTGAACGTGCTGGTAAGCCGTATCGATGTACGCAGCCCTTACTACCAGTTCAGTGCAGACCAGTTCCGCGACGCCCTGGTACGTAACCTCCAGCAGCGCGGCATTAACCGCTTTGTAAAATTCACGGACGAACGCTTTGCACGGAATGAAGATATCCGTCCGGACGAATACCTGGAAATGCAGTTCTACGATTTCGAAGTAGGCCAGACCTATGTAGACCGCTTCCAGCGCGAAGTATCCAAAGAGATCGAAACCGGCTCCGTAAAAGACACCAGCGGTAAATTCATCAAAAAGTATGAAACCGTAAAGGCTACCATCTATATCGTTAAAAAGACCGTGGTATCCCGCGGCCTCCTCGACTACCGCATCATGGATGTGGCCAATAACCGCGTACTCCGCCAGGACCGTATCCCCGGCAGTTATACCTGGCTGAACCAGGTAGGCACCTTCCGTGGCGATGAACGCGCCCTCAGTGATGAAGACAAACGCCAGATGGGCGGCGTAGATGCGCCTCCGCCCCCTCCGCAGGAGCTGTTTATGCTCTTTACAAGACCTATTTATGACCAGCTGGCGAGAGATTTGCAAAGCTTTTACAGCCAGGTGAACTAAAATTAGGTTTGAAGTTTGAGGTTTGAGGTTTGAGGTTCGTTGAAGGTTAGAGGTCCAAATTAGCAGTCCGGCTACTAGTTATGAACCTGTAACTTCTAACGAACCCTCAAACCTCAAACTGTTTTTCCTGGCCCCTTAACAATTAAATATTTTCTTTAAATTGTTAAAATATGTAATATTGCACCCAAAATAACCGGAAAGAGCGAGGGACATATTACGAGTTTTACGAGCGTGTATACCGATTTTTGGTGCCCCCACTACTAGCCGCCTTTACCTATACCCTATTTGCCTATGGTCAACTGTTACCCGAGCAAGTACCATTACTGCTATACCTACGTCCTTGCCGCAATACTGGCTTGCTGGTCATTGATCGCCCGTGCCAATGAGCGCGACTCCCTGCAACGCCCGCAGCCGGTAATACCGGCCATCTCTGCCAACAATTTTTCAGAAACACGCAGCTTCCCGGAAATAGACCGGCAACTGGCAACACAAATGTTGCCTGCTCCTGCCAATGGGCTCTTTACCGCAGCTTACCTGGATAGCACCAATCAGCCTGATCCTGTCACCAACGGTTACCGGGAACAGGCCAGGGCCGAGTTCCTGAAAATAAACCAGAACAACCGCTACGTAGATGCCCTCACGCCAGACGATCTGAATGAGCTGCCCATCGGTCTCTCCAAAAAGGTCAACAATACGAAAGTGGAGATTGCGATCAGCAATGCCATCTTCCACCCTACCTACGCAGAGCTGACCGTCTATGCCAGAGTGGAGATCCCGCAGAACCCAAAGGAGATCTTCTTTGGCCTCAAAGGACTCAAGCTTTCCTATAGCGGCGGCATCGTAGGCGATGCCAAACTGGTACTGCTGGGCAATGTGCCCATCCCTATCAACGGAGGTACTGCCGCCGTAACGCTGAAAGGCGCTATGGACATGCAAACAGGCCAGGGCCTGGATCTTACCTATGTTACCATGGATTGTAACGGCTTTAAAGAGCTGGGCATCACGGCGGAAATAAAATTCCCCCGCACCATGCTCGTGCCTTTGAAGTCCGACGGGGAAAGGAACATGGATTCCACCGCCTATGTAAAAGCAGACTTCCACACCATTGCAAGTGACTGGAACGATATCCTGGTAGAGCTGAATTTACCCGCCTTTGAGATCGCCCCGCTGAAAGGCGTTGGCTTTCATATAAAAAATGCCGTATTTGATTTCAGCGATATCCGCAACTCACCGAATGTCGTATATCCGAAAGGGTACGAAGACAAATACATGCCTGCAGAAGATCCCAATCTCTGGCGCGGCGTATACGCAGATGAGATCGAGGTCACACTGCCCAAGCAATTTATGCGGCGGCAGGAATCCGGCAAACGGGTGTCCTTTGGCGCTCATAATATGATCATCGACAGCCACGGATTTACCGGCTCCTTCTTCGGTAATAATATCCTCCCGGATGGTACTGCTGCCGGATGGCGTTTCTCTGTAGACCGCTTCAATATCGACCTGGAAGCCAATCACCTGGTAGGCGCAGGTTTCCAGGGCATGGTAGGACTGCCCATTGCAGAAGCCCCGCTGGGATATACGGCGATCGTTACCGCAGATAATGAATACATCCTGAAGCTCAATACCATCGATACGATGCGCTTCAATGTGTGGAAAGCCCGCGCTGAACTGGAGCCTAACTCCTGGGTACAACTGAAGCTGGCCAGTGGCAAATTTGAACCGGAAGCCATGCTGCATGGCCGCCTGATCATCGCCGCTTCCACCAAGCAGGATGATAAGGGAAAGCCGGTAGCTGTCTTCAAAGGTATCATCTTCAAAGACCTGCACCTCGAAACCAAACCACCCTATCTCACTACCAGTTATTTTGGATATAAAGAAGAGAACACCGTGTCCAATTTCCCGGTGTCCATCACCGAGATCGCACTAAAGGCCATGAACGGAGAAGCGTCGCTCACCTTTGGCGTCCGTGTGAACCTCATGGAAAAGAACTTCGCCGGCGACACGAAGATCATCATCGTCGGAAAGTTCGATGAAAAGGAAGGCATCCAGACCTGGAAATACGATAAGCTGAAGCTGGAAGAGATCCACATCAACGCGAAAGTTTCCAAAGCCCTAACGATAGCGGGTACACTGAAAATATACGAGGACGACGCCACCTACGGCGATGCCATCAGCGGCGAAGTGAAGGCCAACTTCATGGAAGATAAAGTGAAGGTGGAAGCCCGTGCCATGTTTGGTTCTAAAGACTTCCGCTACTGGTATGTAGATGCGAAGGCCAGCTTTAAACCGGGCATTCCCATTGTACCACCGGTGAACCTTACGGGCTTTGGTGGCGGCGCCTATTACCGCATGAAGAAACTGGCGCCTGATGTACTGGCAGCTCCTTCTCCCACGGGCATCAATTACGTACCGGATGAGAAGACAGGCCTGGGCATCAAGGCAGCAGTACTGTTCAATATCTCCGAGGACAAGGTGGTCAATGGAGAAGCCTCCTTCGAAGTGGCCTTTAACACGAGTGGCGGCATCAACTTCATAGGTTACTATGGCTACGCGTCCATCCTTAATGTGCTGCCCAACCTGGAAGGAGACATCAACGGTTACCTGGGCAAACAGTTCGGCAAACTGGCAGCGGAGGAACAAAAGCTGGCTGCTGAAATGGGTGATGCCGGAGAGAAGATGATGGCCATGAAAGTGTCTAATCCCTCCATGGCAGCTGAAAAAATTGCCGGAGATGATTATAAAGCAGGTGAAAGCGGGCTCTCTGCCTATGTAGGGATGCAGTATGATTTCACTACTTCTACTTTCCATGCCAACTTCGATCTGTACGTGAACATAGCCGGCGGTATCATGACCGGCAACGCCAGCGGCAACCGCGCGGGATGGGCCGTGATACACGTGTCTCCCGACGAATGGTATTTCCATATGGGTACGCCCACTAACCGCCTGGGCATCAAGTTAGCGGTGGCAGGCATTTCAGTTAAGACAACTTCCTACCTCATGGTAGGTGATAAAATACCGGGCTCTCCCCCGCCTCCGCAGGAAGTGGCGGACATCCTGGGCATGGAGCTGAGCGAGCTGGATTACATGCGTGATCTCAATGCCCTGGGCGATGGCCGTGGCTTTGCATTCGGCTCCAGCCTCAGCGTAGAAACAGGGGATATCACTTTCCTGATCCTCTATGCTAATCTCAAAGCAGGCTTAGGTTTCGACATCATGCTGAAAGACTATGGCGATGCACATTGTGCAGGCAAGTCAGAGAAGATCGGTATGGACGGATGGTATGCTAACGGTCAGGCCTATGCGTACTTGCAGGGAGAAGTGGGCGTAAAGGTGAACCTTAAATTCATCAAGGCGCGCATACCGATCATATCCGGTTCTGCAGCCATGCTGATGCAGGCTAAATTGCCCAATCCTACCTGGATGAAAGGTTATATGGCCGTTAATTTCAGGGTACTGGGCGGCCTCGTAAGTGGTAATATACGCATGAAAGTAAACATAGGAGATGAATGTGAAATCGTTACCGGCGCCTTAAGCCCGGTGGATGTAAAGATCATATCCAGCGTTACGCCTGCTAAGAATGCAACAGATGTAGATGTGTTCAGTGCCCCGCAGGCAGCATTTAATATGAAGATTGGCCAGCCTTTCGATGTAGACGACGATAACGGCACGAAGACCTACCGGGCCAAGCTGCTGACCTTTGTTGTAAGAGATAATGGGGCGATCATACCGGGTAAGCTGGTATGGAACAGCAATAACGACGCGGTGTCTTTCTACTCAAATGAAGTGCTGCCTCCTAAGAAAACGCTCGAAGCTATGGTGAAAGTAACCTTCGAAGAGCGGGTGAATGGTAACTGGCAAACCGTCTATATGGACGGACAACAGAGCGAAGAAATGGAAATTGTCAGCTTCACTACCAGCACCGCTCCGGATTATATACCGCTGACAAATATTGCCTACTCCTACCCGGTTGTTGGCCAGCGTAATTTCTATAGAGAGGAATACGGTAAGGGCATGATCAACCTGAGCAGGGGCCAGGCTTACCTGTTTGACGGCAGATGGCGCTACGAGATCCGTTTCGCCAATGCGAACGGCGGCATTATCAAAGCAGATATGCAATACGACAGTGTTTCACAGATCCTGAGCTATAACACACCTGCACTGAATGCCAGCACCCAGTACCAGTTCGACGTCATTGCCGTTCCGCCTGGCGCAAGCAGCACAGATACCGTAGTGGCTTACCAGAAAACCGATGCCGGTGATGATGGCAGTTATACGGTTGCCAATAACCAGGCGCAGCGCGTTTCCCGTGGTGATGTTATGAAATCCCTGCTGAACTACGGATTGCGTACCAGCCAGTTCCGCACTTTCGCTGATAAGATCAATTCGCTGCATCGCGTGGATGCCCTGGCCGCCAACGTTGTCACGGATGCGATCCGCCTGATAGCGGATGTTGGCGAATATGAAGGCTTTGAGGTAGCTGAGCTCACCGGCAATGGCTATAGCGGCTATAATCCCCTGGTGAATGTGGAAGCGGTGATGGATGACGCTTATTTCAATGATGATATTAATCCTTTGCTGTATCGTGGCTATCCCGTTGAGCAGGATATGCTGATCACCAACCGTAACCCGAATGAACTGGGACTGGTGCCGAGCAAAGCTTTTGTAATAATGCCCACTTACCTGGCAGAAGCCAATACCGGCAACGTGACCGGCTGGGTAAAGACCAGGTTGCCCTATCAATACGATTTGCCGCTGATCTACAAACTCGACTTCCTGGACCTGCAATATAAGGCGGTGAACAAATTCCTGGATACGCCGGACATGCAGCGATTCGCATACCTGATCAGCGGGCATTTCCCTTACATCCGTTACGGCACCTACAAGGTGAAGTACCAGTATGTGCTACCAGACGGCACCCGCACCAGCAATGCGGTATTTGATTACCAGAATCCGCTTAAAACAAGAGGTTATTGATAGATACTATGCGCACGCGACTCTTCATCATACTGTTACCACTGTACTTTGCCGCGATCACCACGGCAAGTGCACAACGTAAAGACTCTTCAAAAATATTTGTCAAGGCCAGCGCACAGGAACATGGCATCAAATTGCGCTGGGCGGTGAACACCTCCCGCGCCTGGAAGCTCAGCAACCAGTATGGTTTTGAGATCACCCGTTTTACGGTGATCCGGAACGGCAAAATACTGGCTGCACCTGAATCAAAGGTGCTGAACAGCATTCCCCTCAAACCCAGGCCGCTGAATGATTGGGAGACCATCGTACAGCATGACCAGTATGCCGCGGTGATTGCCCAGGCCTTATTTGGAAAAGACTTTGAAGTAAGCGGCGGAGGCAATAACGGGATCGCACGTATTATGGCGCAATCCGCAGAACAGGAGCAACGTTTCGCCTTATCCCTATACGCGGCGGATAATAGCTTTGATGCGGCCGTCATGGCTGGCTGGGGTTGGGAAGACCGCAGCGCCAGGCCCGGTGAGAAATATCTATACCGCATTCGCTCCCTGGTGCCGCCCACCCGTTTAATGATCGACTCATCAGGAGCATTTATCGGTATAGATGATCATGAAACACTGCCGGTACCTGGCGATGTAGGCGCTGTTTTTGGCGACAAGCACGTCATACTCAGCTGGGATTACAGCATTCTGAAGCGTTACTATAATTCCTGGATAATAGAACGGTCAAAGGACGGCGGCCAGCATTTTGAGCGCGCTACCGCCATGCCCGTTACCAATTTCAATGAGAAGGAGAAGAAAGCTTCGCCGCGCATGTATTACATCGATTCTCTCTCAGATAATAATACCGTTTACCAGTACAGGATCAGGGGCGTTTCCTCATTCGGCGAAACTGGCCCTCCCTCTGCGGTTTCAACTGGCAAGGGAAAGTCTATGCTGTTATATACGCCTAATATCCGCAGCAACGAGATCAATGAACAGGGAAAGATGACACTTAACTGGGAGTTTGAAGAAGCTGGCAATGCAGTCATCAAAGGCTTCGCCCTCAACCAGGCCAGCCGCGAAGATGGTCCCTATAAAACAGTGCTGACCAATATCGCGCCCAACCAGCGCAGCCTGGAATATAACCAGCTGATGCCGACCAACTACTTTACCATCACAGCCATTGCCAAAGAAGGAGAATCAAGTACCTCTTTCCCGGTGCTGGTGCAACCTGTCGATTCCATACCGCCGGTACCTCCGGTAGGCCTTGCTGCTACGATTGACAGTAGTGGTGTGGTCACTTTGTCCTGGAAAGCGAATACTGAAATTGACATCCTGGGCTATAAGATCTTCCGCGCTTCCAGTATAGGAGAAGAACTGTCTCCCCTGGTAGATACTGTTTTCTTCAGGAACGGTTTCCGCGATTCTGTTACGGTAAAATCCCTTAACAGCAGGGTGTACTATGCAGTAACGGCGCTGGATAAACGATATAACCAGTCCGGTTATTCCGCTGTGATTGAAGTAAAGAAGCCGGACCTCATTCCGCCCAGTTCCCCCATATTCAGCGGGTATAAGGTGGAAAAGGGCAAGGTCATGCTCACCTGGGTGAACAGCCACGATGAAGATGTGGCTGCGCATCTGCTGTATAGGGAGAACCATACAGACAGTAGCGGCAAATGGGCCCTGGTGCAAAGCTTCCGCAATGGTGCACAATCGTATACCGATCTCACTGCTACCGCTGGCCTTACCTACAGTTACCTCATACTGGCCAAAGACAGCAGTGGTCTTGAATCAGCTCCTGCACAACCGCTGACGGTGACCATCCCGGCAGATCCGCGCAGCATTGCCGTAAAGACACTCAATGCTACTGTGAACAGATCGGACCGTTACATCGAGCTGTCCTGGAAAGATGATGGTGAAGGCGTTACAGAATACCAGCTCTATAAAGGGGTGGAAGGTCAGCCGCTCACCCTCTGGAAGATCGTTCCCGCAGGCGCCAGGAGAATAGTGGATGAATCATTGAAAGTAAATACCACTTACGAATACGGTATACGGGCTGTTAATAACGGACTGAATGGCCCCTTGAAAAAAGTAAAAATAACTTACTGATGTATAGCACCCCTCTAACTATGCACCCTATGATAAAGAAAGTGTTATTGCTGTTATGCCTGTTCATACTCGTTGCGACCCGCTACGCAAACGCGCAGGCATACTTCGAGATGACCATCAATTATAGCATCATCGGTTCCAACAATACTGCGGATTGTAGCAGCCATTATGAAATTTGGGCTGAATTTGAAGACTACGACAGACTCATTGCTTCGGATTATCTGAATGGGCTGGCCCCTGGAGAAAAGTGGGATTATCCGACTAAGACCATCACCTTCGCAGCGAACTATAGAGTAAAAAGGATCAGAGTGTACGCAGAGCGGAAAGTAAGCACTTGCCGCTCAGTAGCTCATGGCGACCGCTGGACAGACTATATCGACTACGGTCTGAACCCCGTTTGTTATAATGCCAGCTTTCGCGATAAGTTTAACGGCTACGATGGTAACTCCAATATCAGTATATCTATCAAGCCCGTATCCAACGTATACGACCTGTCATTGACAACCGTGGCAAAATTCGCCAATAACGCCAGTATCTTTCAGACCAATATAAAGGTGCATTATACCGATGGATCAGCAGAGGAGTTTCTTCAGATCATTCCATGGGGAGGTTTCCTCCGCCCTAATGGTACCTCTGAGCCCTATACCATCAACGCTCTGCACACCACCCGCAAGCAGATCGCTTACCTGGAGGTCTATAGTACGGGGGGCTTATCCTTTATTGGACAACCGCCAAGGGAACGAACCGTCAACATGACCATTAATGATAATCTTTCTGATCATTTCAATCAGACTGTTTTCGACCCCTTTTTTGACCAGATGGATGACGCCAGTTATATTCAGGTGGACTATAACCGGGTATTGAACCCGATAACTTACGTTGGTACCATTCCCGGCTCCAACATTCTACCGGTAACGGGTAATGTTACGCTGACGGGCCCCTCCGAAATACCCTATTACTACTATTTCTGGAAATACCAGGTGGACGGCGACCCGACCTGGTACGATTTCCCATATCAATTCCAGTACAAGAACCCGATCAGCATTAATGGGCAAGAGCTTTTTGGCGCCAACTATATCACTTATCTCAACCGGAACGTTCGTATTAAAATGTTGCCGACCTGCGCATCAGAACGTGAATCGGCCATGATCACGCTGGACTATCGCCTGGCCGCCCCACACATTCTAAACATCACCCCTAAAAATGTTTCCTGTAATGGCGCCTCTGACGGAGGACTGAGCATTCAATTTGACCGCGCGCCATGGGCCGGTGAAACCGTCAATGTAAATCTAGTCAACCCGGCCAACGGTGATTTGCGATTCCAGGAAATAGGCATCAGTATAGCACCAGACGGAACATATACCTGGAAGCCTACCCAACCATTACCTCCCGGCAGCTACAGGGCCGAAGTATGGGGCGACTATTCAGGACGAGGTACGCATGATCAGGATCCTGCACATAAACGTGATTTCCCGATAAGCGAACCGGCACTTGTTACTTTCACCAGCCCAACGCCTGCCAATGTGAAATGTTTTGGCGGTAGTGATGGCAGCATCAACCTGAGCGCTGGAGGTGGTGTAGGCGGCTACAACCTGCTGTACAAAGGCCCTTCCGACGCAGGCTATAATACCGTGCCCTTTGCAGGTAATACTGCTACACTGTCAGGATTAGGCATAGGCGATTATCTCATCCAGGTAAAAGATCAGAACAACTGTCCGGGTGTAGCGCCCTCCGGCGCTACAGAGGTCAGCGTTCCTATCCGCCAGCCAGCCGCAGCACTGGCAATTGACGGCTTCTCAACAACTGATCCAAAAGCATTCGGATATACTGACGGCAGCATCACGGTGATCCTGAAAGGCGGCACACCCAATGCAGATGGCTCTTACAATGTTGAATGGAGAAGTGCGGACGGCACACTGTTAAGCAGCACCGGCACAGCGGGCAGCGGTACTTATACCACCAACGTCAGCAATCTGCCGGATGGCCTCTATACTATCAGCGTTACAGACGCCAACTATAGCGCAGCCACTGGCAACAGGGATGGCTGTATGCTGAGCGGCAGCTTTCCGCTTACACAACCGCCACTGTTAACAGCAGCTATACAAATAACAGACAGCATTGGTTGTAATGGCGATAGCAATGGCAAACTGACTGCAGTAGCAGGCGGGGGTAAAATCTTTGGCGGATCGGTTGCGTATAATTATGACTGGTACCAGGTGATCAGCGGCAGCGTAAGGCCGATTGGTCAGACCACTGCCGTGGCAGACAATCTGAATGCAGGCAAATACCTGGTAAAAGTAACTGACGCCAATGGTATAGAAAGATGGTCAGATACAACAAATCTCGTTGATCCTGCCCCCTTGCAGATAAAACTTACTGCAACTCCGGCTACCTGTCATGCAGGCGCCAACGGTATGATCACTGCTGCCGTAAGCGGCGGTACATTAGCTTACCGATATAGTTGGAGCAACGGCAGCCAGTCTGCCACCAATACCGGACTTGCTGCAGGAACTTATACCGTCAATGTAACAGATTATCACGGCTGCCAGATCTCAGACCTGGATATTGTACAGGAACCTGCAGCAGCGCTGCAGATCGATCAACCCGTGCTTACACTGCCGCTTGCCAACGGATATACCGATGGTAAGATCAAAGTGCGCTTAAGCGGCGGCACGCCCTTGGCAGGTGGCGCCTACAACATCACCTGGCAGCGTAAAAACGGCACCGTGCTGAGCACGCATACCGGCCAGGCAGTAAGCAGCGGTTATGAAAGCGAGCTGACAGATATCGGAGCAGGCGATTACATTATTACCGTTACAGACGCCAACTATACCGGTCCCGGTCCCGATCTCAATATGAAAGGTTGTACCGTTACGGCTACCTTCTCTCTGAAAGAGCCGCCCGCATTGGAAGTAACGATCGCCCGGACCCGCTACATCTCCTGCAAAGGTGATGCGGATGGCACACTAAAAGCTACTGCCAGCGGAGGTGTGCCCATCGCGACAGGCCCGCTGCCCTACCGTTTTGCCTGGTACAGGAAAACAGCAGGTGGATTTATCGCTATCGGTCAGACAACAGATGTGGCCAGCGGACTGATAACAGGTACCTATAAAGTGATCATTACCGATTGGAATAATATTGATAAAGAATCTGACACCTTTTTATTAGCCGAACCGGGAAAATTGCAGGTGCAACTGGCCACTGAACCGGTAAGCTGCGCCAGTGGTGCAGACGGTGCAGTGCACTCCACCGTTAGCGGCGGCACCTCCCCCTTTGCATACCAATGGACCACCGGCGCTACTACCAGCGACATCAGCGGCCTTACAGAAGGCAGCTATATGGTGTTCGTAAAAGATGCGCATGGTTGCGAAACCCAGGAACAGGCGGATGTATTTATTCCCAATGGCATTGTGGTGGATGCGGATATCAAATCGCCTACCTGTACGGGCGACTGTGACGGCGCTATTAATACGCTGATCAGCGGTGGTACACCTCCCTACAGCTATGCGTGGAGCACGGGCTCAGCCGATGCTTCCCTTAACCAGCTCTGCGCAGGTAAATACACGCTCACCATCCAGGATGCCAACAACTGTAAACGCATACAAAGCTTTAACCTGCCGGATCCTCCCAAGCTGACCATCAACCTGGGTGCTGATAAAACACTTTGCAATGCACAGGTATGGCAGCTGAATGCAGCTATTGCAGACCCAGCGGCACGCTACGCGTGGGGCGGAAATCCAGCCTACCAGGCCACCACTCCCCAGGTAACGCTGAACCGCAGTGGCCAGTACTGGGTGAAGGTGACGGACAGTAAAGGTTGTACTGCCGGTGATACGATCAGCATTACGCAAAAGAATGCTGCTATCTCTGCAGAATTTGTGGTGTCTACACAGGTGTTCCGGAATGAAGATGTTACGTTCATCAACATCAGCAATCCCAGTCCCGAAAGAGTGGAATGGGTGATCCCGGAAAACAACGGTATTACAGTTGTACAAAAAACAGCCGCAGTGGCGACACTGCGTTTTGCCAATACCGGCGCCTATCAACTGGGACTACGCGCCTTTGTGGGAGATTGTCAGCAGGTGTTCACCAAGAGCGTTACGGTGCTGGAAGAGCAGAATTTCCCGCAACCGGGAGGTGCACAGCAACCCTTCATCAAACAATTTGACGTATTGCCTAATCCGAACGGCGGCCAGTTCAACGTGCGCATTGCGCTCGATAAGCAGTCAGCTATCCGTCTGCGCATGATCAATATCATCAGCAATGAGCTGGTAAGTGATCGTCAGGAAAGTCCGGCCACCCAATTCAACATCGGGTACCAGCTGAACGTACCAGCGGGTACTTATCTGCTGTTACTGGAAACGCCCGTGGGTAACGCGATCAGAAAAGTTGTGATCAATTAAAGGAGATCCCTGTATCATGAAATCAAAGCGCTGTTCACTTATACGCCTGCTTCGCATATACATGCTGCTTGCCTTACTGGCCGGCGGTTTGTATTTGTCCGCCAGCGCACAGCAGTTCCCTGTACGTGTACAGGTGCAGTGCATACCGCCATTCTCCCCGCAGCTGGCCGGATTGTATTCAGGCACACAGGCTAAGCTGATCGTTACCCTGATCAACACCGATCTGCAAAAGCCGACGCTCAATGTAAGGCTGCGCTTTACGATCAAGGGCTCTAACGTTTCCCTGCGTAACAGGGACTATGGCTATTATCCGCCTATTACACTCGATGCAGGCCTGCCGGTGCAATTGTCGCTGAATGACCTTGCACCTTATTTCAACCCTGACAACCTCGATGTAGCGGGTATGTCAAAAGCCGCCTTACAGCAGAACGGACAGTTACCGGACGGATATTATACCATTTGTGCGGAAGCGGTAGAGATCAACAGCGGGCAATTGGTGAGCAATGAAAAACAGGGATGTTCGCCGCCTGCGTGGCTGTCTGTCAGCGAACCGCCCTTGCTTAACCTTCCCCGTAAAGGAGAAGCGGTGGCTTTCCGAGAGCCCCTCAACATTATTTTCAACTGGACCCCCAGGCATATGAGCAGTCCCAATGCCGCCTTCCAGACAGAATATGAATTCACCCTCGTAGAAGTATGGGACAACGGCGTTTTGCCCGAAGCTGCTTTCGGCACCATGCCTCCCCTGTATCAGAATACCACCAGCAGCACTACCCTGCTGTACGGTCCTACAGAACCGCCATTGCTGCCAGGAAAACAATATGCCTGGCGCATACAGGCTAAAGCAAAACAAGGACTGGATGAATATGCGGTATTCCGTAATAACGGCTATAGCGAGATCTTTTATTTCCGCCTGCAGGAAGATTGTCAGCCACCGGAACAGGTGGCCGCTACGCAAGAGAACGGCCGTATCAACATTACCTGGGCGCCACAGCCTAAGATGTTTGAATACATCGTGGAATACCGCGAACAGGATAAGCCGAATGCCGAATGGTTCAATGTAAAAAGCACTTCTGCCAGCGCTACTATCAATGACGCCATTCCCGGTCATAAATATGAATACCGGGTAGGTGGTTATTGCAGCCAGGGGAATAAGACATTGGGGGACACCCATGCATTTGAAGTACCGAAGAAAGATACTGCTAATAAAAACTGCGGTATTCTACCGGATATCAGCATCACCAATCAAACGCCTATACAGCAACTGCAAGAGCAGGACGAGATCATGGCAGGTGATTTCCCCGTGAGACTGCTAAAAGTACAAGGCAGCGGTTCGTTTACAGGCAGTGGTTATATCACGATTCCCTTCATCGGCTACAACCGCCTGAAGGTAAAGTTTGAGAACATCAAGGTGAACACGGACAGGCAGCTGATCAGCGGGGCGATCATGACGACATTTGACTCGCTGAAGACGCAGGTAGTGGACGTGGACAGTGTGATCAATGTGATCACAGATCTTGCCAGTGTGATCAACGATCTCGCACATCTGACCATAGATGCCGATTATCTGGCCATAAAGGAAATAGCTGAAGCCATCAAGAAGATCGCGGAAGAAGAGCTGCCGGAAGACCTGAAAACACGCATTGACCAGGCAGCAGATAACCTGGTAGCCGCTAAGGAGGAATACGAAGAAGCTAAAAAGGAATATGACGCCGCCACAACTCCTGAACAGAAAGCAGCAGCAAAGGAAAAAATGGATGCTGCAAAACAGAAATTCGACGATGCCAAGAAAGAAGTGGAAGCTGTGAATAAGGAGAAAGAAAAGCTGGTTGAAAAAGTATCGGAGGTCATCCTGCAGGCAATTAAAAACCTGGGCAAGGAAGCAGAAGAGAAGATCGGCGTGTCTAAACAGCAATACGAACAACAGGGCAGCCAGCTGGATGACAAAGCCCTCGTGCTGAGTTCCGGACAGGATACCAGCGCACTGGCAAATGTGCTGATGATCGCCGACGATGAAGAGGAGCTTGAGATCGCGCAGGAAAGCAATGCTTCCATAAAAACCTTTGCGGCGCAGCACCAGGCGCTGGTGGCGGCCAAACTTGCATATGCCAGACTGCAGTTCTCGCTCGCCCTGTATAAGCAGTTCACCTCACGCGAACGTCTTGCGCTGGTCGGTAAGGTCCTGCAGACTAACGGCAAAACACTGATCGTGAATATCAACAGTAAACTGGCTGAAGGTCAGACAACAGACCAGTTGGTAGCATATACGCAGGCACAGCTGCTCGAATTCATAACACAGTTAATTGTATCAGAGTGAAGAAATCCTGGATCGTAACTATACCTATGCTGCTGCTTTGCCTGTTGGCAACGGCGGCAGGCAGGCTTCCTGCAGATACTTTGTCACATGCGTTAAAGGCATCCCTTTCTGCCTCGGCAAACAGGTTAATGCAGGAGGTATTCACCCCCCATGGTAAAAGCCTGGTTGAATACAATGGCTTCGATGCGGCAGATGATCTTCAGCAACAATACGTTAATGGCGCAGCTCCCTTATACGATAATACTGTTAAGGAGAAGCTGATTGCCAGCATTAAAGGCTTCAATACAGCCAACAGCGACAAGAAAACTAAGCTGTACGCCTTTACAGGCCGCTACTTCCTGGGCTACACAGATTTCATGAGGGGCGCAGCCGACCCTGCCTATGAGCAGAAAATAATGGACGCTATTTCCTCGGGGATACAAAAAGAAAATGCGGGTAAAGGTAACACAGCGATCTTTCGTAAAGCTTTCCTCAAAGTACTGGACGATCAATACCAGGAGTTCGTAAAGAAATCCGGGGAACTGCAAATGGAGAAGACGATCGTCTTCTTCTATGTGGAAGCAATACTGGGAATGGACAATTACCATGAAAGCGACCTGAAAACAACCTATAAGAAAAGGCGTTATTGCTTTCTTTGGACAAAGGGGCTGGATGTATTTGAAACCCAGAAACTGAATAAAGCCTTTCCTGAATTCCGGCAGCTGTTAACCTTCACTAAAGAAGGTATTGCCAATCCCGGCGGACTGGTAGCCTGTACAGACAAAATAGCCAGCCTTTACAAAAGCGTAACCGACTACGATTCTCCCAAGGAAGCCATCAATCTGGTATGGAGGCTTAGCGCAGATGAGGTGGCCGCCCTCACCGTTGCGGAACGTATGCGGCTGCTGAGAGCGATGGATAAAGCCTCGAGCCTCACGGATGTGAACAACGTGTTTTCCCTTGGCTCAGACAACTTCGGTGGCGAACAGGCGGCTATAAAAGTGATCACCACTGTAGGCGACAACATCAGCAAAGAATGGATGGATAGCCTGCAGGCCAACAACAAGCTGGTGGTGAGCCTCCTGGATAAGCTGAACGACGCCGGGATGGGGGCAAGCAATTATACCAAAGCTGTTTTCAGTGTGCTGGGGCATTTTTATAAAAATGTCGCCATCGAAGCTAACAAAGATAAGTTCAAAGACAATTTCAGAACATTTGCCTTCAATGGTTTCGGCTTGTGGGATGGCTCCAACTACACCGTGTTTGAATACCCTGCCAACGGCACGATCGGTGGTGTAATGCATACCAATAGTGGTGTGGGGTATAAAGACTATGCTTTTGGTCCCTTTGACCAGGTAGCGATCATATCATCAACAGAGTTACCCGGACTTAAATATAGCCAGAAAGTTGACGGCAAGCATTACCTGGTGCTTGTTCCATCCTTTTACCTGAGCTGGGTGCATCATATAAAACAGAATGCCAACAGCTGGCAAATGGGCGGCATTGCAGTGCTCATACCTTTTAACGCCGTTATGTTCGGCACCGGCATGACACTGGTGGGATCCGCCAGCTGGATCGTACGAACGCTTGGCTACATGGATATTGTGGCCTCAACCGGTAGTACCGTACTAAGCACCACCCCTATAAAAGACCGGGTAAAGGAAAAGTACGGAGAGAACAGCTCCCAGTACAAAATGATCAACGGGGTCGATAAGGCGTTCATGATATACGGCGCCAGCCGTCTGATTATTGATCTCGCAGGCATTCCACAATACCTGGATGACGCGGCGGTGATATGGAAACAGGAACGTGCCACCATGCAGCAGCAAGGCGCCGTAACCCAGAAAGAAGCTGAAGCGCTCGATAACCTGTTAGCCGCCAAGCTCACCGCAGCAGATATTGTTCAAAACGGTATGAAGGACGGCTGGACAATAGAAAGGGTCCTTAGCTTTCCAAAAGGCCAAAGGCCCCCTCCTACTGAATATCTTAAGCCTGAGTATATTGCCGCGCATTTGAAGGAATTTGAAGACGGGGTATCGTTCATCTGTCCCCAGGGTATTATAGACGATTATGGAAAGATGCTTGGCCGCAGGGATGGCGTTTATGTGATCAGCACCAAAAGGATGGAGGAGCTGATGGCCAGCACGCAGGGAGATATGGCGCTGATCGAAAAAGAACTGGCCATTCCTGCAGGCGACTGGCAAAGCCGGGTAATGTGCCGCGTGGATGTAAAACTGCCTAAAGACTTCGACTTAAGAATGCCGAGCGGCAATGAGGAGGGAGCAAATGAATTTTTCAAACCGGGCGGATTTACCGCCAATGGGGTACCTGAAGCGGTTGTAAATGCTATTCCGGAGGGTAAATACCTCTTTAAAGCGATCAACCCGCAAGCCGCCATCAAGGAAGCCACAGGTATTGTGCAGAAAGGCATGAAAGATGGCTGGACCATTGAAAGGGTACTTGCGAAGCCACACGGAGAACGGGAGCTTGCTACTGTGTATATGACAGAGGGGTATAATATCGCGCACCTGAAGAAGTTTGAAGAGGGAGCCGCCTTCATTTGTCCCCGCAAGATCATTAAAGATTATGGCGACATGCTGGGCTACTCCGATGGCGTATATGTTACTACTACCAAAAAGATGGATGAAATGCTGGCCAGAACACAGGGAGATATGACCAAGATCGAAACAGAACTGGCAGTACCCCCCGGCAGATGGTCATCACAGGACATGTGTGTGGTGTACGTACCGAAACCCAAAGACTTAGGCCTGCGAATGCCAAGCGGCAATGAATATGGAGCAAATGAATTTTTCAAACCTGGCGGTTATACGGCGAACGGTACCATTGAGGCGGTAATCAATCCTATTCCCAAAGGTCAATATTCATTTAAACCGATAAATTATAAGGAATAAATAAATTTAGGGTAGTAAATAAATGTTATGGACAATCAAAGAGATAACAAGGCTTATACCAAGCTGCTTACGGCCTTAGAGAAAAATGAGCTGCACAGGTATCTGATAGGCGAGGGTGACTATCAATTCGTCAACCCCTTTGTGGAAGAGCCGACGGATATTGCATCCATATTCATTTCCGGATTTAATCACTATGTGTTGAATAATGATCCGGCTACGCTAAACGCGCAAATAAAGGCAGCTATGCTCAGCCTTTTGAGCAGCCCTGAAGGCAGCTGGTGGACGATCAGGCTGATCAAGGCGTATCTTTTTCAATTTCACGCAGGCGCATTGAAGTTTGAAATACCTGTACGGGAATTACTGCCGGCCATCCAGACAAGCCTGAATACCCATAAAGCCTCGCTGCAAAATAACAAAGCATTCACGGGCTGGAGATTCGAGGGCGGTTTATGGCAACAGGTTGGGATCGATATAAACGAGATCAATACAACATTAACGGACGAAAATAAGATTGTACTATAACACAGGGAACACAATCCCTAAACACCTATGACGAAACCTATACCCTATACCCTATTGGCAGCCCTGCTGCTGTTCCTTGCTGCCTGCTATAAGGAAGTGGACCGCCCGGTGGCCGCAGACTTTGCCTATGCCCTGGAAGACAGCTCACGCACCGTACCGGCTAAGGTAAACTTCACCAACCGCAGTACCGGCGGCACCAATTTCAAATGGACCTTTGAAGGAGGTGAACCGGCAACATCAGACTATGAGAACCCCGGTACCATCATCTTCAAAGACGCCGGCGCGCATAAGATCACCCTGGAGGCCTGGAATGAGGATGCCCGCAATATAAAAACGTTGACGATACAACTGGACAGCTCCGTACAGGTGGCCTTTGATGCAGTGATACAAGTGAATGATTTCTCACCCGTACAGGTACAGTTTATCAATCATACCAAAGGCGCCAGCAAATACAGCTGGACCTTTGAAGGAGGTACACCGGCTACATCCGCCGAAGCAACACCACCCAATGTTACCTTCACCACTCCCGGTGATCACCAGGTGAAACTGGAAGTAAGCAACGGCGGAGAGAACTTTTCCCTGAGCAAAACCATTACTGTAAAACCGGCGCTCAGCACCGACTTTACATTGGCCCCTTCCGCTTTTGACGACGATTACGAAGCGCCGCTCACCGCCATGCTGGAAGGCAAAAGTACAAGCTACCTCACACAATCCTGGACCGCTCCGGGAGGAACAATAGCAGACGATACCGCTTCCAAAACAAGCGTTTACTTCAAAGACCCGGGTACCTATACCATCACGCTCATCAACGGCAACGGAAAAGATAGCCGTACCGTCAGCAAAAGCATCACGGTAAAACCCAATTCCGGCCTGCGTACCATCCGCGATATAAAACTAGGAATCAGTGCAGCTCACGCAACTGTCGGCTGCTTCTACTCTACCCGCTTACGGAAAGTGTACCACAAGAACGATGATCTCAGCGCCGAAGGCAAAGAGATAGACCTGGTATTCTTTGGCCTGAACCGCAACTTTACTTATAACAAATTTATATCGCCTGATTCTGCGGCTTCCTATACGTTCGCCGCTATTCCCGGCGCAACGGTCACCAGCTATATCAATAAGCAGGAACAGTGCAATTGCACCGTTTCCTTTACCGCATCCGCCTTTGATAATATGCTGACCGATGCACCGCTGCGCAGCCTGCAATGGCCTGTGGCTGCCACAGGAGGAATACAGTTCGACTATAACCTGCTGCCGCGCATTGTGCTGTTCCGCACCCAGGATGGCAGAAAAGGAGCCATCAAAATAAAGGATTATGTACTGGAAGGAAGTACCGGCTACATATTAGTTGACATTAAAGTGCAGAAGTATGAATAGACGCCACGGCCTATACCTGTTCGCTTTTCTATTACTACCCGTATTGGCCCATGCCCAGCAGGTTGACCTTGAAAATATGGGGAATCTTTTCAAAAACAAACCCTTCAGATTGAACGGCGGGCTGAATGCCAGCACTGTATTCAGCAGTGGAAGCAATGGCGGCCGCCAGCCCTTCACCTGGTTCATCAACGGCAATTTGAACACCACTATTCTCGGACAGGTGAGCCTGCCTTTTTCGTTCAACCTGACCAATGCAGGCGCCGGGTACTCCTATCCTACCCTGCCCAACCGCCTGAGCCTGCACCCTACGTATAAGGGTGTTACTGCGCATATCGGAGATGTGTCCATGGCATTTTCGCCCTATACCCTCAATGGCCATCAATTCACCGGTGTAGGTCTCGATGTGGCCACGTCGAAAGACTGGACCATCAGCGTAATGTATGGCCGCCTATTGCGTGCCGTAGATTATGACAGTACCAACAAGAGCATACTGCCCACTTACCGGCGCATGGGATATGGCGCTAAACTGGGATTGAATAAACAATACTATTCCATCGGGATCAACTTCTTCAGGGCAAAAGATTACAGGGACCCTATGCAGTACCTTCCTGATACGCTGGGCATTTACCCCAAGGAAAATCTTACCGTCAGCTTAACCGCTACCGCGAGGCCTAAAGAGGGGCTGGAACTGACAGCAGAATATGCCAACAGCGCGCTTAAACTGGATAAACGGGATTATGACAATGCTTCGGTGAAATCTTCCGGAGGTAACCTGCTGGAAAGCGTGTTCATGTACGAAGCCAGGAACACACACTACTTTAAAGCTTTCAAGGCAGGCTTGAACTATACGTTCTATAAAAGCACGATCGGTGTGGGATACGAACGTATAGACCCCGGTTACCAGACCCTTGGGGCCTATTATATGAATAACGACCTGGAGAACATCACCGTTAACTTTTCGCAGCCCTTCCTGCATGATAAAGCGAACGTATCTGCCAACGTGGGTTACCAGCGCGATGATCTGAATCATACCAAAGCAGGCGCTACTTCCCGCATGGTCAGCTCGCTGAACCTGAACTATATGCCGGACGAAAAATGGAATGCGAACTTCTCCTATTCTAATTTCCAGACCTATACGCATATCAAGCCGCAGTTTGATTATATCAACGCAACGAATCCCTATGAGAATATGGACACGCTCAACTTCAAACAGATATCACAGAGCGCTTCACTGAACCTGAACCATATTATCAAGGCGAACAAACAGCGCAGCCAGAACATCAATCTCAATCTCAGCGTACAGGATGCTGCAGATATCCAGAACGGGACTTTGTGGAAAGGGAACGGCTCCCGTTTTTACAACAGTAACCTGGCGTACACTATGCTGTTGATACCGCGGCAGATCAGCATTTCCGGCGCATTTAACCTAAGCTATAATACCATTGGCCGTAACGATTACCTGACCTGGGGGCCCACACTTGGATTGAACTCCAAACTGTTCGACAAGAAAGCCACCGCAGGATTTACGACCTCCTATAACACCAGCGCCAGCGATGGACAGCAGCAGGGGCAGGTACTGAACCTACGCGCGAACGCGGGTTACCTCTTCCTGAAAAAGCACAACCTGAACCTAAACGCGATACACCAAACGCGCTGGACGCCCCGAGGCAATACCAGCAACCTGACCGCCACCCTGGGGTATAACTACAGCTTTTAGACAATGACAGTAAAACGCAATATCCTTACATACCTGTTCCCCCTGTTGCTGATTCTGCTGTCCGGCGCGATATATTCGCCTGTCAGCGCACAACAGTTCCCTGTGCGTGTACAGGTGCAGTGCATACCACCATTCTCTCCGCAGCTGGCCGGATTGTATTCCGGTACACAAGCCAAGCTGATCGTTACCCTGATCAATACCGATCTGCAAAAGCCGACGCTCAATGTAAGGCTGCGCTTTACGATCAAGGGCTCTAACGTTTCCCTGCGTAACAGGGACTATGGCTATTATCCGCCTGTTACACTCGATGCAGGCCTGCCGGTGCAATTGTCGCTGAATGACCTTGCACCTTATTTCAACCCTGACAACCTCGATGTAGCTGGCATGTCAAAAGCCGCCTTACAGCAGAACGGACAGTTACCGGACGGATATTATACCATTTGTGCGGAAGCGGTAGAGATCAACAGCGGACAGCTTGTGAGCAATGAAAAACAGGGATGTTCGCCGCCTGCATGGTTGTCTGTCAGTGAGCCGCCTTTACTGAATCTTCCCCGCAAGGGAGAAGCGGTGGCTTTCCGCGAGCCCCTCAACATTATTTTCAACTGGACCCCCAGGCATATGAGCAGTCCCAATGCCGCCTTCCAGACAGAATATGAATTCACCCTCGTAGAAGTATGGGACAACGGCGTTTTACCCGAAGCTGCTTTCGGCACCATGCCTCCCCTGTATCAGAATACCACCAGCAGCACTACCCTGCTGTACGGTCCTACAGAACCGCCGTTGCTGCCAGGCAAACAATATGCCTGGCGCATACAGGCTAAAGCAAAACAAGGACTGGATGAATATGCCGTATTCCGTAATAACGGCTATAGCGAGATCTTTTATTTCCGCCTGCAGGAAGATTGTCAACCGCCCGAACAGGTGGCTGCTACCCAGGAGAACGGCCGTATCAACATCACCTGGGCGCCACAGCCTAAGATGTTTGAATACATCGTGGAATACCGCGAACAGGATAAGCCTAATGCCGAATGGTTCAATGTAAAAAGCACTTCTGCCAGCGCTACTATCAATGACGCCATTCCCGGCCATAAATATGAATACCGGGTAGGTGGTTATTGCAGCCAGGGGAATAAGACATTGGGTGACACCCATGCATTTGAAGTACCAAAGAAAGATACAGCTAACAAGAACTGTGGAATTCTGCCGGATATCAGCATTTCCAATCAAACGCCGATACAACAACTGCAGCCTGACGATCAGATCATGGCAGGTGATTTCCCTGTACGATTATTAAAAGTACAAGGCAGCGGTTCGTTTACAGGTAGTGGTTATATCACCATTCCTTTCATTGGCTACAACCGTGTGAAGGTGAAATTTGAGAACATCAAGGTGAACACGGACAGGCAGCTGATCAGCGGAGCGATCATGACGACGTTTGACTCGCTGAAGACGCAGGTAGTGGACGTGGACAGTGTGATCAATGTGATCACAGACCTTGCCAGTGTGATCAACGATCTCGCACATCTGACCATAGATGCCGATTATCTGGCCATAAAGGAAATAGCTGAAGCCATCAAGAAGATCGCGGAAGAAGAGCTGCCGGAAGACCTGAAAACACGCATTGACCAGGCAGCAGATAACCTGGTAGCCGCTAAGGAGGAATACGAAGAAGCTAAAAAGGAATATGACGCCGCCACAACTCCTGAACAGAAAGCAGCAGCAAAGGAAAAAATGGATGCTGCAAAACAGAAATTCGACGATGCCAAGAAAGAAGTGGAAGCTGTGAATAAGGAGAAAGAAAAGCTGGTTGAAAAAGTATCGGAGGTCATCCTGCAGGCAATTAAAAACCTGGGCAAGGAAGCAGAAGAGAAGATCGGCGTGTCTAAACAGCAATACGAACAACAGGGCAGCCAGCTGGATGACAAAGCCCTCGTGCTGAGTTCCGGACAGGATACCAGCGCACTGGCAAATGTGCTGATGATCGCCGACGATGAAGAGGAGCTTGAGATCGCGCAGGAAAGCAATGCTTCCATAAAAACCTTTGCGGCGCAGCACCAGGCGCTGGTGGCGGCCAAACTTGCATATGCCAGACTGCAGTTCTCGCTCGCCCTGTATAAGCAGTTCACCTCACGCGAACGTCTTGCGCTGGTCGGTAAGGTCCTGCAGACTAACGGCAAAACACTGATCGTGAATATCAACAGTAAACTGGCTGAAGGTCAGACAACAGACCAGTTGGTAGCATATACGCAGGCACAGCTGCTCGAATTCATAACACAGTTAATTGTATCAGAGTGAAGAAATCCTGGATCGTAACTATACCTATGCTGCTGCTTTGCCTGTTGGCAACGGCGGCAGGCAGGCTTCCTGCAGATACTTTGTCACATGCGTTAAAGGCATCCCTTTCTGCCTCGGCAAACAGGTTAATGCAGGAGGTATTCACCCCCCATGGTAAAAGCCTGGTTGAATACAATGGCTTCGATGCGGCAGATGATCTTCAGCAACAATACGTTAATGGCGCAGCTCCCTTATACGATAATACTGTTAAGGAGAAGCTGATTGCCAGCATTAAAGGCTTCAATACAGCCAACAGCGACAAGAAAACTAAGCTGTACGCCTTTACAGGCCGCTACTTCCTGGGCTACACAGATTTCATGAGGGGCGCAGCCGACCCTGCCTATGAGCAGAAAATAATGGACGCTATTTCCTCGGGGATACAAAAAGAAAATGCGGGTAAAGGTAACACAGCGATCTTTCGTAAAGCTTTCCTCAAAGTACTGGACGATCAATACCAGGAGTTCGTAAAGAAATCCGGGGAACTGCAAATGGAGAAGACGATCGTCTTCTTCTATGTGGAAGCAATACTGGGAATGGACAATTACCATGAAAGCGACCTGAAAACAACCTATAAGAAAAGGCGTTATTGCTTTCTTTGGACAAAGGGGCTGGATGTATTTGAAACCCAGAAACTGAATAAAGCCTTTCCTGAATTCCGGCAGCTGTTAACCTTCACTAAAGAAGGTATTGCCAATCCCGGCGGACTGGTAGCCTGTACAGACAAAATAGCCAGCCTTTACAAAAGCGTAACCGACTACGATTCTCCCAAGGAAGCCATCAATCTGGTATGGAGGCTTAGCGCAGATGAGGTGGCCGCCCTCACCGTTGCGGAACGTATGCGGCTGCTGAGAGCGATGGATAAAGCCTCGAGCCTCACGGATGTGAACAACGTGTTTTCCCTTGGCTCAGACAACTTCGGTGGCGAACAGGCGGCTATAAAAGTGATCACCACTGTAGGCGACAACATCAGCAAAGAATGGATGGATAGCCTGCAGGCCAACAACAAGCTGGTGGTGAGCCTCCTGGATAAGCTGAACGACGCCGGGATGGGGGCAAGCAATTATACCAAAGCTGTTTTCAGTGTGCTGGGGCATTTTTATAAAAATGTCGCCATCGAAGCTAACAAAGATAAGTTCAAAGACAATTTCAGAACATTTGCCTTCAATGGTTTCGGCTTGTGGGATGGCTCCAACTACACCGTGTTTGAATACCCTGCCAACGGCACGATCGGTGGTGTAATGCATACCAATAGTGGTGTGGGGTATAAAGACTATGCTTTTGGTCCCTTTGACCAGGTAGCGATCATATCATCAACAGAGTTACCCGGACTTAAATATAGCCAGAAAGTTGACGGCAAGCATTACCTGGTGCTTGTTCCATCCTTTTACCTGAGCTGGGTGCATCATATAAAACAGAATGCCAACAGCTGGCAAATGGGCGGCATTGCAGTGCTCATACCTTTTAACGCCGTTATGTTCGGCACCGGCATGACACTGGTGGGATCCGCCAGCTGGATCGTACGAACGCTTGGCTACATGGATATTGTGGCCTCAACCGGTAGTACCGTACTAAGCACCACCCCTATAAAAGACCGGGTAAAGGAAAAGTACGGAGAGAACAGCTCCCAGTACAAAATGATCAACGGGGTCGATAAGGCGTTCATGATATACGGCGCCAGCCGTCTGATTATTGATCTCGCAGGCATTCCACAATACCTGGATGACGCGGCGGTGATATGGAAACAGGAACGTGCCACCATGCAGCAGCAAGGCGCCGTAACCCAGAAAGAAGCTGAAGCGCTCGATAACCTGTTAGCCGCCAAGCTCACCGCAGCAGATATTGTTCAAAACGGTATGAAGGACGGCTGGACAATAGAAAGGGTCCTTAGCTTTCCAAAAGGCCAAAGGCCCCCTCCTACTGAATATCTTAAGCCTGAGTATATTGCCGCGCATTTGAAGGAATTTGAAGACGGGGTATCGTTCATCTGTCCCCAGGGTATTATAGACGATTATGGAAAGATGCTTGGCCGCAGGGATGGCGTTTATGTGATCAGCACCAAAAGGATGGAGGAGCTGATGGCCAGCACGCAGGGAGATATGGCGCTGATCGAAAAAGAACTGGCCATTCCTGCAGGCGACTGGCAAAGCCGGGTAATGTGCCGCGTGGATGTAAAACTGCCTAAAGACTTCGACTTAAGAATGCCGAGCGGCAATGAGGAGGGAGCAAATGAATTTTTCAAACCGGGCGGATTTACCGCCAATGGGGTACCTGAAGCGGTTGTAAATGCTATTCCGGAGGGTAAATACCTCTTTAAAGCGATCAACCCGCAAGCCGCCATCAAGGAAGCCACAGGTATTGTGCAGAAAGGCATGAAAGATGGCTGGACCATTGAAAGGGTACTTGCGAAGCCACACGGAGAACGGGAGCTTGCTACTGTGTATATGACAGAGGGGTATAATATCGCGCACCTGAAGAAGTTTGAAGAGGGAGCCGCCTTCATTTGTCCCCGCAAGATCATTAAAGATTATGGCGACATGCTGGGCTACTCCGATGGCGTATATGTTACTACTACCAAAAAGATGGATGAAATGCTGGCCAGAACACAGGGAGATATGACCAAGATCGAAACAGAACTGGCAGTACCCCCCGGCAGATGGTCATCACAGGACATGTGTGTGGTGTACGTACCGAAACCCAAAGACTTAGGCCTGCGAATGCCAAGCGGCAATGAATATGGAGCAAATGAATTTTTCAAACCTGGCGGTTATACGGCGAACGGTACCATTGAGGCGGTAATCAATCCTATTCCCAAAGGTCAATATTCATTTAAACCGATAAATTATAAGGAATAAATAAATTTAGGGTAGTAAATAAATGTTATGGACAATCAAAGAGATAACAAGGCTTATACCAAGCTGCTTACGGCCTTAGAGAAAAATGAGCTGCACAGGTATCTGATAGGCGAGGGTGACTATCAATTCGTCAACCCCTTTGTGGAAGAGCCGACGGATATTGCATCCATATTCATTTCCGGATTTAATCACTATGTGTTGAATAATGATCCGGCTACGCTAAACGCGCAAATAAAGGCAGCTATGCTCAGCCTTTTGAGCAGCCCTGAAGGCAGCTGGTGGACGATCAGGCTGATCAAGGCGTATCTTTTTCAATTTCACGCAGGCGCATTGAAGTTTGAAATACCTGTACGGGAATTACTGCCGGCCATCCAGACAAGCCTGAATACCCATAAAGCCTCGCTGCAAAATAACAAAGCATTCACGGGCTGGAGATTCGAGGGCGGTTTATGGCAACAGGTTGGGATCGATATAAACGAGATCAATACAACATTAACGGACGAAAATAAGATTGTACTATAACACAGGGAACACAATCCCTAAACACCTATGACGAAACCTATACCCTATACCCTATTGGCAGCCCTGCTGCTGTTCCTTGCTGCCTGCTATAAGGAAGTGGACCGCCCGGTGGCCGCAGACTTTGCCTATGCCCTGGAAGACAGCTCACGCACCGTACCGGCTAAGGTAAACTTCACCAACCGCAGTACCGGCGGCACCAATTTCAAATGGACCTTTGAAGGAGGTGAACCGGCAACATCAGACTATGAGAACCCCGGTACCATCATCTTCAAAGACGCCGGCGCGCATAAGATCACCCTGGAGGCCTGGAATGAGGATGCCCGCAATATAAAAACGTTGACGATACAACTGGACAGCTCCGTACAGGTGGCCTTTGATGCAGTGATACAAGTGAATGATTTCTCACCCGTACAGGTACAGTTTATCAATCATACCAAAGGCGCCAGCAAATACAGCTGGACCTTTGAAGGAGGTACACCGGCTACATCCGCCGAAGCAACACCACCCAATGTTACCTTCACCACTCCCGGTGATCACCAGGTGAAACTGGAAGTAAGCAACGGCGGAGAGAACTTTTCCCTGAGCAAAACCATTACTGTAAAACCGGCGCTCAGCACCGACTTTACATTGGCCCCTTCCGCTTTTGACGACGATTACGAAGCGCCGCTCACCGCCATGCTGGAAGGCAAAAGTACAAGCTACCTCACACAATCCTGGACCGCTCCGGGAGGAACAATAGCAGACGATACCGCTTCCAAAACAAGCGTTTACTTCAAAGACCCGGGTACCTATACCATCACGCTCATCAACGGCAACGGAAAAGATAGCCGTACCGTCAGCAAAAGCATCACGGTAAAACCCAATTCCGGCCTGCGTACCATCCGCGATATAAAACTAGGAATCAGTGCAGCTCACGCAACTGTCGGCTGCTTCTACTCTACCCGCTTACGGAAAGTGTACCACAAGAACGATGATCTCAGCGCCGAAGGCAAAGAGATAGACCTGGTATTCTTTGGCCTGAACCGCAACTTTACTTATAACAAATTTATATCGCCTGATTCTGCGGCTTCCTATACGTTCGCCGCTATTCCCGGCGCAACGGTCACCAGCTATATCAATAAGCAGGAACAGTGCAATTGCACCGTTTCCTTTACCGCATCCGCCTTTGATAATATGCTGACCGATGCACCGCTGCGCAGCCTGCAATGGCCTGTGGCTGCCACAGGAGGAATACAGTTCGACTATAACCTGCTGCCGCGCATTGTGCTGTTCCGCACCCAGGATGGCAGAAAAGGAGCCATCAAAATAAAGGATTATGTACTGGAAGGAAGTACCGGCTACATATTAGTTGACATTAAAGTGCAGAAGTATGAATAGACGCCACGGCCTATACCTGTTCGCTTTTCTATTACTACCCGTATTGGCCCATGCCCAGCAGGTTGACCTTGAAAATATGGGGAATCTTTTCAAAAACAAACCCTTCAGATTGAACGGCGGGCTGAATGCCAGCACTGTATTCAGCAGTGGAAGCAATGGCGGCCGCCAGCCCTTCACCTGGTTCATCAACGGCAATTTGAACACCACTATTCTCGGACAGGTGAGCCTGCCTTTTTCGTTCAACCTGACCAATGCAGGCGCCGGGTACTCCTATCCTACCCTGCCCAACCGCCTGAGCCTGCACCCTACGTATAAGGGTGTTACTGCGCATATCGGAGATGTGTCCATGGCATTTTCGCCCTATACCCTCAATGGCCATCAATTCACCGGTGTAGGTCTCGATGTGGCCACGTCGAAAGACTGGACCATCAGCGTAATGTATGGCCGCCTATTGCGTGCCGTAGATTATGACAGTACCAACAAGAGCATACTGCCCACTTACCGGCGCATGGGATATGGCGCTAAACTGGGATTGAATAAACAATACTATTCCATCGGGATCAACTTCTTCAGGGCAAAAGATTACAGGGACCCTATGCAGTACCTTCCTGATACGCTGGGCATTTACCCCAAGGAAAATCTTACCGTCAGCTTAACCGCTACCGCGAGGCCTAAAGAGGGGCTGGAACTGACAGCAGAATATGCCAACAGCGCGCTTAAACTGGATAAACGGGATTATGACAATGCTTCGGTGAAATCTTCCGGAGGTAACCTGCTGGAAAGCGTGTTCATGTACGAAGCCAGGAACACACACTACTTTAAAGCTTTCAAGGCAGGCTTGAACTATACGTTCTATAAAAGCACGATCGGTGTGGGATACGAACGTATAGACCCCGGTTACCAGACCCTTGGGGCCTATTATATGAATAACGACCTGGAGAACATCACCGTTAACTTTTCGCAGCCCTTCCTGCATGATAAAGCGAACGTATCTGCCAACGTGGGTTACCAGCGCGATGATCTGAATCATACCAAAGCAGGCGCTACTTCCCGCATGGTCAGCTCGCTGAACCTGAACTATATGCCGGACGAAAAATGGAATGCGAACTTCTCCTATTCTAATTTCCAGACCTATACGCATATCAAGCCGCAGTTTGATTATATCAACGCAACGAATCCCTATGAGAATATGGACACGCTCAACTTCAAACAGATATCACAGAGCGCTTCACTGAACCTGAACCATATTATCAAGGCGAACAAACAGCGCAGCCAGAACATCAATCTCAATCTCAGCGTACAGGATGCTGCAGATATCCAGAACGGGACTTTGTGGAAAGGGAACGGCTCCCGTTTTTACAACAGTAACCTGGCGTACACTATGCTGTTGATACCGCGGCAGATCAGCATTTCCGGCGCATTTAACCTAAGCTATAATACCATTGGCCGTAACGATTACCTGACCTGGGGGCCCACACTTGGATTGAACTCCAAACTGTTCGACAAGAAAGCCACCGCAGGATTTACGACCTCCTATAACACCAGCGCCAGCGATGGACAGCAGCAGGGGCAGGTACTGAACCTACGCGCGAACGCGGGTTACCTCTTCCTGAAAAAGCACAACCTGAACCTAAACGCGATACACCAAACGCGCTGGACGCCCCGAGGCAATACCAGCAACCTGACCGCCACCCTGGGGTATAACTACAGCTTTTAGACAATGACAGTAAAACGCAATATCCTTACATACCTGTTCCCCCTGTTGCTGATTCTGCTGTCCGGCGCGATATATTCGCCTGTCAGCGCACAACAGTTCCCTGTGCGTGTACAGGTGCAGTGCATACCACCATTCTCTCCGCAGCTGGCCGGATTGTATTCCGGTACACAAGCCAAGCTGATCGTTACCCTGATCAATACCGATCTGCAAAAGCCGACGCTCAATGTAAGGCTGCGCTTTACGATCAAGGGCTCTAACGTTTCCCTGCGTAACAGGGACTATGGCTATTATCCGCCTGTTACACTCGATGCAGGCCTGCCGGTGCAATTGTCGCTGAATGACCTTGCACCTTATTTCAACCCTGACAACCTCGATGTAGCTGGCATGTCAAAAGCCGCCTTACAGCAGAACGGACAGTTACCGGACGGATATTATACCATTTGTGCGGAAGCGGTAGAGATCAACAGCGGACAGCTTGTGAGCAATGAAAAACAGGGATGTTCGCCGCCTGCATGGTTGTCTGTCAGTGAGCCGCCTTTACTGAATCTTCCCCGCAAGGGAGAAGCGGTGGCTTTCCGCGAGCCCCTCAACATTATTTTCAACTGGACCCCCAGGCATATGAGCAGTCCCAATGCCGCCTTCCAGACAGAATATGAATTCACCCTCGTAGAAGTATGGGACAACGGCGTTTTACCCGAAGCTGCTTTCGGCACCATGCCTCCCCTGTATCAGAATACCACCAGCAGCACTACCCTGCTGTACGGTCCTACAGAACCGCCGTTGCTGCCAGGCAAACAATATGCCTGGCGCATACAGGCTAAAGCAAAACAAGGACTGGATGAATATGCCGTATTCCGTAATAACGGCTATAGCGAGATCTTTTATTTCCGCCTGCAGGAAGATTGTCAACCGCCCGAACAGGTGGCTGCTACCCAGGAGAACGGCCGTATCAACATCACCTGGGCGCCACAGCCTAAGATGTTTGAATACATCGTGGAATACCGCGAACAGGATAAGCCTAATGCCGAATGGTTCAATGTAAAAAGCACTTCTGCCAGCGCTACTATCAATGACGCCATTCCCGGCCATAAATATGAATACCGGGTAGGTGGTTATTGCAGCCAGGGGAATAAGACATTGGGTGACACCCATGCATTTGAAGTACCAAAGAAAGATACAGCTAACAAGAACTGTGGAATTCTGCCGGATATCAGCATTTCCAATCAAACGCCGATACAACAACTGCAGCCTGACGATCAGATCATGGCAGGTGATTTCCCTGTACGATTATTAAAAGTACAAGGCAGCGGTTCGTTTACAGGTAGTGGTTATATCACCATTCCTTTCATTGGTTACAACCGTGTGAAGGTGAAATTTGAGAACATCAAGGTGAACACGGACAGGCAGCTGATCAGCGGAGCGATCATGACGACGTTTGACTCGCTGAAGACGCAGGTAGTGGACGTGGACAGTGTGATCCACGTGATCACAGATCTTGCCAGTGTGATCAACGATCTGGCCCACCTGACCATAGATAGCGATTATCTGACAGTCAAAGAGCTGGCGGATAAGATCCGGGAAATGGCGGAAGAGGAATTGCCGCAGGAGCTAAAAGACCGGATCATCAAGGCAGCCGATAACCTGGAGCAGGCCAAGAAGGAATACGACGATGCACAAGCGGAAAAAGATGCAGCCACCACTCCGGAACAACGAACGGAGGCGCAAAAGAAAGTTGATGCGGCGAAAGAGAAATTTAATAATGCCAAGGAAGAGGTGAAAGCAGTGACCGCAGAAAAAGCGGCGCTGGTAAAAGCGGTGACAGATGTGTTGGTAACGGCTATTAAAGAGTTGAAGGATGAAGCGAGAACTTCTGAAAGCAGTGCCATCACTAATTTCACAACGCAACAGCGCCAGATAAAACAAGCAATATTCGATAACCAGGGTATTGGTACGGATACCACCACTATGGATGTGGAAGACCTGGGGGGGTATGATGAGATACGCGGGGAGACCAATATTCCGGAATCGTCCAGAAGTTTTGCACAGACACTGAAAGACTACGATCAGAAAAGAAAGCTGTTGATCGGCTTGAAACTCATATTCGCTTTGTCGGATTATTATAAAGATGAGCAAACCCTCAGTAAGGATTTTAAGGAGGACGCATCGCTGAATGGTAAAGCGCTGATCAGGGAGATTATGGACAGGAAACTGAAGAACACCAGCAAAGAGGATATGATCAGGTATGCCAAAGAACAGTTAAAAACTAACATTGACAATTTACTTAAATAGCAGGAAGATGACCCGATTACTGAATATGCTATTCATATTCGCCAGCACGCTGTTACTGAGCATACCGCTGTATGCAGGGCTTCCTGCTGACAGCCTTCTTGATAAATATATTAAAGGCCTCCGCACTGCTATTGAACAAAAAGTGGTGGCCAATAAAACAGCCACACAAAAAGATTATCTGCTGGTTTATGATGATCCTGATCCAAAATTTCAGACTGATTTTGTGAACAACGGCCGGGATTTCTGGTTTGCAAGCGGCTTAGACGAGGAAACAGCGCTGCGTAACCTGATCAATGGGCTACAGGACAAAACCGGCGGCGAGCCTTTGTATGTGGTGCTGGGAGCCGTTTACAATTATGCCGACCTGGATGATGTAAACCGGACCATCACATGGAGCGCAAAGAATAAATACAAACCGGCAGAATCGGATTATTACAAAGACGAAGATATCAGGCTAAGGATACTTCCTGCAATAGGCCATAAAAAGGGCACAGCGGGCATACCCCACTCTATACTGTACGTTATTTCTTATTTCACCGTTGATGGAGAAAACTATAAAGTAAGCCACAGATGTTTCTATGAAGGCGCTACCTCTCTGAAGCAGCTTGGTTTTGTAGTAAATGCGACGGATAGAGTAGAAGCAACCAATAAAACGGAGACTAATCTGCAGGAAATGCGGTTAAGCTATCTGAAAAGCACTATTACGGCTGTTGCAGCAAGCATGGCGCAATTCAGCGATGAGATGAAAAAGATCAATGTGCTGTTTGCCAATTTGCCCGAGGACGGTCTTGGAAAACAATTCTACAATAACTACAACGGTGTATGTAAAGACCAGCTGGTGCTGAAAAAGCTCGCGTTACTGATCAACGAAATAGGTCTTGATACGTACAAGGCTTATGTCGGTGATAAAAACACCGCCGATGGTTATGATGCCGTTGTATTCCGGGCCTTTTATGAAAACCTGAAAAAGTTCTATGATACCTACAAAGGGATCAGCAAGCAGCTAACAGTAGTTACAAGCGCCGCTGAGCTGGCCAAGGCATTGAAGGTACTTAGCACGTCTGAATTAGGCGCCCTTAACTACCCCGAGCGCATTAAGGCCATTCGCGTACTGAACCAATTGTCAACACTTAAAGATGACACCTGGTGGACTGCGCTTGCCAAGCTGGGATATACAGTTGTAGGCGCGGGTTCATCTCTGGTGATGGGATCCGAGCAGCTCATGATCAAGCTGATCGGCAGGACTCCAGACTCCGACGTAGCTAAACTAAAAGCCGATCTGAAAGAAAATGGTTATAGCCTGCTGCTGGATATATTTAAGAAAACTGATGATGTGGGAGTCGGCGAGAATAACTATACAAAGCTGATCAAGGAACTGGCTGTCATGATGGTGAGGAATGCCACTGCGCCGGAATTGGATGACATGTACTCAAAAAACCGGTTTTATACATGGAACAATGGTGCATTGCGGACGATCATAGATGATGAAACTACTCCCCCGGTACCATTCATGTTCGGTAATCTCAGTTTATCAGCGCCGACGTATCTGTACTTTTCGTACAGCCCCAGATTTCCGGAAAGATATAAAGTCACCCTTCAAAAATATGGGGCAGTAGAAGGAGGCGCCCGGGGCGAATACGGGCAACCCGTCATGCGGGTATGTACCACTTCCTGCCAAGTGCTGATACCTATGGCTGAGGGCAACCAGCAATTGGATCCGTTTGATTTTATTGCTTTTATACCTGAGCAGGACATCAACTTCAATACCGGTTTCGATATTCAGGCCAAGCAGGTGGTATTAGTACCTGCATTCTTCCTTCAATGGTATACAGACAAAAAGAATAACGCGGCGATCAAGTCTGATATTAAACTGGGTGTTAACCTGACCCTAGCCGCTGTCTCAATTGCTTCCGGCGTGGGTGGGCTCGTTACTGCCGCTACCACCGGTGCGAGGATACTGATTGCTGCACAAACCTTCTTTGCCGTCACCTCCCTTGCCTCGGCACAATATCCAGAATTCAATACTTTTCTCGAGAAAAACCTGGGCGAAGGGCTATACATTTTGTTCAAAAGCGTGGAATTCGGCGTGAACATGTATAGCGCCCTTCAAGGCGCCGCCGCCCTTGGCAAGGGTGCTCTCAATGCCGCCCAAAGATTGAGTAGTTCACTGCTGAATGTTTTAAAGACCAGACCGGATTTCCTGGCCCGGCTGCGGCAGCTTTATCCCGAGAAATTCAGGCAGCTCGTAGCCTGGTTTAAGAACTTTAACGGTACTAACCTGGATGCGCTGGCGGCCGGTGAGGGCAGTTATCCCGGCTTCCTGTCAAAAGGGGAAGTACCAATTACGTATGGAGCACCGAGTGGCGGCACTCGGGCCGGAAATTTTGGTCAATTCAGCACAGATTTTGTAGAACCAGGCGCTTCCCTCTTGCAAACCCCGGGAATCCTTGGCGGCGGCGGCAGCGGAGTTACCGCCCTGGTGATGGATGCCCAAAAGGTCTCTTCCGCAGTAAAATTCAGCAAGGGATTAACAGAGCAGCTGAAGGCGCTCTACCCGACTGTTGACGAGGGTGTAGCTGTTTTAGTTCAAACAACGGCGGCAGAATCCAATGTAATGAACCTGCTATCAACGGCCCAGACCTCTAATAAAGTAGTCAATGTGCTGGTGCTGGCCGATGCGGCCAGGACTACCAAAGCGGTAATAGCAGAAGGAGCTACAGCCACCTATGTACTATACGCCCAAGGAGCTGCTAAAACTGAAGTAGATGAATATCTGCGAAAACTGCAGGAATGTGATCTGTGCGAGAACGAACCAATGATATGTTTATTGGATAAAGTAGCTGATTGCAAAGAAAAAGGTGATGCGCTCGCCAAGCTATGCGGCTTACCTCACTCACAACGAGATCCTGTATGCATTAAACTCCTCACCTATGGCAAAAAGCTGCTTAATACCTTCCTGACCGATCTGGTAGTTGATAAGCCCAGCACCCAGTGCAGGGAGCCATATAAATTCCTCGCCCAAAACGTTCGCTCTCTTACACCTGGTATCATAGCTGCATGGGAAAACTACCACGACGCATATCGTACCTGTCTGCGCGTTAGCCTGGACCACCTGCGTAAGATGGATAATGCCTGGAATAATCCACGGGTGCGGCAGGCGCCATTCTCCTTCACTTTTGACGACTTTAGGCTGATTGCCAGGGCGGCGGGTTCGGCAGGCCAGTTCGCTACGAAGATTGACAATACCATATTTGACAATATCCAATCCTTCTGCAGGTTGAATGCAACTATCGTCAATATGGCCAAGCTTAAAGAGAAACTGGAGCAGGAAAATAGCGGAGCTGCGCTGGAAGGCACCAACTTTATTCTTAAGTATATAGGTGAACATACCAGCAGGTTTAACGGGCAAGTGCTGGAGTTTGAAGACGGTGAAGTAAGTAACGACCGCGACGTTGACCTGACAGTAGTATCCCCGTCCGGTGAAGAGATCTTCTATGAGTTTAAAAGTGTAGAGAACCTGGAGGAAGGCCGCGACGCCACAGCGGATAAGCCCGCCAGGAAGGGCTTTGCTGATCAATTTACCAAAGACCTCAGAAATGCAGGCTCTTTAGACCAAATAATCTGGATATTTGACAAGGATAAAATACTTACTGACAGTGATTTGCTGACCCAGATACTGAACAGATTAAAATCGGATCGGTCAAAAAGATTGCTGAACAGCCTGGACGCAGCAAAGAAACAGACCTATTTCGGCTGGGACCCATCAAAACCTGATGGTCTCACAGATGCTCAAATTCAGGCATTCATCAGGAGTAACTTTACTAAACTATTTAAACGAGATTGATATGTTCAGGCTTGTCAGGCAAATTCACGATGTTTCCGATCCGCTCATTTCCGGTCTGGAGATTGTTTATGTAGACAGCCATCAAGTGATTATAAAAACAGAAAAGAATTTTGATACCGTTGAAAATCATTTGAGCGTCCCCTTTGCACTTATCGGCATTACCGGTAATGAAATCATACTGCGGACAAATGAGGCGATAATTTCTCTGAACGCCGGCAGCGCCGTAAAAGAAACACATGCTCTTGTTTTCAGCGGCGATACACAAATAAAGCTGCTCTATGATAGTGATAAAATGATAGTCCGGAACAGTGTGCAGCATGGCTGGCGGCTATGTAAATATAATTTTCGCCATTCACAGATCATTTGGGAAAGAGAAGATAATGACACACTCCGGGTTTTCAGATTTGAATCATATTTAATAGCCACACAATTCGAAAACAAAGGTCTCCTGACATGCTTCAATGAAACAGATGGAGCGTTATTATGGCAACTGAATATAAATGAATTGGGCTTGCCCGGAACAGGTTATGAGCTTGTTAATCGCCCCCAGGCACACAAAAATTATTTACTGTTGAGTATCCGGCAAGGATTTAATATATACCTGCTTGGAATAAATATTAACACCGGTCAATTACGCTGGTATCTACAAGGCCCGGGGCTGTGGTTCGGAATAGCTAACGATAAAATATTATGTTTCTACAATAAGGATATACTGCAAATAGATCCGGCCACCGGCGCCATCCTTCATGCAGTATCCGTACTGGATAAACTAACAGCAGCCGGCATTGATCCCTATGGAAACCTTGTGTTCAAAGACCATCACATGTACCTCGCCGGTATCCTGGATACCATCATCAGCGTCTGGGATATCAATACCGGAGCGCTGCTGTGGCAACACCGCCTGTACGATAAAAGCCTGACCGGCCGCAGGGGAATTTCCATTCCGGCATCAGAGAGTATATTACAGGTACATGAAAACCGCATTTACGTATTGGATAGCCAGCGGGTATTAAATGTATTTGAGAGAATATAATTACAGCTTCTAAACGCCCTGTTCAAACCCTTCATCCACCAGCCACGGACCCATATCCGCAGCCTGCGTCGCCAGCTCGTCACAGCGGTTATTATACGGATTGCTGGCATGGCCTTTTACCCATACCATCTTTACCTTTTGCCTTTTATACGAAGGGATGAAACGCATCCACAGATCTTTATTCTTCTTATCCTTGAACCCGATCTTTACCCAGTTCCACAGCCATCCTTTCTCAATGCTGTTCACCAGGTATTCACTATCGGTAAAGATCGTCACATCCAGCCCATCCTTTTTCAGGGCTTCCAGTCCTGTGATCACCCCCATTAATTCCATGCGGTTATTGGTAGTACGGCGATACCCCTGCGACAGCTCCTTGCGAAGCTTACCCGCCATTAATATAACCCCGTAACCTCCTGGTCCGGGATTTCCCCTCGATGCGCCGTCTGTATAAATGGTGATCTCTGACATGAGCTGTTAGCTGAATGAAAAGGCGCAAATATAATGGACAATTATGAATTATCCATTACACCTGGATCACGCCCGTGCTGAATACGTCTGTCACCGGGGAGTGATTAGCAGCCGCAATACCCTCTGAGATCACTTTCCGGGTGTCTGTAGGATCAATAATATCATCCACCCATAAACGGGCAGCGGCATAGTAGGGAGTGGTCTGGCTGTTATACCGGTCTGTAATGGTAGCCAGCAGCTTGCTTTCCTCTTCCGGGCTAATCTCCTGCCCTTTTGCCTTCAGGGAAGCTACCTGTATCTGTAATAAAGTTTTGGCAGCCTGTTCTCCACCCATCACCGCTATTTTGGCCGTGGGCCATGCATAGATGAAACGCGGGCCATAAGCTTTGCCGCACATGGCGTAATTACCGGCCCCATAAGAATTGCCTACGATGATAGTGATCTTCGGCACCACAGAATTAGCCACTGCGTTCACCAGCTTGGCCCCGTCCTTGATAATGCCGGCGTGCTCACTGCGGCTGCCTACCATAAAGCCGGTCACATCCTGGAGGAATACCAGCGGTATCTTTTTCTGGTTGCAGTTCATGATAAAACGGGCGGCCTTGTCGGCGCTGTCGTTATAGATCACGCCCCCCATCTGCATTTCTCCTTTCTTGCTTTTAACGATCTTGCGCTGGTTGGCTACAATGCCTACCGCCCAGCCGTCTATACGGGCATAGCCGCATAAAATGCTTTTGCCGTAATCCTGTTTATACTGATCAAATTCTGAGTTATCTACCAGGTGGGAGATCAGCTCCACCATATCATAAGGCTTGGTACTGTCTACAGGCAGTACGCTGTACAGGCCTTCCGGATCCCTGGCAGGCGCCACAGGGGTGATACGGTCAAATCCCGCGTTCTGCGGGCTACCCAGCTTGTCCATGATCTTACGTACCTGGTCCAGGCATTCCTGGTCTGTCTGGAACTTATAATCGGCAATACCGGATATTTCCGTATGGGTCACGGCGCCGCCTAACGTTTCCGCGTCTACGCTTTCGCCGATAGCCGCTTTTACCAGGTAAGGCCCCGCCAGGAAGATAGAGCCGTTGCCTTCCACCATCAGCACTTCATCGCTCATGATAGGAAGATAGGCCCCTCCTGCCACGCAGCTGCCCATCACCGCGGCGATCTGGGTAATACCCATGGCGCTCATCCGGGCATTGTTATAGAAGATCCTGCCGAAATGTTCCCTATCCGGAAAGATCTCGTCCTGCATGGGCAGATAAACACCGGCACTATCTACAAGGTAGATAACAGGCAAGCGGTTTTCCATGGCTATTTCCTGCAGGCGCAGGTTCTTTTTACCCGTGAGCGGGAACCAGGCCCCTGCCTTAACGGTCATATCATTGGCCACGATCACGCATTGCCGCCCGCTCACGTAGCCAAGGCCGGCTACCGTACCGGCGGCGGGGCAGCCACCGTGTTCTGCGTACATATCGTAAGCGGCAAATGCGCCTATTTCAGTAAAAGGAGTGTCTTTGTCTACCAGGTAAGCGATCCGCTCCCTGGGGGTTAACTTACCTTTCTGCCTGACCTTTTCCATATTCTTCTTACCGCCCCCCTGCTCTATCACTGCCAGGCGTTGTTTCAGCGTACTTACCGCCATCCGCATGGCATCTTCATTCCGGTTGATCTCCAGTTGTTGTTGATCCATAGCTGTAGTATTTATTTCTAAAAATAACGAAGAATGAAGACATGGTAAAAAAGGGTTTTTCGTAAATTTAGAGGAACAGTAACCATATAAACCTGCAGTCACCATGTCTCATCTGCAATACATTGCGCAATCATTGCAAGACCTGTATGATGGCAATCCCTGGATAGAGGTCACCTTCACCGAACATCTGAAGCTGCTGAATGCACAGCAGGCGGCAAAGCGGATCAATGGTTCCAACTGCATCTGGCAGATCGTGAACCATATCATTTTCTGGCATCAGCGTGCATTGCGGTATATGAACGATGAACTACCGGAGCAGGATGGCGACCTGCCCGACTTTTACCTGCCGGAGAATCATGGGGAGGAGAACTGGCAGGCTACACAGCACCGGCTGGAGCATTCAGTACAGCAGCTGACAGAGGGGATCCGGTCTTTCCCGGAAGATAAATTATATGAGGTGTTCCCGGGAACAGAGCACCAGGCGGTCTATTATTTTCATGGCCTGGTAGAGCACGCCTCCTATCACCTGGGACAGATCGTGCTTTTGGCGAAGTATAGTTAAGCCAGTTCCAGGTCGTAACGTTCCTCACTTAACTGATGGCCCCACATCTGCTGTGCATGCGCATCCGTTTTCCTGAAACCTGCTTTTAGATAAATATCAGCGGCAGTTGTTTGCTGGTGGGTAGTGAGCAGGTATACCTGCTTATACTCCTTCTCCCGGCAAAATGCAAGGGCGTCTGTCACCAGCTTCTTACCCAGTCCTATACCCCGCATATCCGGATGCACCAGCAGCCAGCGCAGCTGCGCCAGGTAGCTGGAATGGCCCAGGATAGCCACTGCCCCTACAATGCGTTGCTGCCAGCTGGCAATGAACACCCGGTCTTTGGCAGGATCGTAGTTTTGCAGAAAGTCATAGAAGGTCTTGCACACGTAGGCCTCAAACTCAAGGTTATAACCGGTTTCCTTAGCGTAAATATCTCCATGCAGGTAAATAAGATATCCCACATCGCCTGGTTGCAGTTCATTGCGGAATGTCAGATCATTCAGGCTAACGCCTTTTTTTCCGGATAAGAGCTGTTCTATGGTACGCATGGAGCTGGTCACTTCTTCCTGCTGGTGAACGGGCAAAGGGTCTAATACCTGCCGGATCTGTTCACTGGAACGCTGATCCAGCGTTTGCATCAAGCGCTTGCCTTTGGCCGTCAGCTGCAGGAACCAGGTACGCCCGTCTGCAGGCGACCGCTTGCGGCTGACGATATTATTCTGCTCAAATGTCTTTAACATACGGCTCAGGTAACCACCGTCCAGTTGCAGGCTTTCTATCAGCTTACCGGCTGTACATTGCTCCGTATGCCAGATCTCATATAATACCCGTACTTCAGACAGGGAAAAATTACTGTCCAGTATATGCTGGTCCAGCAATCCTACTACGCCCGTATAAAAGCGGTTGAATTTTCTCATGGAACTGATCATTTCTTCCTTTGTTGACATATTTCCTGCTTGTATTTATAACACTAAGATATGTCATATAGTTGACAAAGTCAAGTATATTATTTGACAATGGCAAGTATTATAAAATTAAAAAGGCCGCACAGATGTGCAGCCCTTTTTCTTGTGCTTGTTTATAATTAACTGTTAAGACTTCTTATACATGATCCGGTAGATAGTGCCCCTTGTATCGTCAGATACGTACAGGGAACCGTCAGGGCCTTGTGCCAGTCCGCAGGGACGGTGTTTGGCATCGCCGGGAGACACGATGTTATCGGTACCTGCAAAGCCGTCTGCAAATACTTCCCATTTGCCCGAAGGCTTGCCGTCCTGGAAAGGTACAAACACTACAAAGTAACCTTCCTGTTTTTCGGGAGCCCTGTTCCAGGAACCGTGGAAGGCGATAAATGCGCCGTTCTTATATCTTTCAGGGAACATATCCCCGGTGTAGAACAGCAGTCCATTAGGCGCCATGTGTGCAGGAAAAGCAGCGACAGGGTCTTCTGCATTTTCGCCGCCGGTCTTTTTGCCATCGCCGCCAAACTCAGGGTTCAGTATTTTCTTCTGCTGTTCATGGTCATAGTAGATATAAGGCCAGCCGCAATCGGAACCTTTCTTCAGGCGGTACATACACTCAGCAGGCAGGTTCACAGACTGTTCCTGTGTGAACAGTTTGGGGAACATGTCGTGCAGCTGATCACGGCCATGTTGCATTACATACAGTGCATTCACCTGCTGATTCCAGTCCAGTCCCACTACATTGCGCAGACCGGTTGCGTAACGAACGCCGGTGCCATAGGTTTGGTTCTGCTGGTCTGCCTTAAACTGCCAGATGCCCCCTGCAGAGTCCAGGATGGGGCAGGGTTTCATACCGGGAGAGCCCGCGGTGCGGTCTTTCTCCTGGCAGGCATTGGAATAGGCGCCTATGTTCACATAGATATTGCCGTCGTTGTCGAGGATCAGTGATTTGGATTCGTGCTGGTTACGGTCAATCAGCCCGGTCACTATTTTCTCTGGCTGAGCCGGATTGGTTACCTGGTTTTTATCGTCCAGTTTGTAACGGAATACTTCCGTGTTGGAGGAAGCATACAGGTAGCCGTTTTTGATAGTGATACCGGTGCCGCCATAGTCGCCAAAGCCGGTGTTCTCATCCGCTTTGCCGTCGCCATTGGCGTCGTGCAGCCGGATGATGCCTTTTCCGTCTTTCGGGCTGGCCAGCTTCACGTAGATGTCTCCTTCTTTGGTTACCACCAGGTGGCGGGCTTTACCTACGCTATCGGCCACTTTGATGGCGCCGAAGCCGGCGGGAAGTTTCAGGCCGGCAGTGTCAGCATCGGGAGCAGGTGTTGCCCCGGACTGAGCGGTAGAGTCTGTACCGGTGCCTTTATTACCCCCTTGCCCACACGAAGCAAGGATAGCGGTGCCACTGATCACCAGCAGCAGCCTAAAGCATGTTCTCTTCATAACTTATGAATAATTGAGGTGTTAAATTAAGTTGATTTTTTGATTATTCTCCCCGCTATTTTACGGGTGGTATTACTCATAAATAAGATAGCGGCCACGGCCCTGCTGCATAAAAAATGCCGGCGCGAGGCCGGCATTTAATGAGTATAACAACTGATGGATGGACATAAGATAATTGTCCACTCAGTAGCCTGGGTTCTGTACCAGCTTGTTGTTACGGTTTATTTCATCGCGTTGCAGAGGCATAAAATACATCTTATCCAGCCACAGGCGTTTTTCAGCTTCCAGGGTCATCGGCGCATAAGTATAATTGTAATTAACAGGATCATACCTGTATACGGTCACCTTGCTGCCGGGCTTTAATGTAGCCGTAATGTTGATACCACGTAAGGGCCTGCCTACGGTGTTCTGCGGTATCATCCAGCGCCTTACGTCATAGAAGCGTTGCTCTTCCAGCGCCATTTCAATTTCGCGCTCATGACGGTAACGGTCTCTGAGCTCAGTACCCGCAGCAGTAATCGCAGGCATGAATGCACGTTTGCGGATCATGTTCAGGTAAGTGCGTGCTTCGGCATCTTCTCCCAGGCCGATACAAGCTTCTATATAGTTCAGTACCACCTCTGTATAACGGAGGAAAGGATAAGGCACCTGCTGGTTATAGAACTGTGCATCCACCGTAGTATCAATGAACTTCTTGAAGTAGTAGCCGGTGAATGAACCATTCCAGTTCTCGATCGGGCTTGAACGGGTATCCAATCCAACCACAGGCACGTTCTTGGTACCGTCAAATACTTCGTAACGGCCCGTCTGCACCTGGTTAGCGGGATCCTTTAACTGTACATCGGCAGGACGCTTACGCCATCCGGCGCCATCATACAGGATAGTGGCATAGAAACGCGGATCACGGTTCTGGTAAGGATTAGCCTTATGTACCGGGTTACTCCAGTTAAAGGGTGTACCGTCTATCATTTCATAATCATCAACGAACTGTTGCGTGGGCGTGTTGCCGGCCCAGTTGTGATAGCCATTTAAACCGTTATAGAGACCGATGTTGCCACCTGGTTCGTCCTTATCATTTATAAAATAACGGGAAAAGATACTTTCGGAATTATCTACCAGGAACATGCCCTGGATATTGGTGGTTGCCTCTTTGGCGCTCGCCGGGTTAGGGCTCTGCAGGGAGAAACCACCTGTCTGCATCACCGCCCAGGCAGCTGCTTTTGCTTTCTGCCAGCGTTCGATACGATTGCCGCTGGTATAACCTAACAGTTCTGCATGTGAGAAGGTATCTATCACCTGTGACTTCAGCTTTGCTGTGGGAATGTCGTGCAGATCGCTGGCTGCATAGATGAGTATACGAGATTTCAGTGCAAGCGCAGCAAATTCAGTAGCACGTCCTTTAACGGTAATGCCGGTTTTGCCTTTCAGGTAATAAGCAGCAGAGTCGCAGTCTTTAACGATAAAGTTCACGCACTCTTCAAAAGTGCCACGGGCAATGGTATAATCAGATTCGCCAAGGGCATACACCTTGTCAACGAGTGGTACGCCGCCATAACCACGCACCAGCTGGTGGTAGAAAAAGGCGCGTAAAAAGAATGTTTCCCCCTTCAGTCTGTCCCGTACATTACTATCGTCAAAAGGTACGCCTCCTATCTTGGAAAAGAGCTTGTTACAGGCCCTGATCCTGGTATACAGCTCATTCCAGCGCATGGTGCTGCGGTTGGTCACATATTCTGCATCCGTAGGGTTGATGGTGGCCTCTACCATGTTCTTCATACCATAGCCATGGGTGAACATGGTCTCATCTGTTGCAGAAGACAGCATGGTTTCCAGGAAACCGCCGCTGCTAAGGCCGTTATAGATATCGTTCACAAAAGCTTCCGTGAGGCCGGGATCGGAGAACACCTGGTCTTCCGCCGCTTCGTCCCTGGGAACTGTGTTCAGAAAATCCTTTTTACACGCTGCTGTCAGCACAGCTGCCAGCATAGCCACCCCTATGTATATACGTTTTATTTTGTTCTGCATACTGTTAATCTTTAAAATGTTAATGAAAAGCCTGCATTGATCACTCTTGCCTGCGGATAGTACTGCCCGTTGCCGCTAACAGACTCGGGGTCCAGTATGCCCAGTTTGTCAAAAGTGATCAGGTTAAGACCGTTCACATACACCCTCAGTGAATTGATGCCAACCCTCTTCTTCAGCAGATCAGAAAGGTTATAGCCGATCTCCACGTTCTTCAACCGTATGTAGTTGGTGCTGCGGAACCAGTAAGTATTACCGGTAGCCCAGTAGGTATCATTACGGTCGCTGGTGCGGGGATCCACGCTGCTGGGATTATCGGGGCTCCAGCGGTGGTCATAGTAATCTTTCGTGAAGTTGCCGATCTCACCGGATTCGGTATTGACATGCAGCGCACCGCCGGTAGCGCCCTGTACCAGGATGGAAGCATCAAAGCCTTTGTATTGCAGGTTGATGTTCAAACCGCCGGTAAAGGTGGGCTGGTTGTTTTTCGACATACGGATCTTGTCATCACCATTGATCTTGCCATCACCGTTAATATCCTTGAACTTCATATCGCCGGGGCGCAGATCGTTGGTCAGCGCGCTGTAGTCGATAGTGTTGTTCTTAATAGCGTCAAAGTCACGGAATACGCCGTCGTACTCATAGTAGATCTGCGTATTCATAGTCTTGCCGGTTGATTTCTGCCATGCGGGCGCGCCAGGCGGCTCATCCCAGAACTTGATGCTGTTCTTGGCATAACCACCATTCACGCTTACATCATAATGCAGCTCTCCTATCTTGTTAGTGTAACCGATATGGAACTCCCAGCCTTTGTTGTCTACCTTACCCAGGTTCTCTGCAGGCAGTATCATACCGGTAGTTTGCGGGATGGATGCATTCCTGCGCACCAGGATGCCGGAGCGCTTGTTCATGAACGCGTCCAGTTCGAAGTAGATCCTGCCGTCCAGCAGCTGACCGTCCAAACCTACGTTATAGTTATTGGCCACTTCCCAGGTAATGTTAGGATTAGCCAGGCGGGCTTCATTGATGGATTTCTGCAGTACGCCGCCCAGTACATAGTTGTCAAAGCCGTAAGTGCCGTAGTACTGGTATTCCTGCAGGTCCATGGTGCCGTCTCCGTCATCGTCAAAATAGATCTGGTCATTACCCAGGCGGCCCCAGGATCCGCGCAGCTTCAGGTAATTGATAAAGCGCACGTTGTCTTTCCAGAAATTCTCTTCAGAGATACGCCAGCCGGCCAGTATACCGGGGAAGAAACCGAAGCGCTTATTGGAGGGGAACATGTAGGAACCATCTACACGCCATACAAACTCTGCCAGGTATTTTTCCTTGTAGTTATAGGCGGCACGGCCAAAGTAGTTCAAACGGGCACGGTCCCATGCGCCGCCGTCGTTGTTCTTCTCCCTGTCGCCACCGGCTATCAGCTGATCAATAGAGCTGGAGATAAAGTATTTACGGGAAGCGGAGAAGTGATCCTGGTTAACAGTTTCTCTTTCCACGCCAAATACCAGGTTCACGGTATGGCCGCCTTTAAAGGAACGGTCATAGCTCAGCAAACCGCGCAGCAGCTGGTTGGTCTGATCTTCATCGCCCTGGTCCAGGGTAGATTGATCGGTACCGCGTTTACTGCGTGTAAGCTTGGGCGTTTTACCGTCTGCTTCATAGCTGCTGCCGTCCCAGGTATACAGGTACCAGGGCGTTTGCCATTTCTTGGTGCGTTTCAGGTATTTATCGAAAGCGATGTTGCCGCTCAGTTTCAGACCTTCCACCCATGGAATGGTGATATCCAGACGGGCATTGGTCTGTACATAGTAGCGCTTATCGCGATCGTAACCGGTCTGGCTGGTGGTAACCACCACCGGGTTGTTACCATACTCGATATCAGGACCGGGCAGTCCGTTGGGCCAGAAAGCCGGCTCATTGGGCTTGCCGCGCATGAGCATACGGAAGATATCGCCGGCGCTGCGGGTAGGAAAGTTCCTGTCTTCCTGGCGGCCTAACATGTCCACACTTACGCTCATGTATTTATTGATCTTTCCATCCAGGTTAATACGCAGGCTGTACTGATCAAATTTGGTAGCAGATTTTTTGTAGTATCCTGCCTGGCTCTGGTAGCCGAAGGAGGTCATATAACGCAGGTTCTCTGATCCGCCCGAGAGCTGCAGGGTATGATTGGATGTAGGCGCCCAGGTTCTTAAGGTTGCCTTATACCAGTCTGTATTAGGGTGGCCCCAGGGATCAGATCCGTCGCTGAATTTCTGCAGATCGTCTGCGCTGAAAGGCGGCGTCCAGGTATTACCCGTTACCGGAGAGGTATAGCTGCCGTTCTGTTTATAAGCGCTCCAGGCATTGTTCCATTCGGTAGCTGCTACGTTCTTGTACAGGCTCAGCTCATTCCTGATCTGTGCATACTCGGTAGCGTCGGCCATTTTTGGCGTCCGGGTAGGCTGAGACCATCCCTGGTTGAAGTTATAGGTGAGCACCGGTTTACCGGATTTACCACGTTTGGTGGTTACCAGTATTACACCGTTGGCCGCCCTGGCGCCGTAGATGGCGGCAGAGGCGTCTTTCAGTACAGACATATTTTCTATATCTGCAGGGTTCAGGCGCTCCAGGCCACCGGCCCTTGCGGCTACCCCATCTATCACCACCAGGGGATCGTTGTTACCCAGTGTATTGGAACCCCGTATGCGGATGGTGGAGCCATCATATCCCGGCTCGCCGGTGTTCTGCATGGCTACCACGCCAGGCATGCGGCCGGCGATGGAGTTACTGAGGTTGGTGGCGGGCGACTTTATCAGGTCGGCCCCTTTGATGGTGGCTACCGACCCTGTTACAGATTCGCGTTTCTGCGAGCCATAACCTACCACCACTACTTCGCTTAAGCCTTTGGTATCTTCCTGCAGCGTAATGTTCAGGGGGCCGCTGCCGCTTACCGTAATGGTCTGCGGCATGAAGCCGATAGCGCTGATGGTGATCTTAGCTGCTTCGGGCACTGATAAAGAGAATGCGCCCTCCGCATCGGTAGTGGTACCTTTGCTGGTGCCTTCTATCTTAATTGTTGCGCCAGGCACGGGCTGTTTATTCTTATCTGTGATCTTGCCTTTGAGCACTATATCCTGTGTAGCGCTGCCTTTGGGCGAGATCACGATCAAATCGTCATTCATCATCCGGAAACTGAAGCCGGTATTGTTAAGCGCCATTTCCAGCACTTCAGATACAGGCTTTTGCTGTACATCAACAGTGACCAGCTTATCAAGCGAGGCGGCATCCTCCTGGTAAATGAACCGGTAGTTGGTTTGCTGGGTGATCCTCTTAAAAAGCTGTTTGATGCTTTTGTTCTCCTGTTTGAGCGTTACCCTCGCTTCCTGCGAGTAGCCCATGTTTGCAGAAGCCTGCAATACGGTAACGAGTAGTAAGGTGACAGTTAACTTCATACACAAGATTGACCTACAGACATAACGATGCCTGTCCTCCAACAAGTCAAAAATTTTCATACTTTTGGTTTGAAAGGTTAATAAAATGGCATGCCTGGTAACTCCCAATTACCAGCATGAGATTTTGGCTTTTGCGGGAAATGCGGTCACATTTCCCGTTTTTTATACGCTATTACTTCGGTTGATAATCATAACGTGGTTTTAATCAGTTAGAGAATATTTGTTTGTCAGCTATATCAGTTCGCCTCATAAAGTATGGCGGTATGGTCTTTTATACGGTATTTGCAGCCGGTGATGATGCTGATGGCTTTCAGCGCCTCTTCCGGCGAATCGTCTTTAAATGCACCTGTCATACGGAAAGACTGCAGGCGTGTTCCCGTTACCGTTATCCGCAGGTCGAACCATCTTTCCATCCTCACAGCCAGTTCAGATAAGGGTTCCCCGTTAAATACCAGCTCATTGTCTACCCAGGCGGTTTCCGCAACAACGCTGTCTTTACCGCTGGGCGCTACGCTGGAGATGCTCAGTTCTTTATGCGGGTGAACGTCCGGGTTGGAAGCGATGCTCAGTTTTTCGTAGGAGCTAAGCAGGTAACGCTCCTGCGGGCGGCGTTTTACCTGTACTTCTATCTTTCCCCTGATCAGTACTGCTTCTGCTTTCTTTTCGCCCGGGTAAGATTTTACATTGAGAGAGGTACCCAGTACCCTCACGTCCATTACGGCGGTATTGATAATAAAGGGTTTCCCTTCATTCTTCACTACTTCGAAGAATGCTTCACCGTCCAGCTGCACCCGGCGTTCTTTCTGCAGGAAATCGTCGCCATATGTCAGCTTGCTGCTGGCGTTGAGCCAAACGGTAGTGCCATCCGGCAGGATCAGCTTTGTCCTGGAGCCGGGCCGGGTGATCACCATGTTGGGAAACCTTTTCTCTGCGGTTTCTTTGATTTGCGGCTGTTGCATGAACAGCAGCGCGATGCAGGCAATGCCCAGGGACAGCACACCTGCCCCTAAGAAATAATAGCGCCGTGCCTTCTTCTTCTTTCTGGCAGGGGCGCTTATGATGGGTTCCACATGCTCTGGTAACAGCCCTTGCTGTTCCAGCTGCTGCAGGTTGCGCTCCAGCAGGCGTTTGGATCTTTCGGGAGACCTGGGCTGTGAGCTCACGCCTGATTCGTTCCAAAGCCACTGCACGGTTTCATATGCTTCGGAGAATTCCGGATATGCCTTCAGCAGATCTGCCAACAGCAGCTTTTCTTCTTCTGTTAGCGCTCCGCTGATCTTTTTCAACAACAATTTGTAAAAGATAGATTCCGGTCCGTTCATTTAATTTATATCATCAATTACCTATATAGACGATAATTAAGAGGAGTTACCATTAAGGGGAAGAAAAAAAAATTTCGGGCCTTCACTCCCGTCATTGCGAGGAGCTCCCGGGGGAAATGCGCGGGGGCGCGACGAAGCAATCTCCTAACATAATCTCCGCGAAGATTAATTAGAAGATTGTGTTAGGAGATTGCTTCGTCGCCCCACCCACAAAAGGCGTTACTGCTCCTCGCAATGACGGGGAGGGGGCTTATGCGAGGGTGCGGAACTTGACTGAAGCGGCTACTTTCTTGAGGGCGATGGCCATCTGTACTTCCACGGTATTAACGGAAATTCCCAGCAGCTCGGCTACCTCCCGGTACTTAAAGCCATCTTCCTTGACCATTTTAAAGATCAGGCGGCAACGGGCGGGCAGCACATTGATGGCCCCTTCTATCTTGCGGACCATCTCCTTGGAGATCACCTGCTCTTCAGGGGTAGGCGCCAGGTCCTGTACCTGCAGCGGATCGATCTCATTGAATTCAATGCTGTGTAAATGACGTTCTTTTTTCAGGAAGTCCAGGGCCAGGTTACGGGCCATGGTATATATATAGTTTCTTGGATGGGCCGTATCAGGCAGGGCATGCCGCCGCGCCCATATCTTTACGAAAAGGTCGGAGTATAATTCTTCTGCTACCTCCTCCACTCCTACCAGGGCTTTGATAAAAGTGATCAAAGGGTTTTCCAGGGCCAGGAATAACTGCTGATAAGCAGTCATATCATCTTGCCGACACACCCTGTCATACAATTCCTTTATACCTTGCAGGTTATACATAGATAGCACCTGATTAAAGCAGTTTCCAATATTGATACAGTATAATGCATAAAGGGGATCATCTCACACGTGGCCAATAAATATCTTTTTCCATAACGTTCTCCCTGTCAATGCTACAATTACGGTTTCTCTTTTCCAAAGTAAAAGGAAAAATCCTAAAATCCAAATGCTCCCACCAAACTTATTGCCGCTCCTGTATTTAAATATATAACGGAAATGATAATAATTATCTTGGCAGCCATGAAGCACCTTATATTACTGTACTGGCTCACAGGGCTGGCAATACCCCTATTTGCCCAGGATACCCTCTTCCGCTTTGCCATGATCTCGGATATGCATATTGGTAGTTCAACAGCACAGGAGGACCTTGAAAGGACCGTGCAGGATATTAATGCACAAACAGACATTGCCTTTGTGATGATCTCTGGAGACATTACAGAATTTGGCTCAGACGAAGAACTGCAGCTGGCCAAACAGGTGCTGGACCGCCTGCAGAAGCCCTGGCATATTATACCGGGCAACCACGACACCAAATGGTCTGAAAGCGGCTGCAATACCTTCCGTACCGTATTTGGCGGCGAAACCTTCAGCTTTCAATATAAAGGATACTGGTTCCTGGGCACCAACTGCGGCCCGAATATGCGCATGGGCCCCGGTCAGGTTCCCCGGGAAAACATCGTATGGCTGGAGCAACAGTTACAAGGGCAGCCAGATAAAGAGCTTCCCATCATTTACGTAAACCATTACCCTCAGGATGATGGATTGAACAACTGGTATGAGGTGCTGGACCGTTTCAAGGGCCGCAATCTGAAGGCCATCCTCTGCGGACATGGACATAACAACCACCAGCTTAACTTCGAAGGCATCCCGGGTATCATGTGCAGGTCCAACCTGCGCGCAAAGAAGCCCATAGGCGGGTACAATATTGTATCGCTGGTGCATGATTCCCTGGTGTTCAATGAACGGCGCCCTGCACAGGAAACATTGCCGGCCTGGCATGCGGTTGCGCTGCATACCAAAGAGGCCCCGCAATGGATGACCAATGCTCCACGGCCCAGCTATGCCGACAACCTTTCATTCCCACAGGTACGCATCAAATGGACCAAACAGGAACAGGGAGATATTGGCAGCGGCGTGGCTATCAGCGGTAAGCGGGTGATCTATACCAATACCAACGGCGAGATAAAAGCAGTTGATTTCAGATCTGGCAGGCAGCTGTGGCAGTTTAAAGCCCGGGGGAAGATATATGCTACACCGTTAGTATCCGGCAACCGGGTGATCGTTCCCTGTACAGACGCTAATATCTACTGCCTCGATGCCCGCAACGGTCATGTACTATGGCAACAGGCCACCGGCAAAGCCATTGTAAGCTCCGCAGCATTGTACCGCGATATGGCGATCATAGCCGGGTCTGACGGGCATTGCAGGGCATGGGATATTGCTACTGGTAAACAGCAGTGGGATTTTGACAGCGTGCGCAATTTCGTGGAAACAAAGCCCCTTGTATATAAGGACAAAGTGTATTTCGGGTCCTGGGGCAATGATTTCTATGCGCTGGATGCCGCCAGCGGCAAACGCATCTGGACCTGGAACAATGGCGCTTCTAACCGTATGTTCTCTCCTGCGGCCTGCTGGCCGGTGGCCAGTGATAATAAAGTATACATCGTAGCGCCGGACCAATACATGACAGCTCTGGATGCGGCTAATGGGCAGGTGCTGTGGAGGCACCGTGATACCGCCAACCGGGTACGGGAGTCCATGGGACTTTCCCTTGACAACGGAAAAGTATACGCCAAAACCATGCAGGGATATGTGCTGGCATTCAATGCAAGATCAGCTGAACAGGAACTGCTTTGGAAATCGCCTGTAGCGCTGGGCTATGAGATCTGCCCTTCCCCTATCACAGAATATAAGAACACTGTTTATGTACCTACGCAATCCGGCATCATATACGCCTTATTCGCAGCGGATGGCAGCCTGCAGTGGCGACACAAGTTCTCTAATTGCCTGGTGAACACCATTCAGGCGGTGAACGAACATACGGTGATTGCCTCTGCGGCAGATGGCAGACTGATATGTTTGGAAATTAAGCGTTAAACTTCTGCCGACTCATTCAGCTTATCCAGCTGCAGAATGGTGGTAGTGCCGGTTTCCCGGTACATTGGTACAAACTTGCGGTTGAACTTGATTTCATGGTAGGTATAAGAGGTGCGCTTAAGCACAACGTTGGAGAACACATCGTCAAATCCTTTAACCAGTACATACAGTTCAACATCCGCATCCTTCATATCTGATTCGTTCAGTCCTAGCAGGGGGCTGTCCTCATCTATGGGATGCACAACCGTCCAGTTCATGGGCAGGTTCTGTACTTTGCTGCGTTCCAGTTTCAGATCAAAGAATTTATATGCCGTATTGCCGTCTTCCTGTACCAGCAAGGCGCAGGTCAGTATCACCTCTACATCCGTCATTGTGTGATTTTCTTTATAGGAAGCAAAGCGGAACATCAGGCCCGTCTTATCCTTATAAGGAACAACCGTAGCATAATCGCTGAAGGCCAGGTATGCTTTGGGCTTGGAGAAGCGGCCGTAGATCAGACCTGTAAAAACGGCCAGGTACAGGAACCCGTTCAATGCTTCGAGTGAGGCTACCAGGTTGGCGCCGTCTCCTATGGGGTTCACACGGCCGTAACCTACGGTAGTGAAGGTTTCTGTGCTGAAGAAAAAGATCTCCTTGAAGATCTGCCATTCTGTGGTACCTATTACCCCCATAAACTGGTGTACGCCCAATAATAAATAGACGCTGGTATAAATAAGGTTGATACCGAAGAAGAAGACAATTATGGCCAGGAAGAACTTCCAGCCGGGCAGGTTCAGCATGGTATGATAAAGGCTCAGGCGCTGCCATACCGGCCAACCTTCCTTGCGCAGGTTAAATGACCCGTCGCGGTTAACAAAACGCCCCACAGAGCCACTGGAACTGGCGCCAAAACCGGTATCGTTATTGATCTTGGAGAAAGGGTTGATACGTAATGCCATATATGTACTTTCGTTTATATGGCAAAGCTACTATTACTTTCTGCTTTTTTTACCAAGCATGGTCTGATCAACGCTGATAATACCGGGTCCCATGATAAAGAGGGTAAACAGCATGATCAGGTAATACAAGGGGATTTCGAAACCATTATTACCAGCTTCGAACCCGTTAGGCCAGTGCACTGCAAAAATGGCCACCAGCATAATGAACATCAGCGGAATGGTGATAAGACGGGTAAACAGGCCCAGGATCAGCAAGAGCGTGCCCAGGGCCTCGAAAGATGCCACCAGGTAAGCGCTTACCGCTGGCAGAGGAAATTTTGCCTGCTGGAACCAGCCTACAATAGCATTGATATCTGTCCATTTCATTTTGGCCGCATGGTAGAATCCATAGGCCAGCACCAGTCTCATGATCAGTAAGGGAAGAGACCATCCTTTTTCCATGGAAGCGCCCCACCTGCTTAGCGATTGTATCATAGCTTCTGCGATTTGATGTCGTAGCCAAGAATAAGCCGGTTCTCCAGCGCCTGTGCAAAGAAGGCGCCCGCGGCTTCCCTGATCTCTTCATTCAGCGGCAGCTGCCAGGCGGCACAGGCCTGTTCTATCAGGGTATCCATGCCTTGCGGGCCTTCCTGTAATAATTCCAGCAAGGTGACCAGCACGGGCGAAAGGTGCATGAAAGCCACTTCGCCATTGTCCGGCTTGCGGAACAGTGCCAGGAAATAATCCCCCTTATCGTCTGCCCTGATCTCCTTAGCCGGTTTCAGATGTACCGGGTAATGAAAATGCTGCAGCTGGTGTTCCGGGTTCAGCACCAAAGCGCCTGTTGTTATATCGCCGGAGGCGGTATAAGACGCCGGCCTGTCTTCCATCATGAACAGCTCCACTTCCAGCCATTCAAACCACAACAGTTCTGACAGGAAAGGATATTTTTCCAGCAAAGGATGCTGTACCTGTAAAAGATATTCGTGGAGCTCCCGGGGCATGTACCATACCTGGGGCGACTGGCAGGGATGATGGGAGAAGAAGTCCTGCACCATGCCCTTCCACTGCTTTGCCGTCAGCAGGTGATGGGTAAGCGGGTAGGCCGATTGCAGCATATCATCCACCACATTGTACACCAGCCGCCTGTAATGTGTAACGTGCCCGTTATGCACACCGGGAATATCTGTATAGCGGCCCGTACGGCAGTATGCTGCCAGTGCCGATTGATGTTGGCGGGTAGCGGCTTCAGGCTGTTGCATACTGCTGTTTTTTCAGGTTCACGGTTTTGATAGCCTGCAGACGGTCTATTTCTACCTGCAGCTCCTCCAGTTCAGGGATATTGAAGTCCCTTTCCAGCAGCACGGGCACATCGCGGTCCAGGCGCTGCATGGTGTAGGCAAAAAGATCGTATACCGGGTCTATGATCGCTTCTCCGTGTGTATCGATGATGAGGTCTTCTGCTACTTTTTCGTGACCAGCCATATGAATATAACGTACCCTTTCCATCGGCAGCTGGTCAATAAATGCCTTTGCGTTGTACTGGTGGTTAAACCCGTTCACATATACGTTGTTTACATCCAGCAGGAGGTCGCAATCCGCCTCCTGCAGGACGGCATTGATAAACGCTATTTCCGTCATCTCAGGCGCAACAGGCGTGTAGTAGCTAACTATTTCAATGGCGATCCGTCTTTCCAGGAAATCCTGCACCTGCCTGATACGGCTGCTTACATGCTTTACTGCTTCCTGTGTGAAAGGGATGGGCAGCAGGTCGTACAGGTGGGCGTTATCACATTTGGAGTAACTGAGGTGCTCAGAGTAGATCTGTGCATTTGTTTCGTGCAGGAAATCCTTTACTTTTTTGAGAAAGTCAAGGTCCAGCTCATCAGGACTACCCACAGAAAGCGAGAGCCCGTGAGTGAATAAAGGATATTTCTCCAGCGCCTGGCGGAATAACTTCTTCCAGTATCCCCCCACTCCTATCCAGTTCTCCGGCGCTACTTCAATGAATGCCGGATGAAAGGACGGGCTTTGCAGCAAGGTGGCTGCGAAGTCTTTTCGGAAACCTATTCCTACCATGATCTTTGTTTTTGAGTGGTATTGAGGCTTGATGTTTGAATCTCACCGTCATTGCGAGGAGCAGTAGAGAAATATGCGGGGGGCGACGAAGCAATCTCCTGACACAATCTCCAATATGATCTTCGCGGAGATTATGTCAGGAGATTGCTTCGGCCTGGCTCTCCGCAAAAGCTCTGCGGGCCTCGCAATGACGGGAAGAGGAAGCCGTTTAAGCTTTAGGTTTGGCACCAGTGCTATCCTTCTTTGCCTTTTTCTTCTTATCCCCGCATTTGCCTTCTCCGCATTTTCCTTCGCCACATTTGCCGTCTTTACCTTTTTTTACACCGGCAGAATCTTTCTTAGCGCCGCAGTTCAGCTCCAGGCTGCGGGCATCGGAGTTACCGTCCATTAAGCGGGCCCTTACGGATTCACCGGTACCGAGGTCTTTAAAACGGAAAAGGTCTGCTGCATTTGCGTTAAGGTTAGCAGTGGCCAATAAGGCGCCGGCCAGCAGTGAGCCGGTAAGCAGTACTTTTTTCTTGTTCTCCATTGTCGTCAGATTTTTATATGTGAAAAATTATCTTGTACGTATATCGGTACGTATACCCCACCTGACACAATTAACGGTGCTATATTGATTTTCGGCCAGCCTTCAGCGCTCAATTCTGTTTGACGTAGTTTCATCCTCTGCTGACCAGGTATTGGGAAGATTACACGGCGATTATTTGTTACAACATCATTATCCGGGCTCATAAGCGTGTTATGTAAATATATTTTATTTTTTTGGTTTATACGAATCTATAACGGCGATCAATCGAAGTATTGGCTCCTTTAATTCTGACCCCAATTTCTTCAAAACCTCTTCATCTTTTCCGTTACTTTCGGCCATTAGAGATGCTGCATAATGGCAGACGCTGATCTTATCAAAAAACGATTTCCCATGTATTAAAGACACTCTCTTGATTATGGACAAAGCGAGTTGTGAATAGTTGTATAGTAATAAACCGGCTATAAACGTGGTAAACAACATAACAGTATACTCGTCTATGGCTTCTGATTTTAACAAACTGAATCCTGTCACAAAAAGATTGGCTAATTCATTGACTCGTTCCATGTCGTCACCGGCCAAAGAAGAAGCCATGTCATATCTGTGCATCCCCAATGAAATCAAAACCCAAGCCTCCACAACACCGGCTTGTAGTATTTCCTCTTTATGACTCAATATATACTCAAAAAAAGGCGGTCTGATTGCAAGAAGTGTGGCTAAATCATCTACTATTTCATACATCGCTTTTCGCTGAGCAGTGTTTAACTCCGGCTTATTAAGCGCTACTTTTACAAAATTCTTCCAGTCCTTCTTTTTTAGATAAGTATCAAACAGCTCATCAAATTCTTCATCATTAAAAACCATTTTCCCTGCTATATATGCAGGCCCACTTTCCCTTACCATAAACTTGGTCTCAGGTGTTATTTCCTGGAAGAAAGAATATACTTGCCCATAAAACTCGATCGTTTTGGGATCTAGTTTTCCATCTTTCACTTGCTCTACATAACTTACAATACGCTTTTCAATCTCCTTTTTATCACACCACAATTCAAGGAACCTAACCAGCCATATCACTCTTTGCCGGTCTTCTTTACGCCCATACCGCATCAAATACCATATATTAAAAAACCTTTCCCGTAATAAATAAAGATGGTTTTTAGTCTTTGTCGTCCGTTTCTCAATAATATCAATTCTTTCCAGCTGCCTTAATTGGGCGGAGATCACCTTGCTTTCTAACCTAAGCTTTTGCGTCAGCTCTTTCACGCTTACCGCCTCCCAATTGCGTGCTACAGCATCCACAATTTTCTGTTGCTGGGCCGGCAGATCATCCATTCTATGCTTATACAGGGGCGTAACAGCATCCAGGATCTTTTCAAGATCGTTTACTGCATTTCCATGCTCATCATCCACAAACACCTGGAATAAAAGCGCCATTGTGCGGGGCAATCCGCCAGATAGGGTACGCAGGGTTTCTATGCGGGACGGAGTTTCCCGGATGATCTTTTCTATCTTCCCTGTTTCTCCATGCATCTCCGCCAGCTTCTTCAAAAGTGCAGTGCTCTCATCATAGCTAAGCCCCATTAGTGGTACCATCTTAAAAAACTCGAAGAAGGGCTGCTGATAGTCGAGTATTCCATCCAATACAGCGGAAGAAGCGGCAATAAGGCGCAGGTGAGGCCTGGTTTGTAATATTTCCCTCAACCTGAATATTTCCAACCGGTCTAATTTATCCAGCAGATCACCCACATTATCAATAAGCAGCACTACTTTTTTCTTATACCTGTCCAAATATTTGATCAGTATATCTAATGCTATCTCCTCAAAATCCTCTTTATGAGCATACTGCTGTATCTCGGCCGATAGGCCTGAAAAATTATGCGTATCCTCCAGGTATTCTGCGATATACTCCCAAATATTCACCACCTGGCTGATAAAGTACTGTTCTTCACTGAACATGATCGGTATCACCCACTTATTCAGGTATTCGTTATCTTCAATGGCATACTTTAAACGCCACAGCAATGTTGTTTTACCAGATCCTCTTTGTCCAAGCAGCATATAATGCTGCCCGGGGTACTTCATATCATCTGTGCTGACGTCATTAAATATCTCGTCAAACTGCCAGTGGCGCACCACAAACTCATCAAGAAATTCCTGTTTATTCTTTCTGTCTGGATTATATAATAAGATTGCCATAACTAACAGATAAATTTGATCCACCAGCGTTTTACCACCGGAGATGTAAACTGGTATTGTTCTAAACTGCTGATATAATGAATATAGCCATCATACATCAATGATTCAATGATACTCCTGTAGCCGTCTTGCAAACTGTATTTAACGGCCATATCAAACACCCCTACCCTGGTCATCATATCCTTTTTCGCAATTTCTTTCAGCAGCTCATCTACATATTTAAACACCTGTTCTTTAAACTGCTCTTTCAACCTTGAAAAATAGTGGTCAAAATGATTCTGGTTTCTTAACACAATCATATTATCCATACCCTGCTCCATGGCGGCCGCCGTTATTTCTCCGCCTTCCGGGGTTAAACGTACTGCCTCCTGTACCAGCAACTGTATGTGAAAAGGAATATGATATTGTATCATTTCCAGGAGCTTTTCTTTGCCCTCTTCTTTCACTACCCGTTTGTAAGGCGCCAGCAACTGTTCAAACAGATCAATTGCTTCTTCATCTGTGAGCGCACCTATCTCTATTGAATTAAGATCATTGATAGTAGCGGTAGCACCCAGCCGGGAAACCGTATGATTTAACCCTATAGACCCGGTGTAAATGAACTTCACTTTCTGGTTGATCTCAGGATCTAAGCGCAGTGCTCTTTTTCTTTGCAGAAAGGCAATGGCGCCCTCCTCTCCCTTCTTGCTCATATTTTCGATAACCTGGGGAAACTCATCTATTAAAAGTACCAGCTCGGTATCTTCGACCTGCGTATAGCCCATTAAGAAATCAAAAAACTCGTCGTAATAATCCCGTGCTGCTTCAGGCTGGTTAAATTCAACGCTTGCACTCAGTACCTGCACACTATTTATTCTTCTGAAAAAACGGTTCACTCCGTTTACAAAGCCGCCCAATAATTTGGAAGACGTGGAAACCCTTTCATTTTTCAATACGGCTGCCAACAGCCGCTTATAGAACGACTGCTCATCTGAAATGCTTTCCGTATCTACGTATATATAATGCCTGTTGGGAAAATCATTATCCAATAAATACCAGAGAATGGAGGTTTTTCCTACTCTTCGGGGCGCGGTGATCTGGAGATTGTTTCCGTTGGATAAACTGCTGATGATCTTTTCGACTTCTCTTTTGCGCTGGTAGAAGTCTTTTCCTCTTGCGGGTGAACCGATAATGTTCTTCATTTAACAATGGATTTATTGCCAAACTTACTCACAATTTTTTTATTGTCAAAACTTTTAACAACTTTTCTATTGTCAACCCCTCTTTTTCTGTGGTATAATTCCTGCATGATCCTCCCTATGAGATATCGCGTACTGGCCACCGACTACGATGGCACTATTGCCCACCATGGCGCCGTTCCTAATGATGTGGTGGAATCGCTGAAAGCATTAAAAGCCAGCGGCCGCGCCATCCTGCTGGTGACCGGGCGTGAGCTCGACGAGCTGAAAGCCATTTTCCCCGAGCACACCATATTTGACCTGATCGTAGCAGAGAACGGAGCTTTGCTCTATAACCCTGCTACCCTGGAAGAAACCAAGCTGGGAGATCCGCCGCCACCTGCCTTCGTCCATACATTACAGGCAAGGGGCGTACAACCGCTGTCTGCCGGACGGGTAATTGTGGCTACCTGGGAACCGCACCAGGCCACAGTACTGGAAGTGATCAAGGAATTCGGTATAGAACGGCAGATCATCTTTAACAAAGGGGCCGTAATGATACTGCCTCCGGGTATCAATAAAGCAAAGGGACTGGAAACTGCGCTGGACAATATGGGGTATTCGCTGCATAATGTGGTAGGCGTGGGCGATGCAGAAAATGATACTGCCATGCTGCAGGCGGCTGAATGCGCGGTGAGCGTAGCCAATGCCCTGCCCGCATTACAAAATATCAGCGACTGGATCACCCCGGCTGATCACGGAACCGGCGTTATGCAATTGGCAGACCGCATGCGTGAAACAGACCTGCAGGCCTTTGATCCCCTGCTGCAAAGGCACTATCTGCCGCTGGGAGAACGTTATGACAATTCGCCTTTTGAACTGAGCCCCTATGGCAGCAGCATTATCATAGCCGGTAGCAGTGGTGGCGGAAAGACCACATTGACCGCTGCTTTTATGGAAATATTGCTACAACGCGGCTACCAGTTCTGTATGGTAGACCCGGAAGGTGATTACCTGGAAATGCAGGGCGCCGTTGTTATTGGCGATGTGAACCAGCCCCCGGCCATAGACGCCATCATGCAATTATTACAACAGCCCCGTCAAAGCGTTATCGCCTGCACACTGGCCCTTTCGATGGAAGAGAAACCCGCATTCCTGCAGCAATTGCTGGTGGCCATACAAGAGCTGCAACAACATAAAAGCCGCCCGCACTGGCTCTTATTGGATGAAGCGCATCACCTGGCGCCGGAAGTGGCAGACCCCAGCTCTTTCAATACTTTAACAGCTATCCGCAATTTCATGGCCATCACTACCAAGCCGGAGCTGGTGCACAAACCATTGATAGAACGCGCTACTACCATTATAGCAGTAGGCGACGAACCGCATAATACGCTTTACAGTTTTGCCAGTATAACGGGAGAGGATATACCGGAAGTACCCGATACACCGCTGCAGAAGGGAGAAGCATTGGTATGGCACCGGCCCTCAGGCGAAGCGCCCTTCCTGGTGAGAACACTGGTGCCGCAACAAGTATTGCAGCGGCATAAAAGAAAATACTCTACCGGTGATATGGGGCCCGACAGCTTCATCTTTACCGGACCTGAAAACAAGCTGAAGCTACGCGCCAACAACCTGCAAACATTTGTGGAGCTTGCCCAGGGCGTGGATGATGATACGTGGATGTTTCACCTCAAAAACCAGGATTATTCCAAATGGATAAGGCATGCAGTGAATGATGATACACTGGCAGAGCAAGTGGGAAGAGTGGAAACTTCGGAACAGGATCCTGCCAGTTCCCGCTCTTCCATTGCAAAATTAATACAGCTACACTACACCGGACCGGCATGATCAGCGGCTACGCCACTTAAAATAAAGTATTAAACCTACTGTTACCATCAGTACCTGCACCAGCGCCCATAACATGGTGCTAAAGTCACGCAGTCCCTTACCTCCCCAATCCATAAAATGATGTTTGTGGAACAGCGCAAATGAATAACCTTCTCTAAGGTCAGCATCATCTACGCGTACAGACAATCTGCCTGTTTTCGTTTCTACATAGTACCTTTCATGGCCCCTGGTGTCATAAGCCACTCTCCAAACGGGCAGGCGCTTGTCTGTAAAATTGTATTCGTCTGTAAACTTTGTAACAGGTGTAACAGCACGAACAGAGAGCGCCGGATTGGCGCTGAACCGCCCTGCCAGGAACACAGCGTACTTTGCATCTCCTTCGGGTAAAAGAGACAGATCCCTGGTATTCACGTACTGTATACCCGCTTCTCCTTTTGTATATACCTGCCAGTAGCTGGCCGTATCTATCTTCACCATACTGATATTGGTCAGCGGCGCTTTCACGATCTGTATCAGGCTGTCCAGCGGTAAATGTAAGGCAGCGCTGGCAAAGCGGTTGCTTACAAAATAACGGTCCCTGGTATCGTCCTCGAATTTTGAGAGCGTATGATAAGCGCCGCTGAAGGTCCACATCAACGTGAACAGTGCAGCCACAATAGCCGTATAACGATGCCAGCGCCTCGTCTTTACCAGCCCGTTCCCATTTACTTTTTTGCTTTTGGTGGCAAAGAACAGGTAGATGCCCATCACACTGGTGATGAAAGCCAGTGACGTCAACAGGAATAATAGGGCCAGCTTTCCTTTCCCTAAAACATCCAGCCAGTCCCAGGTATGCAACAAACGGAATACCGTATCAAAAGCTGCACGTTTATTGTCCATAGCAAACGCAAAGCGATCCTGGGTGGTTTCTACATATATGCGGATACCATCGGACCTTTCGAAGCCAACTTTGTACACTGGCAGCAGGCGGTTAATACTTTTGTATTCCTTATCAAATGCAGTAAGCATGGAAGCATCTGTCACCTTACTGCCTTTACTGCCGTTAAGTACGCAGCTGGTGGCCGCATCACAGCAATCATGCAATGTACCTGCATCCGAGGTGGCAACGGGAGGCGCCGCGCTGCTATCAGGTGATAGCGGTCCTTCCAGGAACTGCCTGGCCAGGTATTGGGCATACAGCCAGTTACCGGCAGTGAGCTCCTTTCCGTTTACAGCGCTCAGGTAAACAGGCTCCGGCTTTTGTGGCAGCTGCACCTGGTAAAACCAGGTGGTGTCTATATGCACCAGGCGAAAACTGTTGATGCTGTCGATACGGTTTTGCTGTAAGGCAGTGGCCAGGTCTGTTTTGATATGGGCACTGTCGATCACTATAGGTGGTAACGATTGCGTGGCTAGCTGCGGACGGATATTGGTCATCAGCGGATGCATAAAGCCGCTCAATGCCCAAAGCAGTACCGGTATGGCAATGATGATCGATAAGGTGCGATGCACCTTGTATATTTTCTTTCGCATGGTTCCTTTCTTAATGTCCAAAACGGCAGGCAAAGCCTACATTCCATTCCCTGGGATCGCCGAGGTTATAACTGTACCCGTAAGCAGAGCGGCTGGCAAAAGTGGCGTAATACTTATTCAGCGCGTTCAGGGCATTCACCCATACTTCAAACCGGCCGAAGTTATAACCGCTGCGTACGTTCAGCACATCAAAGCCGCTGTAACGCTGTGTATTGGCATTATCCAGCCAGTATTTGCCCAGGTGCTGCCATTCAATCCCGATACGGAAACCCTTGAAAAACGCAGGCTTATACATCACTTCCGCATTGGCAATAAAGCGGGGCGCGCCGCTCATTTCATTGTTGCTTACGTTGCTGCCTTTTTCTACATAGTCAATGAAGCTGTGTTTTGCATTGGTACCGCTTATGCGGATCATCCATTGCCGGTCTGGCCGGTAGGTGATACCATATTCAACTCCCCGGTGCCTGGTTTTACCTGCATTCTGGTTGATAGAGGTACCATCATCCTGCCGCACGGAAATAATTTCATTGCTGCCATTCATGAGGTACACGCTCCAATCTGCATATACTTTATGCTGCAGTAATGAAAACCAGCCACCTGCTTCATAGTTGAAGAAAGTTTGCGGTTGCAGATAAGGCACTTTTACACTGTTAAACAGTTCAGACACCTGCGGCGGTACATAACCCTGGCTGTAATTGGCGTATACGCCTATGCCTTTGTAATTGTACGTAAAGCCCGCTTTAGGCGTAAGGCGGTTGAAATCAGTTTGGGTAGATGGCGCCCCTGTACTGGCGGAAGCGGAGAGATGATTATTGAAATCGAAATGGTAAAAATCATAGCGCAGCGCCGCTACGACTTTCAATCCTTTCAAGGGGCTCATCTCGTAATGTATATAGGAAGCCAGGTTACTGATCGCCGTGGCGTAATCGCTCAGGGTAGAGTCTGTAGGCGTATAGCTTACATAATTCCCCTTCCCGTCACGGCTGATGCGGATGTAACGCGCGTTATAGGTACTGGGACTAATATCCGCACTGATGCCTCCAATCACCTTACTATTCAGCCAGTTGAATTGCTGCTGATGCTGAGCCACCAGCAGGTAACTGTTAAAAGAGCTGTTATTCAACTGACCATTGGCCAGCAAGGGATTGGTCCTGTTATTAGTGATATAGTAAGAAGGATTCTGCTTTACGGAATTATCGCGAAAGAGCACAGACAACTGCGACTGGCTCTGTTCATTCCATTGCTGGATGAGTTGCGAGCGGATGCGCAGCGCATTGGTTTTACGATAGGTAAATGAATACGGCGTGGTATAATCTTTTTTCGAAAACTGCGCGCTGTCCAACGACCCGGTCATATCGCTGTAGTAGTCGATATAGCTGATGCTGTTGCTCCAGGTGGTACGTTCGCTGGCTTTATAGTCTGCACGGAAGGTCAGAGCAGTCTTATGAAAATCGCTGTAATCAATAGGACCATCATGGCGGTTGGCATAGTAACCGCTAACAATAAATCCCCATTTACCGGTAGTGGTGCCCGCCTGGAAATCAGCGCGCTTATAACCGTTGTTATTGGCCTGCAGGCTGATCATACCGCTGCTGCCAGCTGGCGGCGCCAAGGTGATGATATTAACGGCGCCGCCGATGGCCTCTGCCCCATATAAGGAAGAGGCAGGACCGCGGATGATCTCTATCTGCCGTGCGGCAGCCATATTCATTTCCAGCAGGGCGTTATGGTTATACAGGCCGGTAGTGCGGATGGGAATACCATCTTCCAGGTAAAGGAAAAGGCTTTTAGTGGTCATAGGTTGGCGTATGCTCATCTCATGCTGCTCGTTGGCAAGGCTTACCATGAACACGCCGCTTACCTTATTTAATACCTGGTCTAAACGGTTTGCTTTTGTATCCTGTAGTGTTTGTGTGGTGATCGTGCTGATGGCGATAGGCGCTTCGCTGCGTTTTTGTGCAGAGCGGCTGGCGCTCACAACCACCTGCTGCAGCTCAGTGATGGTATCACGCACAGGCGCTTTATCCTTATGCTGGGCATGCGCTTGCAGCAGCAGGACCGAACAGATCACTGACAGTACAATATGTAGCTTCATATATGGCAAATAAAAGGTTCGCTATCTCAATACCAGTGGTATAAAGACAGACAGGAAAGTTCAATAGTTAACGAGTGTACTGATGCTGAGCTGAAGCTAGCATTGCTCATCATCAATAGTTCAATAGAAAATAAAAACAGTGTGTGAATCCGGTTACGCCTGCGGCGGATGGAAGAAGGAAGGGGTATAATCTGTGCAGGTGTCGTCCTGGAAAACAGGATATTGAATGACGGAAAAAGAGCGGGCGGGTATGATGGTGGCAGTATGAAAAGCGCCGCAGATGATCTCAAACTTGTTCTCTGCGCGGCGTTCAGGGTTGTCCTGGTCCTGCTTTTCTTCCTGCTTCATCTTCTTCATCATGTGACAGCGGCCGTTACAATGCATCTTGGGACGGCTCTTGTTCACGCAAAGGTTTTTGGCAATATACTCCCTGTTCAGCTGGTATTCAGCTACGATCATCGCTTTGCTGAAGGTTTGCATCAGCACGCCAAGAAGTAATAATATTGCGGCAACCTGTTTCAAGTTGCCGCAAAGATAGCTGTGAATGTTGACTTTTCAAGGCGGGTGAGCAATATTATTTAGTATTCCACTTAAACCATTTAATACCCAGCACGGAAAACACAATAGCATATCCTGCTGTCGCCATCAAAGCTATTCCGCTATCGCCGGTCCAATGCCCTGGCTGCAGGCTGTCAGAAACGATCCGCTTCACCGTACCGAAAGGCGACCATATTACGGCCTGCTGTACTTCATTTCCCATTGCGCCCAGCTCTCCAAGCATGCCTACCATGATGAAGAGGAAGTACACGAGGCGGGTAACCGCATTCACTGTTTCAGGATGCTTGATCAGGCCAACAATCATCTGTCCGAGGCCCAGGTACACAGTACCGCCAGCCAGCGCCATCACAAAGCCGAATAGATAACCGGTGGGCGAAAGCGAGATCTTGTCTACATAAAAGCCTACCACGAACACAGCGATAGTGAGCAGCACGATCATAAAGATCTGTACAGTTAAACGACTGACCATGATGGTCCAGGAAGGAATAGGCCCAACGCGCAGGCGCTGAAAAATGCCCTTATCCCGGTCGCGTGCAATGGTATTGGTATAGCCCATCAACCCGATAGCGGTCAGGCCGATCGTGACACAGATAGACAATACGAAGGGGCCGCCCATCCTGGCCACCAGCCCTTTCCAGGAAATGAGGATGATAACGGGCACCAGTAATACCAGCACTACAGAACGGCGGTTGCGCCACTGTGCGGTAAAATCTGCCCGCAATAAAGCGTTTAAGGCGGAAGAAATGCGGGGAATATCTCTTTGCATGATGATCTGTTGTGGTGGTTTAGATTATGAACGGACTTCGCGGCCGGTGAGGCCGATGAATACATCTTCCAGGGTGATCCTCCCTTTGCGGGATACGCTGATCACTTCCGGATCGTGGCGGTGGCGCTCTATCAGCTCGCCGGGGGTATCAATGGCCACTACCCTGCCATGGTCTATGATGGCGATACGGTCGCATACGGCTTCTGCCTCTTCCATGGAATGGGTGGTCAGCAATACACCGTGCCCTTTCTCCCGGATGGCTTCTATACGCTCCCACAGCTGGCGCCGCGATTGCGGATCAAGTCCGGTGGTAGGCTCGTCCAGCAGTACCAGCCTGGGATCATGTATGGTGGAGATCAGCAGCGAAACGCGCTGTTGCTGTCCGCCTGAAAGCTGGCTAAAACGCTTGGTCCCGGCGTCCTGGAGATTGATCTCCTGCAGCAGCGCCGCCAACCTTTCATTGCTCATCTCCACGCCATAGATACCGGCGTAGAGACGGATGATCTCCGTAATGGTCAGCTCCGGCTGGAAACTGGTGGCTTGTAGCTGGATACCCATATTAGCACGGGCATGGAGCGATTGCTGCCGTACATCATAGCCGGCTACGGAAATATTGCCGGACCTTGGTTTAAGTAACCCTTCAATGGCGCTCAGGGTGCTGGTTTTTCCCGCACCATTAGGCCCCAGGAAGCCGAAGATCTCCCCGGGCTTTACCTCGAAGGAAACGTCCCGCACAGCATGGAAATTCCCATAATAAACGTGTAGTCCTTCCACCCGTAATACGGGAGCAGTTGGTAGGTCATTCATGAAAAATAGATTTTATATGCTCGTAACATCGTAAACATACGCTTTCAGTGCTGCAGCTCATGGGGGAAAAAGGTGAAAACAGGCCGTTAACCGGTAAAGGGCTGAATATTGGCGGTGAAGTTTCCAAGGCTTTTTTATTATCCCCGGCTAAAATAAAATATTTTTATCTTCATTAATCATAGCAAAATGATACTATTTTAACCAAAGTGCCTTGCCACAACGATATCACAAGGTGAACACAAGGAGAAGACAAGGTGAACACAAGGAGAAGACCGGTAAAATAGTACAAGTGTAACAAAACAATCAAATCACAGACCAATACTTATAATAAAGACTACCATTATGTTCCGCTATGCCCTTTTACTGGCTATTCTGATGGCCGGCGTTTCTTATGCTGATGCCCAATCCTTATATATGCCTCGCGACGTATCGCAGGCCTTTAAGAAAGGTACCCGTTCTTTGGATGGGAACCCGGGTCAACACTACTGGCAGAACCGCGGCCGTTACGATATTACAGTAACCGCCCTGCCACCCGACAGAACGATCAAAGGTACCGAAGACATCACCTACGTGAACAATAGCCCGGATACCCTGGAAAGCCTGATGATCAAACTCTTCCTGAACATCCATAAACCGGGCGCGCCCCGCATCGTGCCTGTGCTGAAGGATTACCTGACCGATGGCGTACAGGTCACCTCCTTCAAGGTGAACGGGCAGCCCCAGCGCTGGCGAAAGGTCAATTTCACCAACCAGGAGGTAGGATTACCTGTTCCTTTAATGCCGCATGACTCCGTAAAGCTGTCCTTTGAATGGCAGTACGAGATCTCCCTGCAAAGCAACCGTGAAGGGATGATAGACTCTACTACTTATTTCCTGGCCTACTTCTATCCGCGCATAGCCGTATATGACGATTACAATGGCTGGGACAAGATGACCTTTACAGATGTACATGAGTTTTACAGCGACTTCAACGACTATACCGTTACGGTAAATGTACCTGCTAATTATATCGTTGTGGGCACCGGTACCCTGCAGCAACCGGAGAAATTACTGCAGCCTACATTTGCCGACCGCTTAAAGGCTTCTCAATCAACCGACCAGGTGATCCGCATCGTCACCGCGGAAGACCTGGCCGCTAAAAATATTACAACACAAAATGCGGTGAACAGCTGGCAGTTTAAAGCCAGCAATATTCCCGACATGGCCTTTGGCCTCAGCGATCATTTTGTATGGGACGCTTCCAGCGTGATCGTAGATGATGCAGCACAACGCCGCGCCGGTGTACAGGCATTCTATAACGATACTGCAAAAGATTTTCACAGCATGGTGAACTTTGGCCGTCACTCACTGGACTGGCTCTCCCACCACTGGCCCGGTATTCCCTATCCTTATGAGAAGACCACCATCTTCCAGGGTTATGCTGATATGGAGTACCCGATGATGGCCAATGATGGCTCCACGCCGGATACCGCCTTCTCCCGCTTTGTTGCAGAACACGAGATCGCGCATACCTATATGCCTTTCTACATGGGCATTAACGAAACCCGCTATGGCTTTATGGATGAAGGCTGGGCCACTACTTTTGAGCTGTTGATAGGCCGGGAAGACCTGGGCACAGAAAAGGCGGAAGAGCTGTTCAAACAATTCAGGGTGGATGGCTGGATCACGGACGGCAGCCCTGATGAGGACATTCCTATCATTACCCCGGGAGATGCCCAGGCTACCAGGGGCCTTGGCAATAATCAATACGGTAAACCAGCGCTGGGATACCTGGCTGTAAAAGACCTGCTGGGCGATGCGCTGTTTAAAAAATGCCTGCATGCCTACATGCAACGCTGGAATGGCAAGCACCCCATACCCTGGGATTTCTTCCATTCATTCAACAGTGCATCCGGTAAAAACCTGAACTGGTTCTGGAACAACTGGTTCTTCTCCAATTACTATATAGACCTCGCCGTGAAGCAGCTCACGCCCGGCGCGCAGGGCTATACGCTGCAGATTGAAAATCCCGGCGGAATGGCCGCGCCTTTTGATGTGAAGATCACGTATACGGATGACAGCAGCGAAACGCTGCACCAGACACCACAGGTATGGCAGGCCAATCAGAAGCAGGCTACCGTGAAGATCGGCACAAAGAAGAAGATAAAATCATTGTTGCTGGATGGCGGCATCTATATGGACGCCGACCCGACGAATAATAGTTGGCAGTAGGCAGTGAGCAATTGGCAGTCAGTGACTGCACACTGCCAATTGCAAACTGCCAACTTGTTAAAGGGTAGGAATAACATATTGCTTATAAAGCAGGATCTTACCATCTCTTGTGCGCCCTTCCTCATAGACCTTTTCTCCCAGTGAATTGGGGTCCAGCTGGAGGGAGGGGCGGTTGGCGATCTGGAATTCATTCATCACAAATACTCTTCCCTGGCAACGTTTGATCAGTTCTTTCAGCAGGAGCTTGTTGGGCATGGTGCTCTTCCACTTCTCTGCAATGTTCTTACGGTCAAGCGTTGCCATGGCTGCCAATTCATCGCTTTCCATCATCAGGATGCCCTTTTCCAGGGCAGTACCGTTGTAGCTCAGGTGATGGCCTACTTTATAGAAGATGGTGCGGTTCAGCAGGTCTTCTGTAAGATGCTTTCCGTTCTTTCCTTTCTTCTCCCATTTCTTGATCTGGTGCCAGCTTTCCCAGCTCCCGTATTCGGCGTCTCCGGGGAATAAGAGCACTTTACCGGTAGCCACTGATTCAATGGCCAGGGCCAGGCTGGTATTATTGATATGACTATTGAGGCGAAGCGCCAGTGAACCGGCAGCTGAAAGCCAGTCGTCATTGATCTTGCGCCACTGGTTCTTATGATCGTAGTATACGCTTTCCAGGTCATCTCCTTCAACAATAAAATCGGAGGCAAAGGGCACATCATTGCGCACCTCTTCTTTTAATGAGAGGAAAGCGTTCATAGCAAGAGAACACTGGTTCAGCGCGATGTTCTTTTCATATACATCACGGCCTTCCTTACCATCTTTGAACATAAAGTCTTTTCGCTGCGGAGGTCCCAGCACATAGAATTTAATACCGGCCGCCTGGCTGACGGTCACGATATCACCGGGACTGAGGTAACGTATCTTCACTTTCTTCTTTTCCAGGATCTCTTTGATGATGCGCATACCAGGCAGCGCCTTGCCTTCCGTACCGTCTTCGCCGGCCAGGTTGATGCTGGCCAGGGTATTGAGGCCATTTAAGAAAGCGCCGCTGTTGTCCAGCATAATGCGGTCATAAGCGGTTTTACCTTCCTTTCCGTCTGCATCAACCCGCATGTTCTCATGCCTGTCCTTATAAGCATGGATAGCGTTCTGCAAAGCCATGCGCATGCTGGTCCTTTTCTTCAGCAGTTCCTGTGCGGTGCCGTCAGGATCATCGGGGTTCTCTGTCCAGGCAAACCAGGCCTCCTTGATCTCCATGGCTTTGAAGATCTCGGGATGTTTGGCAAAACCGTTCACGTGATCGTTGTGCTCATGTGTGATCACCAGCAGGTCAACGGAGTTGTTCACGTATTGCACCAGGTCTTGCATAAAAGGCTTAAATTCGGCCGGACCACCTTTGCAGCAGCCGCAGTCTATCATCATGGTATATCGCCGTGTTTTGCCGCTGAAGAACTTCAATACAAAGCAATCCCCCGTTCCGAGGCAGTACATGCGGATGGCTACCCGGTCTATCTTTGCGCCAACGCGCACGGTATGATTAATAGGGCGGGCCACTACTTTCTTAGGCGCTTTTTTTACTTGTGTAGGCATATCTGTCAATTAATGCTGATGAAGAAATGCAAAAGGCTCTGTCATATGATGGAAACCATTGCCGAAATACTGGAAGTACTCATTCACGCCACAGTCGCTTTCTCCGTACTGGTAGTTGTACTGCGCTTTGATCCGTTTCAGGTTGAGGGCAGGCGTACGGCCCTTCTCCAGGCTGTCTATATCCAGGATCGGTTTGGAGATCACGTATTTCAGCAGCTGTGAATCGAGATCAAAGATGAGCGTGCAGGCGCCCCTGAATTCGAAGCCGCCTTCGGGGATGGGCTTTCCATCTTCTGTTTCACGGGAGAGCGCACTCTTGTTCGGGGTATAATAACCCTCGATCTTACCATCCCTGAACACAACGCCGGCGCGCTGTGTGATAGAGAACACCACATTGTTGACCTGCGTACCGTTGGGGCCTACGCGGGATACATGCCGCAGCTTCAGGATCTGGAAAGAAGCGCCGTTATAACGGCTGGACTTGCGCATACCCAGCTCTTTGAAATCCTCTACAAAGGCCAGCCCGGTGAGCTTTGCGAACTCAGTAGACTGTGCAATCTTGGAATTAAGGCGGGTGTGCAGGCCCGGTATACGCGGCTGACCTTTTTCGTACAGGCCGGTGATGTATTCCCTCGTTTTATAGTAGATCTTACGACGGTCGTTCACGTACTTGATCTCATCGCCATAGTCCCTTAAAAAGCCGTTCACGATGCCCAGCAGTTCCTGTGTGGGATCAGCGGCCGCTTCTTCTTTTTCGTTCTTCTTATCGTCTTTACCGTTGGCGTTACCGTTATCATCTACCTGCATATAACCGATGTTGCGCAGGGGGAAACGCAGGCTTTCCACGCTCAGTGTCTTTACACCATCGGGATAGATGCCCCTTCTTCTGAAAGCATCGATGAAAGCCAGGCGGTAATCACGGTTATCATCCGCTACTACATCTGCATCAGCAGTGATAATAGCACGGAGATAATCGCCAAAGGTGAGGTCTATCGGCGGACAATAATCCAATGCGCGGATGCACATGTTGAGCACGTGGCCCGCGGCTTTCGCGGCTTCATTGGCCAGGCGGTCTACGAGGTCGCGCTGGATATCGCCCTGGTTCAGGATGCCGGTACCGTTGGAGGCAATACGCAGCAGGTCTGCCACCCGGCTTTTATAGATGTTCAGGAAAGCCTCGAACACGGCAGCAACGAGTATACTGCCCCGCGCGTGCGGTTCCATTTCTGTACGGTAGTCTTCGGGGTCCGGATCATACGGTTTCCATTGATGCGTTTCCGGGTCTATCTCACCAATGGCGTCGCGCAGGCTGCCGTAATCGCCAACGGCGCTGCCAAACTCCTGCGCCAGCTGTCCCAGCAGGTTCTGTGCTCCCAGGTCGCCCCGGGTCTTGCTGATCTGGTGCTTCAGCACTTCGGGGAAGGTGAAGTGCTGGAACAGGGCCACGATATCGGCAAAGGCCTCGTGAAAGGCCAGCACATCGGGGTTGGTAGGCTCGTTGTAATAATTGTGCACCCCATCGAGGATGGCGTGTGTGATCTCATGGGCGATAATATCATGGCTCAGGCAGGTGAACACTACGGAATTGGGCATGTGCAATGTTTCATCTGCCGGTGTGGAGGCGAAATACCCAAACAACAGCGCTTTCTTCACGGGACTGTAATACGCATTAGGCTCGCGCATAGCGTGTGGATAGATACGCAGTCGCTGGATGTATTCATCCTTTACATCCACATCATCGCCCCTGCGCGACTCCCATAAGATCTTGCGGCCCAGGGCGCGTTCAAAGTTCTTGATGGTGGTCATCGCCACGGCGTATACAAACTGCTGGTGGAACTGCGGATCGCTTTCGCTGGGGTCCATACCATCCTGGGCAAGGATGTAATCATCGTCCAGGTTCACGGCTTTGTAGAACTTGCCAACAGTGGGATCAAAGTCCACTACTTCTATGTACTCGCCAACAGGGCCCGGTGTGAGGTTTTCCCATGTTACTTTGTATACAATGTCGTTGATGGCGGCGGTGTCCATTTTGAGCGACAGGCTGGGGTCAAAGGCATAACCGCGTAGTTTCCGGAATGGGGGCTTTTTCCCATAGAAATTGGGAGGATTGTTAATGATAGCCATTATCACTTTTTTAGTGAAACAGGATTTGGGGCTGTAGGATATATCCTTGCTGGTGCTTTGGGGTCTCTATGATTTGCAACCGATCTCCATTCAAATGGGGTCAATTTCCACTTGCAAGGTGGCATTTTTTCCTGAATAAACGACCCGTATAAATACCTTTTTTTGAAATAGTTACGTTTGATCGGCATATTTATCCAAAACATCGGTACATTTCGCAATCCATATATCCAGGTCCTGTTTCTTTGCGTTATGTTCCGGAACAAGCTATCCGTTATCATTATTCACATCACCTGCTGGCTGATCTTTCTCAGCCTGCCTCTGGTGTTCATCAGCGACCTTCCCAGTAGCCGCAGCCCCTGGTGGGAACTGATCCTCACTACCCGGTACTGGCTTTTTGTACTCGTATACCTGCTGCTGTTCTATGGTAATACGTACTTCCTCATCCCTAAGCTGTTCTTCTCAAAAAAGATAGTGGCCTATTTCGGCGTCCTTTTGCTCTTAGTAGGCCTGATATACTACCTGCAGCCTTTTGACCATTTGATGAGCCATAACGGCCGCCAGGAGCAAGCCCGCATGGAGCACCGGGCGCCGCCAGACGATTTTGGCCCGCCGGATCATAGCTTCCGGGACATTCCGCCACCGCCCCCGGATGGGCAGTTCCGGGATGGGCCTCCACCCAACAGCCGCCGCAGGCGGACAGATATTGTAAGCCTCTTTCTCTTCGTGGCGGTAGTGGCCCTTGCCCTGGCCATAGAGGTCAATAAAAGATGGCGGCTGACAGAACAGCGCGCTGCCCAGGCGGAAGCAGGCAGAGCCAATGCTGAGCTGTCGTTCCTGAAAGCGCAGATCAATCCGCACTTCCTCTTCAATACCCTGAACAATATCTATACGCTGGCCGTTACGAAGAACGAGCATACGGCAGACAGTATCATGAAGCTGTCTAACATTATGCGTTACGTTACAGACGAAGCCTCGGAACACTTTGTATCACTGGAAAGCGAAGTGGATTGCGTACGTGACTATATAGACCTGCAACGCCTGCGCCTGGGTAAAAAAGTGCATCTTGACTTTAATGTACAGGGAGACCTGGAACGCAAGCGCATTGCGCCTTTGATATTCATGACCTTTATCGAGAATGTTTTTAAATACGGTATCAGCAACCACGCCGATTCCTCGCTGGTGATCCGGATCTTTGCAGAAGAAAGGACCATCACTTTCTACAGCAGCAACCCGGTATTCAACGGCAGAAAAGATAGGGAACGCACAGGCGGCATCGGTATCTCCAATACACGCCGCCGCCTTGAACATCTTTATCCAAACAGACACCTGCTGAATATTATAGAAGACGAAGGCCTTTACACCGTAGAGCTCACATTACAGGTATAAAATACACCGACCATGCAATTGAAATGCATTGCCATAGATGATGAACCGCTGTCGTTAGCGCTGATACAGGAATATGTTAGCAGGTTCCCCGCATTGCGCCTGGTACAAACCTTTGACGACGCTATCTCTGCAGCGGAGTACCTGCGGCAGACACCTGTAGACCTGCTCTTTGTTGACATCAACATGCCGGACATCAATGGTATTGACCTGGTACGTTCCCTGGCGGTAAAGCCCATCGTTATCTTCATCACTGCCCATCGCAAATTTGCCGTAGAAGGCTTTGAGCTCGAAGCGCTGGACTATCTGCTGAAACCTTTGAACTTTGACCGCTTTTCAAGAACCGTACAACGGGCGCTGGAATATTACCAGTACCGCCAGCAATCCAGCATACAGCCGGCTGCTTCCATCTTTGTGCGGGCAGAATATAAACTGGTGAAGATCGACCTGCAGGACATTCTGTACATTGAAGGACTGCAGGATTATATCAAGATCCACCTGCAGCAGGGCAAACCCGTCATGACACTGATGACGCTGAAGTCTATGCTGGAAAAACTGCCCCCTGCCCTTTTCAGGCGCATCCACCGCAGCTATATCGTACCGGTAAGCAAGGTCACCGCCATCATGAACAAGAAGGTGAGAATAGGCAACTCCATTGAGCTGCCTATCGGCGACAGCTATGCGGGGTTCATTGAAGAATGGACAAAACAATAGCGATACAACCGGCAAGCCGGTGTATACACATTCCTTTCCGTTTATCTACAGTTTTGAACACAGGTATCCCGCTAATAGACGGGAACAAAGGTAAACGATGAAATAATGAACTGGCCGCTTCCTTTGGCTACCAGGTAAAGGTCATGGGTACCGCGGTTCTTCCCCATTCTGGCCGGGACCTTTAACGCATAGGTAGTATCCCCTGTGTAGGGTATTTTGAGGGTGCCTATAACTTTGCCTTTGGGTTTATCTATTCTGAATTCTAATACTGGCTCGCTTTTTTGAGAATTGGTCACTTCTACCTGGAAGCCGATCTCCCCCATACCCAGATATACCTGTCCGAAACCCAGGTAAGAACCTGATTTCATCTGGAATTCTGTCTCATGCTTTACTTTAGGTGCTGCGGGCGTGGCGGGGGCGGTAGCCGGAGGGGTTGACGGCGTAGCTTCCTGACCCTGTACCAGCAATGGTATCAAGAAGATCAGTAAACATTGCAACAACATCAGCGTCAACCTCATAGGCATCATAGGATAGGCTTCATCCACTCTGAAATTTAGGTAGCCAGGGGCCAGTACCCGACATTTATCCAGCTGGAAAAATAATAATATTTTTTCTAATATTTGGAGTTAATATAAAAATAATAAAGTTGTTAGTCATTCGTTGTCAGTTATCAGTGATGAGATCGGCCCTTTTCCGGACCGGTCAATGACAACTAAAAACGAACAACTAACAACTAAAATTGCCTGCTGCCCAGGGCAGATTTACGCCTATCTGATCAGGTTTACAGACCCTTTTCTAAGCACTTCGGTTCCATCGGCCAGTTTCAGCCGGATGGCATAAATATACACGCCTACGGGTTGGGCTTTGCCCTTATGAGTGCCATTCCAGCCTGCACCGGTGGCGCTGGTCTCGAAGAGCAATTCTCCCCACTGGTTAAATATTTTCATGGATTGCCCGCTGATGATATTGCCTTCTGCCTTGAACTGGTCGTTCAGGCCATCGTTATTGGGCGTGAAAGCATTGGGAATGAACAGGTCCTGGCTTAACAGCTTGGCGCTGGCATCGCCAGGGTCACTGTTCTGACATGCCTGTTCGCCCAGGGCCACTACCCGTATGCTGACCCCCTGGGACAAGGGCAGGCCTGATACCAGGTGCGTGGTGCCCGTTGATCCTGAGCTGGGGGCGATAAATGCTCCTCCGTTCACCGATACCCGGTAGCCTGTGGCATCCGGTACCGCCTGCCATACAAAGGTGACGCTGTTGGGCATCACCTGGGTGGCAGTTACCACCGGTTTAGCTATTTCACCCAGGCGGCTTACGGTAACGGGCACACGGCTGCTGTTGCAGATGCCATTGGCTGCCTCCACATAATAGGTAGCGCCGGTGGCGGATGCAGGTACCGTATAGGTAATACCGTTAGCAAGGGGATCTCCACCGGTAGCGGCAGCGTACCAGCGATAAGTTTCCAGGATGCTGGGCTTTTGAACTTTCAGTGTGGCGGTACTGTCGGCACAGGCTGTTACCGCATCTGCCGCTGGTACCGGCGGTACAGCCGTTACCGTTATCTTCACGGTATCCCTTACCTCGCAACCCAGGGTATCTATAGCGCTGACGATATAACTGGTGGTAGCAGCAGGCGTTACGGTAAAGCTGCTGCCGCTGCCATTGCCCGGTTGCCAGCTGTAATTGGTAACAGGGCCGTCGGCGCTTACATTCAAGGTAGCCGTGCTCCCCGTGCAGATCGGGTCTTTATCTGCCGTGGCTGTCAGCACAGCCGCGGTTTTCTTCGGTACCACGCCGTTATACGTAGCGGCGCAACCGTTAGCATCCAGGATGGTGCAGGCGTAATTGCCGGCCTTGAGATTGCTGGCGGAATCTTTCAGCTGCACCGGAGAGCTGGTCCAGGTATAGTTCAAAGGCGGAGTGCCGCCGTTGGCTGTTAATGCGATGCTGCCGTCGGCATTGTCGCAGGTGGCGGCCCTAATGCTTGCCGTTACCGTCACCGGCGTGTATACAATCCCTGACAGGGCCAGGATCACAGCCCTTGAGCTCGTGCCGCTGCCAGACATATAATGGATGGAAATGGAATCCAGCAGTTTCGGCTGATCGCGGCAGGCCATGGAAATATCGTAACGATAAAAGCGGGGATTGTTGCCGCTAAGGCCGTCTACCAGGTAAGGAGGAGCCGTATTACGCGCAATACGGCCAACGCCGCTGTACACGGCATTGGCGCCGTTAAACCAGTCCAGTACCGTGACCGAACCACCCGGTGCACTGCTGCCATCTGCAAAATGCAGGGTGAGACCAATGGTGCTATTACCTTCCGTAGAGAACAGCAGCAGGCTCAATTTGCTATAGGCAGCCGGAGTGTTCAGCGTCAGCGTACCGGATGCCGCTGTGTGAACGATCGTTCCGTTATTGGAAAGATACAGGCCGTTATTAGCGTTATAGGGCGCCAGCTGGTAGGTACGGTTGCCATTCACCACGGTACCGTTATCCACCATCCCGCCAGACAATCCATTGGTAACAGCGAAAGCTTCTGAATATAAAAGGTAGAAGCTCAGGTCCAGCTCCGTGGTGGTCACCGCGGTGGCGTTGGTGCCGCTTTCCGCCACTACATCATTATTAAATCCTGTTATGGGAACAGGCGAATAGGTTTGTGCAAATAATTGCTGCCGGCCTGCACAAAGAGCCAGTAAAAGAACGATCGTAAAAACGTGTTTCATCCGTCAGGTTTATTATGGTTGATGATAAATGGTGATCAGCGGAGGATTGCTACCCACCCTGTGTATGGTTTATCTTTAGGCTTTGCCCTGATAACGTAATAGTAAGTGCCGGTGGGCGATTGTTTACCGCGCCAGGTACCATCCCAGGGCCGTTCGTAGCCGATACTCTCATACACGGCTTGTCCCCAGCGGTTAAAGATCTCCACCTGGCAGCCCGGTATGCCGCGCAGGCCGTCTATCTCCCAGCGGTCGTTAATACCGTCTCCGTTAGGACTAAAGGCATTGGGTATACGCAATACTTTATCAGGCACAACGATCAGCCAGGCCAGGCTGGTACTGTCTACACAAGCTATCTCGTTCATGATGGTGAGTGTAACGCGATAGCTGCCCGGCAATGCATAGCGATGCTGTGGATCGCGGGATAGATCCGTATTGCCATCGCCAAAATCCCAGGCATAGCTAAGCGCGTGCTGCGACTGGTTACTGAAACTGAAATGCGCCTCGCTGTATTCCAGCGGTATGTTGGCGCCAGGTTGAACGGTAAATGCAGCTACCGGCGAAGCCTGTACGTTGATCAGCGCTGTTTGTTCCAGTGTGTCAAAACACTGTTGCTGTGCGCCGGCTATTATTGTGACAGTATATGTACCTGCCGATGTGTAAGTATGTGTGGGAGTTTGTGCTGATGAAAAATCGCCATCCCCGAAGCGCCATTGCCAGGTATCTGACTGCTGCGATTGATTGGTGAATGTAACCGGAAAATCCGGACAACCGGTAGTGGTATCCACGCTGAATGCTGCCAGTGGTAAAGGAATGACAGTTACGGGCTGTTGAGGAACATTCACGGTACATACACCATCTGTTACTGTCAGCGTAACCGCGCCATTTTGCTGATATTGTACCGTAAAAGGACCAAAGCCGCTGCCGCTTTGCACTACGCCCCCACCCCAGGTCCAGGAAGCTGTCGCGTTATTACTCGCATTACCCGTGCTGCTTACGGTGATAAGGTCACCGGCGCAAGGTGTTGGATCACTGAGGGTAAAGCCAACAACCGGAGGCGCACTAACAGTAACAGCTTGTGAGCCAACAGCAGAAACACAGCCGCTGTCTGTAACCTGTAATTGCAAAGTATAAGTGTTTGCAGTATTGAAGAGGATATTATAAGGCCCTGCCCCGCTGCCGCTTTGCACAGCAGCGCCAGAGAAATTGTTCCAGTTATATACAGCGTTGTTACCGGCACTGCCAGTGAAGGTGACGGTTTGCGGTGTGCCCAAACAAACAGCAGCCGGTGTAACTGTAAACGCGGCTACCGGCAATGGCTTTACAGCGATGCCCACACTGTCTTTCAACACACAGCCAAAGGCATCCTGCGCACTCACCACATAGCGGGTATTAAGGGCCGGTGTTACTACTATACTGGCGCCGGTGGCATTATTCGGCTGCCAGGTATACCCGCTGACAGTGCCACCACTGGCGCTGGCTGTAAGCGTAGCGGACAGGCCTTCGCATATGATCGTATCACTGGCGCTGACGGACAGCGTAACGGGCGATTGCTGCAGCACCGTTCCCTGGTAGGTAGTATTACAACCGTTGGCATCTGTAATGATGCAGGTATAAGTACCTCCCGGCAGGTTGGTAGCCGTTGGCTGCGTTTGTATCGGCAAGGTATTCCAGCTGTAAAACAAGGGCGTTGTGCCGCCGTTCACGGTTAACGCTATACTACCGCTACCGCCTCCACACATTGCATTGGTAATAGAAGGCGAAATAGACACCGGTGTATAGCCGATACCGGAAAGGGCCATGACACAAGCCCTTGTAGGAAATTGCGTACCGCTGCCAGATAAATAAGTGATAGTTACTGACTGCAGCAACTTTGACTGATTAGCGCAGGCAACCGGTATATCGAAACGGTAAAAGCGGGGATTGTTGCTGCTGGCGCCATCTACAATATAAGGCGGGGCCGCTTTCCTGGTAATACGGCCAAAGCCGGATATCACAGGGTTACCGCCATTGAACCAATCCTGCACGGTCATATTCCCGCCAGCGGCTGTAGTGCCGTCTGTAAAGTTCAGCGTTGCGCTTACAGTAGTAGCGCCTTCTGTAGAGAACAGCAGCAGGCTGACACGGCTGAAATTAGCAGGTGTAGCCAATGTAAGCGTGCCTGCAGCAGCGGTATTGGCCACAGCGCCGTTGGCAGAAAGGAACAGGCCATTGTTGGCGTTATAGGCAGCCAGCTGATAAGTGCGTGCGCCATTAACGATGGCGCCATTGTTGGGCAATCCGCCGGTAATGCTGTTAGCAGTGGCAAAAGCCGCTGTATACAGGATATTGAAGCTGAGATCCAGGTCGGTGGAGGTCACTGCAATTGTGCTGGTGCCTGACTCCGCAACAACATCATTGTTAAACCCTGTGACGGCAACAGGGGTATACATTTGTGCGCATAGCTCATGCAGGCCGGTGGATAACACCAGCAATAGGGCAATAAAAAAGGTTTTCATCGGTTTACATCATCGTTTTCTGTCTGTGGGCGCCATGAAACACAAAGGAACGGGCATAGGGCACCGCATGCTTTAATGGATCTAATTTGAATGCAGGGTCCAGTTTTTTTAAATACACCGGCAGCGTTTATTCGGGGGGGTATGGAAAAACTTTTTTTATTGCAGTACGAATTCTATCACAAATTCCGTTCTTCCCGGGGCAAGGGTGGTAAGCGATAATTCATACCCGTGGTGATGCAGTACTTCTTTTATAAGCGTAAGGCCAATTCCCTGGCCGTTCTTTTTGGTGCTGAAAAAAGGGCTGAATAACTGCGAGGCCGCTTCAGGGCTGATGCCGCTCCCTGAATCTGCGATGATCAGCTGCTTTTCCCGGATGCGGGTAATAAATTCAATGCGGCCTTTGTATTCAATGGCTTCCATGGCGTTCTTCACAATGTTGATGAGCACTTGCTCCATTTGCTCCAGGTCTGCATAAATATAGAAGGGGCCTTCGTCCAGGTGGTATTCAAAACTGATCTCCTTCTCTCCTGCTTTCATTTCCATGAGACGGGCTACATTGTTAACCAGCTGATGCAGGTCTGTCTCTTTCCGCACAGGTTCAGGCAGGCGCACCACATCAGCAAAGTTTCGCATGAAATGATTGAGGTTATGATTACGGTCAACGGCTACACGCAATGCGTGCTGTAACATGCCGCCGCTTTGTCCGTTCTGCAGGCTTTCGGAAGCAAGGGCAGATTGCAGAATGGAGTTCACCGGACCTATGGTATTGTTCACTTCGTGGGCCATCATACGGATCACTTTACCGTAAGCCTTTTTCTCTGCAGCCAGTATTTCAGCGGTGAGCTCTTCTATCAGTATGAATTCCCTGGGAAAACCGCGGTCTATGAATTGCGATTTCTGCAGGCGATAAGTGAGGGCATTGTTATAGGTAACTGTCAGCGAGCCGCCTTTGGGTAATTGCCTGGCATGCGCCAACATATCAGCGCCTTTCATCTCCATCAGCTGCTGCGCCTTGGGGTTTACCTGTGCAATGTTGCCGTCGTGGTCAAGGATGATGATACCGGTGGGCGAAGTATTCACCAGCTTTTCGAGGAAAAGGTGCTGTTCCTGCTGCAGGGTCCTTTCATGCCGCAGCTCGTCGATCATACGGTTATATACATTGATCAGCGCATCCATTTCGTACTTGCCTGTAGGCACGAGCTTTACGTTAAAGTCACGGTCTTTGATGGCCTCTGTACCCAGCACCAGTAATTTCAAAGGGCCAATGAGCTGCTGGTACAATCGCCAGGATACGGCCACCGACAGCAGGATGATGGCTTCTGCTACAATGAACAGTACCTTATTCTCTTTAAACACAAACCATGAAAGCACCAGCGCAAGCAGGTGCAATACTGAGAGGAAGAGGATATACTTAGTCCGAAGTTTCATCGTAGGGAATATTGTATTTCTCCAGGCGTCGGTACAATGAGCTGCGGGTCAAGCCCAGGGCGCTGGCTGCTTTCGAGATCCTGTTCTTGTGGAAATCCATGGCTTTACGGATCATCATGGCTTCTATCTCATCCAGGGTAATGGCGCCCACATCAGGCAATTGAATGCTGCCTTTCTTTGCGGTGGAAAGCTCCAGCTGGGAACGAAAATCATCTACATCCAGGTTATCTTTCCGGGTGATCAGCACGGCGCGCTCTACCAGGTTCTTTAACTGGCGGATATTACCCGGCCAGGGCAGCTCCTGCAGCCAGCGAAGCGCTTTTGCAGATACCGTGAGCGCAGGCCTGTTATAGATCTCCTTCAGGTTGCCGATGAAGAAGTTCACCAGCAGCGGAATATCACCGGGCCTTTCTCTTAATGCGGGAAGATGTACGATGATCAGGTTGATCCTGTAAAATAAGTCCTCCCGGAAAGTGCCCTCTCCTACCATCCGGCCCAGGTCTTTGTTAGTGCCGCAGATCACCCGTGTATCTACTACCCGGGTACGGCTGCTGCCCAGTACTTCGTAGGTGCGATCCTGTAATACGCGCAGCAGCTTTACCTGGCTGCTGAGATCCAGGTCGCCTATCTCGTCCAGGAAGATGGTTCCTTTATGGGCCAGCTCAAAACGCCCTACCCTGTCTGTACGCGCATCGGTAAAGGCGCCGCGCACATGGCCGAACATCTCGCTTTCGAACAATGAGGTAGAGATACCGCCCAGGTTCACTTTGATAAATGTTTTCGTACGGCGCAGACTGTTCTGGTGAATGGCTTCGGCTACCAGCTCCTTACCGGTACCGCTTTCACCGGTGATCAGCACGGGCGCATCGGTAGCTGCCACCCTGCCGATGGTCTCCAGCAGCTGCAGCATATGTTGGTCTGCGGTAATAATGGAACGGAAATCGTACAAACTATCCAGCTCTTTGCGGGTCTGGTGCTTTTCTGTTTTCTCCCGAAGCTGCAGCAGGGTTTGTACAGATTGTAAGAGGTAGCTGTTATCCCAGGGCTTGTTGATAAAATCATTGGCGCCCAGTTTCATGCCTTGTACGGCCAGGGCGATGGTGCCCCAGCCGGTAATGAGGATAATGGGCACCTCACTATTAAGGGACCTGATCTGCTTCAGCAATGCTATTCCTTCTTCCCCACTTGTTTCAATGGAGAAGTTGAGGTCCAGCATGATCAGGGATACTTTTTGTGCGTTGATAATATCCAGGGCCTCCTGTTGGTTCTCTGCTGCCAGGGTCTTATAGCCCGCATTCTCAAACAGCAGCATCAGGGAGGCCCTGACGGCGATATCATCATCAATTACCAATATCATAAGTAAAAGCAAGTTACATTTTTTCCTGTACAGCGTGCTTAGTCTTCATGCAGCGCAACTGCCGGGTATACCGCAGCGGCCTGCCGCCCTGGATAGAAAGCACAGATCAGCACCAGCAGGTATATAAATAACACGGACAATACAATGGCCATCACATACACCCCCGCAGGCAGATCAAATACATTCAGCAAGGGAAATTGTACCGCGAAGAAAACACCTACAATAATGGAGAAGGTAGACAGGATAAGGGCTTCGGCCACCAGCTGCATGGATACTGAGCTGCCGGTTGCGCCCACTGCCCTGCGCAGGCCAATTTCTCCGCGTCGTTTATTGATATTATACCATAGCACGCCAAACAGGCCCAGGGCCACGTTGATGATAAGGAAACCGGCCACAATGGATAAGATGATCATGGGCATCAAGGACATATTGTTCATATACTTCCGTCTGTCTGTAAGATGTTGAATCTCTACGTTGGCGGTCTTCATAACGGTCGAAACGGTTTTATACAACCTGCCCTCAAAAGTGATGTCTGCATCCGGCGTTACACGTACCAGCATTTTCTGCATACCTCCCAGGCTACCCGTATCAACACGATTATATACCGCTTTACCCGCTATGGTGTAATCTCCTTTCATCTTAGTATCCTGCACCACACCGATGACCCTTGATTGCTTATCGTCTCCATACTGTTTGCCCACTGCAGGCTGATTGCCAAACAATTCTTCCCGCAAGGTGGCGTTGATCACTACCGGCTTTACCCTGGCCACAGCGTCCTGTTTGTTAAACCAGCGTCCTTCCAGCAGTTTTATGTTCAATAAGTTTTGGTAGTTGTCGTCAATATTATACCAATTAATGCTGCTGATATTTTTCCCTCTATTATTTACTCCGTTCATAATGGTGGAGGATGAAAAAGGCACATTGTTAGAGGTAAAGCTGATTTCCCTTACCTGGGGTAAAGCCTTTACGGTTTTCTGCAGCGCGTCGTAGAACAGCCAGATGGAGTCTTTATTATCGGTCCTGAGCGGATTACTATAGTCAACAATCCATACATTTTCATAGTCGAGGCCAATAGGCTTCCTGTAGTTGCCATAATAATAGACGGAGATCGTAAGCACAGCAAACACCACCAGGAAAGAAACGAACATCTCCGTCATCAGCAGGAAGTTCTGCTTCTTTTTATTCCACATCAATATAAATAAATGCCTGAACATAGTTTTTGAATTAAATGATGAATGATCATGATGCCTTCAATGCGTCTACCACGTGCATGCGTGACATGCGCCATGCAGGGTATACGCCGGATAAGAGGCCGAATACCAGGCAAGCCAGCAGGGTGACCAGCAAGACATTGAAGTTCAGGGAAAGATGCAGGTTGTTAAGCAGAGGAGCATTGTTGATCACCTGAAGGGCTATCAATGACAGCACTACACTGATGACGCCACTCAGCAGGGTAAGGATCAGGTTCTCGATAATGAACTGCCCGGCCAATACCTTCGAGGAGGCGCCGAAAGCCTTACGGACACCAATTTCAGAAGAGCGTTCCATGATGCGGGTCACATTGATGTTCACCAGGTTCATAGCCGGCAGCAACATGATCAGCAGCACAAAGATGCTAATGGTCATGAACGCGATCTGCATACCGGACTTCTTTTCATTACCGGTTCGCAGGTAGGCATTCAGATAGTTATCCGCATGTGTATAAATATTGGTATACATTTTATTAGACATCGGCAGACGGGCGGCCATTTGCTCATACTCGGCTTTCATTGCAGGAACATCAGCACTTGATGCGGCCTCCAATACGCCCATGAAATTGCCACGATAATCTTTATTGGACCGGAGATCGATTTTTGAAAGTGTATAAGGCAGGAAAAGATCACCGGAGAACAAATAATTGGTAGACGGCACTGTCCTGATAACGCCAGACACCCGGTAGCGTACATCATCTGCCTCAATGTATTGACCAACCACAGACGGCATATTACCGAAGTATTCCTTTTTCAGATCCTCCGATATGACGGCGACGCGCTCACCGTTAGCCAGCTGTTGCGCTGTAAAGGGCTTGCCTTCCACGAAATCATGATCCAACACCTCCCAGTAGGTTGCATCGGTATACTTATAGCTAACCGTGATCTTTTTATTGTTGACATAGGTATTAGTATTCTCATGCCGCGAGGAGATAAAGATCTTAGCGGGCCTTTTCAGGCTTTTTACATAGCGCTCCAGGTAATAGAAGGACAAAGCGCCGCTGTTCATGGAGCCGGGGCCGCTCTCTTCAAATGTGGTGATATACAGCAGGCGGCTCCTGTTCCTGTCGGGATAGTTTTCACTGACCACTTTATCTACAAAAGCGGCGAGCACCATCAGGATGGTGATGGTAAAGCTGATGACGAAGATGCTGATAAAGGTGAAGAACTTTCTTCTTTTCAGCACGGCAATGGCGATCTTAAAATAATTGACGAGCATAGTCGGTATATGTTATAATGGATGAAAGGATCACTGTACCTGGCTGCCATCGAACAGGCGAACAAGGCGATGCGTTTTCTTGGCCATCTGCTCGTCATGCGTCACCATAACGATAGTAGTGCCTTCTGTTTTATTCAGGTGCAGCAGTATCTCCATCACTTCATTGCCCATGGCGCTGTCCAGGTTGCCGGTAGGCTCATCGGCCAGGATGATCTCCGGGCGGCCGGCGATAGCGCGTGCAATGGCTACTCTTTGTTTTTGTCCGCCGGAAAGCTGTTTAGGAAAATGTTTCAGGCGGTTGCTCAGTCCTACTTTTTGCAAGGCTTCAGTAGCCAGCTGCTTTCTTTCCTTAGCGGAGCCTTTGCGGTAGATCAATGGCAGCTCTACATTGTCTACTACCCGCAGATCATTGATAAGATGATAGCTCTGGAAGATGAAGCCGATCTTCCTGTTCCTGAATTCTGCCAGCTTTGCATCCGGCAGGTTTTCGAGCTTCTTGCCGTCTATCTTCACCTCTCCTTTGGTAGGCGCATCCAGCAGGCCCATGAGGTTCAGCATGGTGCTTTTACCGCAACCGGAAGGGCCCATGATGGAAAGGAATTCGCCTTTTTCGATTTGCAAACTGATGTTGTGGAGGGCGAGCGTTTCTACCGTATCGGTACGGTATACTTTCTCTATGTTCTGTAGATGGATCATTATGATGGATTTAGTTGTTAAACGATGTATATGCTTGCTGATAGCTTATCTTTTCATTCTTTTCGAAATCGTACAATGACAGGTAGCGCAGCTGGTAATAAGCGCTCCAGGAATCTCGCAGCGCGGCGATATAATCCCGCTTGGCCTGGTCTTTTTCCTGGAAGGCAATGCTCAGGTCTGTGATGCCGAAATTACCCAAGATATATCTTTCTTCAGCGATGCGGTACTTCTCGCTGGCGATGCTGTCTGCATTCGCAGTCAGCTGCAGCTGATCTTTCATCATATCGAACAGGGTAACCTGGGTAACGATCTGCTGTGCAAAGATCTGTTTGTCCTGCTCCACCGCGTATGCTGTAAATTCCATGTTGGCCTGCGCGGTTTTGGTGCGCGATCTTGATCTGCCCCAATCAAGAATGGGAATGGCGAAAGTGATCTGTACTTCCTGCTGGTCTTGTGGCGACTGATACGACTTTCCGATGGTAGTGGCGCTTTTGGAAAAGCCCAGCTGTGCCGTTAACGTTGCATTGAGCCCGTTATCCCCTTTGGCTTTGGCAACATCTCTTTTAGCTTCTGCCATACGCCGTGCAAAGGCGATCGCATCGCTGCGGTTCTGATAAGCCTCTGCCAATACCTTATCAGCAGGAACGTGGACATCTGTTTTTGAACCCGGCGCGATGAGCGCTATTTCCTCTTTATGCTGCAGCCCGATATAAGAGCGCAGGTTCAGTCCGGCGATCTCCATATCCCGGCGTGCAATACCCGCTGCCTTTTCAGACTTCAGCTGTTCCAGCTGCAGCTGCAGGATCTCGTTGCGGGAGATCTTGCCCAGCGCATATTTTTCATTGGCAATGCGCAGGATATTCCTGGTGTTGCGCAGGTTGGTCTCTGCTATCTGCAGGTTCACCTGGGCCAGCAGCAGGTCAAAGAAATAACCGCAGGCAGTGATGGCCACACTTTCCATTGCTTCAATGTAAGCCTGTGTGCTTTCTTTGTACTTCAGGGGTTCTATCCGTTTGTCCCATTTCAGTTGGTTGAACTGGAACAAAGGCTGGCTGTAGCCGATACCAAAAGGCACATTGTTATACAAAGTGTTTCTGCGGTCAAAATCATCGAAGCGTTGCAGCTGGGTGGTACCGAATACGGTTCCTCCTGTGCCTGCGATGCTCTGGCTGAAAGACAGGTTGAGCGATGAATTGTTGTTATGAATGGATTGAAAGAGGATGGTACCATCCGGTTGTTGTACTTCGGTAAATGTTTTACTATAGCCCGGCAATATACCGTTCAATGCCAGTTGCGGCTGGTAATTGGAGCGATAGGTACGGTATTCCCAGTATTTGGTTTTCCGGGTGGTCAATGCCTGCTTGGATGCAATGGAAGAGGCTTTCGCCATATCTACCACCTGCTCCAGGTTGAGCCTGACGGTATCCGGAGCGGCTTGCGCCTGTGCCGTGGAGCAAGCTCCCATACAATAAATAATATAAAGCAATATGCGGTTCATACCTTTTAATTGTTGATGGTGAGCACGCGGGCATTTTTAAAGGAGCTCATATCTGAAGTGATCACTACATCTCCGGGCTTTACATTACCTATGATCTCTACATAGTCAAAATTACTGAGGCCTATACGTACCTTTCTTCTCTCCGCTCTGCCGTCGCTACGAACCACAAATATATCCTGCTGGCTGGCGCCTTTGAAGGCGGGGCCGTTGGCCACTCTCAGGGCCTGCATTCTTAACGCGGTTACCAGGTATACATCTACTTTCATATTGGGGCGTAAGATCTTATTATCGCCGGCGCTCAGCTGAACACCAAAGGTGATGATCCCATTCTGCACGGCGGGCTGTATGTTCACGACCGTTCCTCTCGTTGATGCCTCATTGATCCTTATGATCGCCGGCATCCCGTTACGCAGCTGATCCAGGTACTGATCTGCGATACTGCCCTGCACCTTGAAACTGCGCAGATCTGCTATCCTGGCCAGCGGATCGCCTTCGTGGATGCTTTCCCCGATATTCCTGTTCACCCAGGTGATCACACCTCCCCGGCTGGCGGAGATATCGGCCAGCTGCAGCTTACGTCCCAGCTCCCGCAGGTTGCTTTCTTCTATGGCGGCAGCAATCTCCGCTTCCTTCATCTCGATCTGCATGCTTTGCTGCTTGCTTTTGATCTCGTTTTCGAGCTGCTGTTTTTCCAGGCGGGCCACTTTCAGCTCCAGCTCGGCCTGTTCAATATCTTCGCGGGTGCCGCCCCCTGCGCGGAACAGGCGTTTGGCATTCTCTACTTCCGCTTCCATGCTGTTAATACGTAATTGTTTTACATCATTATTGGATTTGATATCATAAAAACTTTTTTCCAGTTCCAGCCGCAGCTTTTTGATAGAATTACGTTTTGATTCCAGCTGGAACTGCAGCTTTTCAAATTCGTTCTGTGATGCGGTTTTATCCAGCAGCAGGATAGACTGGCCCGCTTTAATGCTGCTGCCCGCTTCCAGCATCACCTGCTGGATGGATGCATTGATAGGGCTGGTGATCACTTCTTCGAACTCGGGCAGTACTTCGCCGGAGGCATTGATCGTGTTTTCGATATCTCCCCGTTCTACCATGGCGGTGATGATCTCAGATTTGCTGAGCGAGGGCGTAAGCAGGGAGCGAAGGAAGATCACCACTGCAATGATCACCAGCAGGGAAAGGGATAAGGTCCATACCAGTTTTTTCTTTCTTTGCAACCGAACTTCTGTTTCAATTACTTTGTCCATGAAAAGATTTTAGCACTCAACTCTTTCCAAGCCGGATGCCAAACAGAATACATTCAAAATGAGCCCTTTAGGCAATTTTTATTTTGGAAAAATGTCCGGTTCCGGACAAATTGTTTGAAAATGGGCGGGCTATTCATGTGATGATATCTTTATCTTTTTACCGGCTAATTTGTAAAAGCAGGTATACCCACCTATATTTGCCAACCGTCTATAATTACATAGAGATATGCATGGTAATAAAACAACAACTATAGTTCTGCTGGCCGCGATCGGCGCTTTTTTGTTCATTCCTTTCCTGGGGCGTGTGCACCTGTTTGACTGGGATGAGATCAATTTTGCCGAGTGCTCCAGGGAAATGATCCAACTGGACGATTATTCCCGTGTATATGTAAATTTTAAACCTTTCTGGGAGAAGCCGCCCATGTTCTTCTGGATGCAGACGGTGGCCATGAAAATGTTTGGCTATACGGAATTTGCCGCGCGTTTTCCCAATGCTATCTGCGGCATTTTTACCTTGCTGGTGCTTTACCTCTGCGGCAGGCGGGTGTACGATCATAAATTTGGGCTGCTCTGGGCTTTGGCTTATGCGGGCTCATTGTTTCCTAACATGTATTTCAAGTCGGGCCTCATTGATCCCTGGTTCAATCTTTTCATCTTCCTCTCGCTATATTTCTTCATCCTGTATCACTGGAAGCGGAACGGGTATGATAAAGAGGGGCTGACGAAAGCACCTGTGTATTATGCAATCTGGGCGGGTATTTTCATGGGCCTGGCCGTACTGACCAAAGGCCAGGTAGCGTTGATGATCTTTTTACTGGTGCTGGGTGTGTACCTCATCTACAACCGGTTTAAAATATACTTTGGCTGGGGACATGCGCTGCTGTTCCTCGTGATGGCCTCCCTCCTTACCTTCTCCTGGTATGGTTATGAAACTCTGAAGAACGGTCCCTGGTTCATTACGGAGTTCCTGAAGTACCAGTACCGCCTGTTCACCACGCACGACGCGGGACAGAAAGGTTTTCCGGGCTACCATTTTATAGTGATCCTGATCGGATGTTTTCCCGCTTCTCTTTTTGCGATCCCTGCCTTTTTCAGGATGCGTTCCGGCAGCAGGTATGACAGGGATTTTAAACGCTGGATGGTGATCCTGTTCTGGGTGGTGACCATTCTGTTCACGATCGTGCAGTCAAGGATCATTCACTATTCTTCCATGGCCTGGTTCCCGGTTACTTTCCTGGCGGCTTACACTTTTTATAAATGGGAACGCAAGGAAATGCCTTATAAGAAATATGTAGCTGTTCTCGCAGGGATCCTGGGCATTATCATTGGCCTGGTGCTGTTGTCTGTTACCATTATTGCGATGAACATCAAAAAGCTGGTGCCTTATGTATCAGATACCTTTGCGCAGGGCAATATGATGGCGGATGTGCACTGGAGCGGTATAGAAGGCGCACCTGGGATCCTGATGCTGGCAGCTGTGATATACGGACTGATATTATTAAAGCGGCAGGATTATCGCAAGGCGGCGTGGACCTTCTTTGGCAGCACGGCTATTGTAATATTCCTGGCAGCTATGCTGATAGTGCCTAAAGTAGAGCGTTACTCGCAAGGGGCGGCGATTGATTTCCTGATTGAAAGACGCGGAGAGAATTGTTATGTAAATTCATTGGGATACTGGAGCTATGCACCTTTCTTTTATGCGCAGAAAGAGAAGCCAACGAATCCTGATTCCTATAACGAAGAATGGCTGTTAACCGGCGATATAGATAAACCGGCTTACTTTATTACAAAAGTGGACCGTGTGGAGGATTATACGAAGAACAATCCCGAGCTGAAGGAGCTCTACCGGAAGAATGGGTTTGTGTTTTTGGTTAGAAAGCCGCGCTAGTCGGGAATATCTGTAAGCTGGCGAGGGAAGAATACTTGAATTAACCGTCATTGCGAGGAGCCGCGAGGGCCTGGAGCGTTGGAGCGACGAAGCAATCTTTAATGCAGATCTTCGCGTAGATCGGCGCAAGTGAAGCCCATAAGAGATTGCTTCGTCGTCCCGCGCACGAAAAGCTCAACTGCTCTTCGCAATGACGGGAAGGAAGACCCGTCTCTTTTGACGGGGATGAAGACCCAATATTATTTCTTACGGGAGAAGAATTTCAGCATGTTGCTGATCACTTTATCATTAGATCCCAGCCATCCCTTTACTTCCGTATAGGCAGCCACCATGGCATTGTCCAGTTTCACCCTCCATTTCTTGTTGTTGGTGCCTTCTCCGGGCCTTGCCATATAGTGAGTAGCCCTGCGGAAAGGATTTTTCTCGATGGAATAGTAATATAAAGCAATAGAGCGCCTGAACTGGTCTTCCGGGCAGGTCATCGGCTCCGGATGTCCGTGATAGGAATCGGCGTCTGTATTAAAGATCACGCAACGGTTAAAAATGGGAGATACTTTCCTTTCGCAGGCGGCCATCTTCCGGTCCCACAGCTCCAGCTGTCCGCCCCATTGGTCCTGCCAGTCTTTGTTCAGGTAAACCAGCACGTTCACACGGCGCTGCCAGTTCTTATGGTGCGGGTGTACGGTAAAATCCGCATGAATATTGAGGTAACCACCCCTGCCGGACTGGTGGATACCACCGCCTTCGAGGTGATCATCCTTCTGCAGGTTCTTAATGCCTGTTAACTGGCTGAGGAACTGCAGGAATTCGGGCGAGTTCAGTTCATTAATAGCATGCCGGATGTTGGGAGGCAACTGTTCCAGCTTGTTCAGACCGCGTTTCTTTTCGTTAAAATGCACATAGTTGATCCACCCGTCAGCTGTGCTGAGCGCATCAAACTCCTCATTACATTTATCCAGTATTTCCGGGTTCAGGAAATCTTCCAGTACAATGTGCGGATAGGGTCCTGCTTCCTGGTACTGACGGCTGATCACCGGGAGCTGGCTGGCCCAGCTTTGAATGTCTATAACAGTTGTAGGTGTGGATACTGTTTGCAAGGTCGAACTTTTTATGCTGAACAAAGATAATTGCTATGTTATTTGGCCCCAAAAAAGGTTTATCCTGCGAATATATCAAAACATTTCGTTACATATTAGTTATATTTTAGTTAAATCCTTATTTATTCAGCAGCCAGAACAGCAAGAGGGTCAATTCATTACCCAATGATGATCTGAGTATACGCAGGGCTTTACGCATGTGCTGTTCTACCGTATTTACGGAGATATTCAGGCGTTCGGCCACCTCTTTATTGGAAAGCTGGTTCTCGCGGCTTAAGAGGAAAACTGCCCGGCATTGGGTAGGCAGCTCCTGGATCTTGTTCTTCAGGAAGGTTTCCAGTTCCTTGAGCTCCAGCAGACCATAATTTTCCCGGGTACTGACAGGCAGGACCTGCATGAAAGCCTGTTCTTTTTTCAGTTGAGCCAGCTGCTGACGATGATAATTATATACGCGATTGCGCAGCGCAATGAACAAATAGTTGTCCAGCTGTGTATCTTCCTGCAGAGCGGGCAATTGCCTGTACAGGGAAATGAAGATATCCTGTACCAGCTCCTGTGACGCTTCCAGCTGACCGGTCTTCTTATGAGCGAGGTTCACCAGGCGGATAAAGTGCCGCTCATAAATAGTATCAAACGCTTTTTCGTCACCTTGCTTGAATAATGCTATCAGTGCAGTATCGGTATATTGGGCGTAGAGTTTGATAACAAAGCAGTTTGTTCAAATTTAATAATTAAATTTTCACTATACTTTAAAAATCCTTAGATTGATGACCTAAATGTACAATCTCTATACCATGAATAAGTGGAAAGTGTATGCAATTGTAATGAGCCTTGTTTCCTTGGGTTCGCTACAGGAATCTTTTCGTATTTTAACCTCAGATGCGCCGGATATCGCAGGAAATAGAACATCGCTTATACCGATAGCGGTCTTTGGAACAGGGATTTGCGTGTTTCTTGCTGTTAAGTTTTGGAGGAAATCGTCCAAAATATAAGTCCTGTGAAAATAAATATCAAGATCAACAATAATAATCCATATGGATTTAAGAAAAATAAGCCTTTAAAAGGCTCTCTTCTGGTTATTGGCCTAATTTTATTCCTTTTAGGTGGAACTGGGTTTATTATTGATCTATTTTTCCCGACTTTCTCAAATAGTTACCACTTTATAGCGGGTAAAAGTAACGGTGTTCGGCTTTTCACAGGAAGCTTACTGTTATTTACCTTTTATTTTCTTAGAAACGAGAAAAACCCCAAAAGTCAGCAATAGCTGCACCTGCTACAATAAGTCATTCTACTTTTTTTGCGTTTGTAAGGCAATACCCCAAGTCATTCCGGACCACTTTCTTCATGTTATAGTGTATATTTTTTTCACCGGAGTAACGGTAGCATCAAAAAACAGTGTTTATATAAACGTAACGCTATTCATTTTATGGATCCTCAGTATCTGTTAACACTATTAGAGAAGTATAACGCAGGGCTATGTACGAAGGAAGAGCTTGGAACCCTGGATGCCTGGTATGAAAGCCTGGGCAGTGAAAGGCCTGATCATATCATCGCGCCTGAAAGCGAGGCTGCCAGGCTCCTCACCCATCAAAAGCTGCAGGCGCTGAGAGCTCAATTGGAGACAACAACAGCAAAGCCGCCGGCACCTAACTTAAGAACAGCTTCCCTGAAAAAGGCGATCCGCACAGCCGCAGTGCTTACGGGCATGGCCCTGCTCTCCGGCGCTGTATATTTCGGATTGCAATGGCGGGACCGCCAGAACATACACACCGCGCCGATGCAAAGCCTGGCCGGACTGGATTACAGCCGCTACATTACATTGCCCGATGGCAGTAAGGTGGTGCTACATGCGGGCAGCCACCTGGAATATCCCCTTGCATTTAACGATGATGTAAGAGAAGTGACATTATCCGGCGAAGCCTATTTCGATATCAAACAAAATACCAGCAGCAGCTTTGTGATCAATACCGGCCGTGTGAAAACCACCGTGCTGGGCACTGCTTTTAATATAAAAGCCTATCCCGGTTCCAATGAGATCGTGGTATCGGTGACCAAAGGCAAAGTAAAAGTAGAAGATGGCCCTAAGATGCTGGCGGTGCTCAATCCCGATCAGCAGATCGTATATAATACCGTGGCTGCTACCCTCGCCCAGCGGCAGGTGAATGCCTTAGGCGAGATCAGCTGGACGAGGAACGATATGGTCTTTGAATCCATTCCCTTTGAAACCATCGCCGCTACTATCGGCAAAAGATACCACGTGAACATACAATTCAATAACGAAGCGCTGAAACAGTGCCTGGTGCGTGCCTCCTTCAGCGGCACCGAATCACTGGAAGAAGTGCTCAATGTACTGTGCACCGTCAGGAACGCCACCTATACCATCGAAGATGAAGAGCGCATCATCATTGATGGAAAGGGCTGCTCCGCAGATGAACTATGAATACCGTATCACTCAAAAAAACACTAACAATGACGCCTATGGCCTAGCTGAACCGTCCACCAGATCGTAGTATTACCTGATCCGCTTTTCCGCTGAACCATAAAAAAGCAGCCTCTCCGGAGGCTATGGGAAAGCTTTTGCCAAAATCTTAAAACAAACTCCCGTTATGCGCATGTACTTAAACCGTAATGCCCTTATAATCATGAAAACCAGCACCCTCCTGTTGCTAGGCATGCTATTGCTGCCGCCCCTGTTATGGGCGAAGAACAGCGAAGCACAGAACATGTCTACCAAAAAGATCACCCTGATGCTCAGTAATGAAAGCCTGCGCGGCGCATTGGGCAAGGTAGAACAGCTCTCCGGCTTCCGTATTGCTTTTCCACCTGAACAGGTACGCCGTTACCGCAACATCAGCCTTGAAAAAGGCACACGCAGTGTAAAGGAAACACTGGAACTGTTGCTCCAGAAAACACCGCTGAATTTTAAACAGCAGGATAATATAATTATTATCTACCGGCAGCAGGAAGAACAAAGCCAGGTGGCAGATACCACCACTCCGCGCGCGCTGCCGGGCACTCCTGTACAGGGGCAGGCACGCACCATTATCGGCGCTGTGATCGAGCAGCGTACCAATGAACCTCTACCCGGTGTAACCGTACAGGTAAAAGGCACCAGCCGCGGCACCATGACGCAGGCCGACGGCACCTTCAGCATCGTGGTGCCCGGCGGCTCGCCTGTACTCACTTTCTCCTATGTAGGCTTTGAAACAAAGGAAGTGGAAACCGGTGTCACCAACTCTGTGAACGTGGAGCTGAGCCCTTCTAACATCGGGCTGAAAGACGTGGTGATCGTTGCTTATGGCGAACAGAAAAAAGCAACGGTGACTGGCGCCATCTCTTCCGTTACTACGAAAGAGCTGGTGCAAAGCCCGGTGTCTAATCTTACCAATGCGCTGGCCGGACGGCTGCCAGGGCTTATTACCACACAACGCAGCGGAGAGCCGGGTGTAGACGGCAGTACGCTGTATATACGCGGCGTAGCTACTTTAAATAATGCTACGCCGATTGTGATGGTTGATGGCGTGGAAAGATCTATGGACTACGTAGACCCAAATGATGTGGAAAGCGTGACCATCCTCAAAGATGCTGCGGCCACCGCTGTACTGGGTATGCGCGGGGCTAACGGCGCTATCCTGGTAACCACCAAACGCGGAAAGGCCAGCACCCCGCAGGTAAGCTTCCGCGCCTCTGGCGGCGTACAGGAACCTACCCGTATACCGCCTTACCTGGGCTCTTATGATTACGCCAGTCTCTTAAATGAGGCCATGCGTAATGATGGACAACAGGAGCCTTTCACCGCGCAACAGCTGGAAGGTTATAAGAACGGTACGCTGCCCAATACGGATTATTACAAATTCCTGATGCAGCCTTCGCATGTAGCCAACGCCAACCTGAACGTAAGCGGTGGCGGCAATGTGGCCCGCTACTTTATCTCTGCCGGCTATAATATCGCGGAAGGCAACTACAAACATACCGATGAAAATAAGGATGGCTATAATGCTAACAACGTGATGAAACGCTATAGCCTGCGCGCCAACGTAGACGTGGATATTTCGCCCACGCTCACCGCGCGCCTGGACCTGGCAGGGATCCTCACAGACCGTACAGATGGTAATAACAGCGCCTCCGGCGTGATGCAGCTGGCCAACCGTATGCCGCCTATTTATCCCATCTTCAACCCAGACGGCTCTATGTGGGGTACAGGTACCTACACCAGCAATATCTTCGGCGAGCTGTCGCAGAAAGGATACCGCCGCTGGTATAACAATACCGTGCAGGGCACATTTGCGTTGACACGCAAGCTGGATTTCATCACTAAAAATCTCAGTGTTAAGGCATCTTTCTCTTACGATAACAGCAACCGGCCTAACGCCACCTATACACGCAGCTATGCCGTGTACCAACAGCTATTTGATGCCGATGGCAATCCCACCGGTTATAAGACCATCGGACAGGATACCAAGATAGACCCTAACGGGGGCTTTGGCGGGGGAGACGCTATTCGCAACACTTATTTTGAGACCACGCTGAACTGGAACCGCCAGCTCAGGGATCATGAGGCCAGCGCGATCCTGCTCTGGAACCGCCGCCTGCAGGAGTTTAACTCACAGATCCCCTATGCTTATCAATCCATCCTGTTAAGAGGCTCTTACAATTACAAGCTCAAATACCTGCTGGAATTCAGCGCTTCCTACCAGGGATCGGAGAATTTCCCGAAGGAGAGCCGCTATGGTTTCTTCCCTTCTGTTTCTGCAGGCTGGGTATTATCTGAAGAACCTTTCTTCAAGGATAACATCAAAGTGGTTAATTTCCTGAAGATACGCGGTTCTTATGGCGAAGTAGGCAACGACCGTTCCAGCTCTTCACAGTTCCCTCCTGCTTCTGAACGCTTCCTATGGTTCACTTCCTGGGCAGGCGCCACGCAGTATTATTTCGGCACCAATCCCGCACAGGCCAATGGCTGGGCACAGGGCGCCATCGGGAATCCCAATGTAACCTGGGAACGCGGGCGGCAAGTAAACCTGGGACTGGAAACCCGTTTGTGGAAAGATAAGCTGGGCATTACCGTAGATGTGTTCCAGCAAAGAAGAAGCAAGATCCTGATACCGCGCAGAACATTGTCTGATGTATTCGGCCAGGACATCAAAGCGCAGAATATTGGTATCGTAGATAATAAAGGGATTGAGATAGAGCTGACACACCAGCACACCATCGGCGAGGTAAGCTACAGCGTGAAACCTAACATCACTTACGCGCGCAACAATATCGTTTACCAGGATGAAGTGCCGCAACCTTATGAGTGGATGAAGCGTACCGGTCACCCGGTAGGCACTAAGTTCGGGCTGATATCCGAAGGTTTCTTCCGCGATCAGGCTGATATTGATAACAGTCCCTGGCAGAATTTTTCCAGCAATTACAAACCCGGCGACATCAAATACCGGAAGCTGACCGGTAAAGAATACGATTATATACAAGCGGTATATGATGAAACGGCCATCGGTTATTCCCGTACGCCGGAGATCATGTATGGCGCTTCATTCGGCGTTTCCTGGAAAGGCATTGATCTTTCAGCCTTGATCCAGGGTGCAGCGCATGCAGATGTATCCCTGAACGGAGAAGCTGCCTATGAATTCTTCCAGGGCGGCAAGGTAAAGCCCTTCCACATGAACCGCTGGACGCCAGAAACAGCTTCCACCGCCACCTATCCCCTGCTGCATGCTACTACCAATGCCAATAACCACCGTCAATCCAGTTTCTGGATCAGGAGCGCCGATTATACGCGTATCAAGAATGCGGAGATAGGTTACCAGCTGCCAAAACGCTGGGTGAAAAGTATGGGCCTCACCTATTTTCGTGTATACGTGAACGGTCAGAACCTGTACACCTGGGATAAGCTGAGCGATTTCGGTTTAGATCCGGAAGTGAACGACGGCAGAGGCGATATGTATCCCATTCAACGTATATGGAATTTCGGTATTGATGTAAGATTCTAACATTAAAAGACACAGCGCGATGAAAAGAACACTGATCATACAAGTCCTTGCCTTTACGCTTATAGCGGCGCTGCCGGCCTGCAGAAAGGATTTTTTGGACAGGGCCGCCACCACCCAGCAACAGGACGCCGATATCTTCACCAATTTCACCATGACAGACCAGGTGGTGAATAATCTTTACTCCCGCATACGCGGACCTTATACCTACCTGGGCGGATACTCTATGAGTGCAGCCAGCGACGAAGCAAAAGACGCTTCCAGCTGGATGGCCTCACAAACCTTTAACAACGGCTCCTGGAATGGCACTACTATTGGCAATACCTGGCGGGAAAACTATGTAGCCATCCGCCAGGCCAATACCATATTGGAGAATATTGCGAAATATAAAACACCTGATGATCCTAATAACCCGGGCACATTGGAGAACCGCATCGGCGAGGTATATTTCCTACGTGCATGGTACCTGGCTGAGCTGATCAAACAGTTTGGCGGCGTGATCATCGTTACCCAAAGCATCGATCAGACAGACCAGGCTGCGCTGAACCGCTCGCGGAACAGCTATGATTCCTGTGTGGCACAGATAGCTGCCGATTGTGAGGAAGCGATCAAACGCCTGCCTTATACTTATCCTAACACACAGGTAGGGCGTGTAACCAAAGGCGCTTGTCTGGCGTTGAAGGCACGGGCCTTATTATACGCTGCCAGTCCTTTGTGGGCGGTAGCTGGTAAGACGGGGTTCCAGGGAGATATCAGCAGCAGCGCCAATGCTACTGACCCTGAAAAATGGCGGCAGGCTGCGGCGGCAGCTAAAGCGGTGATTGACCTGAATGATAACGGCGCACCGGTATACCGCCTGGAAGCTACTTTGGCTGCAAGGAAACAAATGTTCATAGCCACGACGCTCCAGAGCAGTGAGGTGATCTTTGAACGGATGCGTGAAACGGACCAGAATATGGACAAGTACCTCTTCCCTTTTGGTAACAGCGGATGGTCTGGTTGTGCGCCAACACAGAACATCGTGGATGATTATGAAATGGATAATGGTTATCCGATCAATGATCCTCTTTCCGGTTATGATGCGGCCAGGCCTTATGAGCACCGTGATCCTCGTTTTTACCAGGATATTCTTTACAATGATGCGAGCTTTAAAGGGCGGAAGATCGAAACCTTTGCGGGCGGAAAAGACGCGGTTAGTACGGATGTAGACCATACCCGTACTGGTTATTTTGCGCGGAAGCTGTTTGATGAGACAATTACGCCGGGACAGTCATCATCTGTCAGACAAGTACATGGCATCATCTTCCGCCTGGCGGAATTTTATTTGAGCTATGCGGAAGCGCTGAATGAATATGATCCGGGCAATGCGGCGATTGCTGCTTCCGTGAATGCCGTCCGACAGCGTGCAGGTATGCCCGCATTACCTATAGGTCTTTCGCAGGCACAGATGCGGCAAAGAATCAGGAATGAACGGCGTATAGAGCTCGCTTTTGAGAATCATCGTTTCTGGGATGTACGGCGCTGGAAGATCGCGGAGAATACGGAGAAGACAATATGGGGGCTACAGGCTATTAAAGACGATACGGCCCCCGGAGGCTTCCGGTATGAAAGATTTAAAGTAGAAGACAGGCCCTGGAGAAATGCCATGTATGTGATACCGATCACGGTGGATGAGACATTGAGGAACCCGAACCTGGTACAGAACCAGGGCTGGTAAGAGCGGTCTGAAATTCATTGTTTGTTTATCCATGAAAACCTGAGCTCCGTCAGCGATGACGAACTAAAAAAGGCTTTACGGCTGATTGCTGTAAGGCCTTTTTCGGTTAGAACTAGGGTAAGTTGTAGTAAATGCCGTCAAATGCGGTTCCAATGATGATATTCCCATTGCGGTCTGTGATATAAGTGCGCGACTGTTCAGTTAAGGCCGGGTTTATACTTGTAAAAGTATTGAAGTCCTCAGTGCTTATTAATCCGCCGCCGTAGTAATAGAAATAAAACCTGCCGTTGTTCTCCTGCCTCATCTTATGGATCTCCGGGTATACTCCAGGAATTGCGGGGGCTGTATATATTAATGACCATGTGGCACCATTGTCAACAGACCTGTGTAGCTCCGCGTAATTGCTGGTTATGCTCTGATAGATGTACCCGTTCCTGTCAACATACATAGCCCGGACATTAGAGGCGCCCAGCGACTTGGACCATTGGTGGCCGCCATCAGCCGATCTATACATGTTCCCTGCATCACCCACCAGGTACAATACTCCATCAGCTGTTTCAGTTGGATAGTAGTAACGATCACTGCTCGTGGTGTTGACGCTGAGCGAAGTCCAGGACAGGCCTTTGTCTTCAGACAGGTAAACGCCACCGATATACGTTGTATATATTAATTTGCCGCTCCCGGTATAAGCCATATCAGTAAAGCTTCGTAAATCTGTAATGCCTGCACTTCTAAGGCTCCATGTCAAGCCTCCATCCGGGGAATAGTATAAGCCGTTATTTAGCGTTGCCGCAAAAATCTCGTCGGAAGATGTGGCTATCAGTTTTATGATAAAAAGTAAATCCGACCCAAGTGGGAAAGTTGTAAGTGGATGCCAGGTAACGGCGTTGTCATCGGAATAATAAGGATAATCGAACGTGTTAAAAGCGGCGATCAGGCGTCCAGAGCTCAACCTGCAAAAACTATTGACCGTTGGTTTCCCTAATTCGGGGGTGCAGGAAGACCGGTACCAACCATGAGCAGGCTTAATGCCGGTGGCTTCCGCTGTTACCGAATCAACCCTTGCCCTTAAAGAGTCCAATAAAACGATCTTTAGCGTTTGTTTACCAACTATTCCGTTTAAACGCCACCGATAGCCTGTTTCGCCAGACCAACCCATCACGGTTTGCTCCGTGGACAAGTTCCTGTCGCAACCGCTTGTCTCGAAAAGCACAGATGCTTTCTTTAACAGCTTACCATCCTTTGTAGCTTTTACTATGATGGAATCTGTGAGCATTTCCCCAAGCGTGTCAGCCTGTTTGTCTCCCCTGATAATTTCAATCTTATAACCAGTATTGGCAGGATTGGGGTTGTCTTCTTTGTCCTTATTGCAGCCCAGGACAATTATTATTACTATTAAAACGGCGGATATAACTTTATTCATAGTTTAAAGGATGCTTAAATATACTTATTTCGTAATTGTTAATAATACCTCCGGATCATTAAAGATCCCGGAAAGTATTTATATTAGATAATAATTTGTATCCCTTATTCATTCCCTCATTTAATCATTATTAAAACTTTCACACCATGACATCAATTTCCAATCCCCTTACCAACGCGCAAAGTGCGGTATTTCTTTCTTATGTCGCCTACTCCACAGACGCTTCCAAAGACATTTCCACCTACCTGCCGGGCTGGAAAGTAGTATGGAACGGCACGCAGACCAATGACGGCAACTATGCATTCATTGCCGTGGACCCTACCGGAGAAATCTATGGGCTGGCCATCCGTGGTTCTCTGAACCCGGAGGATATTTTTAAGAACTGGGACGCATTTGCCAACTGGATCCTGGAAGACCTGGATGTGATCACACAGGTAAACTGGCCGTATGCAAGCACTTCGGATGCGCTGATCGCTTCGGGCACCAATACTGCATTCACGAATGTGCAGACCATGCAGGACACAATGGGCAGCGGTCTTTCAATTGCAGACTACCTGATCGCGAATGTGATCAAAGCAGGTAAACAAGTGATCATTACGGGTCATAGCCTGGGCGCTAATATCGCCAATGTGTATACGTCTTATTTTGTAACGACTGTTACACAGCAAAGCCTTTCTAGCAGCAATATTTCTCTTTACACTTTTGCAGCTCCTGCTGCCGGTAATGCAGCCTTCGCGAAAGACCTGGATACGAAGCTGCCCGCAGCATGGCATTACCAGAACTCAAATGATATTATACCGAATTTCCCGGTTTCGCAAACGATCATTAAAACGGCTTTCCTGTATCAGCCTAAACCGGATGCTTCTGCAGTTACGGTAAGCTATAACGGGTATACAGTAAGCCTGCGGGAAGGTTTCATCCTGCTGGCGGGTGTGTTCCTGTTTTATGGGTATCAGCAACAGTCGAATAATTATACGACGTTTTATACAGCGCTGGATCCGGCTTATGAGAATAATACAGCGGCAGATTGGTTTGGTCAGGCAGCATCACAGCATCATTTGAATAATTATGGTGCGTTCCTGGGAGTGAATGTGCCGAAGGGTGCGAGTGCGGCGGAGACGGTGTGAGTTAGCAGGATGTAAAGTATTGGAAAAGGCTACACGAAGGTGCTAGCCTTTTTTGTAAACCCCATACTCCTCATCCTTCACTGGTTCCAACCACTCCACCGTCTTCCCGTCCAAACTCTCCTGGATCGCAATATGCGTCACAGCTGTTGTTGCCGTTGCTCCATGCCAATGCTGCTCACCAGGGGCAAACCACACCACATCCCCGGGACGGATCTCCTCTACCGGTCCCCCCTCACGCTGGGCCCAGCCACAGCCCGCCGTAACGATCAATGTCTGACCTAGCGGGTGCGTATGCCAGTTAGTACGAGCACCTGGTTCAAATGTAACGCTGGCGCCTGCTACTCTAGCCGGGGCGGGAGCCTGGAACAAGGGATCAATCCGGACCGTACCGGTGAACCAGTCTGCCGGGCCTTTACCGGATGGCTGTGAGCCGCTTCTTTTGATTTCCATATTTAAGCTGTTTGGGAATTGCGATACAATACTACTATTAAAATTCCTGACTAATGGGCCTGAACAATATTTCATTAATATCTACTTCTTCGGGCTGGCCAATAGCGTAGACAACTGCCCTTGCAAATGAATCTGCCGGGATCGCTTTCTCATATGCCTTGCTATAAGCGGCAGCAATGTCCGGCTCAGAAATGGTATTTGTCAGCTCAGTAGCCACCGCTCCCGGGGAAATCACGGTGGTACGGATATTATGAGGTTTCACTTCCACACGTAATC
>Ga0209050_1000161_pt1 | contig 155713 bp, 167 predicted proteins | sample Araplavi_mTSA_r2_FD_184276 | JGI IMG/M metagenome (GOLD analysis project Ga0209050, IMG submission 184276) | Arabidopsis root microbial communities from North Carolina, USA - plate scrape MF_Cvi_mTSA_r2 (SPAdes) (version 2) | ecosystem: Host-associated > Plants > Roots > Endosphere | place... | reverse complement strand
GCGCTCCAGGCGGGCGGTCTCGCCGCGCAGCTTGGCGAGCAGGGCCAGGCTCTGGCGCATGGAGCGCAGGGTGCGCGCGCGGGTGCGGCCGAGGTCGGAGACCACGGCCGGCTCGCTGGACGCAAGGCCGAGCGCGTGGACGTGCTGGGCGTACTCCAGGTCCATCTCGGCGGCGAGGCCCAGCATCTCCTCGATGCGGGCGTCAGTTATGAGCGCAGGCTCCGACATGAACATAACAAGAACATGACGTCTTGCGGAGAGTCAAAGTTTCTTTGCCTGCTCCTCTCCCACGGCGCTTCGCGACTGGGAGAGGAGGAGGTTGAGAGGTGCGGACCTGGCGGGCGCACTGGAATGGATCCCCGGGGTCGAGCCGGGCGATGACGAGCTGAGATGGATTGCCCTCACCGCCCGATCAGCCGGTCCCGAGCGGCGTTGAGTTGGGCCGCCAGGCCGGCGGTGCCGCCCTTGTCGGGGTGCACGGCGCGCATCAGGCGGGTGTAGGCGGCCTGGATCTCGGGCTTGGAAGCGCCGGCCTCGACGCCCAGGATGCGGCGGGCCTCGGCCTCGCTCATCCGGGCCGTGGGCGGCGGCGCGGCCACGGCGGCGGTCTTGCGGGACGAGGCCGCGAACCAGAGGCCCAGAACCACCAGCACGATGGCAGAGCCCCACGAGCCGCGCACGCCGACGAAGGCGGCGGCCGTGAACGCCGCCAGCGCGATGGCGGCCGTCAGGATGCGCCATTCTCGGCGCTTGAGGATCGGGGTCTTGCCGCCGGTCAGCCAGAGGTAGCCCGCGAGCAGCACGCCGCCCAGGGCGAGGTAGAGCATCAGGCTATTCTGCGGCCATCCGCTCGGTCTCGTCCAACCCGTTGAAGCCGAGGGCGACCATCACCGCTCGCAGTTCCTGGCGCGCGGCCACGTGCTGCAAGCCCATGGCGACCGGCCGGATGCTGGTCGAAAGGTCGGCGACCGTCAGGCCGAAAGGAAAGAGTTCGCGGTAGATCACCCGGTCGCGCAGGCCGGGGCCGACGCGGAAGCCGACCTTCTTGGCCAGGGCCGAGACGCGCTCGTCCAGGCGGCGTCGGTTGCGGGCCTCGGTGGGCGCCAGGCGGTTGCGTAGCACCACCCAGTCGATCTGCTTGCGCTCGCGCGTCGCCCGCTCCTTGCGACAGGCCCACACCGTCTCGGCGTAGAGGCTGTGGCGCTTGAGATCGAGGGTGACGGGGTCGACGACGCCCAGCATGTCAAAGTCGACGAAGCTGTCGTTCATCGGGGTGACGATCAGGTCGGCTTTCACGTGCGCCGCCCGGCTGATGGCCGTATCGGCCCCCGGGGTGTCGATCAGCACGAAGTCGGCGGAGCCCACCACCTCGGCGAAAGCTTGCTCGAAGCGCGCCAGTTGCTCGGCGTCGGGCGCCTTGGCCAGGGCGTCGCCGGCCGAGCTGATCGGGTGCTCGATGGGCATTGGCGCCTCGGCCTCGTTGGCCGCCAGCCACGCCTTCCGGTTCGCGAAGAAGTGCCCCAGCGTCTGCTGGCGCAGGTCGAGGTCGAGCACCGCGACCTTGGCGCCGCCGTGCAGGAGGGCGGTCACGATGTGGATGGCGAGCGTGGACTTGCCGGCCCCGCCCTTCTCGTTGCCGACCACGATGACACTGGCCTGGCTCATGATTTTCAGCTCCCCGCCGACCTGAACAGGCCGACTCATCAACCGCTACAGGTGAGCGCGGCGGACGCCGCAGCGTCAACGCGCCTATGATCGCGGCCTGTGGATGGACTTGCCAGCCTCCCCCGACCATAAGCCGCGCCCATGTCGTCACTTCCGATCGTCCGCACCGTCGCCGACCTCCGCGCCCAGGTCGGGGCCTGGCGCCGCGAGGGCCTGCGAATCGGCTTCGTGCCCACGATGGGCGCGTTGCATGACGGGCATCTGTCACTGGTCCGGCTGGCCGGGACGAAGGCCGACCGGATCGTGGCCAGCGTCTTCGTGAACCCCACGCAGTTCGGGCCCAACGAGGACTTCGACGCCTACCCCCGCGACGAGGGGCGCGACGCCGAGCTGCTGGCCAGCGCGGGCTGTGCGCTGATGTTCGCGCCGTCGGTGGCCGAGATGTATCCGCCGGGCGCCTCGACCACGGTGACGGTGGCGGGCGTCTCCGAGCCGCTAGACGGCCAGGCCCGGCCCGGCCACTTCGCCGGCGTCGCCACGGTTGTGACGAAGCTGCTGAACCAGTGCCAGCCGGACATCGCGGTGTTCGGCGAGAAGGACTTCCAGCAGCTGGCGGTGATCCGCCGCCTGGTGCGCGACCTGGACATTCCCGTGGAGATCGTGGGCGGACCTACCGCGCGCGCCGGGGACGGTCTGGCCCTCTCCTCCCGCAACGCCTACCTCACCGAGGCGGAGCGGCCAGTGGCGGCGAAGCTGAACGCCGTCCTGCGCGAGGTGCTGGCGAGGGTCCGCGCGGGCGATCCGGTGGCGGCCGCCGAACAGGCCGCGGTCGCCGAGCTGCTGGCGGCCGGTTTCCGCAAGGTGGACTATGTCGAGGCGCGGGTTCCGGACACCCTGGAACGGGTGGGGCCGGGGCCTGCGACGGGGCCGGTGCGCGTCCTGGGCGCGGCCCACCTGGGCCGAACGCGCCTGATCGACAACATCGGGGACTAGGGCCCTACCAAGCCCCCACTTCGCGAAGCTGGCGGGCGAGTTCGTCGGGGACGTCGCCGAAGGCTTCGCTGTCCAGGTCGGGCGGCGCGTCCTTGGGATCGAGGTAGCGCCAACCCTGGAAGGCCCGGCGCGGCGTCGGGGCCACGCGGACCACGTCCTCGTCCAGGGTGATCTCGCAACGGGCCGTGACGCCCTCGCCCACGGTGTTGATGGCCAGAAGGCGCTGGCGGCACAGGATCACGCCCTTGAAGACGCGGTAGATCGAGCCGCCGTCCAGCATCTCGGCCTGGCGCTTGGGCGTCATCCGCGTGCGCAGCACCCAGGGCTCGCCCGGGGCGTAGTGCGTCTTGCGCCAATCCAGCAGGTCCTCGATGGTGTCGGCGCCGACCACCAGCTTGATCATGTGCAGGGCCATGACGCTGGATTAGGGCCGGCCCCGAGCGTTGGGAAGTGCGGCTTACTGCGCCCAGGCCGGCTTGCGGCGTTCGAGGAAGGCGCGGACGCCCTCCTGCCCCTCTTCGCCCACCCGCGCGGCGGCGATCCGGTGGGCCGTCAGTTCCAGCAGCTCGCGATCGATCACCCGGCCCGCCACGTCGTCCACCAGGCGTTTGGAGGCCTCCACGGCGCCCGGCGCACAGGCCAGGATGTCGGTGGCGATACGGTGGGCGGCGGCGCGCAGCGCGGTGACGTCCGCGACGGTCTCGGTGACCAGGCCGACCTTCTCGGCGTAGGCGGCATCGAAGATCCGGCCGGTGGCGAACAGCGCGCGCGCGGTGCGCGGGCCGACGGCCTCCACGACGTAGGGGCTGATTGTCGCCGCCACGAGGCCCAGCTTGACCTCGGAGAAGCTGAACTTCGTGTCGGTCGTGGCGATGGCCATGTCGCAGGCGGCGGCCAGGCCGGCCCCGCCGCCGAACGCCGCGCCCTCGACCAAGGCGACCGTCAGCGCCGGCAGGTCGCGCAGCGCCTTCAGCATCTTGGCCAGTTCCATGGCGTCGGCGCGGTTGTCCGACTCGGTGCGGTCGACCGCGGCGCGCATCCAGTCGAGGTCGGCGCCGGCCGAGAAGGCGCCGCCCGCGCCGCGCACGAACACCACCCGCACGCCCTCTGCGCCGGCCAGGGTATCGAAGGCCTCGGCCAGGGCCGAGATCAGGCCTTCCTCGAACGCGTTCTTCTTCTCCGGCCGGTTCATCGTCACGGTGACGGCGCCCGCCTGGGTCGCCGAGATATGCACCAGCTCGGTCGTGGCGCTGACATCGGGGAATTCCACCAGCGGGTGGGCGATCTCGTTGGTCATGCGCAAACTCCTCCTGGTGGGGAGCGCAGCCATAGCCCTGGCGGTTCCGGGGCGCTACCCTGACCGCGTCGTGGCCGCCCTACCCGAGATTCCGGTCGATTCGGCCCTGGCGCGGCTGTTCCGCCAGGCGCAGGCGCGTGACGAGACCATCTGGTTCTCGTTGCCGGGCGGCTCCAAGCTGTTCGGACAGGGCGATCCTTCGGACCAGCTCTACGTCGTGCGCACCGGTCGCCTGGGCGCCTTCCGCCGCGAGGAGGGCCAGGAGCCGCAGTTCCTGGGCGTGATCCGGCCGGGGGAGCCCGCGGGCGAAATGGCCCTGATCGCCGGCATCCCGCACTCGGCCGACGTCTACGCCCTGCGCGACTCCGAGATCTTCGCCGTGCCGAAGCAGGCGTTCTTCGAGGCGTGCGAGGCCGACGGCGCGGTGATGACCGAGCTCGCAAAGCTGATGATCCTGCGCAGCCGGCAGACGGCGCGGCGCGGGCCGGTGGGTGAGCCTTCGGTGTTCGGCTTCATCCCCGTGGGCCGGCCGGGCGCGATCCGCCCGATGGTGGAGCGCCTTGAGCGCGAGATCGCCGCCCTGGGCTACGCCGTCACCACCGTCGGCGCCGAGGCGGCCGCCGCGCCAACCGAATGGTTCTCCGAGGTCGAGCGGGTGCACGACTTCGTGCTCTACGTGGCCGAGCGGGACGAGACCTCCTGGGCGCCGTTCGTGCCGCGGCAGGTGGACCGCCTGTTCCGCGTGGGCCGCGGCGACCGGCCCGCCGAGGGCGAAGGCGTCCCCCCTGGCGCGGCGACGCTGATGGACCAGGGCCTGGTCGACCTGATCCTGATGCAGCCGGTGGAGACCGAGCGGCCGCACGGCTCCGAGGCCTGGCTGGACGTGACCGCCGCCGCACGCATCTTCCACGTCCGCCGGGGCGCCGCGCCCGATTTCCAGCGCCTGGCGCGCGTGCTGACCGGCCAGTCGGTGGGGCTGGTGCTCTCCGGCGGCGGCGCGCGGGCCTATGCGCACGTCGGCGCGATCAAGGCCCTGCGCGAGCGCAACGTGCCGGTCGACTTCGTCGGCGGCTCGTCCATGGGCGCCATCGTCGGCGCGGGGCTGGCCATGGGCTGGACCGAGGCCGAGATGGACGCGCGCCTGCACGAGGCGTTCGTCGACTCCAGCCCGCTGGACGACATCGCCCTGCCCCTGCTGGCCATGACCCACGGCGTAAAGGTGAGCGACCGCCTGGCCCAGCACTTCGGCGAGACCCAGATCTCGGACCTCTGGCTGCCGTTCTTTTGCCTGTCGTCGAACCTCACGACCGGCGCCTACCAGCTCCACCGCCGCGGCCTGCTCCGCCATGCGCTCAGGGCCTCCATCGCCCTGCCCGGCGTGATGCCGCCCGCCACCGACGGCCCGAACGTGCTGGTGGACGGAGCGGTGATGAAGAACTTCCCGGCCGACATCATGCGTGCGGCGCACCTCGGCCCCATCGTCGGCGTGGACGTGACCACCGCGCGCAGCATCACCGCCAAGGACGTCGCGCGGCCGTCGTCGGTGTGGCGCTGGATCCGCTCGGGCCAGTGGCGGCTGGGCCCGCCGATCGTCTCGCTGCTCATGCGCACGGCCACGGTCTCGACCGGCCGCGACCTCGCGGCGGCGCGGGAGGTGACCGACGTGCTGATCCAGCCCGACGTGTCGAAGATCGAAATCCGCGACTGGGGCGCCTACGACGAGGCGGTGGAGGCCGGCTACCGGGCGACCGTGGCGGCCTTGGACAAGATCACCCGACCCGTCCCCGAACTGCGCCGCCGGGCCTCTCTGCGCGAACAGGCGGCGGCGGGCGCCGTGATGACGCCTTTCATGGCCTCGGCGACCGCTGCGGCGGAATGAAACGTTGGCAGATCCGCAAAACGCACCCCATATTCCAGTTGTGTTCAACAGCTGAAAGGAGGTGACCCAGTGTCTCATAGTGAAAGCCGCACTGCGGTGACCGTGACCTGGACCTCCGTGAACGAGGTCCGCGCCTAGCTTAGGCAAGGTCGCGAGCCGCTAAGCGGTCCGACTATGGAAAGGCCGCCCCATCGATGGGGCGGCCTTTCGCTTTTCCGGCCTTCCGTTTCCGTCCTCAGGCGGCGTCGGCCTCCCGGCCGGACAGCACGCGCGACAGCACGTCGGCCAGTTCGCCGGGACGGAACGGCTTGGAGACGAAGGCGCTCATGCCCGCGGCGCGGCAGGCCGCCTCGTCCTCCTTCATGGCGTTGGCGGTCAGCGCCACGATGGGCACCTGGCCCATGGCACCCGGCAGGGCCCGGATGCGGCGGGTGGCCTCCAGGCCGTCCATGACCGGCATGTGCACGTCCATGAGGATGGCGTCGAACACCCGGCCGCCGGCGGCTTCCACCGCCTGGGCGCCGTCCGAGACGCGCTCCGCGCCGACGCCGATCTGGCGCAGGATTTCAGTGGCCAGGAGCGCGTTGATGTCGTTGTCCTCGGCGAGCAGCACATAGGCGTCCCAGGCGGGGCCCTGTTCGATCTCGAACGGCGCCGGCGCGGCCTCGCCGGGCAGCGCCTCGCCCGCGGCCAGGGCCAACTCGAACCAGAACACCGCCCCGCCGTTAGGGGCGTCGGCCACGCCGATCCGCCCGCCCATCAGCTCGATCAGCTGGCGCGAGATGGCCAGGCCCAGGCCCGTGCCGCCGAACTTGCGGGTGGTCGAGCTGTCGGCCTGCTGGAAGGTCTGGAACAGCTTGGGCTTCTGCTCGTCGGTGATTCCGATGCCGGTGTCGCGCACCTCGGCCCGCAGGCGCACGCCGTCGCCGGCGGCCTCGCCGCGAACGTCGAGGACCACATGGCCCTGCTCGGTGAACTTCACGCCGTTGGCCATCAGGTTGAGCAGCACCTGTCGCAGGCGGGTGGGGTCGCCCTTCAGCGGTCGCCGGGCGCTCTCGTCGATCGAACAGGCGATGCGCAGGCCCTTCTCGGCCGCCCGCGGCGCCAGCAGGGCCACCACGTCGTCGGCGATGGCCTGGAACGAGAAATCGATCGCCTCGACCTCGACCTTGCCGGCCTCCAGCTTCGAGATGTCGAGGATGTCGTCGATGATGCGCAGCAGCGCGTCGGCCGAGTGGCTGACCGTCTCGGCGTAGCGGCGCTGGCCAGCGTCGAGGTCGGTGCGCAGGAGGAGCTCGCTCATACCGATGATCCCGTTCATCGGCGTGCGGATCTCGTGGCTCATGCTGGCGAGGAACTGGCTCTTGGCGCGGTTGGCCGCCTCGGCCCGGAACTCGGCCTCCTCGGACTTCTCCAGCGCGGCCTGCAGGTCGCGGAAGGCGGCGTTGCTGTTCACCCGGTCCTGGGCCGCCGCGCCGATCAGGCGCTGGGTGGCCATGACGATCAGGACGCAGGCCAGCGTGAAGGACGTGACGCTGAAGGCCAGGCCCACGGCCGGCCCCGCGTGCAACGCCGGCCACGCCGCCGCGATCACGCCCACCGTCGCCGGGGCCGCGGTGGCCAGCCAGACGCGACGCGACATCCAGCCGACCGCCCCGGCCGTGGCGGCCAGGGTCGCACAGGTCATGGCGAGGTAGGCGTAGGCCGCCGGCCCGCCGACCCGCCACGCCACGGCGACCACCGGCGCGGTCCAGAAGATCGAGCGCGCGAACTGGCAGGCGGCCAGGCGGTTCAGGCCCGCGTCCTTGGAGACCGCTTCGACGTGCGGCAGCCAGCGGCGGTAGAGCGCCTGCAGGCCCTGGTCCATGCCGAAGGACAGCACGCCCCAGATCGCGGCCGTGACGGGCATGCCGAACGCGGCCACGGCCGCGGCGCCCAGCAGGTTGAAGATCAGCGAGAGCTGCCACGGCTGGTACAGGCCGACCAGCGTCGTCCGGTACGCCGCGGGTTCGGGCGCCAGGGCGGGCTCTCGGTCGGCCTCAGTCGGCAAGTCGGGCGTTTCCTTTTGAAACCACGGCGGGTTTCGCACCTTTGCCGTGGAGGATTAACCGAAGGTCGAGTGGCGGCGTTATGCGACCGCTTGGACGTGGGGCAGTTCGTCGCAGCGGGGGTCGCCTCGGCGCGCGCGATGGGTTATGCAGGGGGAAGCAGGAGACCGATCCGGCCATGAGCCTGACCTTGTCCATCGCCGCGCTGACCACAGCCGCCCTTGCGGCCGCGGTCCTGCGCGCCGCTGCCATGATCAAGATGTCGATGATTACCACCCGCCACGCGGGGCGACGGCGCACGTCTTAAGAGACGCCGCCACGATCTTCGAGATCGAACGCCCCGCGCCCCAGGCCGCGGGGCTTTTTCATATGCGGCCGTCCCAACCGAGAAGGACCCCGCCATGATCCGCATCACCATTCCGACGATCGTCCCCATGCCGAAGACCGGCGGCCGCAACAGCCGATGGAGGGACGAGAATGTCGCTGGCTGATCCCGCCCCGCCCGAGGCCCTGCAGGTTTTCGTCTTCGCCGCGCCGCACGCCCGCGCCGCGCTAACCGCCATCGACGACACCCTGGCGCTCACGGCCGGCGAACTGGCCGCGCTGCGGCTGAAGCCCGTCGGCCGGATCGTCGAGGCGACGCTGACCCTGCGTGGCCTCAGCGTCGAAGCCGCCCAGGCCGCCGCCGACCGGCTCGCCGGCCAGGTGGGCGTGCAGGCCCTCCGCCTCGAGCACCTGCGGGGCCGGCCATGACCGGCGAGAAACGCGGCGTTCCCGAGCGCCGTTGGCTGTTCGTGGTCGAGATGGCGGCGGGCGGCGACAGCCTGCTGCGGGCCCTGGCCCCCTTCCCTGTCCAGGGCGCGGAGGTGCGGCGGCTGGACCTGCAGACCGAGGGCGAGATGGCCCGGCTGGAGATCGAGACCGATGGCCTGGGCGCCCAGCGCGCGGAACACCTGCGGGCCCGCCTCCAGGCCCTGGCTGGTGTCCGGTCGGTGGCGTGCGGCTGGCGCTAGGGCTTGGCCGGGGCGGGGTCGGGTTCGTAGCGCAGTGGGATCCGCACCTGTCCGCCCACAACCGGAAGGCCCTCGCTGGTCCAGGTGCTGAGGCGGAAGGTCGGGACCAGGCTCATCGCGGCCGCTCCGACGCCGGCGTCCGCGGGGCTCTCCGAGGCCACCGAACAGTCACCGACCGTTCCACCGGGCAGGACCTTGCAGGCCAGCGCCACGCGCGCCACGCCCGGAACCTTCACGGCCGCGAACGCGGCGGTGATCTGCTGATCGTTGGGGATCGCGGCCCAGGTGGGCTTGCCCACTGCCGGGGTGGCGGCGCCCAGCACCGTCGGGTCGAAGGTGATCGGCAGGTGCACGGTGATGTCATGCGTCGCCTTGCGGTCGGCGTCGCTCGTCACGCCGAAGGCGAAGAACTTGGCCAGCGACTTGCCCGCGGTGTCGAAGCCATAGCCGAAGGGCTCGGAGGTGGCGACCTGGCAGTCCTTCAGGCGCCCGGCCTCGGTCATGCCGCAGCTCAGCGTGACGCGGCCGCCCTTCGCCTCCGCGCGCGCCTTCTTCGGATAGGCGGCGGCGACATCGGCGAACGTGGGCGCCTGGGCCCAGGCGACGTTCGGCGGCATCACCTTCTTGGCGTCGGCGACCGGCGGCAGCGGGCCGCCCAGCTTGAAGGACACCGGGATGGTGATGGCGCTCTGGACGGGCTTCCCGCCCAGCCTGGCCGGTTTCATGAGGAACTGGGGCGTGAGCGCGATCGCAGCGCCGCCGAAGCCCATGCCGCCGGGCGACTCGTCCAGCGTGTAGCACTCGCTCAGCGCCCCCTGGACCGTGCCGAGACAACTGATCACCGCCCGGCCGCTGATGCCGCGCTTGTAAGCCTCGGCCGGGAACACCTCGAGCAGCTGCTCGGGCGTCGGCCGCTTCAGCCAATCGGGCGGCGTGTCCATCGGCTCGAAGCTGTTGGTGATGTAGAGCTGGCGCGGCCCGCTCGCGCCCGGCGGGACGCGGCGATACTTCGGGGTCAGGGCCAGCAGCGCCTTGCCCAGGCCGCCGTCCAGCGGCGTCTCGCGAACCAGCGAACAGCCGGTGAGCGCCCCGTCGTCGGCCACGCCGCAGCGCACGACCGCTCGGGCGAACGTCCCGGTCTTCCGCGCCTCGGCTTCGGTTGCGCCGAGCTCGGCCCGCGTCGGGAACGCCGTCCAGCCGGGCGGCGGCTTGTCGTCCGCCGCCATGGCCCCGGTCGCCGGCCCCATGGCCAGAACCAGCACCGCAACCCACTCCCGACAACGCATGGCGAACTCCGAACGCGACATTCCGACGATGGCGACAGAGCGTCACCCGCGCAACCTCGACGCGAACGGCGGCTGTCGGTTTCATTACCTGCCACGTCATGGACGAGGCGCGCCCGGCGGATAAGCTCGCCCACATGATCACCAGCACCAAACCCGTCGGCGAGCATCTCCGCGACTGGCGCACCCGGCGGCGGATGAGCCAGCTCGACCTGGCCCTGGAGGCCGAGATCTCCACGCGGCACCTGAGCTTCCTGGAAACCGGCCGCGCCCAGCCCAGCCGCGAAATGGTGCTGCACCTCTCCGAACAGCTGGAGATCCCGCTGCGCGAGCGGAACGTGATCCTGGTGGCGGCGGGCTTCGCGCCGGTCTTCCAGGAGCGCAGCCTGGAGGCGCCCGAGCTGGCGGCGGCGCGGCGCGCCGTCGAGGTTATCCTGAAGGCGCACGAGCCCTATCCGGCCCTGGTGGTCGACCTGCGCTGGAATCTGGTCGCCGCCAACGCCGCCATCGCCCCGCTGCTGGTGGGCGTCGACCCTGAGCTGCTGGCGGCGCCGCTCAATGTGATGCGGGTCTCGCTGCACCCAAAGGGCCTCGCGCCGCGGATCGCCAACCTGGGTGAATGGCACGCCCATGCCATGGAGCGTCTGCGCCGCCAGGCCGAGCTGACGGCCGACCCGGGCCTGCTGGCCCTGATCGAGGAAATCCGGGGCTATCCCAAGCCGCCGGCACCCGACCGCCGGCCCGAGGACTTCGGCAATGTGGTGATCCCGTTCCAGCTGATGGCCGGCGATACGATGCTGTCGCTGTTCGGCACGACCACGGTGTTCGGCACGCCGGTGGACATCACCCTGTCGGAGCTGACGCTGGAGACCTTTTTCCCGGCCGACCCGGCCACGGCCGAGGCGCTGCGACTGGCGCACGAGGCGCGGCAGGCGGAGGCGGCCTAGGCTCCGATCCGCGCGCCGCACAGCGCGGCCGTGATCGCGGCCGACAGCGCGGCCGCGCCGAGCAGGCCGAGCGCCCAGATGCGGTTGGCGACCGCGCGCCGCAGGCCGTGGGCCAGGAGCACCTGGCGCAGGCCGCAGGACAGGTGCGCCACGACGAAGAAGACGCCCAGCGCGTAGTGCGGCGCGAGGCGGATGTTCCAGCCGTCGAGCAGCAGGCCCTCCGGCGCGCCGGTCGCCCAGGCCCAGTCGGTCTCGATCCCGCGCACCGCGCGCGCGCCGACCAGGGCCGAATTCAGGTGGGTGAGGATGAAGGCGGCCAGGTAGACGCCGGATCCGACCTGGATCGCGCGGACGAACTCGACCGGACGGCTCGTCCAGCGCCAGGCCAGCCGCAGCCCGCTGCCCACCTGGAACAGCAGCAGGCCCACCAGCACCGGCTCGACGAAGGGCGAGCGGTAAGCGACGCGGCCGACCTTCATGAGCCGGCCGTGGGCCTCCGCCCCGAGCAGGCCGGTCACGTGGTTGGAGAGATGGAAGGCTACGAACAGCAGGATCAGCGCCGCTGAAATCCCGTGAGCGACCCGCAGGCCCCCCGAAGCCGGAGCGTCCGGCGCATCGTGCGCCGTGCGCGTGGCCGCTGCGCCGGCGGCGATCCAGGCTACGGGCCAGATCCAGATGTCGCGGACCGGCGAATGGACCAGACCCGTCACGACGCCCGCCAGCACGAACAGCGGCGGCGCAGCCAGGGCGGCGAGCGCCAGCCGCCGCGTCGCCGGCGTGATCGCGCCGAGGCCCGGCAGCGGCGCCCGCGCCAGAGTGGTGAGCGCGAGGCAGCCCAGCGGCAGGGCAAACGCCAGGACGAGCCAGCCTACCGCGACAGGCCCGGCTCCGGCCGTCACGGACGCGTGGAAGGCCTGCAGGACCCACGGATAGGCGATCGCCGCCGCCGCAGGGATCGCGGGCTGGGCCCACGAAGCACTGTCCCGCGCCACCGTCTCCGAAAGCTCCACGCCTGCCTCCCGTGCGAGTCCCGCTTGCGACGGCCGGCCCATAAGCAGCGATCATTGGCCCGTTGCACAGGGCCGCTTCTGATGAAAATCAATGTGCCAATGACCACGCCCTTCGACCGCCTCGCGCTGGACCGCGCCTCCAACCGCTCGCTGCACCGGCAACTCTATGAGCGCCTCCACGCTGCGATCGCCGACGGCCGCCTGCCGCCGGGAACGCGCCTGCCGTCCACCCGCAACCTGGCCGCCCAGCTGGGGGTCGCGCGCGGGACGGTGGACGCCGCCTACGCCCGCCTGTCAGGCGAAGGCCGGCTCATCTCCCGTCCACATCATGGGACGACCGTCGCCGCAGGGCTGGTCCCCTCTTCGGCGGCATCGGCCGCGCAGCCGCCCCCGACGCAGTCCACCGAGGCGGGCTGGGCGCCCCTGCAACTGGGCCTCCCCGCGCTCGATCTCTTCCCTCGCAAACAGTGGACGCGCCTCCACGCGCGGCAGGCGCGCCGGCTCTCGCCCCCGGAGATGCTGTATCCGGACCCGATGGGCCTGCCGGCCCTGCGCGAAGCTGTCGTCGGTTACCTCGCGGTCTCGCGGGGGATCACCTGCACGGTCGACGAGGTGATCGTGACCCACGGCTTCCAGGACGCCCTGAACCTGGTCGTGGAGCTCGTGCTGGCCCGCGGCGACGCCGTGTGGACGGAGGATCCCGGCTACGGCTTCGCCCAGCTCACACTCCAGGCGCGCGGCATGGCGATCACGCCCGTGCCGGTGGACGCGGAGGGACTGCAGGTCGATCGGGGACGGATGGCCTCACCCGATGCCCGACTGGCGGTCGTCACGCCCACGCACCAGTTCCCGACGGGCGTGGCCCTGTCCCCGGCCCGGCGGCGCGCACTACTGGACTGGGCGGCGGAGGCCGGCGCCTGGGTGCTGGAGGACGACTACGACTGCGAGTTCCACTACAGCGGGCGCAAGCCGGCGGCTCTGAAGGCGATGGATCGGACCGGCCGGGTCTTCTACGCGGGAAGCTTCAGCAAGACGCTACTGCCCTCGCTCAGGCTTGGCTACCTGGTGCTGCCGCCGCAGCTCGCGCCGGCGGCCCGGACCGCGCAGCAGCTGCGCCATCGCGGCGCGGCGGTCTTCGAGCAGATGGCCGTGGCCGAGTTCATGCGGCAGGGCCATTTCGCCCGGCACCTGCGCCGCATGATGCTGGCCTACAAGGCCCGGCGCGCCGCCCTGGTCGCGGCGCTGGAAGCCCGGTTCGGCGCGGGCATCGAGATCGTCCTGCAGCCGGGCGGCCTGCACGTGTTGGCCCGCTTCCCGGGCCAGGACGACGACGTGGCGCTGGCCGGGCGGGCTCTGACCGCGGGCCTGAAGCCCGCGCCGCTGTCCGGCCAGGCCCTGGCGCACGACGTCGGCCGCGGACTGCTGACCAGCTTCACCAATGTGCCGGAGGACCGGGCCGAAGCCGTCGCCGACGCGCTCTTCCGGGCGATCGGCCTGGGCGCCTAGAGCGACGTGCAGCTCGGGGGAGGCAGGACGACCACCGGCTCCTGCTTGAACTTCGTGCGGTAGGCGGTGCGCACGGCTTCCACCTTGGTTGGGCCCTCGCCCGAGGCCGGCAGGACGACCAGCACCACCTTCGACGCCTCGCGGATCAGCCGGTTCTCCGAGCCCTTCCACTGGCCGCCGCCGTTCACGACGGTGACGCCGTCAGGGAAGCGCGGGGTCACCTCCTGGTCGACGAAGCGGCGCAGGTCGCCGTCGTTTGGCGTGGCCGGCGCCTTGGTCCCGAGGAAGAGCTGGGCGGTGCGCAGCGGCGCCTGACCGGCCGGGCAGGCTTGCGGCTTGGGCGCGCTGGTGCAGCCCGCCAGGCCGAGCATCAGGATCAGTCCTGCCGCCCCCGCCCTCATCATCCGCCGATCAGCTCCCGTCCGATGAGGAAGCGGCGAATCTCGTTGGTGCCCGCGCCAATGTCGTAGAGCTTGGCGTCGCGCAGCAGGCGCTCGACCGGATATTCCTTGGTGTAGCCGGCGCCGCCCAGCGCCTGGATAGCCTCCAGCGACACCTTCACGGCGTTCTCGCTCGCCATCAGGATTGCCCCAGCCGCGTCGAACCGCGTGGTCTGGCCCGCGTCGCAGGCTTTCGCCACGGCGTAAACATACGCTCGCGCCGAGTTCAGCGCGACATACATGTCGGCGATCTTGCCCTGCATGAGCTGGAACGTGCCGATCGGCTTGCCGAACTGCTTGCGCTCGCGGACGTAGGGCAGGACGACGTCCAGGCAGGCCTGCATGATGCCCAACGGGCCGGCGGCCAGCACGGTGCGCTCATAGTCCAGGCCGCTCATCAGCACGCCCGCGCCGCCGTTCTCGGGGCCCATGACGTTCTCTTCCGGCACCTCGCAGTCCTCGAAGACCAGCTCGGCGGTGTCGGACCCGCGCATGCCCATCTTGTCGAGCTTGTTCGAGACGCTGAAGCCCTTGAAGCCCCTCTCGATCAGGAAGGTGGTGATGCCGCGCGAACCCTCTTCCGGGCTGGTCTTGGCGTAGACCACCAGGGTGTCGGCGTGCGGCGCGTTGGTGATCCAGAACTTCGTGCCGTTCAGGACATAGCGGTCGCCGCGCTTCTCGGCGCGCAGGCGCATCGAGACGACGTCCGAACCCGAGCCGGCCTCGCTCATGGCCAGCGAGCCCACGTGCTCGCCGCTGATCAGCTTGGGCAGGTAGCGCTGCTTCTGCTCGGGCGTGCCCCAGCGGCGGAGCTGGTTCACGCAGAGGTTCGAGTGGGCGCCGTAACTGAGGCCCACCGAGGCCGAGGCGCGGGAGACCTCCTCCATGGCCACCACGTGCTCGAGGTAGCCCAGGCCCAGGCCGCCGAACTCCTCCTCCACCGTGATGCCGTGCAGGCCCAGTTCGCCCATCTGGGGCCATAGCGAGCGCGGGAAGGTGTTGGTGGCGTCCACGTCGGCGGCGATCGGCGCGATCTGGTCGGCGGCGAAGCGGGCAGTGGTGTCGCGGATGGCGTCGGCGGTCTCGCCGAGGCCGAATTCCATGTGGGGGCCGTGGTTCGGGATCATGCGCGGGTCGTTAGCATGCCCCACGCGGCCGCGCGAACTAGTCGCGTTCGATCTCGCGGCCTAGCCGCTGCAGCAGGCGGAAGACGGCCACGACCACGAAGCCGACGCCGGCCAGGCCCGCGGGCCACGCCACCATCAGCGGGGTGACGAAGCCGCCGGCCGGCGCGCGCGCGCTCAGGCCCCAGAAGATGCCGAAGCCGAAGAAGGCCAGCCCGAACAGCGCCAGCAGCAGGTCCCACACCACCGAAATCTCCTTCGGCGCGGGCGCGGGGCGCGGGCGGGCGGGGATGAATTCGTAGGGTTGCGCCTCGATCGGCGCAGGCTCGGGCTGCGGCGCCTCGAAGGCGGCCGCCGGGGCCTTGGGGATCTCCAGCTCGGCGTCGGTGTCCCGCCGGGGCTCCGGCAGCGGCTGCGGCTCGAACGGCGAGTCCAGGGGCGGGTCTTCGAGCAGCAGCTCGTCCTCGACCTCGGACTCCACCTCCGGCTCCACGTCGGGGTGGGCCGTGATCGGCGGGGCGAAATCGGCCTGCGGGCGGACATCGGGCGCGAGCTCGACCGCTTCGTCGCCGTCCTGAGGGTAGACCGCAGGCTCCAGCTCGGGCGCGCCCTCGGGCTCCGGCCCCATCTCGCCCACATCGATGATGTCGGGCTCGGCGCCGGCCGGCAGCTCGGCGGCCGATGGCGGCTCCGCCTCGGAGAGCGGCTCGGGCTCCGGCGGCGGCTCGGGCTCCTCGCCGGGGTCCGGGAAGATGGTCTCGAGCCGCGCCGCGACGGCCTCGGCGGCAGCCGCCATCTTCGGCGCGGGCGGCCCGGGCGGCGACGGCTCGGGCGCGGGCTCGGCGTGGGCCGGGAACGCCTCCTCCAGCCGCGCCTCGCGCCGGACCGTGACGCGGCGGTCGTCGAACGACGTCTCCAGTTCCACCGGCCTGCGGAGCGGCACGAGGTCCAAGGCGTCCAGGTCGATCACCGGCCGGATGATCGGCGACGGCGCGGGCGCGAAATCGTCGCCCGGCGGGGTCAGGAACAGGGCCTTCTCGGCCGCACGACGGCGGACCAGGGTGTCGACGACGATCCGCTCGCCCTCGAAGTCGGCCTTGCGCCACAGTTCCATGGCGCAGGCGGCCTGGACGGCGGCGCCGGCGTTGATGCGCTTCAGAACCTGGCTGCGGCGGAAATTGTCCAGCCCGATGTTGAACGCGAAGCTGCACAACGCGTCGAACTGGTTCTGGCTCACGGGGGCGTAGATGTTCTCGTTCACCGCGTGCTGGACGCTGATGAGGTCGTAGACCAGCAGCGCCTCGGCGTCGGATTCCGAGACCTCGGCACCTTCACGAGCCGTCAGCGTATGGCCATGGCCGATCATCCAGCGCCCGTCGGGCAGCTGGACAGCGTGTCGGCGGAAGCCCTCGAACCGTTTGATCAGCTCGATGGCCGCCCGGGAAACGCGGTGGCGCGAGAGCATGGCTCCCAATCGTCCCAAATCGGCACAGGCGGCGAGCGCCTGACAGGATCAGGCGCAAGCCTGACGCCACTTACAACAGGATAAGGCTCGCCAATCCCAGAAAAGACAGGAAACCCATGAGGTCCGTGACGAAAGTTACGAACACGGACGAGGACACGGCCGGATCGCGGCCGAAGCGCTCCAGCGTCAGCGGCGCGAGCACGCCGGCCAGGGCGGCCACGAAGATGTTGATGAGCAGCGCCAGCGCGATGGTCAAGGCGAGCCGCAGGTCGTGGAAGAAGACGTAGGTGGCCACCGACATGATCGCGCCGACCACCGCGCCGTTGGCCAGGCCCACCGTCATCTCGCGGGCGACGATGCGCAGGGAGTTGGCGGCGGTGAGCTCGCGGTTGGCCAGGGCCCGGACGGCCACGGCCAGGGCCTGGGTGCCGGCGTTGCCGCCCACCGACGCCACGATGGGCATCAAGATGGCCAGGGTCACCAGCTTGGCGATCTCGTTCTGGAAGACGTTGATGGCCTGCACGGCCACCGCCTCGGTGGCGAGGTTCAGCACCAGCCACGGCAGGCGGGACTTCACGATGTCCCAGACACCGGCGTCGCGCCCGGCGTCGGTCACCCCGGCCAGGGCCAGGATGTCCTCCTCGCCCTCTTCCTGGATGACGCCGACGATGTCGTCGACGGTGATCTGGCCCACCAGCCGCCCGGCGGCGTCGACCACCGGGGCCGAGATCAGGTGGTACTTGTCGAAGATGTAGGCGACCTCTTCCTGGTCGAGGTCGACGGTGATCTCGGTCACCGGCTCCATGATCTGGGCCAGCGGGGTCTGGCGGCTGCTGCGCAGCAGCATGCTGACCGGCACGGCGCCCACCGGCTTGTAGGCCGGGTCCACGACGTAGATGTCGAAGAACAGCTCGGGCAGCTCGTCCGAATCCCTGCGGAAGTGGTCGATGGCTTGGCCGACGGTCCAGAACTGCGGCGCGGCCACCACCTCGCGCTGCATCAGGCGGCCGGCGGTCTCGTCCTCGTAGCTCAGCGTGGTCTCGATGGCCGCCCGCTCCAGCTCGGGCATGGCGGCCATGACCTCGGCGCGCTTGTCGTCCTCCAGGTCGTCGACGACGTCGGCGGCGTCGTCCGATTCCATCTCGCCGATGGCCTTGGCCAGCGTCGCGGACGGGACGTGCTCCAGCACCTCCTCGCGGATCTCACTGTCCAGTTCCGACAGGATCTCGGCCAGGGTCTCGGGATCGAGGTGCGGGATCAGCTCCTCGCGCGCGTCGGCCGAGAGGAAGCCCATGAGGTCGGCCACGTCGGCCGGGTGCAGCGCGCTCAGCAGCTCGCGCAGCCGCTCGGCGTCGCCGCGGTCCAGCGCGTCGGCCACGTCCGAGACGAATTCGGGGTTGAGGGCGTAGTCGTCTTCGAGGGCGAGGTCTTCGAGGTCTTCCTCGACGTCCGCGACATCAGAGAGGTCGTCCGTTTCGCGTACCATGCGGACCTCCCCGATCTATTTGTGGACGGCTTTGCTCGTTCCTCGGTTAAGGCCCTGATTCACTGGTGCGGTCGAGAAGACTCGAACTTCCACGGGTTGCCCCACAGCGACCTCAACGCTGCGCGTCTACCAATTCCGCCACGACCGCTCGTGGTGAGGCGCGGCAGGTAGCAAACCCGGCCCGCCTTGTGAAGTGCGTTAAACGGCCCCGGTCAGGAGCTGCCGGCCATGTAGTCGTAGACATTGGCCTCGCGGGTCACGGTGATCGCGATGCGTTCGTCGTTGATCTGGATTTCGCCGCGCGCCACCGGGTGGTTGTTGGCCAGGATCCAGACTTCCTCGTTCACGGTCGTGTCCAGCGGAATCACGGCGCCGCGGCCCATGCGCAGCAGTTGCGCCATGGGAAGCTGGGCGCGCCCGAGCACCACCTGGATTTCGACGTTGACCGCCTTGACCTGGCTCACGAAGGAAGACCTCGACTGCACACATGGGCTTTGCGCGACGCAGGCCCGAGCCCCACATTGGCCTCAACATGCTTGATCACGTGTTAAGCCCCTCGCCCGAAGCGCTGTTCGGTCGCACCGATGCGGCGCCGGCCGGCTGGGCCGTTTCGCGCCGGCCCGTGCCCTACCCCGAGGCGGTGGCGGCCATGGAGGCGCGCGCCGCGGCCATCGCCGCCGGCGAGGCGGGCGAGTTCGTCTGGCTGCTGGAGCACCCGCCGCTCTACACCGCCGGCGTCTCGGCCAAGGCGGCCGACCTGATCGAGCCCGACCGATTCCCCGTGTTCGAAAGCGGCCGAGGCGGCCAGTACACTTACCACGGGCCTGGCCAGCGGGTGGCCTACGTCATGCTGGACCTGACCAAGCGCGGCCGCGACGTGCGCGCCTTCGTCGCGGCGCTGGAGGCCTGGGTGATCGGCGCCCTGGACGCCTTCAACGTGAGGGGCGAGGTGCGCGAGGGTCGCGTGGGCGTCTGGGTCGAGCGCCGCGAGCCCGGCGCGCCGGTCCGCGAGGACAAGATCGCCGCCATCGGGGTGAAGCTGCGCAAGTGGGTCTCGTTCCACGGCATCTCGCTGAACGTGGAGCCCGACCTCAGCCACTTCGGCGGCATCGTGCCCTGCGGCGTCACCGAGCACGGGGTCACCAGCCTGGTCGACCTGGGCCTGCCCGTGACGATGGACGAGGCCGACGAGGCGCTGAAGTCCAGCTTCCGGCGGGTGTTCGGCGCCGTCGAGGACGCCGCGGCGCCGCTGCTCTAGCGGACGACGATCGCGCCGGCGTACTCGATCACGCACATGCCGCCGTAGCGCGCATGCTCGCCGCAGCCCACGCCGACGGCCTGGTAGCTGCCGCTGAAGAGGTCGCGGCGATGGCCGCGATTCGGCACACCGCTGTCGACGACGAGCTGGCGCACCACGTCCTGCGCCGACATCTGGCCGTACGAGATGCCCTCGGCGGTGAGGCCGGCATAGAAGCCGACGCGCTGGAGGCGCTGGGAGAAGGTGTCGCCGCCGGGGCCGCGGTGGCCCACCTCCCCCGTTCCGCCCTGGGCGTCGGCGTGCCCGCGCGCCGCCGAGCCCAGCCGGTCATCCCAGCGCAGCGGCGGCAGCGGCCGCTGGGCCATGAGGAACGCGATCGCCTCGTCGCGGGCGCCGGGCTCGTCGCCCAGCCACGTGGCGTATTCGCCGTCGGGTTCGACCAGGCTGCGGGCGAAGGCCTGGGGCCTGGCGCGGGCGTAGTTGATCACCGCCAGCACCTCTTCCTCGAAGTCGTCGGCGGCCGACGCCGGCGCGGCCCATAGAACCCCGAAGGCGACCGCCACTACGGCCAAGCCACGGAAACGCATGCTGAAATCCACCCTGACGCCCTCGCGTCGCAGGGTGGCGCGCCAGGGCGCCTGCCACGTTAAGCGGAATGGTTATTTGCTGCGGCGGACCGCCGCCGGTCAGCGATCCCGCAGGCGGATCAGTTCGTCGGCCTCCAGCCGCGGGCCGTCGGCGTTGGCGCGGCGGATGAAGCTGGCCGTCACCCCATGATCGCGCAGGCGGGCCAGCTCGGCGGCGGTCAGGTCGCCGTAGCCCAGCTCGCGCAGCTGGCTCACGAACGAGGCGCTGACCCCGTGGTCGCGCAGCCGCACCAGCTCTTCCGCGGACAGCTTGCGGTAGCCGAGCTCGCCCATCTGGCTGATGAAGTCGCTCGAGACGCCGTGGTCGCGCAGCCGGGTGATCTCCTCGGCGGACAGCCCGGAATAGCCGGCGGTCTTCAGTGCGGCGATGTAACGGGGATCGACGCCGTGATCGCGCAGCCGCGAGAGCGCCGCCAGGTCGCTCAGCCGGTAGCCGGCCGCGCCCATGCCCTGGAGGTAGGTCAGGCCCACGCCGTGGTGCGCGGCGCCGACGATCTCGTCCACGCTGGCCGTGGCGTAGCGCTGGCGCTTCAGCTCGTCGAGGTAGGCGCCGCCCACGTCCGACATGGCGAGGCTGAGAAGCTGCTCGTCGCTGGCCGAGCCCCGCCCCTCGGCCTGCAGGCGCCGGGCGAAGGCGCGGCCGGCCTCGAAGTCGCAGACGCCGGCGCCCATGCCGCGCTGGGCCGAGCCCTCGCAGACGAACGTCCCGGCGTCACGCGCCAGACGGAAGCGGACCGGCTGCGCCGCGCCGGCGCTCAACTGCGCGGCGTCCAGCCCCTGCAGCGACGCGAGCGGCAGGTTGCGGCCGTGGCTTTCGGTGCTAGCGCCCTCGCGGTGGGTGAGGTTGAGCTGGACCTCGCCGGCATCGCGGCCGCCCTCGACCTGCCAGGTCAGCGACGCCTGCTGGGCGTGCGCGGCCAGGGCGCCGCCGACGGCCAGGGCGGCCACGGCGGCCAGCGAGAGCAGCTTCGTTCGCAGGGTCATGGCGCGGCCTTCCAGCTCGGGATGGCGAAGCGTGTCGCCGGAGCTGCGGCGCGTAAACCTCTGAGGGGATTAAATCTTCGACAGGTTCAGACGGGCGTCAGGACCACTGGGTTCAGCCCGTAGCGGTTGGCCCCCTGCTCGCCCGGCATGGCGGCGAGTTCCCCGAAGGCCCAGACCAGCACCAGGAAGAACGGGAAGTCCAGGAAGCTCTCCGGATGCGGCCAGACGGCGACCACCGAGGCCAGGATCAGGGCCGCCCACCAGCCGGAACGGCCGCGATCGTGCAGGCGCTTGGACAGCACGCAGGCGCCGCCGAAGAACAGGGCCGGATAGACCGCCCAGCCGGTGATCCAGTGCAGGGTCGAGCCGACCAGGGCCTCGTAGACGGCGGCCAGCGTCACCAGCACCGCCGCCGCGATCAGCGACGGCAGGCGCGGCGCCCGGCCCTGCGCAGAGAAGAAGAGCTCCGCGAAGCCCATCCGGTGATCGTCCCCGACTCTATAGGTCAGGCGAACTCTACCAGAACCTCGTCGGCGGCGACGCTGTCGCCCGACTTCACGTTGACGGCCTTGATCGTACCGTCGCGTTCGGCCCGCAGGATGTTCTGCATCTTCATGGCCTCGAGCACCGCCACGACCTCGCCGGTCTTCACCTCCTGGCCGGCGGCCACGTCGATTGAGACCACCAGGCCCGGCATCGGCGACAGCACCATCTTCGAAGTGTCGGCGGCCTTCTTCGGCGGCAGCTTTTCGTGCAGTTCCGCCGAGCGCGGGGTCAGCACCAGCACGTTCAGGGTCGAGGCGCGGTGACGGATGACGAAGCCTTCGGCCGCCGGCTTCACCGCCACGGTGAAGTCCTTGCCGTCCAGGTTGCCCCGGAACGTCGGCTGCCCCGGCCGCCACTGGATGTCCTCCAGGCGCAGCTTGCGGCCGTCGACGTCGATGGTGAGGCCGCCGTCCACGGCGTTGGCCTTCATCGCCTGCTTCTTGTGGCCAGCCACGACGATCCAGTCGTCGCGCACGTCGCTGCGGCCGCTGCGGGCGAGCTGGGCGCGATGCATGGCCAGGGCCACGGCGCTCAGCAGGTCGCGCTGACCGTCGGTGGGCGGCAGGCCCTGGAAGCCGTCGGGGAACTCGTCCTTGATGTAGTTGGTCGACAGCTTGCCCGAGCGGAACCGCGGCTGATCCATCACGGCGGCCAGGAACGGGATGTTCTGACCCAGGCCCTCGATGTGGAAGTCCTCCAGCGCCCGGCCCATGGCGTCGATGGCCGCGTCGCGCGTCTTCCCCCAGGTCGACAGCTTGGAGATCATCGGGTCGTAGAACATCGAGATCTCGTCACCCTCACGCACGCCGGCGTCGTTGCGCACGAAGCCGTACGGGAGCTCACCCTCCTCCGGCGGCTGGTAGCGCACCAGGCGGCCGATCGACGGCAGGAAGCCGCGGTAGGGGTCCTCGGCGTAGATCCGGCTCTCCATGGCCCAGCCGTTGATCTTCAGGTCCTTCTGGGCGAACGGCAGCTTTTCGCCATAGGCCGAGCGGATCATCTGCTCGACCAGGTCGATGCCGGTGATCATCTCGGTGACCGGATGCTCCACCTGCAGGCGGGTGTTCATCTCAAGGAAGAAGAAGCTCTTGTCCTGGCCGGCCACGAACTCGACGGTGCCGGCGCTGTCGTAGCCGACGGCCTTGGCCAGCGCGACGGCCTGGTCGCCCATCGCCTTGCGGGTCTTCTCGTCCAGCAGCGGGCTGGGCGCCTCCTCGATCACCTTCTGGTTCCGGCGCTGGATCGAGCACTCGCGCTCGAACAGGTGGACCACGTTGCCGTGCTTGTCGCCCAGCACCTGGATCTCGACGTGGCGCGGGCTCTCGATGAACTTCTCGATGAAGATGCGGTCGTCGCCGAAGCTGGCCTTGGCCTCGGCGCGCACGGCCGGGAAGCCCTCCTCGACGTCCTTGCGGTTCCAGGCCACGCGGATGCCCTTCCCGCCCCCGCCGGCCGAGGCCTTGATCATCACCGGATAGCCGATCTCCTCGGCGATCTTGATGGCGTGGGCGGTGTCGTCGATCTCGCCCACGTGGCCCGGCACGGTCGAGACGCCGGCCTTCTGAGCGAACTTCTTCGACTCGATCTTGTCGCCCATGGCCTCGATGGCCTTGGGGTTCGGGCCGATGAAGACGATGCCTTCCTTGGCCAGGCGCCGCGCGAAGCCGGCGTTTTCCGACAGGAAGCCGAAGCCCGGATGGATCGCCTCGGCGCCGGTCTGGCGCACGGCGTCGACGATCTTGTCGGCGACGAGATAGCTCTCCGACGCCGGCGCGCCGCCGATGAACACGGCCTCGTCGGCCATCTCCACGGCCATCGAATCGGCGTCGGCCTCGGAGTAGACGACCACCGTCTTGATGCCGAGACGGCGGCAGGTCTTGATGATCCGGACGGCGATCTCACCCCGGTTGGCGATCAGAATCTTCGAGAACATCCGAACCCTTAAGCGATGGCTCCAACGGCGGTCTTTCGCCGCGAAGGGCGCGACATTAAATTGACGGTCATGGACACGCCAGCAGTCTCCCCCTCCGGTTTCTCTCTCTCGCCGCCTGACCCTGAGGAACGCAAGCGACTGGAAGCCTCGCTCACCCGCGAGGAGGCCGAGGTCCTGCTGCATCACGGCACCGAGGCCCCGTTCTGCGGCGGCCTGCTCGATCAGAAAGACGATGGCGTCTACTGCTGCCGCCTTTGCGGCCTGCCGCTGTTCCAGCACAAGACCAAGTTCGAGAGCGGCACAGGCTGGCCCTCGTTCTGGGCGCCGGTGGACGAGGCGCACGTGCAGGGCATCCGCGACACGTCCTACGGCATGGTGCGGATCGAGACCCTCTGCGCCCGCTGCGGCAGCCACCAGGGCCACGTCTTCCCCGACGGCCCGCCGCCGACGCGCCTGCGCTACTGCATCAACTCGATCTCGCTGACGTTCGTGCCGGGCGGGGGCAAGCTGCCCGACCCGCTGGGACGCGGCGACAACGAGCATGCCGCCGGCGTCTACGCCTGAGCGAGGATCAGCCCCGCGCGTCGATCTGGACGTCCGGCATGTGGGCGTTCCTGGCCGCTATCGTCATGCTGGCCTGGGTGGCCTGGCAGAACCGCGCCGAGGACACTCGGCCCGACCGGGCCTTCAGCACCATCGACGGGGCCTCCGACGCCGAGCGCGGCGCGGCCAGCCGGCTGATGGAGGAAGCCCGTGCGGTGCTGACCTCGTCGGCCTTCCGCGCCAACCTGGAGGGCCTCGACGGCCGCTACGCCACGATCTACGCCCGCCCGTCGGCCCAGGCTCAGCGTGCGCGACTTGGCCTCGGTGATCGCCCTGGAGCCGCCGGGCTCCCGGTTCGCCCCGGCCCAGGTGATGGTCGTCGACGACAACGGCTCGGCCCTCGGAGCGGCGGGCGAAGGCGGGACCACCGGCCGCTATTCCGACGTGCTGATCACGCGAGGCGTGCTCCGCGCGTTCGGCGCCACAGACCTGGTGACCCGCTCGTGCGCCATCAACGTGGCGGCGCACGAGTACGCGCACACCATCTCGCTGACGCCGGTCGGCTATCATGTGGCTTTCACCGACACGAACGAGACCGACCGAGAGATCGCTGACCGCCAGCATCCGGACACGCCCGTCGCCAGCTACCTGATCGGCGCGGTGGCCCAGTGCACCTGGCTGGAGCGCCAGGGCCGGATCGGCCGCGACGGCGTCGCCGCCTGCGTGCAGACCTTCGGCGTGGCGGCCTTCAACTGGAAGCGCTGCGGCGAGTTCGCCGGCGGCGAGCCCGTAGCCGAACGACCCGGGCTCCCGCCGCCAGTTCCTGGTCTCTAGCGCCGTCAGACGACGCGGATTCCGGTTCGCCGCCCGGACGGCGCGCTAGCCAAAGCTAGAGCGCGGCCCGGGCGCGAAACCACCGGCTCCCACTTTGCTGGCCGCGCTCAGTTGCGCTTCTGGGCGGGCGGCGTGGCGTTGCCGTCGGTCACGTCCTTCACCTGCTCACTGGAGGCCATGCGAGCCTCCTGGACGCTGTCGCCATAGCCGCGGCCGGCCGTGGTGAAGTAGTTCCCCGCCGTGACGCGCAGGTTGTTCTGCACGTGCTTCACGCCCGAGACATCCTCGACGATCCGCTCGGCGCGGTGCTTGGCCTCGCGGCTGTCGACCGTCCCCGACAGCGTGACCTCGCCACCGGACACCGAGACGTTGATCTCGGTGGCGTCCAGCCAGGCGTCGTCCGTCAGCCGCTGGTGGGCTTCGTCGCTGATCCGGTCGTCCGAGCGCTGGTAGCCCTTGGGGCCGCGCCCGCGCGCGCCGCGGAACTCCTCGTACCGCTGGCGGTCCTCGCCGTAGCCACCCTCGCCGGCCACGTCAGCGAACCAGTTGGAGATCTTGCGGCCGGTGCGGCGGAAGAACTCCCCGGCCTCGCGGGCGCGGTCCTCCAAGTCGCCACGGTCGCGGGCGTCGTACTCGCGGCCGCCGTCGCCGTAGCCACGCTCGTAGTCGTAGCCGCCGGTCCCGCCGGAATAGACGCGGCCGGGTTCACGGCGCATCTCGCGCTCCCAGCGGCGGTCGGCCGAATAGCTGCCGAAGCGGCGGCCTTCGCCGTCATAAGGGCGATGGCTGGCGCCGTAGTCGTACTCGCCGCCATAGAGGCGGGTGCGGCCGTCATCGCCGTAGTAGCGCCCGCCGCGGTCGTAGTCGCCGCGCGTGTAGTCCTGGGTGCGGAAGCGCGGATGGGCCCGGTAGCCCGTCTCGTAGTCGCCGCGCCGCATGGCCGGCGAGACGCCGCCATAGTGCTCGTCCTGCCAGCCGGGCCCGTCGCTTCGGCCGCCGTACGCGCCGCGCTGTGGGCGATTGTAGCCGACACCGCTCTCGCGCTCGCCGAACACCCGCTCGTCGCGGTCGAAGCTGCGGTCCTCGCGCCCGGCGTAGCGGTCGCCCTCGTCGTTCAGCCCGAAGACGTCGTAGCGGTCGTCATAGCGCCGCTGCGCCTCGCGATCGCGCCAATCCCTGTCATCCGTCCATCGACCGGCCATGCTCGTACTCCTTCGCTCTTTGCGGGCGAGCCCGCTTTGGCGTGGGGAACGAGGGGGTGGCGGAGGGGTTCCGACCGGGTCCTCAGAACATCGCGAGGAGCGTCATCGCACCCGCGATCGCCGCCGCCCAAAGGGCCAGCGAGACCATCAGCGCGAGGGTCAGCGAGACCCCCAGCGGCCAACGGGTGGGCTCAGCGCGCCGCAAGGGCCTTGCGCGGACCGCGTTCCGGTCGAGGACGGTCTGCAGCAATCCAGTCGGTGCAACCTTGCGGTACATGAGCCCACCCGAGGCCCGCCAAGACCGGACGCGTCGGGGGTGCGTCCTTCTGCTGGCGTGGCCACGATCAGGGGTACGCGCTGCGGTTGAGCTTCGGTATCGGGTGAAACCCTGTGCGGGGCCTCAGGTGGGTTTGCCCTGGCGCCCCGCCAACGGGGCCCACGCGCGGACCTTGAGACCTTTGGCCTGCTCCTCCAGCGTCAGAGACCCGCCGAGCTGGGTCATCCGCGCCAGCATGCCGCTCAGGCCCACGCCCAGCGGCTCGGGCGGCGCGGCGCGGCCGCTGCGGCGGCCCAGGCCCACGCCGTCGTCCTCGACCTCCAGCACCACCGCCGAGGCCTCGCGCAGCAGGCGAACCGTGGCGCGGCGGGCATCGGCATGGCGGTGCACGTTCATCAGCGCTTCCTGGGCCACGCGGAACAGCGCCATCTCCATGGTGCGCGGCAGGGTCCAGGGCCCCTCCTCCGTCTCGACGGTCACCTTGAGGCCCGTCCGGGGTCCGAACCCGGCGCCGAAGTCCTCCAGCGCCTTGGGCAGGCCGTTGTCGACCAGGCCCGGCGGGTGCAGCAGGAACGAGAAGGTGCGGATCTCGGTCAGGGCCGACAGGATCGAGCGGCGCACGTCGGCCGCAATCCGACGCGTCTCGCCCTTCAGCTCCGCGCGCCGCTCCAGGGCGCTCAGGCCGAGCTGGGCGGCGACCAGCAGCTGCGACGTGCAGTCGTGCAGTTCGCGCCCCACGCGGCGCCGCTCGTTCTGTTCGGCCTGCGCCACCGCCAGCGCCGGATCGGTCGCCGTCGCGCCGAGGCGGGCGCCGGGGACCCGCACGGCCTCGGCGAACGACAGCAGGACGCCCTCGCCGGTCGCCCGGGCCTCGACGTCCAGCCGCGTCACCCGCTCGCCGCGCGCCAGCGCCACGCGGGTCAGCACCGGCTGTTCGGAGCGGACGGCCGCCCCGATCGCCTGGCGCAAGCGTTCGGCGGACCGCGGCGGAAACACCTGATCCAGGGTTCGGGGTTCGAGGTCGGCGGCATGCACCCCGAGCTGGCTGGCCAGCCGCTCGGTCACCGCCAGGATCCGCACCGCGGAGCCTTCCGACGAGACGAGCGCCATCGGCATCGGAAGCGCCCCGAAGACGCTCCGATAGTCGGTGGAGCCTAAAGGCCCCGCTTGAGTCCGGGCCAGCATTCACGCGCCTCGCATCGGGATATCTAAGAACCTAGAAAGGTTCAGCAATCCCGCCTGTTCCCCGTGAAAAAGGTACAGCCTTGGAGGGAATTCGTACACGATATTCCCGCATAAAGTGTCGGACGCCTCCCGTGTCTGCGGGCCCGGGATGAGGGTTTCGCCTGATGGGCGTCCGGATAGCGTCGGCACGTACTCCTGTCATCGAGCCCTGGCTTGGAGACGGGAATATGTTGCGGATCATGATCGCCGATGATCATGAGATTGTGCGGAAGGGCGTACGGGACCTGATCGAGAGTCACGTGGGTTGGGAGGTGTGCGGCGAGGCCGCCGACGGGCAGCGCGCCCTGGAGATCGCCCTCAACCAGGCGCCGGACATCGCGATCCTCGACGTGTCGCTCCCGATCCTGAACGGCATCGCTCTGACGCGGCGCATACGCCACGACCGGCCCAACGTCCGCATCCTGCTGTTCACCATGCACGACGACGACGAGACCGTGGCCAGCGGCCTGGCGGCGGGCGCGCGGGGCTATCTTCTCAAGTCCGACAGTGAGTTGGATCTGGAGGCCGCCATCTCGGCCCTGGGCGCCAACCGGCCCTACTTCTCGGCCTCGGTCTCGGACCTGCTGCTGGAGACGGTGGTCCACGGCCGCACGCCGGGGCGGCTGGAGACCTTCAGCCTGCGCGAGCTCGAGGTCGCCCAGCTGATCGCCGAGGGCAACTCCAACAAGATGATCGCCCGCGTCCTGGGGATCAGCATCAAGACGGTGGAGACCCACCGGGCGGCGGCGATGCGCAAGGCCGGCGTCCACAGCGGTCCCGAGTTCGTCCGCTTCGCCCTGAAGCACAACCTGATCCAGGTCTGACCCGTCGGGTCGGGGCGCGGCCGGCCTCAGGGTTTAACCTGATGCCCGCGCCCGCCGGATTTCCGCAGATTAGGGCTGGGCGCGGCTGCGAACCCCAACGCCACGATGGCATGCACCCCTGGTACGGCGCTGACCCGCGTGTGCAGCCGCGTCCACCCCGCCCTCTCTAGAGGGGGATGTTGTCGTGCTTCTTCCAGGGATTCGTCAGCTGCTTGCCCTTCAGGTTCTTCAGGGCGTTGGCGATCCGCTTGCGGGTCGAGTGGGGCATGATCACGTCGTCGATGTAGCCGCGTGAGGCGGCCACGAACGGGTTCGCGAAGCGCGCCTTGTACTCCGCCTCGCGGGCCGCGATGGCCTCGGGATCACCGATCTCGCTGCGGAAGATGATCTCCACCGCGCCCTTCGAGCCCATCACCGCGATCTCGGCCGTCGGCCAGGCGTAGTTGATGTCGCCGCGGATGTGCTTGGAGCTCATCACGTCGTAGGCGCCGCCATAGGCCTTGCGGGTGATGATGGTGATCTTCGGCACGGTGGCCTCGGCGTAGGCGAACAAGAGCTTGGCGCCGTGGCGGATCAGGCCGCCCTGCTCCTGCTTGGTGCCCGGCATGAAGCCCGGCACGTCCACGAACGTGACGATCGGGATCTCGAAGGCGTCGCAGAAGCGCACGAACCGGGCGCCCTTGCGGCTCGAGTCGATGTCCAGCACCCCGGCGAGCGTCTGCGGCTGGTTGGCGACGATGCCCACCGGCTGGCCGTCGATGCGGCCGAAGCCCACGACGATGTTCTTGGCGAAGTCGGGGCTGATCTCGAAGAAGTCGGCCTCATCTACGACCTTCAGGATCAGCTCCTTCATGTCGTAGGGCTTGTTCGGGTTGGCCGGGACCAGGGTGTCCAGGCTCATCTCCAGGCGCGAGGGCTCGTCGTAGCTCTCGCGGACCGGCGGCTTCTCGCGGTTGTTCAGCGGCAGGAAGTCGACGAGGCGGCGGACCTGGGTCAGGGCCTCCAGGTCGTTCTCGAACGCGCCGTCGGCCACGCCGGACTTCAGCGCGTGCACGCGGTAGCCGCCCAATTCCTCGTGGCTGACCTCCTCGTGGGTGACCGTCTTCACCACGTCGGGGCCGGTCACGTACATGTAGGAGGTGTCCTTCACCATGAAGATGAAGTCGGTGATGGCCGGGGAATAGACGTCGCCGCCGGCGCAGGGGCCCATGATCACGCTGATCTGCGGGATGACGCCGGAGGCCAGCGTGTTCTCGAGGAAGATGTCGGCATAGCCGCCGAGGGCCGCCACGCCCTCCTGGATGCGCGCGCCGCCGGCGTCGAACAGGCCGATCACGGGCGCCCCCACCTTCATGGCCTGGCGCTGGACCTTGAGGATCTTCTCGGCGTGGGCCGACGAAAGGGAACCGCCGAAGACCGTGAAATCCTTGGAGAAGACGAAGACGACGCGGCCGTTGATCCGGCCCCAGCCGGTGACGACGCCGTCGCCGGGGATGCGCTGCTTGTCCATGCCGAACTCGCTGACGCGATGCTCGACGAACATGTCGAATTCCTCGAACGAGCCCTCGTCCAGCAGGAGGTCGATCCGCTCGCGCGCGGTCAGCTTGCCTTTGGCGTGCTGGCTGGCGATGCGCTTCTCGCCGCCGCCAAGCCGGGCCTCGCCACGGCGCTTCTCGAGTTCTTCCAGGATCTGCTTCACGCGCGGAGGCCTTCGTAACCGACGAAAGGCGAAGGCGTAGTCGCCGCGCCCTTCGCGCGCAAGCTGACGCCCGGTGACGGTCGGGGCCGGCAGCGGGTCGGTTCCCGGTTCCCGGTCACCAATGCGTGATCGGACGACCCCAAGCACAACAATTGGTGGGGTAACGCAGTTGTCCAATCGCAGCTCCGAGAACAGCGGTGTCCGGGGCGCCCAGGCGCGGGGTGGCGTCATCGGAGGGACTGCCTGTGAAAAAGCTTCTTTTGGCAGCGACGGCGCTGCTCGCACTCCCGGTCGCGGCGAAGGCGGCGATTCTTCCCGTCCTCGACACGGTCACGCCCGTCGGCTCACAGTACGAATTCTCGTACAGTGGCACGCTGTCGGGCGACGTCGGGCTGGTCGAGGACGATCTCCTGATCATCTACGACTTTGCCGGCTACGTGGACGGCTCGATCAGCGCGGGAATCTACGGCGCCGACGTCGACGTCTCCACCGAGCTCACCTCGGCGTTCGGGCCGATCGGCTTCAACGACGATCCGACGCTCGTGAACCTCGTGTTCCGCTGGGCCGGCGCGCCGTTCAACGCGTCCGGCGGCCCCTTCACCGACATCTCGTTCGCGGGGTTCACCGCGCGTTCGATCTATAGCCAATGGACGCTCGACGGCTTCGTCGGCCTCTCCACCATCAACAACGGCGCGGCGACGGGTCAGAAGGACTTCAACGCAGGCGCTGTCGCCGTCGCGGCGGCGCCGGCTCCCGAGCCCGTGACCTGGAGCCTGATGATCGCTGGCTTCGGCCTGGCCGGCGCGGCGCTTCGCGTCCGCCGGAAGCCGACGTACGCCTGATCAGGACTAGGCGGCCATCATCAGGGCGTCGCGCGCCCGGGCCACCAGCTCCAGCGAGCGCAGGCGCTTCTCCTGGTCGAAGATCTGGGCCGTGACGATGATCTCGTCGGGCTTGTGGCGGGCGATGAAGGCCTCCAGGCCCGCGCGCACGGTCTCGGGGCCGCCTACCACCGCCTTGGAGAGCGGCGAGCCGGCCTGCACCGTGCCGGCCAGCCGGCCCTCGGCGTCGTCCACCGGCGGCGGCAGCGGCCCGGGCATGCCGCGATGCAGGTTGATGAAGGCCTGCTGCAGCGACGTGAACAGGAACCGCGCCTCCTGATCGGTCTCGGCGGCCACCACGTTCAGGCCCAGCATCAGGTGCGGCTTGGCGCGGTATTCCGAGGGCGTGAACTCGCGGCGGTAGATGTCGGCCGCCTCGTCCATCATCTGCGGGGCGAAGTGCGAGGCGAAGGCGAACGGCAGGCCCAGCACCGCCGCCAACTGGGCGCCGAACAGGCTGGAGCCCAGCATCCACACCGGGACGTTGGAGCCCGAGCCCGGCACGGCGCGGATCGCCTGCCCAGGCTGGGCCTCCTTCAGGAACGCCATCAGCTCCAGCACGTCCTGCGGGAACTGGTCGACGCCGCCGGTCAGGTTGCGGCGTAGGGCGCGGGCCGTGAGCTGGTCGGTGCCCGGCGCGCGGCCGACGCCCAGGTCGATTCGGCCGGGATAGAGCGCCTCCAGCGTCCCGAACTGCTCGGCGATGATCAGCGGCGCGTGGTTGGGCAGCATGATCCCGCCCGAGCCCAGGCGGATCGTCGACGTCCCGTCGCCGACGAAGGCCAGCGCCACCGCCGTCGCGGCGCTGGCGATGCCGGTCATGTTGTGGTGCTCGGCCAGCCAGTAGCGCTGGTAGCCGTAGCGCTCGGCGGCCTGGGCCAGCTGGCGGCTGGCGCGGAGCGACTGGCCGGGGCTGCCACCCTGCACGATGGGCGAAAGGTCGAGGACGGAGAGCGGAACCATCCGGCCAATGTAGGCGCCCGCGGCCGATCTCATAGCCCGCCCGGCCTGCTACGTTCCGCCCGAACGGAGATTCCCATGCTCGTCGTCACCGGATCGGTCACTGCCAGGCCCGACAGCTTCGAGGCCCTGCTGGAGGCGGCGCTGGCCCACACGCGCCGTTCGCGCGGCGAGCCGGGCTGCATCAGCCATGCGGTGCACGTGGACTGCGAGAACCCGCTGCGGCTGTTCTTCTACGAGGAATGGGCCGACCGCGCGGCGCTGGACGTCCACTTCGCCGAGCCCGGCTCGCTCGACTTCATGAAGACCGCGCGCGAACTCGCGGCCAGCAGCACGCGGGTGAAGATCCTGCCGATCGTCGAGCGGGACTAGCAGCCGCCGGCGAGGCTGCGCAGGGTGCGCTCCAGCAGCGGGCGGACCGTCGCGCGGTCCAGCGCCGCCAGCTCGGTCAGCGACCGGGTCTTCCCCAGCTCGGCGGCCGCCAGATAGCCCACGTAGTAGCCGAATCGCGGCGGCAGGTCGGGCGAGAGGCGGCCGAAGCTGAACAGCGCCTGGAGGTCGGCGTCGGCCGTGGACTCCAGCCGCGCCACCGCCGCGCAGATGGCGACCTTGCGGTTGGCGTCCACCACCGGCCGGATCGGCTCGGGCTGGACCAGCAGCAGCTCGGAGTCCGTCGCCTTCGGGTTCAGCGTCGCGGCGACATAGACCGCCATCCCCTCGGTCCACAGCGAGCACCAAGCCTGCGCGCACTCGTCGAACGTGCGCTGGTGGAACAGATGGAACAGTTCGTGATGGAAGAACGGCTGCAGGTCGTCGCCGGCGTGATAGCGCGCGATCATGTCGGCGCCGAACAGCAGGGTGGTGCGCCCGGCGATCGTCCGCGTGCCGCCGTCGAATTCGCCCAGGCTGTGCAGCAGGTAGACCGGCGGATAGCCGCGCATCGGCCCGAACCGGGCCTCGAAGCTAGGCTTGGCGGCGCGGAACATGGCCTCGAAGCTGCGGCTGACGCCCTCGATGGCGGGCCGCTGTTCCGGATAGGCCTTGAGTCCGCGCAGCAGGCGTTGGTCGAACCGAGCCGCCGCGGGCCCGGCCAAGGCCTCGCGCGGATAGAAGCCCGTCGGCGCAAAGCTGGCCCGGAACGCCGCCGGGCGCTCCGCATCGGACAGCGTGGCCGTCGCCTCCCAGGCCCGCGTGAAGGCGGGCGTCAGGTCCACGAGCTCCAGGTCGGCCGGCGCGGCCTGGGCCGACGCCGCGAGCAGGGTCGCCGCCAGGGCGCCGAGCAGGCGGTGGATCAAGGTCGCTAGCTCCCCAGGCTGCGGAACCAGCGGTCCAGCATGGCCGCCTCGCCGCGCAGGCGCAGGGTGCGTTCCGCCGCTTCCTCGTCGATGCCCCACTTCTCCTCCTGGAAGGCTTCGTCAACGCGGGAGAGGTGGTAGGCCTCCTCGCCCGAGAACCAGCCGCGCAGCAGGCCGATGGCCAGCACCGCCGAGCCAAACAGCGCTACGCCGAAGGCCAGGCCCGCCAGGCGGAAGTCGTCCTGCGCCAGCGCGATCTCGCGCACCCGCGCCAAGGTCTCCGCCGGCTGTTCCTTGTGGACGATGCCCGTGCAGCGCTCGAAGCGCAGGCCTTCGTCGTCCGCCGCTCGGGCCAGCACGGGCCCCCATCCCTCTTCCTGCCGCGCCACCAGCGCGGCCGGATCCTCGGCGAAGTAGCAGACGAGGTCCGAGCCGGCGTACTGGGCCACCTGGTCGGCCACGCCCTCGCGCGCGCCGGGGATGGTTTCGATGGCGGTGTTGGCCAGCCGGGTAGCGTGCATGGTCGCCATCTCGATGACGTCGGTCTGGGCGTCCCACTCGGCGGCGATCTGGTCGGCGACCTCGCGGGTGGGCAGGATCATCAGCTCGGCCTTGGGCGTGCGCAGGTTGCGGCCGTCGAGCTGCACCTGCCAGCCCGTGCCGGCGTGGACCACCGCGGTCTGTTTGTAGAACTTGCGCGGCTTTTCGGCCGGCTCGTGGAATCCCTTGCGCAGATCCAAGACGTCACCTCATTCCGACGGATCGCGTCGTCGTGGGCGTGGAATGGGGACGAAACGCGCCGGCCGCAAGGAGGAAGCGTGACCCAGAGGGAATTGGACGCCGCGATCGCCGTCACGCGCTTCGGCCTGGGCGCGCGCCCGGGCGAGATCGACGCGGCGTCGAAGGACCCCCGCGGCTGGCTGAAGGCCCAGATCCGCCGCGAGGGCGCAGACGTCTTCAAGACCGACGGCGAGACCTCCAGCCAGCGCCTGGCCGAGTTCCGCGAGTACCGCCAGGAGCAGGCGATGGCGCGCCAGGACAAGGCCGCCCCGCCGCCCATCCCGCCGGGCGCGTCGATGCAGATGGAGGCCGCCAAGCCGGCCGCCGACCCCGTCCAGACCGCCCGCCAGTTCATCCGCCAGAACGCCGCGGGCGACGTCCTCGGCCGCCTCCAGCTGGCCTCGGAGACCGACGCCGGGTTCCGCGAGCGCTGGGCGCTGTTCTGGGCCAACCACTTCACGGTCTCGGCCAACAAGGTGCAGCTCGCGGGCCTGGTCGGGCCATTCGAAAACGAAGCGATCCGACCGCACGTCTTCGGCCGCTTCGCCGACCTGCTGGGCGCGGCCGAGACCCACCCGGCCATGCTGATCTACCTCGACCAGGCGCAGTCGGTCGGACCCAACAGCCGCGCGGCACAGTTCCAGCGCCGTGGCGGCCCCCGGCGGGGCCTGGCGCGAAACGACGACCAGCCCCGCCGGACCTTCGGCCTCAACGAGAACCTGGCCCGCGAAATCCTGGAGCTGCACACGGTGGGCGTCGACGGCGGCTACGCCCAGGCCGACGTCACCGAGTTCGCCCGTGCGCTCACGGGCTTGTCCATCGCCGGGCCGCGCGAGCCGGGCGTCGAAGGCGTGGTGTTCCGCGACGCGACCCATGAGCCGGGCGAGCGCACCATCATGGGCGTGCGCTACGCCCAGGACGGCAAGGCGCAGGCCGGCGCCGTCCTGGCCGACCTGGCCGCCAAGCCCCAGACCGCCCGCTTCGTCTGCACGAAGATCGCCCGGCACTTCGTGTCCGACGATCCGCCGCCGGCCCTGGTGGCCCGGCTGGAGAAGGCCTGGATGGCCAGCCACGGCGACCTGGACCGCGTGGCCGAGGCGCTGGTCGACGCCCCCGAAGCCTGGGCGCCGCGGCCGGCCAAGCTGAAGACGCCCTATGAGTACGTGGTCTCCAGCTACCGCGCGCTGGGCCAGGAGCCCCGCGGCCTGGGTCAGGTGAACGCCGCCCTGAACGGCCTGGGCCAGCGTCCCTTCGGAGCGCCCTCGCCCAAGGGCTGGCCCGACGAGGCCGGCCCCTGGGCCGCCTCCGACGCCCTGGTGAAGCGGATGCAGTTCGCCCAGCAGTTGGGCGCGGTGTTCGGCCCCAAGGTCCAAGCGCCGACCGAGCTCGCCGCCCAGACCCTGGGCGCGCGCCTGACACCCGCCGTCGCCATCGCCATCTCGCGCGCGGAGTCGCGCCCCGAGGCCGTCGCCCTCCTCCTCATGTCGCCGGAGTTCCAGCGCCGATGACCGCTCCCCTGCTCTCGCGCCGGGCCTTCGCGGCCGCCGGCCTTGCCCTGCCCTTCCTCGCCCGCGTCGCCGAGGCGGCCGTCCCGGCTGGCAAGAAGTTCGTCGTGGTGATCTGCCGGGGCGGCATGGACGGCCTGTCGGTGGCCGCGCCGGTCGGCGATCCCGACTACCGCCCCCTGCGCGGCGGCCTGGCGCTGGGCGACGACGCGCTGAGGCTGGACGGGACCTTCGCGCTGAACCCCGCCCTGCCGGCCGTCCACAAGCTCGCCCTGGCCGGCGAGGCGCGCATCGCCCCGGCCGTCGCCACGCCCGACCGCGCGCGCTCGCACTTCGAGGCCCAGGACGTGCTGGAGACCGGCGCGGCCGGCGTCTACGCCACCACCTCCGGCTGGCTGAATCGCGCCGTCCAGTCGATGGCGGCGGCCGGTAAGGTCGAGGCCTTGTCCGTCGGCCCGACCGCGCCCCTGATCCTGCGCGGACCGGCGCCCGCCGGCTCCTGGTCGCCCGGCCGGGGCGTGGACGCGACGTCGCGCTTGCCGACCCTGCTGCAGGACCTCTACCGCGACGACCCGCTGCTGGGCCCGGCTCTGGCGCGCGGCCTCGCCACCGAAACCCTGGCGCGCGAGAGCGGGGCCGCAGGCGACAGCGTGATGGGCGGCCAGATGCGCCCGGCGGCCGGCCAGGGCCGCGAGGCGGCCCAGGCCATGGGCCAGTCGCTCGCGGAGTTCCTGAAGGCGCCAGGCGGGCCGCAAATCGCGGCGGTGTCGCTGGACGGCTTCGACACCCACGCCAACCAAGCGCCGCTGCTGTCGACCCGGCTGGCGTCGCTGGACGCCCTGCTCGACGGCCTGCACATCGGCCTGGGCCCGGCCTGGAAGGACACCGTCGTGCTGGTGGTCACCGAGTTCGGCCGCACGGCGCGGGCCAACGGCACCGGCGGCACCGACCACGGCACCGGCTCCACGGCCCTGGTGCTGGGCGGCGGACTGAAAGCCGGCGGCATCGTCGGCGACTGGCCCACCCTGACGCGCCAGGCCCTGTTCGAGGACCGCGACGTCTACCCCGCGCTGGACCTGCGCGCCCTGGAGAAGGGCCTGCTGGCCGATCACCTGGGCGTCGACCGGCGCGCCCTGGACGCCACGATCTTCCCCGACAGCGCCGGCGTGCGCCCCCTGCTGGGCGTGGCCTAGGCGGGCACGGCGTCGAAGGCGATGGTCAGGCGCCGCTCGTCGGTCGTGAAGGGCACGGTGCCGTGCCACATGTACGACGGGAACAGCACCAGCCGGCCCGGCTTCGGGCGCACGAAGTGCTCGGCGGGCAATGCGGGCCGGGTCGCGAAGGGCGGCTGGCCGAAGCGGATCCAGCCCTGCTTCTCGGCGCTGTCCAGCGCGCTGTCGGGCGTCTCCACATAGAAGGCCGACGACAGCCAGCCCTCGGGATGGAAGTGGTCCTTGTGGAACCCGCCGGGCTTCAGCCGCACCGACCAGGCGCCCTCGATCCGATAGTCGCCGCTCCGGCGCGAGCGGACGGGATCGGCGCCCTCGCCCATGCCGGCCATGTGCTGGCGGATCGGCTTGTCGATGGCCTTGAAGAAAGCCTTGATCGCCGGGTCGTTCGAGCCGGTCAGGCGATAGGTGGTCTGACTGCCGTGGCGCAGCGACTGCGACGACGGATGCTCGTTGTAGAGGTGGATCGCGTTCAGGGCGGTGGCGAGGTCGGCCAGGTAGGCCTCCAGGCTGGCCCAGCCGGCGGGCGCCTCGATCTCGTAGACCCCGACCATGGCGTCGTAGTCGTAGAGATCCTTGTACAGCGGGTCGCCCACGGCGCGGGCCGCCGTCGCCGCCCAGCCCCACAGCGACTGGTTCTCGGGCGAGAAGGCCAACCCCTTGTGGGCCTTCTCCAGCGCCAGGTCGGCCTTGCCCGTGGCGAGATGGACGATCGCCACCTGGTTCAGCACGCCGGGCGATTCCGGCAGGCGCGCCTCGGCGGCCAGCACCAGCCGCTCCGCCTCGTCCAGCCGGCCGCGCTCCAGCGCCGCCTGGCTGGCGGCCAGGGTCACGGCGATGTCGTCGGGCAGGCGCTCGGCGGCCACGGCCAACAGGTCGGCGCCCTTCTCGGGATCGCCGGCCGCCTCGAACAGCTTGGCCTTGGTCAGCAGCAGCGGCGCGGGCGGCCCGCCCGAGTGCGCGCAGCGGTCCAGCACCGCCTGAGCGGCGGCCAGGTCGCCCCGGCGCATCCAGACCATGTCGGCGTACTCGGCAGCCGTCTCGACGTGCTGCGGCGCGCGCTTGATCGCTTCGAGATAGGCCTGTTCGGCGCCGTCCAGGTCTCCCGCCGACGCGCGCGCCCGGGCCATGACGCCCCAGCTCAGCGCCCCGTCCAGGCCCAGCCGGAACGCCCGGCTCATGGCCTCGACAGCCTCACGGCCCATGCCGAGGTCGCCCAGCGTAGCGGCCATGTTGTGCCAGGCCACGGCGCTGTCGGGGAACCGCGTGGTCGCCCGGTCGTCGAACACCAGCGCCTCCTCGCGCCGGCCGACGGCCTTCAGCGCGGTGGCGTGCATGGCCAGGGCCCGGTGGCTGGGGTCGCGGCGGTCGGCCAGCGGCCCGGTGATGGCCAGCGCCTCGTCCAGCCGGCCCTCGTCCAGCAGGGCCTTGGCGCGGTCCAGGGGATCGATACTCAACGTCGCCTCTTGAAGGGTTCGGGGTCGGCCTCGTGCTCGTCGAAGCCGAAGCGTTCGAAGCCGGCCTTCAGCTCGGGGCTGATCGGGGCTTCCAGCATCAGGGTCCCGCGGGACGGGTGCGGCAGCACCAGCCGCCGCGCGTGGAGCTGCAGCTTCAGGCCTTCGGAGAGCTCGACCGACGCCTCGTTGTTGTACTTGGGGTCGCCCAGGATCGGGTGGCCCATGGCCAGCATGTGGGCGCGCAGCTGGTGCGTGCGGCCGGTGTGGGGCCACAGCGCCATCCAGGCGGCGCGGGGGCCGGCGCGGGCGATGGTGACGAACTCGGTCTCGGCCTGCTCGCCGCGCTCGTCCTTGGCGTCGGTCGGGACCATCATCTCGCGGTCCCCCACGCCGCGCTTGGCCAGCGGCAGGTCCAGCACGCCGTCGCCCGGCTTCGGGAAGCCGATCACGATGGCCCAGTAGACCTTCTCGGCCCGCCGCTTGGCGAAGGCGCCGGCCAGTCGCGCGGCCGCGGCCGGGGTCTTGCCCAGCACCAGCACGCCCGAGGTGTCGCGGTCCAGCCGGTGGACCAGCCGCGGCCGCTCCAGTCCCTCGCCCCAGGCCGACAGCAGCCGATCGACGTGCTTCGAGGTCTTCGTCCCGCCCTGGACGGCCAGCCCCGAAGGCTTGTTCAGCGCCAGGACTTCCTCGTCCTCGTAGATCACCAGGCTCTTGGCGTAGGCGATGTCGCGGGCGGCCAGCTTGCCCTTCTCCTCGGGCGGCGGCGCGTCGGGCAGCGGCGGCACCCGCACCTGGCTGCCGGCCGACAACCGGGTGTCGGGCTTGGCGCGCGCGCCGTCCACGCGGATCTGGCCCGAGCGGGTCAGCTTCTGGATCTGGATGTGGTTCAGATGCGGCCAGCGGCGCTTGAACCAGCGGTCCAGGCGCACGCCCTCCTCGCCCTTGTCCACGTAGAGCGTCCGGACCTCCCTCACGCCAGCACCCGGCGCATGAGGATCAGGCCGGCGAACAGCGCGCCGATCGCCAGCACGGCCGAGCCCAGGCTGTAAGCCGCGGCCGGGACCCACTCGCGGCGCTCGATCATCAGCGCGACTTCCAGCGAGTAGGACGAGAAGGTCGTGAAGCCGCCCAGGACGCCCACGCCCAGCAGCAGGCGCCACTTCTCCTGGTCGTCGCCGCCGCGCAGGGCCAGCACGCCCGCCAGCACGCCCATCAGGAAGCCGCCGATCACGTTGGCGCCCAGAGTGCCCCACGGCCAGCCGGGGCCGAACGCCCTGAGCGTACCTACGCCCAGCAGGTAGCGGGCCACCGCGCCCGTCGCCCCGCCGGCCGCCACCAGGAAAAGAGTCTGCATCACCACGGCCTTATGCGACGGCAAGACATTATTTGCCAACGTCGCCGATGGTGACGGCATGTCCCGGCCCCAAGTCGGCATGACAGTCGCGAAGATCACCGCAGCGGACGCCGCCGCGGTGCTCGAACGGCTGTCCGGGTCCGACCGGGTGGAAAAGGGCGCGGTCTACGTCATCAGCGTCGAGGCGATCCGCGAGCGGTCAGGCGACCGCTGGCCCAAGAAGCGCGACGACGTCTGGGGCTACCTGGGCCGCAAGCTGAACGAATATCTCTCGTACCAGGACGTCCACCATCGCATCAGCGAGACCGACGTGCTGGTCGCCATGACCACCGAGGACGGCGTCGCCGCCCAGGCCGTGGGCATGAAGGTGCTGGAGGACGTGCTCGAGTTCTTCCTGGGTTCGGTCGACCGCATGGACGTGCGCATCCGCACCGTCAGCAAGATCGAGGGCGACGAGCTGACCGTGGCTGACCTCGACCCCGCCGAGATCGCCGTGGCCCTGGAGACGCAAGGCGCCCAGTCCTACCGCCGCCAGGTCAGCGCTGAGCGCGAGCGCGAGCGCAATCCGGTCTCGTTCGTCGCCTCGAACGGCCAGCGCCTGCAGATCGACTTCGCCCTCGAACACATCGTCAGCCTCAGCCACAAGGTGACGGCCGTGCTGCGGGTTGAGCCGACGGTGACCTACTCCGCCACCGGCGAGGTGATCCCGGCGCGCCGCTTCAGCAAGCTGTCGGACGAGGACCTGCTGGCCATCGACCGCGCCACCCTGGCGTTCGGCGCCCTCTTCATGCCGGCGGACGCCCGCAGCCAGCCGCCGCTGATCGTGCCGGCCTCGTTCCGCACCATGGGCAGCCGGAAGGGCCGCCACCTGCTGACGACCATCGAGGGCGTGACCCCCGAGTGCGTGCGCCAGGGCGTGATGCTGGAGTTCGTGGACATCGACCGCGGCACGCCGATCGGCCGCATGGTCGAGGTGGTCAGTCTGGTCGGTCGCCTGACCCGCGGCGTGCTGGCCCGGCTGCAGCCCGGTCGCGACGCGCTCAGTCCCGTGCAGGGCGCCCGCTTCAACGGCCTGACGCTGGACTTCGCCGACGTGGCCTTGCCGATCAGCCGGGTCGAGGACCTCATGCGGGCCATGGCCCACCAGATGCGCGGCAAGGCGCCGGCCCTGATCGCCCAGGGCGTCGCCGGCTTTGCGCATATGGATCTGGCCGACAAGGCGGGCTTCACCCATGCCAGCATGCGCGCCGCCCCGATCACCCAGACCCAGCTCAATCGCGACGTCGCCTGATCGCGCATTTTTACGCGCGTAAGAATATTAGTTTACAAGTGTAGAAAACTTCGTGAAGCTCCGGTCTTCCGCAACGGAGGATCGAATGAAACGCGCATCCCTGGCCCTGGGCGCTGCCCTCGCCCTGCTGCTCAGCCCCGTCGCCGAGGCCGCGCAGTTCTGCTGCGGGAAGAAGGTCGCCATGACCTTCGGCGACGCCGCGCCGGAGGTGCAGTTGTTGAGCGTCCTGCTGTGGGGCGTGGCCCTGGCCTCGGTGGTGGTTTGGACCCTGGCCGTGCGGCGGCTCCGCCGCTGCCCCGAGGACCGCGCGATCCGGACCATGGCCTTCCTTGACGCCTGGCGCGCCGGCGGGCCGCTGCTGGCCCTGGGCGCAACAGGGTATCTGATGGTGAACTTCTTCGTCGCGGTCTACGCCTACGAGCCCGTCAGCCGCTACCAGGAGTACGCGCCGGGCTTCGCCGAGGCGGCCATGGTCCTGTGGGCAGGGTTCCAGGCCGGCGGTGTCGCCGCCCTGGTCCGGGCGCACCTCAAGGGGCGATTGCAGCTGGCCGCGGCCTAGATCCGCTCGCCCAGGCTCCGGCGCAGCGCGCGGGCGTCGTAGGCGTCGCGGCCGAGCGGCCGCTGGCCCTTGCCCATCACCACCTCCAGCGTCATCGCCATCGAGGGGCCGCCGCCCAGGTTGAAGCTGGTGCCGACGCCCAGGCTGACGCCGCTGCGCCGCCCGAAGTCGGCCCCGCCGACGCCCACTCCGACGCGGGGACCGCGGTCCGGCAGCCCTTCGGAGAAACGGTCGGCCACCTGGAACCAGTCGTAGCCGTCGCGGATCGCGAGGTCGGCGGCGCGGACCAGGGCATAGTCCATCACCTGCTGCGGAGGGGCGCCGGGGCCCCCGCGGAAGGTCACGCGATAGCGGCCGGGCTCGATGCGATACTCCGAATAGCCCACGCCGTCAGGCCGCGCCTGCGGCTGGTAGAGCGTCGGCGTGGTGGCGCAGGCGGCCAGAGACAGGGCGGCAACGGCGATGACCAGGCGTTTCATGGTGAACGATCCAAACTCGGAAAGACGTGTCCCTTCCGACGCTTATACGCCGAAACGGACGGTCCGACTGCGCCGTTCCACTAACCCAGCTTCAGGGCGCTGATCAGCGCCGCCATGTCGCCTGGCGGCGGGGCCTCGAGCCGCTTCGTCCCACCGGCCGGATGCGGGAAGCCCAGCGCCGTCGCATGCAGCATCAGCCGCGGCACGGGCTGGCCGCCGATCACCAGCGCGCCCCCGTAGCGCGGGTCGCCCGCGATGGGCCGGCCGATGTGGGCCAGATGCACCCGCAGCTGGTGCATGCGGCCGGTCTCGGGATCCAGCTCCAGCAGGGCCGCGCCGGGCGTCTCGGAGAGCGTGCGGTAGCGCGAGATGGCCCGTTCGGCGTCGGGATGGTCCGGCGGACAGGGACGCATATAGGCCTCGCGTCCCTGCTCGTCGCGGCGCAGGGCCTGGTCGATGCGGCCGCCCTTCGGCTCGGGCGCGCCGGGCGTGACGATGGCCAGGTAGGTCTTGGAGAATCTCCGCGCCATCAAGGCCTTGCCCAGGAAACCTGCGGCCGGCTTGGTCTTGGCAGTGAGGATCACGCCCGAGGTGTCGCGGTCCAGCCGGTGGATCAGCCGTGGCCGCGTCTTGCCCGGCCTGGCGAACGCCCACAGCAGTTCATCCAGCGTGTTCACCTGGCCGCGGCCGCCCTGGCTGGACAGCCCGGACGGCTTGTTCAACGCGAGGATGTCGGCGTCCTCGTACATCACGAGGCCACGGACGAAAGCGACTTCCTCGGCGGAGAGCTGGACGGGCTGGGGGGTCTTCACCCCTGCCGATCTAGCGGAGCACGCCCTGCTTCGCCATCCGCGACGCGTACCAGAGGAAGAACACGATGCCGGCGAGGATCACGCCGTTCATGATCATCCCCTGGGTCCCGAACAGCTTGCCGCCGTCCGAGAGCAGGTGCGTGTAGACTTGGCTGGCCAGGAACCCCAGCAGCGACAGGGCGAAGGCGTGGACCGCCCACTTCGACCGGGCGAGCAGCAGCAGCGTACCCGCCGCCGAGGCCCAGACCCCGATCGCCCAGGCGCAGACCATCCAGGCCGGCATCCCGTGGAAATAGGCGATCTGGCCGTCGGTCATGCCGGCGCTGCGCAGATAGGCGTCGCCGCCCGTCATGCTCATCACGTAGTCGTAGCAACCGTAGCCGTTCCAGAGCAGCGCGATCAGGGAGACCAGCCAGAAGTGCCAGGCCGGCCCCGCGCGCGGAGTGTCCGCAGTCGCAGTCATGGTGTTCCCTCCCCAGAAGATGGGGAAGCCTAGGCCCTCGCGGGTGGGATAACAATGGTCGCGCTAGCCGCCGCTGCGTTCGCGCCGCAGCTGGGCCCAGCGGTCCAACCGCTCCTTGATCCGGGCTTCCGAGCCCTCCCCGCGAGGCTGGTAGAACTGCCGCCGCTCCATGCCGTCCGGGAAATAGTTCTGGCCAGAGAACCCCTCTGGCGCGTCGTGGTCGTAGGCGTAGCCCTTGCCGTAGCCCAGGTCCTTCATCAGCCGCGTCGGCGCGTTGCGGATGTGGGCCGGCGGCATAAGCGAGCCGGTCTCCCTGGCCGCCTTCATGGCCGCGCCGAAGGCCTTGTAGACCGCGTTCGACTTGGGCGCCGCGGCCAGGTGGACGACGAGCTGCGCCAGGGCGATTTCCCCTTCAGGAGATCCGAGGAAATCGTAGGTGTCCTTCGCCGCGTTCGCGAGGACCAGGCTCATCGGGTCGGCCTCGCCGATGTCCTCCGCCGCCGCCCGGATCAGCCGCCGGGCGATGAACAGCGGGTCCTCGCCGCCGGTCAGCATACGCGCCAGCCAGTAGAGCGCCGCGTCCGGGTCCGAGCCGCGGATCGACTTATGCAGGGCCGAGATGAGGTTGTAGTGCTCCTCGCGGTCCTTGTCGTAGGCCGGGCTGCGCTTCTGCAGCACCTGGCCCAGGGCCTTGGTGTCGAGCGGCGTGGCCGACCCGATGTTGAACAGCGTCTCCGCCAGCGTCAGCAGATACCGGCCGTCGCCGTCGGCCATGGCCAGCAGCGCCTCGCGGGCCTCCGGGTCGAGCGGCAGCGTACGGCCCTCGTGCGCCTCGGCCTTGGCCAGCAGCGTCCCCAGCGCCTCGTCGTCCAGGCGCTTCAGCACGTAGACCTGGCTGCGCGACAGCAACGCGCCGTTCAGCTCGAACGACGGGTTCTCCGTGGTGGCGCCCACCAGGGTGACGATCCCCTCCTCCACGAAGGGCAGGAAGCCGTCCTGCTGGGCGCGGTTGAAGCGATGGATCTCGTCCACGAACAGCAGGGTCGCCTGGCCGGCCAACCGCCGCGTCCGGGCCTGCTCGAAGGCCTTCTTCAGGTCGGCCACGCCTGAGAACACGGCCGAGAGCTGCTGGAACTCGTAGCCGGCCTCCTTGGCCAGCAGGCGGGCGATGGTGGTCTTGCCGGTGCCGGGCGGCCCCCAGAGGATCATCGACGACAGCCGCTTGGCCTCGGCCATCCGCCGGATCGGCCCTTCGGGGCCCAGCAGGTGGTCCTGGCCCACCACCTCGTCCAGCCGCTGCGGCCGCAGGCGGTCGGCGAGCGGCGAAGGCTGCTGCGGCGTCAGGCCCGCGGCTTCGAAGAGGTCGGCCATGGCCGCGGGTCTAGCAAATCGTCAGGCGGGGCGCCGAAGAAAGTCGACGCCGGAATAGATCGCGCGGCTCGGCCGTCCCCCCAGCGGCGCGTCGAACGCCAGCCGCTCGGGCGACCATTCCTCGTCGCCCGCCCGGAAGCCGCCGCCGGGCAGCGGCGTGAGCGGGGTCACGCTGTCCAGGAACAGGCGCGGGCCCTCGGCGGTGACGTGGAAGGTCCCGCGCCAGGGATCGTCGCAGACATAGGTCCCGAGCAGCCGCTCCAGCTCGGGCGGCGTCGGCGCGCTGGGCTGGACCGCAGGCGTCCCGTCGGCATGCAGGCGGACGTACTCCACGCTGGACCACCAGGCGCGCGCCGTCGTCTCGCCGTCGCGGCGGAAGACCAGCGGCAGCGTGGCCTGGGTCGGATCGGACGCGATCCAGGCGTCGTCCCCGCCCGGCTGCAGGGCAATGCGCCGGCCGGCCAGGGCGGCGGCCAGCCCGTCGCGGGTCTCCTCGATCGTCAGCATCTCGCCGCCTCGCGCCCGGTAGCGGCCGGCCAGCGCCGCGCGGACCGGCAGCGCAGGCGGCGCCGGCGGCGGCTTCGGGGCGGCGGTCCGGCCGAGCACGGCGCGCATCTGCTGGCACGCGAAGGCGGTGATCTGGCGCGGCCGATAGCCCAGGCCGCCGACGTTGCTGCTGGCGAACGCCGCGACGCCCGCCTCGGGGTCGAGGTGGAAGGCCGACGAGAAGCTGACCATGCCGCCGGTGTGGTGCAGCATCGGCCGCTCAGCCACCTGCACATGGGCCAGCCCGCCGCCGTAGCGGGCGCCCTTCTCCCAGCCCGGCGCGTCGATGGTGGTGGTCAGCCAGCGCTCGGCCCCGGCGCGCGACAACAGGGGGCCGCCCTCGCCTTTCGTCGCCGCTAGGAGCCAGTGGAGGTAGCGGGCCATGTCGGCGCCGGTCGCGGCCACCGAGCCCGAGCCCTCGGTCATGTCGGTCCACGCCGCCACGTCCAGGCGGCCGGCCCGTGGCGCGGGGCGGTCGGCGTAAAAGGGCGCGTAGCCCGTGGCGTAGCGTGCGCGGTCGACCGCCAGGATCAGCGGCCGCGTCTCCGCCATGCCCAGCGGCTTCAGCACCGTCGCCTCCAGCACTTCACCGAACGGCCGGCCTGCCGCCCGCTCGATACAGCGCGCGGCGATCATGTAGCCGGTGTTGGAGTATGAGAACTGCGTCCCGCCCGGGAAGCCCTGCCACATGCGCCCGTCGCCGCCGCGCGGGAACAGCGGCACGTCGTGCGGCAGGCCGGCGCTGTGCTCCAGCAGCCGACGGATCGTGAAGCCGCGCCCGGGCAGCGGCAGGTCGGGCAGGAGGTCGGCCGCGTCGTCCTCCAGCCGCAGCTTGCCGGCGTCGACCAGCCGATGGGCGGCCAGGGCCGTCAGCGACTTGGTGATCGAGCCGATCTGGAAGAGGTGGTCCGGGCCGACGGGGATACGCCGCGCCACGTCGGCGTGGCCCAGACGGATCAGGCCCGTGAAGCCGCCGGGGCCGGCCAGGGCGATCGTCAGGCCTGGCAGGCCATAGGCCGCCATGTGCTGGCGGGCATAGGCGACGATGGCAGCCGTGGCGCCGCCGGCGGCAAGCTCGGGGGCGCCGCGGGTCTCGACCTGGACGTCCGCCTCGGCGGCGCGTGAAACCGCCGCCGCGCCGGCCGCCAGCCCAAGGCCCAATACCGTCCGTCGCGCGATCGCCATGCCCTGCCCCTTCCACCTCGAAGGCGCGAGCATGGCCTGCCCCGCGAAACCGGGGCAAGCGGTCGGTGGCTCAGCCCGAGAAGACCGCCGTCACCTGCCGGCCGTCGCGCTCGATGGTGATCTTCCAGCTGCGCACCTGAGCCGACGTGGCGGCGGTGAGGTCGCGGACGCTGCCGATCTGCACGCCGTTCACCGCCCGCACCAGGTCGCCGCGCTTCATCCCGACGTTCTGAGCCGCGCCGGCGTCGACCGCGGTGATGATCACACCCGAGGCGGTGAAGAGGTCCAGGCCCATCTCGTCGGCCACGGCGGGCGACAGGTTCGCCACGGTGGCCCCGTCGAACGGGTTGCGGCCCGAGATCCGGCGCTCGTCACGCGGCGGCGTGGCGGGCGCGGCCTCGGCCCGCAGCGTCACCGTCTGGTCGGCGCCGCCCGCCGCGCGGCGCACGGTCAGCGAAATGCCCTCGCCCGGCCGGTGATTGCGGATCGTGTAGCTGAGCGCAGCGGCGTCATCGACCGGCCGGCCGTCGGCTTGCAGCACCACGTCACCCTGGCGCAGGCCCGCCCGCGCCGCCGGGCCGTTGGGGTAAAGGTCGGCCACCAGCGCGCCCTGCGGGATCGGCAGACCCAGGCTGCGCGCCATCTCGGCGGTCACGGTCTGGGTGCGCGCGCCCAGCCACGGCCGCACGACCGAGCGGCCGCCGCCCACGGCCGTCTCGACCACCCGGCGAACCACCGCCGCCGGGATCGCGAAGCCCACCCCCGACGAGGTGCCCGAGCGCGAGAGGATGAAGCTGTTCACCCCGATCAGGTCGCCGTCCATGTCGATCAGGGCGCCGCCCGAGTTGCCGGGATTGATGGCCGCGTCGGTCTGGATATAGGCCGAGCCGCCCTCCCCGTTCGGGTCGGTGATGCGGTTCAGCGCCGAGACGATCCCGTTGGTCACCGTCTGGCCGACGCCGAAGGGGTCGCCGATGGCCAGGACCAGGTCGCCGACCTGGGTGTCGGTGCTCTCGTCCATGGCCAGGACCGGCAGGCGCTCGCCGCCGGGTGGGTCGATCTTGAGGATGGCGAGGTCGGTGCGCGGGTCGGCCAGCAGCACGCGGGCGGCGAACTCGCGCCGGTCATTCAGGGCGACGGTGATCTCCTGGCCGCCCTCGATCACGTGGTTGTTGGTCACGACGATGCCGTCGGCGCGCACGATCACGCCCGAGCCCAGCGACTGGGCCACGCGCTGCTGCGGCACGCCGAGGCCGAACATCTGCCAGAACGGGTCCACCTGCTGGCGCACGACACGTTTGGCCGAGATGTTCACGACCGCCGGCGCGGCGCGGCGCACGACGGGGGCGAACGACGACTTCATCGCCGCGGCGCTCGCGGGCGCGGCCCGGGTCGTGGGCTCGGCGAAAGCGGCAGGCTGGGCCAGCGCCTGGCCGGCGGCCAGGGCGACGATGACGGGAATCAGGACGCGAGGCGCGCGCATGGGGTCTCCGAGAACGAACGGCGGAACGCAGCGCAGGTTTCCGGCGCAATCAAGGCGGAGTTTGACGCCTATTCGGCGGGCGACGCCACCACGGCCGGCTGGCGCGCGGTCGCCAGGCCCAGCAGGAACGCCATCCCCATGAGGCCCGCGGCCAGGTAGATCGCCAGGCCAGGCACGTGGAAGGCCTGGTTGCGGATCGACCAGGCGAACACCTCGCCGAACATCAGCGGCGCGAAGATCGAGGCCACGCCCTGCAGGCTCTGGTTCGCGCCCTGCAGCTGGCCCTGCTGGTGCGGCGGGACGCGGCGCGTCATCAGCCCCTGCAGGCCGGGCATCAGGAAGCCGGTGAACGCGAAAATCGGCACCGCGGCCAGGTAGAGCAGCCCGGTGGGCGCCGAGGCGTACCACGAGAAGCCGGCCATCCCGGCCAGCGCGCCCAGGAGCACGGCGTTGCGCTCGCCGATCCGCTTCACCACCGGGCCGATCAGGAGCATCTGAACGATCACGCCCGCGACGCCCGTGGCGATGAAGGTCATGCCGAGAATTCCCGGCGTCCAGCCGTAGCGATAGCCGGCATACAGCACGAAGATGGTGGGCAGCACCATGTGGGCCAGCTGGAACAGGAAACCCACGCCCGCCAGGCCGAGCAGGCCGGGATGCGACTGGAGCAGCCGCAGCGAGCCCAGCGGATTGGCCTTCTTCCAGTCGAAGGCCGTCGCCCGGCGCTCGGGCGGCAGGCTCTCGGGCAGGACGAAGAGGCCGTAGAGGAAGTTCAGCAGCGTGATGGCCGCCGCCGCCAGGAACGGCAGCCGCAGGTCCACCTCGCCCAGCCAGCCGCCCATCGCCGGACCGAAGATGAAGCCGAAGCTGAACGCCGAGCTCATCCAGCCGAACACCTTGGCCCGCTCCTGCGGCGGGGTGACGTCGGCGAGATACGCGTTGGCGGTCGAGAAGCTGGCGGCCGTCATCCCGTTCAGCACCCGGCCCACGTACAGCCACCAGAGCGTGGGCGCGAAGGCCATGAACAGGAAGTCGACGCCCAGGCCGAACAGCGAGATCAGCAGCACGGGCCGGCGGCCCCAGCGGTCGGCCACCAGGCCCAGCACCGGGCCGCAGAAGAACTGCATCAGCCCCCAGGTGGTGGCGAACAGCACGTTCCACTCCGACGCCGCGGCCGTGTCGCCCCCGGTGAACTGCTTGATGAGGTTGGGCAGGATCGGGATCATGATCCCGAACGACAGCGAGTTCATCAGCGCGAGCGCGAAGATGAACCGGAAGCTGGCCTGTCGGCCGGCCGCTGCGGTCGTGGTCTCACCGGTCATGCAGAAGCGGCCCCCGAGGTGTTGGAGCGTGATAGCCAAAGGTGTGAGCGGTTTTGGCGACCATCACGCTCCGATCTTTCGATTTAGAGCCTCTCCCGTTCAAACGATTCCGTTCGAATGGGAGAGGCTTGAGGCGCCCTGGCCATCACCGCGACGGCGATCAGGGCGGCGATGGCGTGCAGGCTGGCGGCCAGCAGGAAGGCGGAGCCCGGGATGTGCGGATGGCCGGGCGCCACGAACCACGCGTAGGTGAAGCCGAACATCGTCGGCGCCACAACCCCCGCCAGGCCGACCAGGCTGCCGTTCGCGCCCTGCAGCCGGCCCTGTTCGGTGGCGGCGACCCTACGGGTGACGAGGCCCTGGAAGCCCGGACCGAACAGGCCGATCAGCCCGAAGACCGGCGTGCCGATCAGGAACGACCAGCCCGTGGGCGCGAGGCCATAGATCGCGAAGCCCAGGCCGCCGAACACCAGCCCGGCCATCACCGCGCCCCACTCGCCGATCCAGGCCACCACGCGCTTCACCAGGAAGCCTTGCACGATGATGTTGCAGACGCCCGTCAGCGCCAGCGCCACGCCGGTCTGGCTCAGCGTCCAGCCGTAGCGGTTGGAAGCGTAGAGCACGAAGATCGTCGGCAGGACGTAGTGGGCCGTCTGCAGCAGCAGGTTCATGATCGACAGCGGCAGGAGCTCGCGGTGCGAGGCCAGGAAGCCCAGCGAGCCCACCGGATTGGCCCGGCTCCAGGCGAACGACGCGCGGTTCTCGGGCTTCAGCGACTCGGGCAGCACGAAGGCCCCGTAGAGCGCGCCCACGAAGGTCAGCGCCGCGGCCGCCAGGAACGGCGCGCGCAGGCTGATGTCGCCCAGGAGCCCGCCGATCGCAGGCCCTACGATGAAGCCCACGCCCCAGGCCGCGCCGATGTAGCCGAAGGTCTGGGCGCGCTTCTCGGGCTCGACCACATCGGCGATGTAGGCGCTGGCCACCGCCATGCCGGCGGCGGTGAACCCAGAGATCACGCGCGCCAGGAACAGCCAGCCGAGCGACGGCGCGAACGCCATGACGAGGTAGTCGAAAGCCAGGCCGAACAGCGAGATCAGCAGCACGGGCCGGCGGCCGAAGCGGTCGCTGAGCGCCCCCAGCACCGGCGCGCCGAAGAACTGCGCCGCCGCCCAGACCGTGGACGACAGACCCATGTACCAGGCCGCCGCCGAGGCGTCGCCGTGGGTGAACTGGGTCTGGATGAGCGGCGCGAAGACCGGGATGATCACGCCCAGCGACAGCACGTCCAGCCACACGCTGACCAGGATGAAGCCCACGGCAGCGCGGCGGCCGCGCGCGGACGCGCTGGCGGATGGCCCTTGCCTCATGACGTTCCCTCTCGGTCGCCGACCATGAAACAAAATGCGAACACGCGCAACGCCGTCATGCCGAACGGTCGCCGACGGCGCGGATCTGCGCGCGCCAGAAGTCGGCCAGGCGGGCCAGCAGCGCAGGGTCGGGGAAGCCGTGGCGTGCGGCGCTCCCCGCCGGAACCTGATGGAAGCCGCGGTGCTCGACGCTGACCCGCGTCTCCTCGCCGACGCCCTCGAACCGCACCTCGACCTCGGTGTGAAGATCGGGTGGGAAGTTCGCCTGGCGCCACGAGAACGCCAGCCTTTCCGGCGGCTCCCAGGCCAACACCTTGCCGATCTCGAAGACCTTGCCGTTGGCCAGGGTCTCGATCAGCCGGCCGCCTTCGAAGGCCAGCCGCCCCGGTGCGCGCGGGGTGGTCTGGAACAGCCCGCTCGGCTGCCACCAAGCGCCGATCTCCTGGGTGAAGACCGCGAAGGCGCGCTCCGGCGTCGCCCGCACGCGCAGCGCCACATACACCTTGGACGTCATGGCCGGTCCCGGGCGTCCTTCTCGATGTGGGCCTTGAACGCCAGGAGCTGGGCGCTCCACAGCCGTTCGCTCTCCTCCAGCCAGCGCAGCAGATGGACCATGGGCTCGGGCCTCAGGGCATAGATGCGGACGCGCGCGTCGAACTCGGGGTGGCTCTCCTCCACGAGGCCGCTGGCGCGAAGGGTGCGCAGGTGGCGGCTCATGGCCGGCGCGGACACGTCGAGCTCGCGCGCCAGCTCGCCCGCCGCCCGCGGCCGCTGGGCCAGCAGGTCGACGGTGCGCCGCCGCACGGGATCGGCCAGGGCGGCCAGGGTCTGGTCGAGAGCGGGCTCAGCCATCACACCGGCCGATGCTGGGCGCCGGCGCCGTAGGTGACGCCCAGGAACCGGCTCGTCTGGGGAACCAGCGCCCGATGCCAGACGCCCCTGGGCACGATGCAGGTGGCGCCGGGCGCCATCTCCACGCGGCGTTCCCCACCCGGCTCGTCCCGGATCAGGGTCATCCATCCGTCGAGCAGCACCAGCACCTCTTCGCCCTGCGGGTGCATCTCCCGGTGCGGCCAATCCGCCGTGCTCACATAGGCCGCCACCCGCGTGCCGCGGAGGTCCGCGTTGGTCTCGATCCCCTCCCAGAAGCCCTCGACGGGATGGCGCGCCAAGCCGCCCTGCCTGTCCAGGCTGAGGTAGGTGTCCTCCAGGTCGAAGCACGGCATCAGATCCAGCCCGTGATCTTCAGGCCGCTGGCCTCTTCAGCGGCTTCGCGGCTCACCGTCTGCACCGTCTGGGCGACCGTCCAGATGTGGCCCTCGGGATCGCGGCAGCGATAGGTGCGGTCGCCGTAGAACTGGGTGGCCGGCTCCATCAGGATTTCGAACCCGGCCTTGCGCGCCCGCTCGCAATGGGCGTCGACGTCGCTCTCCACCTGGATGTGCACCGTCTGGGTGTTCTTGCCGCCGATCGAGGCCGGGCTCTTGTGGTCGTCGGTCCACTCGTTGCCGATCATGACCACGGCGTTGCCGAAGCGCATCTCGGAATGGGCGATGGCGCCCTCCCCGTCCTCGATCAGCATCGAGAGCTCGAACCCGAAGGCGTCCTCCAGGAACCGCAGAGCCGCCCGGGGGTCACGGTAGCAGACCGCCGACATCAGCGGCGCGCGCCAATCCGCCATCTCAGGCCTCCTCGAGCGAACTGCGGATCCGCAAGCCCGAGCGGGCCTCCATCTCGGCGGCGGTCGGCTGGCTGACCTCCTGCGAGAAGTTCCAGACGTGGCCCTCGGGGTCCAGCGCCCGGTAGACGCGTGCGCCATAGAACTGGTCCTCGGGCTCGGCGACGATCTGCGCCCCGGCCGCTCGCGCTCGCTCGCAGTGGGCGTCCAGGCCGTCGGGCATCTGGATGCGGATGAACTGGGTGTTGATCCCCTCCACCGACGAGGGGCTGCGCATCCGCGCCCGGCCGACCAGTTCGGCGCTCTCCCACTCGCCGCCCACTTGGATCGCGCCGCCCAGGAAAGCCATTTCCGAATGGCCGACCTTGCCCTCGGCGTCGGTCACCAGGGTGATGGTCTCGAAGCCGAACGCCTGCTCCAGCCACTTCAGCGCAGCCAGCGGGTCCCTGTAGAAGACGGCGGGAACGACGATGGGCGAGCTCATGGCGATCTCCTTGCGTTCAACGACAATATTTAACGCATATCGCAATTATATCGTCAAGCGTCGGCGACCACGGGTCGGCGAACCGGTCAGTTCAAGCCGGGTGCGGTGTCGCTGAGCTTTCCGTCGCCCGCGACCGGCTTCACGCCCAGCAGGCGGGCCAGCAGGGGATAGACGCTGACGTTGTCGAAGGCCGGCAGGACGACGCCGTGGCGGAACGCCGGGCCGTTCGCCACGAACACCGCCGCCATCTCCGGGCTGTAGGGGTCGAAGCCGTGGTTCCCCAGCTCTGGCTTCTTGGCCTTGTAGTCTCGGGTGGTGATCGTCCACCCCGTCTGCGGCAGGCAGAAATAGGCCGCCACGCGCGGGTTACGGCCATAATGGAAGCGCTTCGGGATGTCGGCCTTGGCCCAGCACTGCAGATGGTCGTGGGCTTTCAGCAGCGCGCTCGCCACCTCGTTCTCGTGGCCGGGGTTCGGATAGAGGGTCATGAACGCCCCGCCCGACAACCCGCGGTAGGCCGCCTTGGGCAACAGGTCGTCCATGTAGAGCTTCCGCGCGTCCGAGATCGCCGCCATCCCGTGGTCGGCCACGATCACCAGGTTTGGCGCGATCCCCCTAGCCTTCAGGCCGTCGAGCAGTCGGCCGACCTCGGCGTCGACGCCGGCGATCGCCCTGTCGGTCTCGGCCGCGCCGGGGCCGTAGTCGTGGCCGGCAGTGTCCACGGTGTCGAAATAGAGCGTCAGGAACGCCGGGCGCTGGGCCGGCGGCAGGTCCAGCAGCGCCAGCAGGTCGTCGACGCGCTTGTCGTTGGGCGTGGCCATGTCGAAGACGACGTAGTGGCGTGGCCGCACCCCATGGATCGCCGCCTCGGCGCCCGGCCAGAAGATCGGGGCAGTGACCAGGCCCGCCTGCTCGGCGGTCACCCAGATCGGCGTCCCCTCGTCCCACCAGAAGCGGTCCCGCACCTCGTCGCGGTTCGACATCTTGAAGGTGACGCCCGGCCGGCGCGCGTCCTCGAAGGTGTTCTCCACCATGCCGTTGCGGTCGGGCCGCAGGCCGGTGACCAGGGTGTAGTGGTTGGGGAAGGTCTTGGACGGGAACGAGGGCCGCATCGCCGCCCGCGCGCCCCCGGCGGCCAGCCCCGACATCACCGGCGTGATCCCGCGGTCCAGGTAGTCGGCGCGGAAGCCGTCGATGGAGACCAGGATGGTCGGCGGCCGTGCGGGATTCGGGGGCGCCGCCTCCGATCGGGTCGCGCAGACGCAGAACAGGACGGCGAAGGCGAGGAGGAACGTCCGGATCATCCTCCGAACCTATCCTCGCCCCGCGACAGACACGCAACGCCCCCAAGAGGATCTACGCCGCCATGGCGGCCGTCAGCTCGCCCAGGGGCACGTGGCCGCGAAGTGCGGCGCTGGTCGCCGGTTCGCCGCTCTCCAGGGCCATGGCGAAGCGCACTGCCGGATCGTCATCCAGCCGGGCCTTCAGCGCCGCGATCTTCGGATAGGCAGCCGGATCGATGGCCTGATGGAAGTCTGCCCAGCGCGCCACGCCCACGAACACCGCGTCGGCCAGGGTCGGCCGCTCGCCCAGCAGGTACGGCCCGTCGCCGATCATCGCCTCCAGCTTGTCATGTCGGCCGGCCACCATGCGACGGCCGAGGCGGCGCCACGCCCCGCGCTCGGCTTCGGTTGCGTCCGGCGCTTCCATGGCCAGCCAGTAGGGGCTGAAGGCGCCGGTGAAGCCGGTGTTCAGGAACGCCACATACTGGTGCAGCAGGTCGGCTTGGCGCGTGCCCGGCGCGAAGGTGATGCGGCGCTCGCCGTCGCGCGCTTCGAGCCACAGGCCGATGGCCATGGTCTCGGTGAGCGCCTCGCCCTCGCCGGTGACCAGGACCGGCGCCTCGCCCCGCCCGTTGAGGCGCAGGAAGCTCTCGGTGCGGATGTCCTTCATGAGGTCGACGCGGGTCAGGCGATAGGGCTGGCCCAGCCATTCCAGGGCCGCGACGAGACCCGTCGCACTGCCCAGCGGATGGCCGTAGATGAGTAGGGGTTCCATGGATCAGCACTCCAGGCTGTTGAACGGAACACCCAAGTAGCCACATGGAATCCGGCCGCCAAGAACGCAGAAATTTCTGACCTGGTCGGAAAAACACGACTGTCAGAGGGGGAAGACGATGCAGGATCGCGTCTCGGAATGCCCGATCGAGGGGGCGATGGTCCTGCTGAGCGGCCGCTGGCGCGCGCTGATCCTCTATTACCTCGCCCAGGGGCCGATGCGTTTCAACGCGCTGCGGCGCGCCAATGCCGGCATCTCCCAGCAGATGCTGACCCACGAGTTGCGCGCGCTTGAGGACGCCGGGGTGATCACCCGGACCGCCTATCCCGAGGTCCCGCCGCGGGTGGAGTACGCGCTCAGCGAGGCCGGCGAGCGGCTGATGCCGGTGATCGGCGCCCTCAGCGCCTGGTGGCAGGAAACGCAGGCGCGCCGCGCCGCCGCCTGACCGACCAAAAGAAAACCCCGGAAGCGGACTTCCGGGGCTCTCGGATCATTTTGTGACGAACGACTATTCGTCGCCGCCGCCGAAGCCGGCTTCGGCCGTCGGGCCCGAATCCTTGCCCTTTTCGGCCGGATCGCGGTCCACGAACTCGATCACGGCCATCGCCGCGTTGTCGCCGTGGCGGAAGCCCGCCTTCAGCACGCGGATGTAGCCGCCGTTGCGGTTGGCGTAGCGCGGGCCGAGGACGGCGAACAGCTTGCCGACCTGTTCGACGTCGCGCACCTGGCTGATCGCCTGGCGACGCGCATGCAGGTCGCCGCGCTTGCCGAGGGTCACCAGCTTCTCGACGAAGGGACGCAGTTCCTTCGCCTTCGGCAGGGTCGTCACGATCTGCTCGTGCTTGATCAGGCTGGCCGACATGTTCGCGAACATGGCGGTGCGGTGGGCGGACGTACGACCCAGTTTGCGGTGGGCTTTACCGTGGCGCATTTCAATTCTCCTGGGCTCTCCGGCCCGCCTGACGCCCGATAGGTGGGCGTCGCCTAACCAAGTCCCAGCCTGCTCCCGCCTGGGTCAACACGAAGCGCCGGGGCCCTCCGCCGCGATCGCGGCTTCGTCGGGCCCGAACCGCGCCCCCAAAAGAGAAGGGGCGGCCCGGAGTCGGCGCGGTAGTCTCCTACATCTGGTCTTCGAACTTCTTCGCGAGCTCTTCGATGTTCTCCGGCGGCCAGTTCGGCACGTCCATGCCGAGGTGGAGGCCCATCCCGGCGAGAACTTCCTTGATCTCGTTCAGCGACTTGCGGCCGAAGTTCGGGGTGCGGAGCATCTCCGCCTCGGTCTTCTGGATCAGGTCGCCGATATAGACGATGTTGTCGTTCTTCAGGCAGTTGGCCGAGCGGACCGACAGCTCGAGCTCGTCGACCTTCTTCAGCAGCGCCGGGTTGAACGGCAGTTCCGGCTTGGCCTCGCCTTCGACCTTCTTCTTCGGCTCTTCGAAGGTGATGAAGATCTGCAGCTGGTCCTGGAGGATGCGGGCGGCGTAGGCCACCGCGTCAACGGGGCTGATCGCGCCGTTGGTTTCCACTTCCATGATCAGCTTGTCGTAGTCGAGCGATTGGCCCTGACGGGTGGGCTCGACGCGGAATGCGACGCGCTTGACCGGCGAGTAGAGGGCGTCGACGGCGATCAGGCCGATCGGGGCGTCCTCGGGGCGGTTCAGCTCGGCGGCGACGTAGCCCTTGCCGGTCTGGACCGTGAACTCCATGCGCACGTTGGCGCCGTCGTCCAGCGTGCAGAGCACGTGGTCGGGGTTCAGGATCTCGATGTCCGACGGCGCTTCGATCTGGCCGGCGGTGACGGGACCCGGGCCGGTGGCGCGGAGCGTCATGCGCTTCGGGCCCTCGGCATGCATGCGCAGGGCCAGTTGCTTGATGTTCAGGACGATGTCGACGACGTCCTCACGCACGCCTTCCAGCGACGAGAACTCGTGGACCACGCCGTCGATCTGCACCGCGGTCACCGCCGCGCCCTGCAGGGAGGAGAGAAGCACGCGCCGCAGGCTGTTGCCCAGGGTCACGCCGAACCCGCGTTCGAGCGGCTCGGCCACCAGACGCGCCTTGCGGCTGGCGTCGGCGCCGGTCTCGATTTGCGGCTTCTCGGGACGGATTAGTTCATTCCAGTTTCGTTCGATCACGTGTGTCCCTCGAAAACGCAGGATCGCCGGCCGTAAATCCACGGCCGGCGTCAGGGAATTGTAGCTCTAACGACTAGACGCGCCGGCGCTTGGGCGGGCGGCAGCCGTTGTGCGGAATGGGCGTCACATCCCGGATAGTGGTGATCGTCATACCCACCGCCTGCAGGGCGCGCAGAGCCGATTCACGACCCGAGCCGGGGCCCGAGACGTTGACTTCCAGCGTGCGCACGCCGTGTTCGGCGGCCTTACGGCCGGCGTCCTCGGCCGCCATCTGGGCGGCGTAGGGCGTCGACTTACGCGAACCCTTGAAGCCCATCAGGCCGGCGCTGGACCAGGAGATCGTGTTCCCCTGGGCGTCGGTGATGGTCACCATGGTGTTGTTGAAGGACGCGTTCACGTGGGCGACGCCCGACGTGATGTTCTTGCGCTCGCGGCGTTTGACGCGCGCCGGTTCCTTGGCCATCGACTAGCTCTCTTACTTCTTCTTGCCGGCGATCGGCTTGGCCGGGCCCTTGCGGGTGCGGGCGTTGGTGTGCGTGCGCTGACCGCGGACCGGCAGGCCCTTGCGGTGGCGCAGGCCGCGGTAGCAGGCCAGGTCCATCAGGCGCTTGATATTGACCGCGGTCTCGCGGCGCAGGTCGCCTTCGACCAGGTAGTCGCGGTCGATCGTCTCGCGGATCTGCAGCACTTCCTGGTCGGTCAGCTGGTTGACGCGGCGCGCGTCCTCGATGCCGACCTTGCTGACGATCTCGCGGGCTTTCGCCTCGCCGATGCCATGGATGTACTGCAGCGCGATCACGACGCGCTTGTTCGTAGGAATGTTGACGCCAGCGATACGGGCCACGTGAGGTAATCTCCTGATCACGCAAGAAAAGCGCAAACGGCGCCCCGGCCCCTCTCTGCCATAGGCATAGGCCGGCGCGTCCTTCGCGCTCTTTCGCGGAAGCGCTTCGTTATATGGATCGGGGGGTCCCCGTCAATGGCGGAAACGCCCAAATGTGAACGAAATGCTGCACGTGCAAGGGTCGGACGGCCTCGCACGCGTTCGCCACCCCGGTTTCAGCACCGGACCGTGAAAGGAAAGCATGAGAGCGGCCGATCCGCAATCGGCCAGGGCTCTTAGCCGCGGGACGTATCCAGGGCGCCGTCGATCCCGGCGGCGACCGCGTCGATGGCGCCCATTCCGTCGACTTCCACCAGCTTCCCCTGCCCTTCGTAGTACGGCAGCAGCGGCGCGGTCTGACGGTTGTAGGCCTCGAGGCGGACCACGAAGCTCTCCGGGTTGTCGTCGGCGCGGCCCGATTCGGCGAAGCGGCCGGCGATGCGCTGCTTCAGCGCTTCGTCATCGACCTTCAGGCGCAGGACCAGGTCGATCTGGCTGCCGCGGCCCTTCAGCATCTTGTCCAGGGCCTCGGCCTGGGGAAGCGTGCGCGGGAAGCCGTCGAAGATGGCGCCCCCGGCGGCCTCGGCCTCGGGCAGGCGGCTCTCGATCAGCTCGATGACGATCTCGTCCGAGACCAGCTCGCCGCGCTGCATGATGCCTTCGACGCGCTTGCCCAGATCGGAGCCCGACGCGATCGCGGCGCGCAGCATGTCGCCGGTCGACAGCTGGACCATGTTGCGGGTCTCGACCAGGCGCTTGGCCTGGGTGCCCTTCCCCGCCGCCGGCGGCCCGAACAGAATCAGGTTCATAGCGATCCCCTCACCCGGCGCTCTTGTGGCGCCCTATCGCAACGTCACCCAAGGCAGGCCGCGCCGGAACGTGACAGCCGAAAGTGTCTGCGGTTTCGGCGTCCGTCACGTTCCAAACTTTCGATTTAGAGCTTTTGATCTGGTTCGGACGATTCCGTCCGAACCAGAAAGGCTCTAGCGGCGGCCGCCCCGGAGCTTCGACTTCTTGATCAGGCCCTCATACTGGTGCGCCAGCAGGTGGGACTGGATCTGGGCCACGGTGTCCATGGTGACGCTGACCACGATGAGCAGCGACGTGCCGCCCATGTAGAACTGCGATCCCGTGACCTTCATCAGGGCTTCGGGCACCAGGCAGACCACGGTGATGTAGGCCGCGCCGATCACGGTCAGGCGGGTCAGCACGAAGTCGAGGTACTCGGCCGTCCGCTTGCCCGGGCGGATGCCCGGCAGGAAGCCACCGTACTTGCGCAGGTTCTCCGCCGTGTCCTCGGGGTTGAAGACGACCGACGTGTAGAAGAAGCAGAAGAAGATGATCAGCGCGCCGTAGAGCACCATGAACAGCGGCTGGCCGTGCTGCAGCTGGCCCACCGCGAGCGGCAGCCATTGCAGCCATTCGGGCAGGTTCGCGGTCGCGGCGAAGCCCATCACCGTCGCCGGCAGCAGCAGCAGCGACGAGGCGAAGATCGGCGGGATCACGCCCGAGGTGTTGATCTTCAGCGGCAGGAACGAGGTGTCGCCGCCGAACATGCGGTTGCCCACCTGGCGCTTCGGGTACTGCACCAGCAGCCGCCGCTGCGACCGCTCCATGAACACGATGGCCACGGTCACGGCGACCACCAGGATGATCATCAGGAAGAGCGACCCGGTGTTCATCGAGCCGGTGCGGGTGAGCTCCAGCGCCTGGAACAGGTACTGCGGCAGGACCGCCACGATGCCAGCGAAGATCAGCAGCGAGATGCCGTTGCCGACGCCGCGGCTGGTGATCTGCTCGCCCAGCCACATCAGGAACATGGTGCCGCCGGTCAGGGTGACGACCGTGGAGACCACGAAGAAGAGGCCGGGGTTCTCGACCAGGCCGGGGCTCTGCGACAGGCCCGCGGCGATGCCGGAGGACTGGAACACCGCGAGCACCACGGTCAGGTAGCGAGTGTACTGGTTGAGCGTCTTGCGCCCCGCCTCACCGCCTTCCTTCCGCAGCTTCTCCCACGGCGGGTACACCGTGCCGAGCAGCTGAACGATGATCGAGGCCGAGATGTAGGGCATCACGTTCAGGGCGAAGATGGCCATCCGTTCGACGGCGCCGCCCGAGAACATGTTGAACATGCCAAGGATGCCCTTGGCCTGGCCCGAGAAGGCCTGCTGGAACGCGACCGGGTCGATGCCGGGGATCGGGATGTAGGTGCCCAGGCGGTAGACGATCAGCGCCCAGAGCGTGAACCAGATGCGCTTGTGAAGCTCCGTGGCCTTGCGGAAGGCGTCGAAGTTCAGATTGGCGGCGAGCTGTTCTGCGGCCGAAGCCATTCAGCAAATCCCCTGACTCGTAATCTCTGGGAGATAGGACGCGCCGGCCCCGAGTGCGAGACCGGCGTCGTCGCAGGGACCTTTTAGGCTTCTTCGGCCTTGGCTTCGACCTTGGTGGTCGTCAGCGAGCCGCCGGCCTTCTCCACGGCCGCGCGGGCCGAGGCAGTGGCGGCGTAGACGGTCAGGTTGAGCTTGGCCTTCAGTTCGCCTTCGCCCAGCAGCTTCACGCCGTCCTTCACGCGACGGATCACGCCGGCCTTCACCAGCGCGTCGGCGTCGATGGCGGCCTTGGCGTCGAGCTTGCCGGCGGCGATCGCCTGCTCGATGCGCCACAGGTTCACCTCGGCGAAGTCCTTGCGGTTGCGCGAGTTGAAGCCGCGCTTCGGCATGCGCATGTGCAGCGGCATCTGGCCGCCTTCGAAGCCCGCGATCGACACGCCGGTGCGGGCCTTCTGGCCCTTCACGCCGCGGCCGGCGGTCTTGCCCTTGCCCGAACCCGGGCCGCGGCCGACGCGCATGCGGCCCTTGGTGGAGCCTTCCTGCGGGGCCAGTTCGTTCAGCTTGGTCATATGCGCCTCTCCTTGGAGATCTGTCGCCGGGACCCAGGCCCCGACTCGGCTTGAAAAATGGTCGGCGTAGAAACGCCGAGGGGCGAGGCTCGCGCCTCGCCCTTCAACGCCGTGCCTATGGCACGATTAGTCTGGCTATTCCACCACTTCGACGAGGTGGTGGACCTTGGCGATCATGCCGCGCACCGAGGGGGTGTCCTCGAGCGTCGACACGCGGCCGACCTTGTTCAGACCCAGGCCCGCGAGCGTGGCGCGCTGGTCCTTGGTCCGGCGGATCGGGCTGCCGGTCTGGCGAACCTTGAGCGTCTTCTTGTCGACCATGAGCTTAACCTTCCGCGTCGGCGGCCGGCTGGGCGGCCGAGGCGCCGTCGGCGCGGCGGCCGATCACGTCCGAGACCTTCTTGCCGCGCTTGGCCGCCACTTGGCGGGGCGAGGATTGGGCCTTCAGCGCTTCGAACGTCGCGCGCACCATGTTGTAGGGGTTGGACGAGCCGACCGACTTGCCGACGACGTCCTGGACGCCCAGGGTTTCGAGCACCGCGCGCATCGGACCGCCGGCGATGACGCCGGTGCCGGGAGGCGCCGCGCGGACCATCACCTTGCCCGCGCCCCAACGGCCGTTGCCGTCGTGGTGCAGGGTGCGGCTTTCGCGCAGCGGCACGCGGATCATCGACTTCTTGGCTTCCTCGGTCGCCTTGCGGATGGCTTCCGGCACTTCACGCGCCTTGCCGTGACCGAAGCCCACGCGGCCCTTCTGGTCGCCCACCACCATCAGGGCGGCGAACGAGAAGCGGCGGCCACCCTTCACGGTGGCGGCGACGCGGTTGATGTGCACCAGCTTTTCGACGATTTCGCTGTCGCGTTCTTCTTCGGGGTTCCGATTGCGACGATCGCCGCGCTGTTCGTCTCTGCGAGCCATGATCGTTTCCTTAGAAGTTCAGGCCGGCTTCGCGCGCGGCGTCAGCCAGGGCCTTGACCCGACCGTGGTAGATGTAACCGCCACGGTCGAACACGACGTCCTTCACACCCTTTTCGATGGCGCGCTGGGCGACCAGGGCGCCGACGCGGGCGGCGGCGTCCTTGTCCGAGCCCTTGGCCTTCTTGTCGTCGCCTTCCAGCGTCGAGGCGGCCGCGAGCGTCACGCCGTTCTCATCATCGATGATCTGAGCGTAGATGTTCTTGGACGAGCGGAAGACCGACAGGCGCGGCCGACCGTTCGCCACCGAGCGGAGGCGGTTGCGGGTGCGCTGAGCGCGGCGCTTGGTGGTTTCGCGGGGAGAAAGGGCCATGGCTTACTTCTTCTTGCCTTCCTTGCGCCGGACCGTCTCGCCTTGGTAGCGCACGCCCTTGCCCTTGTAGGGTTCCGGCGGACGGATACGGCGGATCCGGGCGGCGATTTCGCCGACCATCTGCTTGTCGATGCCCGAGATCTTGATCTCGGTCTGCTTCGGCGTGGCGAACGAGATACCCGCCGGCGGCGGGATGTCGACGTCGTGGCTGAAGCCCAGCTGCATGGAGAGCGCCTGGCCCTTCATCGCGGCGCGGTAGCCGACGCCGACCAGCTCGAGGGTCTGCTCATAGCCCTGGGTCACGCCCACGACCATGTTGTTGACCAGCGTGCGCGAGAGGCCCCACATCGCTTGCGCGCGGGTGGTGTCCTGGCGCTTGGAGAGCGTGACTTCCCCGCCCTCCTGCTTGACCTCGATCTCTTCGGCGACCGTCCAGGCGAGCTGGCCCTTGGGGCCCTTCACCGTGACCGTCTGGCCTTCGATGGTGACCGTGACGCCGCTCGGGACGGCGACAGCCTTCTTTCCGATACGAGACATCTTAGTAGACCCGGCAGAGCACTTCGCCGCCCACGTTGGCCTCGCGGGCCGCCGTGTCCGACATGACGCCCTTCGGCGTCGACAGGATCGAGATCCCGAGACCGTTCTTCACGGGCTTCAGGTCCTTGATCGACGAATAGACGCGACGGCCGGGCTTCGAGACGCGGCTGATCTCGACGATGACGGGAGCGCCGTCAAAGTACTTCAGCTCGATCTCGAACTCGGGGAAGGCGCCGGGCTTTTCCACCAGGTGGTAGCCGCGGATGTAGCCTTCATCGAGCAGCACATCGAGGAGGCGCGCGCGCATCTTCGAGGCCGGGGTCGACAGCTTGTTGCGGCCGCGCGAGGCGGCGTTCTTGATGCGGGCGATCAGATCGCCGATGGGGTCGTTGACCATTGGATCCCCCTTACCAGCTCGACTTGACGAGGCCCGGGATCAGCCCGTGCGAACCCAGTTCGCGCAGGGAAATCCGGCTCATCTTCAGCTTGCGGTAGTAGCCGCGCGGACGGCCCGTGACTTCGCAACGGTTGCGAATCCGGGTCTTGGACGAGTTGCGGGGCAGCTCGGCCAGCTTCAGGCGAGCGTCGAAACGCTCTTCCAGCGGCAGGCTTTCGTCATTGGCGATCGCCTTCAGCGCATCGCGCTTGGCGGCGTGCTGCTTGACGAGCTGCTTGACCCGTTCGTTGCGGTTGACAGCGCTTTTCTTGGCCATGTGTCTGTTCCCTTCCCGCCGTTACGCTTGCACGAACGGGAACTGGAATTCCCGAAGAAGCTCGCGAGCTTCGTCGTCGGTCTTCGCAGTGGTGGTGACGATGATGTCCATGCCCCAGATCTGGTCGATCTGGTCGTAGTTGATCTCCGGGAACACGATGTGCTCCTTCAGACCCATGGCGTAGTTGCCGCGGCCGTCGAACGACGTGGGCTTCAGGCCCCGGAAGTCCTTCACGCGCGGCAGGGCGATCGTGATCAGACGGTCGAGGAACTCGTACATCTGATCCTTGCGCAGGGTGACCTTGCAGCCGACCGTCATGCCTTCGCGCAGCTTGAAGCCGGCGATCGACGTGCGGGCCTTGGTGGCTACCGGCTTCTGGCCGGCGATCTTCGCCAGGTCGGCCATCGCCGAGTTGATCTTCTTGGAGTCGGCGACAGCTTCGCCAACGCCCATGTTGATCACGATCTTCTCGAGCTTCGGGATCTGCATCTCGTTGGTGTAGCCGAACTTTTCCTTCAGCTGGCCACGGATGCGCGAGCGGTACTCGGTCTTGAGCCGCGGTTCGTAAGCTTGATCAGCCATTGATCACCTCGCCGGTCGTCTTGGCGATACGGACCTTCTTGTCGCCCTCGATCTTGAAGCCGACGCGGGTCGGCTTGCCCTTCGAGTCCACGACGGCCACGTTCGACAGGTGGATCGACGCTTCCTTGTGCTTGATCCCGCCTTGGGGATCCAACTGGGACGGACGGGTGTGGCGCTGGACCATGTTCAGGCCCTGGACCACGACACGTTGCTCTTGCGGGAGCACCTTCAGGACGGCGCCTTGGCGGCCCTTGTCCTTGCCGGTGAGGACCATGACCTGGTCCCCCTTCTTGATCTTCGCAGCCATCACAGCACCTCGGGGGCGAGCGAGATGATCTTCATGTGGTTCTTGGCGCGCAGTTCGCGGGGAACCGGGCCAAAGATCCGCGTGCCGATCGGCTCGGAGCTCTTGTTGACGATCACGGCCGCGTTCTTGTCGAAGCGGATCACCGAGCCGTCCTTGCGCTTGATGGCCTGGCTGGTCCGAACGACGATGGCTTGCAGCACATCGCCCTTCTTCACGCGGCCGCGCGGGATCGCCTCCTTCACGGAGACGACGATCTTGTCACCGACGCTGGCGTAACGGCGCTTCGCGCCGCCCAGCACCTTGATGCACATGACCCGGCGGGCGCCGGAATTGTCGGCGACGTCCAGGTTAGTCTGCATCTGGATCATGGGTTCAGATCCTTAGGCTTCTTGGGCCGCGCCGCCCTTAGGCAGCACTTCCCAGGTTTTCGTCTTCGACTTGGGCGCGCATTCGATGATGCGGACACCTTCGCCGGCCTTGTAGGCGTTGGCCTCGTCGTGGGCGTGGTACTTCTTCGACCGGCGGACGGTCTTCTTCAGCACCGGGTGCAGGAAGGTGCGTTCCACCTTCACGACCACCGTCTTGTCGCCCTTGTCGGAGACGACCACGCCTTCGAGAATTCGCTTCGGCATCTGTCGGTTCTCCTCAGGCCTGGGCCTGCTTCGCGCGCAGGACGGTCTTGATGCGCGCGATATCCTTGCGCACCTCGTCCACGCGGTGGGTCTTCTCGATCTGGCCGGTCGCCTTCTGGAAGCGCAGGTTGAACTGCTCCTTCTTCAGGGAGACGAGCTGGTCGGCCAGCTGGTCGGGGGTGAGACCCCGGATTTCGTCGATCTTCATCACGCGTGCTCCGCGACGGCGGCGTCGATGCGGGTGACGATGCGGGTCTTCACCGGAAGCTTCGCCGCGCCGAGGCGCAGGGCTTCACGGGCCACATCGTCCGGCACGCCGTCGATTTCGAACATGATCCGGCCGGGGTGAACCCGGGCGGCCCAGTAGTCGACGGCGCCCTTGCCCGAGCCCATCCGCACTTCGGCGGGCTTACCGGTCACCGGCACGTCGGGGTAGATGCGGATCCACACCCGGCCCTGGCGCTTCATCTGACGGGTGATCGCGCGGCGGGCCGCCTCGATCTGCCGCGCGGTGATGCGCTCGGGTTCGACGGACTTCAGGCCATAGGAGCCGAAGTTGAGCGTGAAGCCGCCCTTGGCCGTCCCGTGGATACGGCCCTTGAACTGCTTGCGATACTTGGTGCGCTTCGGAGACAGCATCTCTCTATGTCCTTAAGCGTTCTGCGGCTCGCCGCGGCGTTCGCGACGGGGGCCACGGTCGGGACGATCGCCGCGCTCGCGGCCGCCGCCCTCACCCGCAGGCCCGCTCTCGCCGGCCAGGCGCTTGTCCAGGGCCATCGGGTCGTGGTCCAGGACCTCGCCCTTGAAGACCCACACCTTCACGCCGATGATGCCGTAGGTGGTCTTGGCTTCGGTGAAGCCGTAGTCCACGTCGGCGCGCAGCGTATGCAGCGGCACGCGGCCTTCGCGGTACCATTCCATACGGGCGATTTCGGCGCCGCCCAGACGGCCCGACACGTTGATGCGGACGCCCTTGGCGCCGAGGCGCATGGCCGACTGCATCGAACGCTTCATCGCGCGGCGGAAGGCGACACGGCGCTCGAGCTGCTGGGCGATGTTCTCGGCCACCAGCTGGGCGTCGGTTTCCGGCTTGCGGATCTCGACGATGTTCAGGTGAACCTCGCCCTCGGTCATCGCCGAGATGTCCTTGCGCAGCTTGTCGATGTCCGCGCCCTTCTTGCCGATGATCACGCCGGGGCGCGCGGCATAGATGGTGATGCGGCACTTCTTGTGCGGGCGCTCGATGATGATGCGCGACACGCCGGCCTGGTACAGGCGCTTCTTCAGCGCGCGACGGACCTTGATGTCTTCATGCAGCAGGCGGCCGTACTCCGGGCCGTCGGCGAACCAGCGGCTGTCCCAGGTGCGGTTGATGCCGAGGCGAAGCCCGACCGGATTGATCTTCTGACCCATTAGGCGGCCTCACCCACTTCGCGGACCACGATCGTGATCTCGCTGAACGGCTTCTCGACGCGCGACGCACGACCGCGGGCGCGGGCATGGAAGCGCTTCATCACGAGGTTCTTGCCCACGTAGGCCTCGGCGACGACCAGCGAGTCGATGTCGAGGTTGTGGTTGTTCTCGGCGTTGGAGATCGCCGAGTAGAGCGCCTTGCGCACGTCGGCGGCGATCCGGCGCGAGCTGAATTCCAGCTCGTTCAGGGCGCGCTGCACCTTCAGGCCACGGATGGACTGGGCGACGAGGTTCAGCTTGCGGGGGCTGATGCGGATGGTCCGCACCTTGGCCACCGCTTCGGCGTCCGTGTAACGGCGAGCCTTGGCTTGCTTGCTCATCTTACTTCCTCTTGGCCTTCTTGTCGGCCGCGTGACCGGGGAAGAAGCGGGTGGGAGCGAACTCGCCCAGCTTCATGCCGACCATGTCTTCCGAGATGAGCACCGGGACGTGCTTCTGGCCGTTGTGCACGCCGAAGGTCAGGCCCACGAACTGGGGCATGATCGTCGAGCGGCGCGACCAGGTCTTGATCACGTCCTTGCGGCCGGAGCTGGCGGCAGCCTCGGCCTTCTTCAGCAGGTACCCGTCGACGAACGGGCCTTTCCAGACGGAACGGGTCATGGCTTAGCGAGCCTTCCGAGCGTGACGCGAGCGGATGATGAACTTGTCCGTCGCCTTGTTCTTACGGGTCTTGCGGCCCTTCGTGGGTTGACCCCACGGGGTGACCGGGTGACGGCCGCCCGAGGTGCGGCCTTCGCCGCCGCCGTGCGGGTGGTCGATCGGGTTCATGGCGACGCCGCGGACGTGGGGGCGACGGCCCTTGTGACGAGCGCGCCCGGCCTTGCCGAGGTTCTCGTTCATGTGGTCCGGGTTCGACACCGCGCCGACCGTGGCCATGCACGAGTCCATGACCATGCGCAGCTCGCCCGAGTTCAGGCGGATCTGGGCATAGCCGGCGTCGCGGCCGACCAGCTGGGCGTAGGCGCCGGCCGAACGGGCGATCTGACCACCCTTCGCCGGCTTCAGCTCGACGTTGTGGATGATCGTGCCGATCGGCATGCCGCGCAGCGGCATGGCGTTGCCGGGCTTCACGTCGGCCTTCTCGGCGGCGATCACCTGATCGCCGGCCTTGAGGCGCTGCGGAGCCAGGATGTAGGCCAGCTCGCCGTCGGCGTACTTCACCAGGGCGATGAAGGCCGAACGGTTCGGGTCGTATTCCAGGCGCTCGACCGTGGCGGGCACGTCGAACTTGCGGCGCTTGAAGTCCACGACGCGGTACAGGCGCTTGGCGCCGCCGCCGCGGAAGCGGACCGCGACGCGGCCGTTGCCGCCGCGACCGCCCGACTTGGTCAGGCCTTCGACGAGCGACTTCTCAGGCCGGCCCTTGTGGAGCTCGGACTTGTCGACCAGGACCAGCTGACGGCGGCCCGGCGAAGTCGGATTGAACTGCTTCAGAGCCATCGACTTAGAGCCCCGTGGTGATGTCGATCGACTGGCCTTCGGCCAGCGTCACGATCGCTTTCTTGACGTCCGAGCGCTTGCCCTGGATGCCGCGGAACCGCTTGGTCTTACCCTTCACGTTGATCGTGTTGACCTTCGTGACGTTGACCTTGAACAGCGCCTCGACCGCCGCGGCGATCTCGTCCTTGGAAGCGTCGCCGGCCACGCGGAAGACGACCTTGTTCTGCTCCGAGAGCAGCGTGGCCTTTTCCGTGATGATCGGAGACAGGATGGTGTCGTAGTGACGAGCGGTGGGTTCCACGGCCATCACGCGGCCTCCTTAGGCTGGAAGCGCGCCTGGATCGCCTCGACCGCGTCCTTCGTCAGGACCAGGGTGCGGCGACGCAGCACGTCATAGACGTTCAGGCCGGCGTTCGGCAGCACATCCACGTTCGGGATGTTGCGGGCGGCCAGGCCGAAGTTCTTGTCGACCTCGGCGCCGGCGATCACCAGCGCGTGGGTGACGCCGATCTTGCCCAGCTGGTCGCGCAGGGCGGCCGTCTTGGCGTCCTTCAGCGAGACCGAGTCCAGGACGATCAGCGAACCGTCCTTGGCCTTCGAGGACAGCGCATGGCGCAGGGCCAGGGCGCGGACCTTCTTGGGCAGGTCGAAGGCATGGCTGCGGACCACCGGCCCGTGGGCCTTGGCGCCGCCGACGAACTGGGCCGCACGGCGCGAGCCGTGACGGGCGCCGCCGGTGCCCTTCTGCTTGTACATCTTCTTCGAGGTCCGCGAGACTTCGTTGCGGACCTGGATCTTGTGATTGCCCGAGCGGCGCTTGGCCAGCTGCCAGGTCACGACGCGTTGCAGGATGTCGCCGCGGATATCTTCGATGCCGAAGATGTCGTCGGCCAGCTCGATCGAGCCGCCCTTCCCGCCGTCGAGCTTGATGACGTCGAGTTTCATTACGCTTGATCCCCAGCTTCGGTCGCCGCGGCCTCTTCGGCCGGGGCTTCGGTCACCGCGGGTTCCTCGGCCGGGGTCGGCTGAGCGCCGGCGGCCTTGAAGGCGCCCGGCTTCGGCGCGTCGGCCGGCAGGGCCGACTTCACCGCGTCGCGGATCTTCACGAACGAGCCTTCCGAGCCCGGGACGGCGCCCTTGACCAGGATGAGGCCGCGCTCGGCGTCCACGCGCCAGACGGTGACGTTGAGGGTGGTGACGGTTTCCTGGCCGAGATGGCCGGCCATCTTCTTGCCCGGGAACGTACGGCCCGGATCCTGGCGGTTACCCGTCGAACCGAGCGAGCGGTGCGAGACGGACACGCCGTGGGTGGCGCGCAGGCCGCCGAAGTTCCAGCGCTTCATGCCGCCGGCGAAGCCCTTACCGACGGTCACGCCGGTGATGTCGATCTTCTGGCCGGGCACGTAGTGGTCGGCGGTGATTTCCGCGCCCACGTCGATGAGGCTGTCTTCCGTGACCTTGAACTCGGCCACCTTGGCCTTCGGCTCGACTTCGCCCTTGGCGAAATGGCCGCGCAGGGCCTTCGAGGTGTTCTTCGGCTTCTTGGAGCCCGCACCCAGCTGGAGGGCCACGTAGCCGTCCTTGTCCTTGGTGCGGTGGGCGACGACCTGGCAGCCTTCGAGGCTGAGGACCGTCACGGGCACGTGGGCGCCGGCTTCGTCGAAGAAGCGAGCCATACCCAGCTTTTTGGCGATCACGCCGGTTCGCATCGGACCGATCCCCTTAGAGCTTGATCTCGACGTCCACGCCGGCGGACAGGTCGAGCTTCATCAGCGCGTCCACGGTCTGCGGGGTGGGGTCGACGATGTCGAGCACGCGCTTGTGCGTGCGGATTTCGAACTGCTCGCGCGACTTCTTGTCGATGTGCGGCGAACGGTTGACGGTGAACTTCTCGATGCGCGTCGGCAGCGGGATGGGCCCGCGCACGGCGGCGCCGGTCCTCTTGGCCGTGTTCACGATCTCGCGGGTGGAATGGTCCAGCACGCGGTGATCGAAGGCTTTGAGCCTGATGCGAATGTTTTGAGCCATATCGCTCTTACGTTTCCCTACAGACGGCGGGCGCCCGCGTGACCTTGACCATTTCAAAGACCAGCCCGAACCCTCAGAGAGAGAGCCCGTACGCGAAAGTCCGCACAAACGATTTAGGCCCGCGCGGTCCCGCGAGGGCCTACTCCCGAAACGCTTTGTGAAAGCACTGTCTCGAGCCGTTCCGCGGGCCGCGTCTGTGCCGAAGCACACAGCCGGTCCAACAGGAGGCGCGGTAATACCTATGCGACTCGTCCCCGTCAAGGGGGCCAGGCCCCCTCTTCTTCGGGGCGCGGCCTACAGCAACGCGCGCTGCAGGTAGGGCGGCAGGCCGGCGTCCGAGGCGTCGGTCAGCATCATCGTGATGATCCGATAGGCCGTCAGCGTCCCGGGCGTCCAGTTGGGCACGATCAGCAGGTCGCCCACCCGGATGAAGTCGTTTATGTAGGCTCCGCGCGCGCGGCTATCCATCACGGTGCTGAACCGGCCGTCCGGGCGCACGTAGTAGAGCCGTCCCGGCCATTCGCTGACCAGGTAGTTGTCGCCGTCGGCGCGGGCGATCCCGTCGGCCTGGCCCAGGCCCGAGGCGCGCACCGTCACCGCGCGGGTCCGGTAGTCCATGGCGAGCAGCTTGCCCTCCATGGTGGTCACCAGGAGGCGGTCGGGTTCGGGCAGCAGACCGTTCACCGACTTCAGCTGCGGGTCGGCCGACCAGACCACCATCGTCCCGCCCTGCAGCGCGAAGATGCGGCCCGTCCCGGAGTCGGCGACCAGCACCGTGCCGTCGGGCGCCACGCCCACGTCGTTCAGGAACGTCGCGCCGGGGGCCGGATAGCGGGCCGCGATCTTCCCCGAAGTCGTGTCGACCTCGACCAACCTGTCGATGTCGGAGACGTAGAGCTTGCCGCCCGCGACAACCGCGCCCTTCGGCGCGTCCAGGCCCGTCACCCAATCCCGCTGCAGCATCTTGCCGCTGGTGGAGACGCGGCTGATGAAGCCGTTGCCGTCCTTCACCTCCCCCTCCCCGGCCACGTTGGCCACGTAGAGCGTGCGGCCGTCGGCCGCCAGCGCCACGCTTTCGGGATCGGCGAGACCCTCGAGCCGCCAGACGGGCTCGCGGGTCTCCTGGTGGGCGACCTTCTTGGCTGGCGCTCCACAGCCGGCGGTCAGGAACAGGAGCGCGAGTACGGCGCCGCGCATGGGATCAGCGGCCGATGCGGACCGAACCCGAACCCATGATGGTCTTGGACACGTCGCCCGTGACCGACGCGGCGCGCACGTCGCCCGAGCCCGCGATCCGGGCTTTCAGGCTGTCGGCGCTGCCGCCGAAGTCCACGTCGCCCGAGCCGGCGATCGAGACCTTCATGCTGGTCGCGCGGCCCGAGCCGATGTCCACGTCGCCCGAGCCCGCCACCGACACCTCCAGCGGTCCCGCGGCCGAGCGGATGTGGGCCGAACCCGAGCCGGCGATGCTGATGTCGACGCCGTTCTTCACGTCGGACGTGGCCACGTCGCCCGAGCCCGCCACGCGGACCTTCAGCGAGCCGGCCGAGCCCATGCGGGTGTCGCCCGAGCCGGCCTGGCTGATCTTGGCCTCTCCCTCGACGTTGGCGATCGTCCAGTCGCCGCAGCCAGAGTTGCCCAGGTCGACGCTGGCGGCGCGACCGACCGCGCCGAACACCGCCCCGCCCGCTTCCACCTGCACGTTGCGGGGCGTGTGGATCACCACCTGCGGCATCTCGGCGTACGAGAAGCTGCCGACGTCGCGAACGTCGACCGACGCGCGTTCGCCCGAGCCGCGGCAGTTGCGGATCTTGCGGTCCAGATTGCCGTCCACGATCGTCCGGCCGGCCAGGCTGCGGACGCTGAGCGGCAGCTTGGCGTTGGGCGAGATCACCTCGACCTTGATGTCGGAACGGTTCTCCGGGACGACCGTGACGCGGGCCACCGCGTCCTTGATCTCCACGGAGTCGGCCTGGGCGGCGCCCGCGCTTAGCGCGACGGCGGCAGCGGCCAGAAGGATCGTTTGAAGACGCATCGTCCTCTCTCCCAAAGTCGAAAGCGTTGACCGGGAAGCTAGAGGGGTGCGCGCGCCAGGGCAGCTTAAATGTCGGTCATGACACGGTTGTCATGCGCGCAAGCAAAAGGGCCGCCGGATGGTGTCCGGCGGCCCTTCGCATGGGTCGTCAGGTAAGCGCGTGGCCTACTTGATGATCTTGGAGACGACGCCCGAACCCACCGTGCGGCCGCCTTCGCGGATGGCGAAGCGCAGGCCCTGGTCCATGGCGATCGGCGTGATCAGCTCGACGGTCAGCTCGGCGTTGTCGCCGGGCATGATCATCTCCACGCCTTCCTTCAGCTTGATGATCCCGGTCACGTCCGTCGTGCGGAAGTAGAACTGCGGACGATAGTTCGTGAAGAACGGCGTGTGACGGCCGCCCTCTTCCTTCGTCAGGATGTAGGCTTCCGCCAGGAACTCCGTGTGCGGCGTGATCGAGCCCGGCTTGCAGAGAACCTGGCCGCGCTCGACGTCTTCACGCTTCGTGCCGCGCAGCAGCACGCCCACGTTGTCGCCCGCCTGGCCCTGGTCCAGCAGCTTGCGGAACATCTCCACGCCCGTGCAGGTCGTCTTCTGCACGTCGCGGATGCCGACGATCTCGACTTCCTCGCCGACCTTCACGATCCCCTTCTCGATCCGGCCCGTCACCACCGTGCCGCGGCCCGAGATCGAGAACACGTCTTCCACCGGCATCAGGAACGGCAGGTCCACCGGACGCTCCGGCTGCGGGATGTAGGCGTCAACCTGCGTCATCAGCTCAAGGATCTTGTCCTCGCCGATCACCGGGTCACGGCCTTCCACCGCCGCCAGGGCCGAGCCCTTCACGATCGGGATGTCGTCGCCCGGGAACTCATAGCCCGACAGAAGCTCGCGAACTTCCATCTCCACGAGGTCCAGCAGCTCCTCGTCGTCGACCATGTCCACCTTGTTCATGAACACGACCAGCGCCGGCACGCCCACCTGACGCGCCAGCAGGATGTGCTCGCGCGTCTGCGGCATCGGGCCATCGGCCGCCGACACCACCAGGATCGCCCCATCCATCTGCGCCGCACCCGTGATCATGTTCTTCACGTAGTCGGCGTGCCCAGGGCAGTCGACGTGGGCATAGTGACGGTTGTTCGTCTCATACTCCACGTGCGCCGTGTTGATCGTGATCCCGCGCGCCTTCTCCTCCGGCGCCGCGTCGATGTCCTCGTACTTCTTCGCCGTCGCACCGCCGGACTTCGCCAGCACCATCGTGATCGCCGCCGTCAGCGTCGTCTTGCCATGGTCAACGTGACCAATCGTGCCGATGTTGCAGTGCGGCTTGTTACGTTCGAACTTCTCTTTGGCCATTTCAAGCTCCAGCCCTGTCCGGGCTTGTCCTCTAAACTAGGGTTGGGGCCCGGACGATCTCCGGGGAGATCGTCCAAACTCTTGGTTGGCGTCTTTCGGACGAAAAACGCTAAGCGTACTTCTTGATCACTTCTTCGGCCACGACTTGCGGGACCGTGTCGTAGTGGCTGAACTGCATCGTGAAGTTGGCGCGGCCTTGCGACATGCCGCGCAGCTGGTTCACGTAGCCGAACATGTTGGCGAGCGGAACGTGGGCTTCGACCACGGTCGCGTTACCGCGCATGTCCTGACCCTGGATCTGGCCGCGGCGGCTGTTCAGGTCGCCGATGACCGAGCCCAGGTATTCTTCCGGCGTCACGACCTCGACGGCCATGATCGGTTCCAGCAGCTTCGGGCCGCCCTTCTCGCGCAGTTCCTTGAAGGCCGCGCGGCTGGCGATTTCGAAGGCCAGGACCGAGGAGTCGACGTCGTGGTACGCGCCGTCGATCAGCGTCGCCTTGAAGTCGATCAGCGGGAACCCGGCCAGCAGGCCGTTGTCCTTCGCCGACTCGATGCCCTTCGAGACGCCCGGGATGTATTCCTTCGGCACCGCGCCGCCCACGATCGCGCTCTCGAACACGAAGCCCGAACCCGGCTCGCCCGGCTCGAACACCAGCTTCACGCGGGCGAACTGGCCCGTACCGCCGGTCTGCTTCTTGTGCGTGTAGTCGATCTCGGCCTTGCGGCCGAGGCTTTCACGGTAGGCCACCTGCGGCGCGCCGATGTTGGCTTCCACCTTGTAGGTGCGCTTCAGGATGTCGATCTTGATGTCGAGGTGCAGTTCGCCCATCCCGCGCAGGATGGTTTGGCCGCTCTCGTGGTCGGTCGAGACCTGGAAGGACGGGTCCTCCGAGGCCAGCTTCGCCAGGGCGACGCCCAGCTTTTCCTGGTCGGCCTTCGACTTCGGCTCGACGGCGATCTCGATCACGGGCGCCGGGAATTCCATGCGCTCCAGGATCACCGGCGACTTGTTCGGGTCGCACAGCGTGTCGCCGGTCCGCGTTTCCTTCAGGCCGGCCAGGGCGATGATGTCGCCGGCGTAGGCTTCCTTGATGTCTTCGCGGCTGTTCGAGTGCATCAGCAGCATGCGGCCGACCCGCTCGCGCTTGTCGCGCGTCGAGTTCAGCAGGCCCATGCCGGCTTCCAGCTTGCCCGAGTAGATGCGGCAGAACGTGAGCGAGCCCACGAAGGGGTCGTCCATGATCTTGAAGGCCAGCATCGACAGCGGCTCGTTGTCGTCGGGGCGACGTTCGACTTCTTCTTCGGTCTTGAAGTCGATGCCCTTGGTCGGCGGGATGTCCACCGGCGACGGCAGGTAGTCGACCACGGCGTCCAGCAGCGGCTGCACGCCCTTGTTCTTGAAGGCCGAGCCCGCGAGGATCGGATAGAAGGCGCCCGTCAGGACGGCCTTCTTGATGCACTTCTTGATCACGTCTTCCGACGGCTCTTCGCCCGAGAGGTAGGCCTCCATGGCGTCGTCGTCGAGCTCGACGGCGTTCTCGATCATGTAGTTGCGGGCTTCCTCGGCCTTCGCCTTGAGGTCGGCCGGGATCTCTTCGTCGTGGTACTTCGCGCCCAGGCCTTCGGAATCCCAGACCACGGCCTTCATGCGGACCAGGTCGATGATGCCCTTCAGGGCGGCTTCCGAGCCGATCGGCAGCTGGATCGGAACGGCCTTCACGCCCAGGCGATCACGGATCGTCTTCACGCAGAAGTCGAAGTCGGCGCCGATCTTGTCCATCTTGTTGACGAACACGATCCGCGGAACGTTGTACTTGTCGGCCTGGCGCCAGACCGTCTCGGTCTGCGGCTCCACGCCCTGGTTGCCGTCGAGCACCGCCACGGCGCCGTCGAGGACGCGCAGGTTCCGCTCCACCTCGATGGTGAAGTCCACGTGCCCGGGAGTGTCGATGATGTTCAGGCGCTTGTCGTTCCAGAACGTCGTCGTCGCCGCCGACGTGATGGTGATGCCGCGTTCCTGCTCCTGCTCCATCCAGTCCATGGTGGCCGCGCCGTCATGGACTTCACCGATCTTATGGCTCTTGCCGGTGTAGTAGAGGATCCGCTCGGTCGTCGTCGTCTTGCCGGCGTCGATGTGCGCCATGATGCCGAAGTTGCGGTAGTCTTCGATTTTATGCGTGCGGGGCATAGCGGATGCTCTGCGAAAAAGGGGTGTTCGGAAGTGGCCTGAACGAACGGCGCGGGCGGTTTATCTCAAACCGCCCGCGCCGGAAAGCGTGACTACGACTGGTGTTACCAGCGGTAGTGCGAGAAGGCCCGGTTGGCTTCGGCCATCTTGTGCGTGTCTTCACGCTTCTTGACGGCGGAACCGCGGTTGGAGGAGGCGTCCAGCAGCTCGCCGGCCAGCTTCTCGGTCATGGTGTTTTCGCCGCGGTTGCGCGCGGCGTTGACCAGCCAGCGGATGGCCAGGGCGCGACGGCGCTCGGGACGCACTTCCACCGGAACCTGGTAGGTGGCGCCGCCGACGCGGCGGCTGCGCACTTCGATGGCCGGAGCCACGTTGTCCAGGGCGGCGTGGAAGGTTTCCAGCGGGCCTTGGTCCTTGCGGCGGTTCTCCAGGATGTCGAAGGCCCCGTAGACGATATTCTCGGCCACGGCCTTCTTACCTTCGTACATCACGTAGTTCATGAACTTGGTGACGACGAGGTCCCCGAACTTCGGATCCGGGAGGACTTCACGTTTATCTGCGCGACGGCGACGGGACATCTCTGAATTCCTTACTTCGGACGCTTGGCGCCGTAGAGCGAACGGCGCTGCTTGCGGTCCTTGACCCCTTGGGTGTCGAGCACGCCACGCAGGATGTGATAGCGGACGCCGGGCAAGTCCTTCACGCGGCCGCCACGGATCAGGACCACCGAGTGTTCCTGCAGGTTGTGGCCTTCGCCGGGGATGTAGCACACCGCTTCGATGCCGGTCGTCAGGCGCACCTTGGCGACCTTACGAAGGGCCGAGTTCGGCTTCTTCGGGGTCGTGGTGTAAACCCGGGTGCAGACGCCGCGACGCTGCGGGCACCCCTTCAGGGCCGGGACCTTGTTGCGCACCGGCTTGTTCTGCCGGGGCTTGCGGATGAGCTGGTTGACTGTCGGCATCTAGTCTCGCTTGCGTGGAGGCGTGTGCCGTTTGGCCGAGGCGCCTCAGTTGGGATCGTTTTGGTCGTTGTCCGAGGTCGACCGATGAAACGCAAAAACACACCGGGCGCCTCTGAAAGCGTTCCGGCGGGAGCGGCTCATCGGAGCTGGGAAGAATCCCCGGCCTCGAAAGAGCGCGCTACATAGTCGGGAAGGGCCGTTCCGTCAATCGGCGTGACGTGGGCCCTGCCCTGCGGCCGTTCGGCCATCAATTCGCCTCGCGAACGCCCCTTCCCTAAGGCGCAGCTTCGCAAGGGACGCAAGGAGCATGGATGCCGGCGGCGCGTGACGGCCGAAGGTATGGGATCGTGGCGGCCTCGCTGGCCGTCCACGCCGTTCTGGCGACCCTCCTCGTGCTGCATGCCCCGCGCCTGCGGGTCCCCGAGGCGACCTCGGGCCCGCCCGAGCCGATCATCCCGATCCTGATCATGCCGCGCACGCCGCCCGACGCCTCGTCGCCCGACAGCCGGCCCACGGCCATCCGCCTGCACCGCCGCCAGACCCGCTTCTCCGAGCCGCCGCCGCCCGTCGCCCCGCTGATCGCGCCCGAGCGGCCCGAGGCCGCGGCCAAGCCGGCCCCGGCCACGGGGCCGAAGACCATCACCATCCCGCCCTACGAGGACGCCCTGGCGGCCAACGCCCGCAACGCCCTTCGGACCCGGCGCAACTGCGACGACGCCAATCTGTCGCGCAGCGAGCGCGAGGCCTGTCAGGAGCGCCTGTTCGGCGTGGGCCGCGACGCGCCGCAGCTGCCCCTCGGCATCGATCCGGGCAAGGCGTCCGACCTGGCGCGCGCGGCGATGCGCAAGGAGCAGGACTACGGCTACAAGCGCTCGGCCGGCGGCGGGCCCGGCACCACGGGCTCGGGCTACAACAACGGCAAGATCGCCACGCCCGGCGCGCCCAACCTGGGCATGGGCTCCTCCAGCCAGGACATCGGCGGGGTCACGGGCAACGACTCCCGCCGCGAGCTGAAGGTCCCCTTCTGACGATCTTCTTCAGTCGAAGATGTCGAAGATGTCGAAGCCCTTCTTTTTCTTCTTGTAGTGGTAGTCGTCGTCATACCGGTGGCCGCCATGCTTCTGGTCGTACGGATGCTTGCGCCTCCAATCGTCGGGATCGCGGTGGAAGTCCGACACCTCGCGTTCGAACCGTTCGCGGTCCTGGCGCTGGCCCGACGCCTCCTCGCGCTGGCCCGACAGCAGCTTCTCGAGCTCACCGCGGTCCAGCCAGACGCCCCGGCAGCTCGGGCACATGTCGATCTCCACGCCCGAACGGGCGACGTTCTGCATGGAGGTGTTGCAGTTGGGGCAAAGCAGCAGCGGCACGCGGATGATCTCCTCTGGATCGCACTGATCTAGGGATTCATACGCGTATGCCAAGCGTATGTCAGTTCACAGGCAGGTTCTTGGCCAGGAAACGCTCCAGGGCCTCGAGCGTCTGGGTCCGGGTCGCCGTGCGCGTGAGGTAGTGGTTCTCGTTCTCGAGGACGACGTATTCGTGCGGAATGTTGAGCTCGCGCAGGCGCTTCGACATCCGCTCGGATTGCTCGACCGGCACGATGGTGTCCTGGTCGCCATGGATCAGGAGGATCGGCGTCCGCGTGGCGGCGGCCGCATGATAGATCGGCGAGGCCGCCTGGATCTTCGCCGTGGAGGTCGCGCCGATCTCCTCGCGAAGTTCGTCCATCACGATCTCGTCGCGGCCATAGTAGCGCGCGCTCCCGCCGAGCAGCAGGCCCAGGTCCGAAATCCCGGCGATGGACGCCGCGCAGCGATAGGCGCCCGGATAGAGCGTCGCGCCCACCAGTGCCGAATAGCCGCCGAAGCTGGCGCCCACGATGCAGACCCGACTGGAGTCGACCTGCCCGGCCTTCGCCAGCGCAGCGACACCGTCGAGCATATCCGTCTGCATCTTGCCGGCCCACTCGCCGCGGCCCGCGTCCTCGAAGCTCGCGCCGAAGCCCCACGACCCCCGGAACTGCGGCTGCAGGACCGCGTAGCCGCGGGTGGCCAGGAACTGGGCGATGAAGTCGAAATCGTAGCTGTCGCGCGCCGTCGGGCCACCGTGCGGAAAGACGACCAGCGGCAGCTTGGCTCCAGACTGCGCGCCGGGCGGCAGGGTCAGATAGGCGGGAATATCGAGACCGTCGCGCGCCTTGTAGGTGATCCATTGGGTCGTACCCAGGCCGACGCCGGCGAGCTCGGGGTACTCCTCGCCGAGCGGCGAGATCTCCTTGCGGGGCTTGTCGTAGAGGTACCAGACGGCCGGCGACGACGGAGCCGCCGCCCGGGCGATGAACCGCGTCCGGTCCCGCGCCCAGCCGTAGAGCGTCACGTCCTTGCCCTTCAGCGCACGGGTGAGCAGGCCGTGTGCCGCTCCGACCTCGGGGTCCAGCCATTCGACGCTCGGCCGCTCGGCCCCGGTCGAAAGCCCCAGCAACGCGTCGGTGTGAGGGTCCCAGATCAGGCCGAGAGACGGCTGGCCGGCCGTCGTCCCGACGGAACTCTCGGCGCCGTCGGCCAGGCGGCGCGCCACCAGCTCCGAACCCTTGCGGAGGTAGATGGAGTCCGACGCCTCCGACCATCCGTAGTAGTCGCGCCGGCTGGCGAACGTCCGGCCTTCCCACACCTGCTTCCATGCCCCTGCGCCGCCCGGGCGGGCCAGGATCGAGACGCGGTTGTTCAGTTGGTCCACTTCGCGCCGGATGCGGGGCTGGCCGGCGAAGTCGACCGACCAGCTGACCGTGTCCGGACCGCCGCGATCGACGATCACGCCGTTTCCCGTCGCGGGATCGACCTGCCAGAGCGTGGGGACGAAGTCCTCCTTCTTCCGCTTGATGCGGGTGTCCCAGGAATTGCTCATCGCGCCGCGCTCGATAAGGCCCATGACCATCGCCTTCGGCGCGGGCCCCGAGGTGATCCCGTAGACCGGCTGGGACACCAGCGCCCGGGAGAGCGTGTCGTTGTCGAGCAGGCTGGCGACGGCCTTCGCCTGGGTGTCGATCGCCACGTTCCGCTCGAAACGATAGCCGAAGGCGCCCACCTTCTCCCAGAATGCGATCCGCGCGAGGACGTGGTTGTCACCCGCCCAACGGAGGGCGACACCCTCGACCGAGCCGAGTTGCAGGACCGGCAGGCCGGGCTTGTCGATCGTCGCGATGGAGACGACCCGCTGCTCCGAGGTTCCGCCGAGGATGGCGATGCGCTGCCCGTCCGGCGATATCTCCGCGTCGATGATCGCCGGCACACGGCCGAACGCCGACGCCGGCGGCGGGGCGGCCTGAGCTTCGGCCGCCAGCCCGCACACTGCGGCCGCAGCCGCCAACAACACCCCACGCACGCTACGCCACCCTGACTTGTTCCCCCGAGAGTCACAGCTTAGCCATGGCGACCGGGGGCTCACCAGCCGAAAACAAGCGCGGCCTTAGGTCGCCGTGCGAAGCCGCAAAAACGAAACGGCCCGGGATCGCTCCCGGGCCGCTCGTTACGCGTGACTGTACTGGAGCGGTTTAGCTCTCGACCGTCTCGGCGACCGCCGCGTCGGCGATCTCGGCCGGCAGCGGCTCCATGGCCTCCTCGCGGCTGGCCGTCAGAGCCTCGTCGCGCTTGGCGGCGATGCGCTGCAGGTTCCGCAGGTAGGAGCCCGTGCCCGCCGGGATCAGACGACCCACGATCACGTTCTCCTTGAGGCCTTCCAGGGTATCGCTCTTGCCCTGGACCGAGGCCTCGGTCAGCACCCGGGTCGTCTCCTGGAAGGAGGCGGCCGAGATGAAGCTGCGGGTCTGCAGCGAGGCCTTGGTGATGCCGAGCAGGACAGGCTGGGTGATGGCCGGGCGACCGCCACGGGCTTCCGCCTTGGCGCTCTCGTCTTCCACTTCCTGCTTATCCATGTGGTCGGCCTTGAGCAGGCCGGTGTCGCCCGGCTCGAGGATCTCCACCTTCTGCAGCATCTGACGGACGATCGTCTCGATGTGCTTGTCGTTGATCGGCACGCCCTGCAGTCGGTAGACCTCCTGGATCTCGTTCACCAGGAAGTCGGCGAGCGCCTCGATGCCCTGGATGCGCAGGATGTCGTGCGGATCCGGGTTGCCGTCGATGATGTACTCGCCCTTCCGGATCACGTCGCCGTCGTGGACCGCGATGTGCTTGCCCTTCGGGATCAGGAACTCGACCGCCTCGCCACCATCCTCGGGGGTGATCTTGATGCGGCGCTTGTTCTTGTAGTCGCGGCCGAATTCGACGCGACCGTCCATCTCGGCGATGACCGCACAGTCCTTCGGACGGCGGGCTTCGAACAGCTCGGCGACGCGCGGCAGACCCCCGGTGATGTCCCGGGTCTTGGCGCTTTCCGTCGGCATCCGCGCCAGCACCTCGCCGGGCTTCACCTCGTCGCCGTCGCCGACGCTGAGGATGGCCCCGACCGGGAGCAGGTAGCGGGCTTCACCGCCGTTCGACAGGCGCTTGTAGGCGCCGTCTTCGCCCAGCACCGACATGGCCGGACGCAGGTCCGACCCCTTCGAGCTGGCGCGCCAGTCGATGACCACGCGGTTGGAAATGCCGGTGGCTTCGTCGGCTTCCTCGCGGAACGAGAAGTTCTCCACCAGATCCTCGAACCGCACCTTGCCGCCCACTTCCGTGATGATCGGCGTGGTGTAGGGGTCCCAGGTCGCCAGGCGCTGGCCGCGCTTGACCTTGTCGCCGTCCTTGATCTGGAAGCGGGCGCCGTACGGCACCTTGTAGGACTCTCGATCCTTGCCATCGACCTGGATGGTCAGGGTCAGGTTGCGGCTCATCGAGATCAGCGCGCCATCCGGAGCGACGACGGTGTTGCCGCCGGAGATCCGGGCGACGCCCTCGTTGGCGCTTTCGAAGAACGACTGCTCGGCCACCTGGGCGGTGCCGCCGATGTGGAAGGTCCGCATCGTCAGCTGGGTGCCCGGCTCGCCGATCGACTGGGCGGCGATGACGCCCACGGCTTCACCGATGTTCACCGGCGTGCCGCGCGCCAGGTCGCGGCCGTAGCAGGCGCCGCAGACGCCGACCTTGGTCTCGCAGGTGAGGACCGAGCGGACCTTCACCGACTGGACGCCGGCGCTTTCCACCAGCTCGATCATGTTCTCGTCGAGGTAGCTGTCGGCCGGCACGATCACGTCGTTGGTGCCCGGGTCCTTCACGTCCTCGGCCGCGAAACGGCCCAGGATGCGTTGGCCCAGCGAGACCAGCACGTCGCCGCCTTCGACAACCGCCCGCAGCGTGATGCCGCGCGTGGTGCCGCAGTCTTCCTCGGTGATGATGCAGTCCTGCGCCACGTCGACGAGGCGGCGGGTCAGGTAGCCCGAGTTCGCCGTCTTCAGGGCCGTGTCGGCCAGACCCTTACGGGCGCCGTGCGTGGAGTTGAAGTACTCCTGCACGGTCAGGCCTTCCTTGAAGTTCGAGATGATCGGCGTCTCGATGATCTCGCCGGACGGCTTGGCCATCAGGCCGCGCATCCCGCCGAGCTGCTTCATCTGCGCCTGCGAACCGCGGGCGCCCGAGTTGCTCATCATGAAGATCGAGTTGATCTCGTTCTGACGGCCGTCGGGGCCGATCGGAGCCGAGCTCACTTCCGCCATCATCTCGTCGGCGACCCGGTCCGTGGCCTTGGCCCAGGCGTCGACGACCTTGTTGTACTTCTCGCCCTTGGTGATCAGGCCGTCGGCGTACTGCTGCTCGTACTCTTCCACGAGCTTGCGGGTCTCTTCGACGATCGGGGCCTTGCGGGCCGGGATCACGATGTCGTCCTTGCCGAACGAGATGCCCGCCTTGGCCGCCTCGCGGAAGCCCAGGCCCATGATCTGGTCGGCGAAGATGACCGTCGCCTTCTGGCCGCAGTGCCGGTAGACGGCGTCGATCAGGTTGCCGATCTCCTTCTTGGTGAGGTTCTTCTCCAGAAGGCGGTGGCCGATCGCCGGGTTGTGCGGCAGCAGGGCCGCGATCTTCATCCGGCCGGGCGTCGTGTCGATGATCTTCCGGACGACGTTGCCGTCCTGGTCCATCTCGGTGTGACGCGCCTTGATCTTGGTGTGCAGGGTCACGACCTTGGCGTCGAGCGCCTGGTCGATCTCGGCGAGATCCGTGAAGACCTTGCCTTCGCCCGGCTCCTTATCCTTGGCCAGCGACAGGTAGTAGAGCCCCAGGACGATGTCCTGCGACGGCACGATGATCGGACGGCCGTTGGCCGGCGACAGGATGTTGTTCGTGCTCATCATCAGCACGCGCGCTTCCAGCTGGGCTTCCAGCGAGAGCGGCACGTGCACGGCCATCTGGTCGCCGTCGAAGTCGGCGTTGAAGGCGGCGCAGACCAGCGGGTGGAGCTGGATGGCCTTGCCTTCGATCAGCTTGGGCTCGAACGCCTGGATGCCCAGGCGGTGAAGCGTCGGCGCGCGGTTCAGCAGCACCGGGTGCTCGCGGATCACCTCGTCCAGGATGTCCCAGACGGCCGGCTGCTCGCGCTCCACCATCCGCTTGGACTGCTTCACGGTGCCGGAAAGGCCCTTGGCGTCCAGGCGGGCGTAGATGAACGGCTTGAACAGCTCGAGCGCCATCTTCTTCGGCAGGCCGCACTCGTGCAGCTTCAACTCGGGACCCACCACGATGACCGAACGGCCCGAGTAGTCCACGCGCTTGCCGAGCAGGTTCTGGCGGAACCGGCCCTGCTTGCCCTTCAGCATGTCGGCCAGCGACTTCAGCGGACGCTTGTTGGCGCCCGTGATCACGCGGCCGCGGCGGCCGTTGTCGAACAGGGCGTCGACGGCTTCCTGCAGCATCCGCTTTTCGTTGCGGATGATGATGTCCGGCGCGCGCAGCTCGATGAGGCGCTTCAGGCGGTTGTTCCGGTTGATGACCCGGCGATACAGGTCGTTCAGGTCCGAGGTCGCGAAGCGGCCGCCGTCCAGCGGCACCAGCGGACGCAGTTCCGGCGGGATCACGGGGATCACCGACAGGACCATCCACTCGGGCTTGTTGTTGCTCTCGGTGAAGCTCTCGATGAGCTTCAGGCGCTTGGACGCCTTCTTGAGCTTCATTTCCGAGGTGGTCGTCTGCAGCTCCTCGCGAAGCTTCTCGGCTTCCTTCTCGAGGTCGATGGCCTTCAGCAGGCCCTGGACCGCCTCGGCGCCGATCTCGGCGGTGAAGCTGTCGTCGCCGAATTCTTCCTGGAAGCGCAGGTAGTCGTCTTCCGACAGCAGCTGGTGCTGCTTCAGCGGGGTCAGGCCCGGCTCGGTGACGATGTAGTTCTCGAAGTACAGGACGCGCTCGATGTCCTTCAGCGCCATGTCCAGCATCAGGGCGATGCGGCTCGGCAGCGACTTCAGGAACCAGATGTGCGCGACGGGCGAGGCCAGCTCGATGTGGCCCATCCGCTCGCGGCGGACGCGCGCCAGGGTCACTTCGACCCCGCACTTCTCGCAGATGATGCCCTTGTACTTCATGCGCTTGTACTTGCCGCACAGGCACTCGTAGTCCTTCGTCGGACCGAAGATCCGCGCGCAGAACAGGCCGTCACGCTCGGGCTTGAACGTGCGGTAGTTGATGGTCTCGGGCTTCTTGATCTCGCCGAACGACCACGAGCGGATCTTTTCCGGCGAGGCCAGGGCGATGCGGATGCGGTCGAAGGTCGGAGCGGCCTGGACCGGATTGAAGATGTTCAGGACTTCCTGGTTCATCTTGGTTCCTTCTGCGGGACGGTTCCCGCGAAAATTTCAGAGCTGGGCGGAGGAAGCGCCCTCCCCCTTGCGAGGGAGGGCTCTGCGATCCGTCAGCCGTTCTCCAGCTCCACGTTCAGGCCCAGGGAGCGCATCTCCTTGACCAGCACGTTGAAGCTTTCCGGAATGCCGGCCTCGAAGGTGTCGTCGCCACGGACGATGCTCTCGTAGACCTTGGTCCGGCCGGCCACGTCGTCCGACTTCACCGTCAGCATTTCCTGCAGGGTGTAGGCGGCGCCGTAGGCCTCGAGGGCCCACACTTCCATTTCCCCGAAGCGCTGGCCGCCGAACTGGGCCTTACCGCCCAGCGGCTGCTGGGTGACGAGGCTGTACGGGCCGATCGAACGGGCGTGGATCTTGTCGTCGACCAGGTGGTGCAGCTTCAGCATGTAGATGTAGCCGACCGTGACCGGACGCTTGAACCGCTCGCCCGACTGGCCGTCGTACAGGTACGACTGGCCCGACCGGTCGAGGCCCGCCTTCTCCAGCAGGTTCTCGATGTCGTCGATGTGGGCGCCGTCGAACACCGGAGTGGCGAACGGGATGCCCTTCGACAGGTTCTTCGCGAGCTCGATCAGTTCCTCTTCCGTGTCCGGAAGCTCCTGGTCGGCGCCGTAGGCGTCCTTCAGGTGGTCGATCAGCGCCTGCTTCTGGCCGCCGTTCTGCCAGGCTTCCAGCAGCTCGGCGATCTGGCGGCCGAGGCCGGCCGAGGCCCACCCCAGGTGCGTCTCGAAGATCTGGCCGACGTTCATCCGCGACGGCACGCCCAGCGGGTTCAGCACCACGTCGACGCTGGTCCCGTTCTCAAGGTAGGGCATGTCCTCGATCGGGAGGATCTTGGAGATGACCCCCTTGTTGCCGTGACGGCCGGCCATCTTGTCGCCCGGCTGCAGCTTGCGCTTCACCGCCACGAACACCTTGACCATCTTCATCACGCCGGGCGGCAGCTCGTCGCCGCGCTGCAGCTTGTCGACCTTGTCCTCGAAGCGGCGGTCAAGGCGCTTGCGGGCGTCGTCGAACTGCTTGCGCAGCGCTTCGAGCTCGCCCATCGCCTTCTCGTCGTCGAGGGCGATCTGCCACCACAGGCCGGGTTGCACTTCTTCCAGCTTGTCGGCGGTGATCTCGCCGCGGCCCATGCCCTTCGGGCCGGACACGGCGGTCTTGCCGACCAGCAGGGCGCGCAGGCGGCCCTGCATGTTGCGGTTCAGGATCGAGAACTCGTCGTCGCGGTCCTTGCCCAGGCGGTCGATCTCGGCGCGTTCGATGGCCAGCGCACGTTCGTCCTTGTCGACGCCGTGGCGGTTGAACACGCGGACTTCCACGATCGTGCCGGCGACGCCCGGAGGCAGGCGCAGGGACGTGTCGCGGACGTCGGAGGCCTTCTCGCCGAAGATGGCGCGCAGCAGCTTCTCTTCCGGCGTCATCGGGCTTTCGCCCTTCGGGGTGACCTTGCCGACCAGGATGTCGCCCGGCATGACCTCGGCGCCGATCGCCACGATGCCCGCTTCGTCGAGGTTGCGCAGGGCTTCCTCGCCGACGTTCGGGATGTCGCGGGTGATCTCTTCCGGACCCAGCTTGGTGTCGCGGGCCATGACCTCGAACTCCTCGATGTGGATCGAGGTGAAGACGTCATCGCGCACGATCCGCTCGGAGATCAGGATCGAGTCTTCGAAGTTGTAGCCGTTCCAGGGCATGAACGCGACGAGGGCGTTGCGGCCCAGCGCCAGTTCGCCCAACTCGGTCGACGGGCCGTCGGCGATCACGTCGCCCGCGCGGATCTTGTCGCCCACCTGCACCAGCGGACGCTGGTTGATGCAGGTCGAGGTGTTCGAGCGCTGGAACTTCTGCAGGCGGTAGATGTCGACGCCCGGCTTGGAGGGGTCGAGCTCTTCCGTGGCGCGGATGACGATACGCGTGCCGTCGATCTGCTCGACGACGCCCGCGCGGCGGGCCGTGACGACCGCGCCGGAGTCCACCGCCACGACGCTTTCCATGCCGGTGCCCACCAGCGGCGCATCCGACTGGATGAGCGGCACGGCCTGCTTCTGCATGTTCGAGCCCATGAGGGCGCGGTTGGCGTCGTCGTTTTCCAGGAACGGGATCAGCGAGGCGGCCACCGAGACGACCTGCTTCGGCGACACGTCCATCAGGTCGACCTGCTCGCGCGGCAGCAGCGAGGGCTCGCCGTTCACCCGGCCGGGGACCAGGTCTTCGACGATCACGCCGTTGTCGAGCTTGATGTTGGCCTGGGCGATGACGTGCTTCGCCTCTTCCATGGCCGACATGTAGACGACCTCGTCGGTCGTCTTGCCGTCCTTGATCCGCCGGTACGGGCTCTCGATGAAGCCGTACTTGTTCACCACCGCGTGGGTGGCGAGCGAGTTGATCAGGCCGATGTTCGGACCTTCCGGCGTCTCGATCGGGCAGATCCGGCCGTAGTGGGTCGGGTGCACGTCGCGGACTTCGAAGCCGGCGCGTTCACGCGTCAGACCGCCCGGGCCAAGGGCCGACAGGCGGCGCTTGTGGGTGATTTCCGACAGCGGGTTCGTCTGGTCCATGAACTGCGAGAGCTGCGACGAGCCGAAGAACTCCCGCACGGCCGCGGCGGCCGGCTTCGCGTTGATCAGGTCGTGCGGCATGACCGTGTCGATGTCGACGCTGCTCATGCGCTCCTTGATGGCGCGTTCCATGCGCAGCAGGCCGACGCGGTACTGGTTCTCCAGCAGCTCGCCCACCGAACGGACCCGGCGGTTGCCGAGGTTGTCGATGTCGTCGATCTCGCCGCGGCCATCGCGCAGGCCGACCAGGGTCTTGAGGACCGCCAGCACGTCTTCCTTGCGCAGGATGCGGACGTCGTCGGGGCAGTCCAGCTCCAGGCGCATGTTCATCTTCACGCGGCCGACCGAGCTCAGGTCGTAGCGCTCGCCGTCGAAGAACAGCGACTTGAACATGGCCTCGGCGGCTTCCACCGTCGGCGGCTCGCCCGGACGCATGACGCGGTAGACGTCGAACAGGGCGTCCTCGCGGACGGTGTTCTTGTCGATGCGCAGGGTGTTGCGGATGTAGGCGCCGACCGTGACGTGGTCGATGTCCAGCACGTCGAGGGTGGTGAAGCCCTGCTCTTCCAGCGAGGCGATCAGGCCGGCGTCCAGCTCGTCGCCGGCTTCGGCGTAGATCTCGCCGGTCGACATGTTGACCAGGTCGCGCGCCAGGTAGCGGCCGTTCAGGGCCTCGGGGGCGAGCAGCAGGGTCTTCAGGCCGTTGTCGGCGAACTTCTTGGCGTTGCGCGCCGAGATCTTGGTGCCGGCCGGGGCGATCTCTTCGCCGCTGTCGGCGTCGATCAGCGGGAATTCCGGCTTCACGCCGCGCCAGCGCTCGGCCTTGTACGGGGTGGCCCAGCCGCCCTTCTTCTTCTCGTACGGCACGGTTTCGTAGAACGTCGAGAGGATCTCCTCGCCGTCCATGCCCAGCGCCATGAGGAAGGTCGTCGCCGGAAGCTTACGGCGGCGGTCGATGCGGACGTAGACGATGTCCTTGGCGTCGAACTCGAAGTCGAGCCACGAGCCGCGGTAAGGGATCACGCGCGCGGCGAACAGGAGCTTGCCCGAGGCGTGGGTCTTGCCCTTGTCGTGGTCGAAGAAGACGCCCGGCGAACGGTGCATCTGGGAGACGATGACGCGCTGGGTCCCGTTGACGATGAAGGTGCCCTTCTCCGTCATGAGCGGGATGTCGCCCATGTAGACGTCCTGCTCCTTGATGTCCTTCACGGAGCGGGCGCCGGTCTCTTCGTCGGTTTCGAAGACGATGAGGCGCAGCTTCACCTTCAGCGGCGCGGCATAGGTCATGTCGCGCTGGACGCATTCCTCGACGTCGTACTTCGGCTCTTCGAACTCGTACGAGACGTACTCGAGCACCGCGCGCTCGTTGAAATCCTTGATCGGGAAGACGGACTTGAAGACCGCTTCCACGCCCTCGTCACGACGCTCGCCGGCGCGCACTTCGCGCTGCAGGAACTGTTCGTAGGAGGAGCGCTGAACCTCGATGAGGTTCGGCATCTGCACGGCTTCGGGAATGCGGCCGAACGACTTCCGGATCCGCTTCTTACCGGTGAAGGATTGCGCCATTTTGATCCCTTGAAGGCGCACGGACGGGACTCCGGGCGCCGAGTGCTTCATCCTGCGTCCGCCCTACGGACCCCCTGGCGGGAGCCGGACGCTGGAATGCTCCCCGTATCGTCGGGAGCGCCTCTTCGCATGGTCAAAGGGCGACGGACCATGCCTCGAGGCCTGCACGCGCGAAGGCCGCATCAAAAGATGTGAATCGGAAAGGTGTTTCGCGAACGGGCGGAAATAGGCCCTTTCGGGCGCTTTGTGAAGCCCCCTGCCCGCGGAAAATGCGCCTGAGACGCGAGAGACGACGCGGAGCCGTGTCCTCCGCGCCGTCCCATCGGGGTGTTCCCGGGCATATCCCGGGTTGTCATGCTGTTTTCCGGTCTCGCCCCCATAAAACCAACGGGGCGCTGAGAGGGTTCCGCTAAATCGACCGGTCCAGCGGGAAGGCCGGCTCGCCGGCGGGTCGTCCCCCGAAGGGCCGCCAGGCCGCCTTGGCGTAGCGGCTCAGGTATTCCGGATGCTCGGTGCCCATCCAGCGGTCCCACCAGGTGAACCAGGCGGCATAGTTCCAGCCGGCCTGGGCGTGGTGCAGGTCGTGGTGGGTCGTGGTGACGATGAAGTCCAGCATCGGCCGGCCATCCCGGCGCGCCGGCATCAGCTCGTAGCCCGAGTGCAGCAGGGTGTTGGTCACGATCTGGTACAGCATCACCCACTGCATCGAGTTGCTCGACATCGGGAAAACCATCGGCCAGACGACCACGAACCCGATCAGGACCACGGCCTCGCCCACATCGAAGCTGTAGGCGGTGAACGGCGACGGGTTGTTGCTGCGGTGATGCCGCCGATGGAAGCGCCGGAAGAACCGCGGGTCGTGCATGAAACGATGGGTCCAGTAGAACCAGGCGTCCAGGCCGACGATCCCCGCGACCAGCGAAACGCCGAACCAGAGCGGCCCCCAGGAGTCCGCGATCGCACCCAGCGGGTAGAGCCCCGCGCGATACATAAGCGTCATCAGCACGCCGACGGTCGCGAAGATCGCCATCGACCGGAGGGAGTAGAAGAGCTCGGTGACCATCTGGCGCGCCGGCGGCGTCTCTGGCCGGATCTTCCGCGCCGCCAGCAGCGGTCGCAGCACCACCCACAGGAGGAGCCAGACCCCCAGGGTGAAGATGGCGTAGCGGGTCAGGGTCGGCTCCAGTTCGCGGAGCCAGATGTGTACAAGGTCGGCTGGAATGGGCGGCATCGACGGCCTCCTTCAGTTGGAGGCTGCAGCGTCGGCCGCGAGCCCGGCCACGTCTCGCCTAGGCCGGAAAAGCCTCGCCGATTTTGAAATCAGACGGCTTGTTGCAAATCCGGCGAGGCCGCCAGCGCCTGGCGTCGCCACTCGCTCGGCGTGGCGCCCGTGGCCGTGCGGAAGGCGCGGTTGAACGGCCCCAGCGAGCCGTAGCCCAGGTCGAAAGCGATGGCGGCGACGGTCGTGCGCGCCTCGCGCGGATCGGCCAGCCGCGCCTTGGCCGCCTCGATCCGATAGCCGTTCAGGAAGTCGGCGAAGTTGCGATGGCCGAGGCGCCGGTTGATCAGCCGCCGGACCCGATGCTCCGGCTCACCTAGCTGGCCGGCCAGTTCGCCGATGGTCAGCCCTTCGCGCCGCCAGTTGCCCGCAGCCATGAAGGCGTTCAGCTTCTCCAGCAGCAACCGGTCCGCCGTCTCGGCCCGCCCGTCCGCCGCGGCCTCGGGGCGCCGCACCGCACCGAACACCTCGGTGCGCGCCTGCAGGAACACCACGGTGGTCAGCAGCGCCAGGACGCTGACGAACAGGCCGCCATAGGGCTCGCCCACATCGAACAACAGCCAGAGCCGGTTGGGCGCGATCCGGTAGCTGAACGCGATCCCCACCTCGAAGACGCCGAACAGCGCGCCGGCCCCCAGCAGCGGCGCCCGAAGCCGGCGGCGGCCGTCGACCAGGTCGCCGCGCCAGCTCAGCGCGATCAGGTAGGCGGCATGCGCCGACAGCAGCGCGCCCGCCGCGTTGCGCAGGATCCACAGCGGCGCGGCGATCTCCTGCGGCGAATAGCTCATCACGAAGCCGCTGACGAACAGCACCAGCGCCGGGGTCAGCGTCGCCAGCGTCACCCGCTTGTCCGCGAACAGCACGGCAATGAACAGCCAGAACGCCCCGCTGATCGGATAGGCCGGGATCATGACCAGCGGGCTGTCGCCGAAGGCGCGCCACAGCGGGTCGGCCTCGGTCACCATCCAGGCCGCCAGGCTGATCCCGCCCAGCAGGCTGGCGATCCGCGCGTCACGCGTCGCGGCGCTGCGCCCGCCCGTGAACGCCAGGATCAACATGGCTCCCACGCCGATCCCGCGGATGAAGAAGTCGACCGTGATCAGGGAGTCGCCCACGGCCGAAGCCTAGCACGCTCCCTTCCCGCGCTGCAGTGAAGGTCCCGTCATGAAGCGGCGCGGCTCAGCGCCGGGGGAGAAGGCTCCCGAACGGATTGGCCCCCGGCGCGGCGGCGGCCTGCGGCGTCGGCGCGGCGTCGGCGATCCGCAGGCAAGCCTGGATCGTCGCGCTGTCGCCTCGGGCGTTCTGGACGCAGGTGGCGATCGCCTGCTGGATCGCCGCCGGGCTGACGGCGGGCGCCGCGGCCGGCGGCGGCGCGGCCTGGGTGCGGGCCTGGGCCTGGCTCAACAGGCCGAGGATTCCCGCCGCAGCCGCCGCCTTGCCGCCGCCGAGACCGCCCAATCCACCACCGCCAGGGACGCCGCCCGCGCCCAACTGACCGCGCAGCTTCGCGCACTCGGGCGTCGAGCCCAGGCCGGAATTGCACACCTGGATGGCCGCATTCAGCCGGTTGATGTCGTAGGCCGTCTGCGCCTGCAATGGCGCGGGCGCCGCGGCCGCCATGGCCGCGGCCGACAGCGCGACTCGGATCGCCAGCCTGTTCACCTGTCTTCCCCCCACAACGTGGATCCCAGGTCGGATAGTGGATCGGCGGCGCGCCGCCTTGCTCCCCCGAACGGGGGTACTTGTGAGGCGCGGCGACACCCGCCAGTGTCGCCGCTAGCCATGGGGGCATAAGTCGAATCGACAACCCGCACGCGCAGGCGGGCGGTTTCGGTTCGCGGGGGGGACGCGTTCAACGTGAGGAACTATCTGACGCCTGCGCTCCTGGGCGCGGTCGGGCTCGCCTTGGCGCCTGCGTGCGCCACGGCCCAGGTTCCGCCGCCGTCTCCGCCGCCAGCCCCGCCGGCGACACAGACGCCCGCGGCCGAAGCGACGCCGGCCTGTTGCGTCGTCCCGGCGGGCACGGTGGTCGAGCTCGAGGTCACCGAGGCCGTGTCGACCAAGACCCACAAGCGCGGCGACAAGTTCGGCCTGCGGCTGGCGGCGCCCATCGTGATCGACGGAAAGACGCTGGCGGCCGAAGGCGCGGTCGGCGCGGGCGAGGTCGTGCACGCTGCGAAGGCCGGCATGGCGGGCAAGGCGGCCGAACTCATCGTCGCGGGCCGCTACCTGAACGTCCAGGGCGTCATTGTCCCGCTGCGCGGCTTCAACATCGCGGTCCACAGCAAGAGCCAGACCGACGAGGCGACGGCGGCGGTGATCCTCGTGGGCGTCGTGGGCCTGCTCGTGAAGGCGGACGAGATCCAGGTCACCCGCGGCGCACAGGCGACGGCGAAGGTCGCCACCGCCGTGACCCTGCCGCCTCCTCCACCGCCCGCGGCGGCGAATTCACCATCGACATCAACTGGAGACGTCAACCCATCATGAGATCGATACTGCTTGTGGCGCTCGCGTGCGCCGCCCTGGTCCCGGCCGGCGCGGCCTTCGCCCAGGACGACAAGGCGGCCGAGGCCGCTCCCGCGGAAAAGGGCGCCGTCGTCGGCCAGCCGCCGGAGGGCAAGGGCCAGGTGGTCTTCTTCCGGCCGATGAAGCTCGGCGGCGCTGCCGTGTCCTACAAGGTGCGGGAGGAAGGCAAGGAACTGGGCCTGCTTTCGAACGGCCACTATTTCGTCGTCCCCACCGATCCCGGCCCGCACGCCTATGTCGTGCACTCCGAGGTGAAGGACGTCCTGAACCTCGAGGTCGAGCCGGGCGAGACCTACTACGTCCGCGGCAGCGTCGAGATCGGCATCATGGCCGGCCGGCCCAACATCACACCGGTGACCAAAGCCGACTTCGACAAGGTCGCCGCGAAGCTGAAGCCGCCGAAGGACTAGCCGGCGCATAGAAAAAGGGCCGGGATCGCTCCCGGCCCTCGATCTTCAGAAGCGCTGGACCAGCGCGTCCAACTACTTGATCTGGACGGTGGCGCCGGCTTCTTCCAGCTTCTTCTTGATTTCTTCCGCTTCCTGCTTGGAAACGTTTTCCTTCACGTTCTGCGGAGCGCCTTCGACGAGGTCCTTGGCTTCCTTCAGGCCGAGGTCCGGACGGACGCCGCGGACTTCCTTGATCACGTTGATCTTCTTGTCGCCACCGGCGGTCAGGACAACGGTGAACTCGGTTTGCTCTTCGGCGGCTTCGGCCGGAGCGCCGCCACCGGCGGCCGGAGCGGCGGCCACGGCGACCGGAGCAGCGGCGCTGACGCCCCACTTTTCTTCCAGCAGCTTGGACAGCTCAGCGGCTTCCAGGACGGTCAGGGCGGACAGGTCGTCGACCAGCTTTTCGAGATTGGCCATGTGGTTTGATCCTTAAGAGAGAGGTTTGTCGGGAAGTGACGATCAGGCGGCGTCTTTGGCGGCGTAAGCGCCCATGACGCGAGCCAGCTGACCAGCGGGCGCTTGCAGGACGCCGGCGATCTTGGTCGCCGGGGCTTGAAGCAGGCCGATGATCTTGGCGCGGAGCTGGTCCAGCGAAGGCAGGGTGGCCAGGGCGGTCACCGAGCTCTTGTCCAGCACCTGTTGACCCATGAAGCCGCCGATGACCGTGAACTTGTCATTGTCCTTGGCGTACTGGGTCGCGACCTTGGCGGCGGACACCGGGTCGGCGGCGAAGGCGATCGCGACAGGACCCTTGAAGAGGGCGTCGCCCGCTTCGCCGATCGAGCCACCGAGAGCCTTCTGGGCCAGGGTGTTCTTCACCACCTGCAGCTGGGCGCCTTCTTGACGAAGACGGCCCCGCAGATCGGTCATTTCCGCAACGGTCAGACCCATGTAGTGGGTCACGACCACGGCGCCGGCGTCGGCGAAGACGCCCTTCAGCGCCTCGATCGACTCCTGCTTTTGAGCGCGGTCCATTGCGGTCTCCATACTCAGGTTCGACGCGCGCGAGAGTGCGCACGCCGGCAGAACCTGTCCGATGAGGAAAGCCGCGGCCCTGCGCCCACGCCGCGTTGCGGCTGGACCAGTGGCACGTCATCTTCCCGTCTCCCCATGACCGACGAAGGGCTCTTCGTCGCGTTACGGCCTCCGGTGGCCCCGGCGGCTTCATAGTTCTTGGACAGGATGGAAAGCCCGGAGGCCTTCCGTCCTCGCCATCTCCCCGGAGGGAACGGCGAAGCGGCGGCGTATATACGAAATCCCCGCGAATTCAACCCGCCGCCAGCCACGCCTCCACGAAGGCTGCCTTGGCGAGGTCCTTCGGCCGGCCGAAGAGCCGCAGGATGCGGAGCTGCTCCGGGATCGCGGGGATCGGGCCCGTCAGGTCCAGTGGCCGCCCGCGAACCCGCAGCCCACCCATCACCTCCACCGGCCCCCAAGGCGTCACGTAGCGGGCGAAGAGCTCCGATCGGAATGGGCCGTCAGGCTCCTTGGGCGGCGCCGGCTCCCGCCATCCGCCCCACGCGGCGGCCAGGCGCCCTGCCCCGTCCACGCCGGTGACGACATCCAGGTCGGCCGCTTCGTCGACCGGCGCCCCCAGCAGGATCAGCGCCCCGCTGCCGATCAGGCTCCACGGCGCGGCGAAGGCGTCCAGGTCGGGCGCGACCTGTCGGAAGAGCGCATCGAGTTCGGCGGGCGACACTTCAGCCGGTCCACTTCGCCGGCCGCTTCTCCATCCAGGCCTTCACGCCTTCCTTATAGTCCGGCGTCCTTGACATCTCGGCCAGCAGCGCCTCCGCGACCTTCACCGAACTCGCCGCGTCGCGGTGGAGGTCGCGGTAGATCTGGCGCTTGGTCTCGCGCGCCGAGCCGGGCGCGACCGAGGTGGCCAGTGTCGTCGCATAGGCCATGACCTCGGCCATCAGGTCTGCGGCCGGGACGATGCGGTTCAGGAAGCCCATGGCCATCGCCTCCTCCGCCGTGAACACCCGGCTCGACAGCAGGATGTCGTTGGCGTGGGTCAGGCCGACGATCCGCGGCAACAGCCAGGACAGACCGTACTCCGCGGGGAAGTTGAAGCGCCCGTGCGCGGCCGTGAACTTCGCGCCCGGCGCGCAGAAGCGCAGGTCGGCGAAGGCGGCCAACACCAGGCCCACGCCCGCCGCCGCCCCATTGATCGCCGCGATGATCGGCTTGCCCACGCCGAAGTGGTAGGCGAAGGCCGCGTCGAACGCCGGGTCCACGCCATAGCCGGGCTCGGCAATGTCGTCGGGCGTGCCGGCGTCGTAGCCACCGCGCTCGGAATGGCCTTCCAGGGCCTGCAGGTCGGCGCCGGCGCAAAACGCGTGGCCGTCGGGGTCGCCGGTCACCACGATCACCCGCACGGCGGGATCCTGGTCGGCCTCGCGCAGGATCCAGCGGTATTCGGTGTGCATCCGCCCGGTCCAGGCGTTCCGGCGCTTCGGGCGGGCAAGGGTCACCACGGCGATCCCGTCGGCGACTTCGTAGCGGGTGGCCTTGAGTTCCATGCCCCCGAGTATGCCACGGCCTATGCCACGACGAAGCGCAGGATCAGCCCGTTCCAGCGCGCGTCGTTCTGGTCGATCTCGTCGACCGCCCCGCTCGCGCAGGCGGCCGCCACGCCGCGCCAGAACGGCTGGGCCGGCAGGTTGCGCCGCGCCACCGCGATCTCCCACTGACCCTTCCGCGCCTGGATCGCCGCCAGCGCCGCCTGGCGGCCGACACCCTCGCGGCGATAGTGCCGGGCCACGAAGAACTCGCCCATGTTGAAGTCCACCGGCAGGCCCGAGTGCGTGTGCCGGTCGATCAGCACGAAGCCGGCCAGCTTGCCGTCGGCGCGGATCACATGAGGCTCTGCGCCGGCTTCCGACCAGTAGGCGGCCAGCGGCGGATAGGCCGGGAACCGCCCGTCCTCATCGAACTCCACCTGCCGCTCGGCCCAGAAGTCGGCGAAGTCGTGCACATAGAACTGGAACAGGTTCTCCACCGCGGCGCGCTGTTCGCGGGCGGATTCGAGTTCGATGGTCGGCATCGCTTACCCCCAAACGAAAAAAGGGAGCGGCGTTTCCGCCGCTCCCTTGATCTCTAGCACTGGCTCTTCGGCTCAGGCGCCGACCGAACCGGCGTCCACCTTGAAGCCCGGGCCCATCGTCGAGGAGAGGCTGATCTTCTTGATGTAGGTGCCCTTGGCGCCCGACGGCTTCGCGCGGTTCAGCGCGTCCACCAGGGCCTTCACGTTGATCGTCAGGGCTTCCTCGGTGAACGAGGCCTTGCCGATGCCGGCGTGGATGATGCCGGTCTTCTCGGTGCGGAACTCGATCGAGCCGCCCTTGGCGTCCTTCACGGCCTGGCCGACGTTCGGCGTCACGGTGCCGACGCGCGGGTTCGGCATCAGGCCGCGCGGGCCCAGCACCTTACCGAGACGGCCGACGAGGGCCATCATGTCCGGCGTGGCGATCACGCGGTCGAAGTCCATGAAGCCGCCTTGGATGCGCTCCACCAGGTCTTCGGCGCCGACCACTTCGGCCCCGGCGGCCTTGGCCTCTTCGGCCTTGGCGTCCTTGGCGATGACCGCGACGCGGACGTCACGGCCCGTGCCCGACGGCAGGGCGACGACGCCACGGACCTGCTGGTCGGCGTGACGCGGGTCGACGCCCAGGTTCACGGCGATCTCGACGGTCTCGTCGAACTTGGCGTTGGCGTTGGCCTTCACCAGCTTCACGGCGTCGGCCAGGGCGTGGGTGGCGGCGACGTCGCCGGTCCAGGCCTTCATGCGCTTGGGTTGCTTCGCCATCTCTTAGGCCTCCACGATCTGCAGACCCATCGAGCGCGCGGAGCCCTCGATGATCTTGGCGGCGGCCTCGACGTCGTTCGCGTTGAGGTCCTTCATCTTCTTCTCGGCGATCTCGCGCAGCTGGGTGCGGGTGATCTTGCCGGCGCTGTCGCGGCCGGGCTTCTGCGAGCCCGACTTCAGGCCCAGCGCCTGCTTGATGAAGAAGGACGCCGGCGGCGTCTTGGTGATGAAGGTGAAGGACTTGTCCTGGTAGACCGTGATCACGGTCGGCAGGGGCGTGCCCTTGGCTTCCTTCTCGGTGCGGGCGTTGAACTCCTTGCAGAAGCCCATGATGTTGACGCCGCGCTGACCCAGCGCCGGGCCGATCGGCGGCGACGGGGTGGCGGAGCCCGCGGGCACCTGCAGCTTGATATAGCCCAAGATCTTCTTGGCCATCTTTGCTCCTCATGGCCGGAAACCCGGCCGGTTATGAGCCGTGGTGCGGGGTCACGGTGGCCGCCCCCTCCCACGGATTTGAAATCACGGCGAACCGCGAAGCGGGCGCATCTAGCAGCAATGGGCGGTTCCGGCAACCGCAGCCTTGGTCGCTCGTTGAAAGGCAGCGACGTGGGGAGCTCAGACAATGCGCATGGGGATGAATCGCAGTGTCGCCGCCTCGGTGCGAGGTTGGGTGGCCGACTGGCCCGACGAACCCGATCACGAGACGCTGGAACGCACGTTGCGGCACCTGGCGCGGTGGCGCTCGATCCTGCTGGCCAACACCTTCCTCACCCGCCAGGGCGATACGATCCATGGCGGGCTCTTCGCCGGCATGACCTATTCGCATGACGCGGCCGAGGGCGCGCTGATCCCGCGACTCCTGGGAACCTACGAGTCGGAGCTGGTCCCGCACTTCCGGTCGCTGATCGCCGAGCGCCCCGGGTGCGTCATCGATGTGGGCTGCGCAGAGGGCTACTACGCCGTGGGGCTCGCCCGGCTGATGCCGGGAGTCAGCGTCTACGCCTTCGACATCGACCCAAACGCCCGCGCGGCGTGCAAGGCCCTGGCGGCCACCAACGACGTGGCGTCCAACGTGATCGTGGACAGCGAATTCCTACCGGAGCGCTTCGAGTCGTTCGCGGGCCGGCGCGCCCTGGTCGTGGTCGATATCGAGGGCGCTGAACTCGATCTCCTTCGCCCGGACCTGGCGCCCGCGTTGGCGGGCATGGCGCTGATCGTCGAGACCCACGCCCCGAGAATCCTGGCGACGCTCGTCGAGCGGTTCTCCCCGACCCACGAGATCGTCCGCGTCGACCATGAGCTCAAGTCGTTTTCACCGCCCGACTGGCTGGCCGAGCTCAGTCACCTGGACTTGATGCTCGCCGTCTGGGAATGGCGCCGCCACCCCACCCCCTGGCTGGTGATGCGCCCGAAGGCCGGTTGGCGCTGAGGCGCCGCGGTTCCAGCCATCGAGGCGCGAGGCCTAGGCGATCTTCTCGACCTGGCCGTATTCCAGTTCCACCGGCGTCGCGCGGCCGAAGATCGAGACGGTGACGCGCAGGCGGGCGCGCTCTTCGTCGACCTGTTCCACCGAGCCGTTGAAGCTGGCGAAGGGGCCGTCCGTGACGCGGACCTGCTCGCCGATCTCGAAGGAGATGGTCGGCTTCGGCCGCTCCACGCCCTCTTCGATCGTGCCGATGATGCGCTGGACTTCCTTTTCCGACACGGGGATCGGCTTGGAGCCCGAGCCCAGGAAGCCGGTCACCTTCGGGGTGTTCTTGATGAGGTGGTAGGCCTCGTCCGACAGCTCCATCTTCACCAGGACGTAGCCCGGGAAGAACTTGCGCTCGGAGTTCACCTTGCGGCCGCGGCGGATCTCGACCACGTCCTCGGTCGGCACCAGGATCTCGGAGAAGTTCTCGTCGAGCCCCTGCTGCTTGGCCTGCTCGCGGATGCTCTCGGCCACCTTCTTCTCGAAGTTCGAGTAGGCGTGGACGATGTACCACTTGTGGCGGGGGTTGCCCTTGGGGGCGTTGGCGGCGGCTTCGGACATCTTGTTGTTCTTCTTACCCGCCGGTGGCGACGCGGAGCAGCCACGTGATGGCGAAGTTGAGGGTGCTGTTCACGATCCAGAAGAACAGCGCGGCCATGACGACCATGATCGCCACCATGACGGAGGTGATCCAGGTCTCCTTGCGGCTCGTCCACGTGATCTTGCGCGCCTCGGCGCGGACCTCGCGGGCGAACTGCGGGATGCTGGTCTTCTTCTTGGGGGCTTGAGCCGCGACCGCGCTGGGCGTGGCCATGACCGCGGCCGTCTTGGCGGCGCGGTCGCGGATCGCTTGCGGGCTCTGTCCCGGTTTCCTGGCCATGCGGCGCTTCAAACTCTCATCTGGAACGGCTGCCCTCGGGCCCCGCACCGTTTCATCTACGCAGTATATAGGTGGTGGCAGGAGTGGAGGGACTCGAACCCACGACTTTCGGTTTTGGAGACCGACGCTCTACCAGCTGAGCTACACTCCTTCAGCACCCCTATCCGCTCGTCTCGCCTGGTTTCCTGTCCCGGGCGAAGGCCCGTGAACCGCGCTGGGCGGCTAGAAAACTCAAGACTCCACGATGTCGGGTAGGACGCAGGCGTATGACGCAAGCGCCTTCCGTTTTCAAGCCTCTTGCTTGGAGCGAACGGCGCCGTGGGCCGTTAGGTCGCCATGCCCCAATCCCATGACGCCGCCTACAACCGCGACCAGGACCAGAAGCCCGGCTCGCCGCAACGCATGGCCCAAGAGCCGAAGGGCTCGGAGGGCTCGTCGCGCTCGGGCAAGACTCAGACCGACCCGGCCAGCGGCGAGCACCGCCGCGACGCTCACGCGCCGAACCAGGCGCGGACCGACCAGACCGACGGCGCCGGACGGAAGGCCTAGAACCCTCCCCTACGAGCGGTTGCCGACCTTGATCGAGCCGCCGCCGGACACCGACTTGCTGATCGAGCCGGTGACTTCGCGCACGCTGATCTGGCCCAGGCCCGATATGGAGGCCTGCAGGTCCTGCGCCTGGCCGCCGAAGTCGACCTGGCCGATGCCCGAGACCGAGGCGCGCATCTGGCTGGCGCGGCCGTCGGCGATCTTCACCTGGCCCACGCCCGAGACCTGGGCGTCGACCGGGCCGGACAGCGACTTCAGCCGCACGTTGCCGGCGCCGGACAGTCGCGCGTCCATGCCGCCCCGTGCGGCCACGGCGTCGATGTTGGCGGCGCCCGAGAGGTGGACGTCCAGCCGGCCGGCCGAACCCATCTTCACGTTGCCCGCCCCCGACTGGCGCAGCTCGGCCTCGCCCTCGACGTCGGCGATGGTCCAGTTCGCGCAGCCAGAGTTCTTGAGCTCCAGGCTGGCCGAACGGCCGATGGCGCCGATCACCGCGCCGTTGGCCTCCAGCTTCACGTCCTTGGGCGTGTAGACCACCACCTCCGGGATTTCGGCGTAGGACACGCGGCCCACGCCGCGGACGTCGACGCGGGCGTTCTCGCCCATGCCGTTGCAGCTGCGGATCCGGTGGTCCAGGTCGCCGTCGACCAGCGTGCGGTCGCCCGAGACGCTCACCTTGAGCGGCAGCTCGGCGTTCGGCTTGACCACCTCGACCTTGATGTCCGCCCGGTCCTGCGGGACCACGGTCACACGCGCCACGGCGTCGCGGATCTCGATGGTGGCGGCCTCGGCGGCCCCGGCCGACAGCACGGCGGCGGCGGCGGCCAGCAGGACGATGGAATGGCGCATGTCTGAGTTCCCCAGTTCGACGGGGAAGCTAGGCTCAGGCCTGCGCGGGAGCAGCTTAAATGTCGGTCATGACACGGTTGTCATGCGCGCAAGCAAAAGGGCCGCCGGATGGTGTCCGGCGGCCCTTCGCATGGGTCGTCAGGTAAGCGCGTGGCCTACTTGATGATCTTGGAGACGACGCCCGAACCCACCGTGCGGCCGCCTTCGCGGATGGCGAAGCGCAGGCCCTGGTCCATGGCGATCGGCGTGATCAGCTCGACGGTCAGCTCGGCGTTGTCGCCGGGCATGATCATCTCCACGCCTTCCTTCAGCTTGATGATCCCGGTCACGTCCGTCGTGCGGAAGTAGAACTGCGGACGATAGTTCGTGAAGAACGGCGTGTGACGGCCGCCCTCTTCCTTCGTCAGGATGTAGGCTTCCGCCAGGAACTCCGTGTGCGGCGTGATCGAGCCCGGCTTGCAGAGAACCTGGCCGCGCTCGACGTCTTCACGCTTCGTGCCGCGCAGCAGCACGCCCACGTTGTCGCCCGCCTGGCCCTGGTCCAGCAGCTTGCGGAACATCTCCACGCCCGTGCAGGTCGTCTTCTGCACGTCGCGGATGCCGACGATCTCGACTTCCTCGCCGACCTTCACGATCCCCTTCTCGATCCGGCCCGTCACCACCGTGCCGCGGCCCGAGATCGAGAACACGTCTTCCACCGGCATCAGGAACGGCAGGTCCACCGGACGCTCCGGCTGCGGGATGTAGGCGTCAACCTGCGTCATCAGCTCAAGGATCTTGTCCTCGCCGATCACCGGGTCACGGCCTTCCACCGCCGCCAGGGCCGAGCCCTTCACGATCGGGATGTCGTCGCCCGGGAACTCATAGCCCGACAGAAGCTCGCGAACTTCCATCTCCACGAGGTCCAGCAGCTCCTCGTCGTCGACCATGTCCACCTTGTTCATGAACACGACCAGCGCCGGCACGCCCACCTGACGCGCCAGCAGGATGTGCTCGCGCGTCTGCGGCATCGGGCCATCGGCCGCCGACACCACCAGGATCGCCCCATCCATCTGCGCCGCACCCGTGATCATGTTCTTCACGTAGTCGGCGTGCCCAGGGCAGTCGACGTGGGCATAGTGACGGTTGTTCGTCTCATACTCCACGTGCGCCGTGTTGATCGTGATCCCGCGCGCCTTCTCCTCCGGCGCCGCGTCGATGTCCTCGTACTTCTTCGCCGTCGCACCGCCGGACTTCGCCAGCACCATCGTGATCGCCGCCGTCAGCGTCGTCTTGCCATGGTCAACGTGACCAATCGTGCCGATGTTGCAGTGCGGCTTGTTACGTTCGAACTTCTCTTTGGCCATCAGGGTCCTGCCGGCGTTGCTTAAACTTGCGCTTCAAGGAGCTGGAGCGGGTAGCGGGAATCGAACCCGCATCCTCAGCTTGGAAGGCTGCTGCACTACCATTGTGCTATACCCGCCGACCAAAAATTCGCGGGGCCGCCGCAACTCCTCAGTGAACTTCAAGCGCGTGGTGGGGGAAGTAGGACTCGAACCTACGAAGCCATACGGCAGGGGATTTACAGTCCCCCCCCTTTGCCACTCGGGACATTCCCCCAGCGCGCTTGGAGCCTTCATCAGGGCCTTCGGAGAAAAGGCTTCCGCCTGAGGACGCGAGGGGCGTAAAGCGCCCAACTCCTGGTCCAAAAGCGGCGACCCACCGAGGGGGCCCCAAATCGGAGCGCGTCTTATAGTGGCCTCGCCTACGGAACGCAACGACGCCCGAAAGGGTCGCAATTTCCGCCCCAAACTACAGGGGAAACCCCACGGCCAAGGCCGTTCCGAACGGCGGCCCGCAGGGGGGAGCGACGATTGGATCTGGGGCTGGCACGCCGTCGAGGCTGCCTTGGCCAATCCCCGCAGGGGCGCGCCCCTGCGCCTCGTGGCGACGCCCGACAAGGCCAAACAGGTCGAGGCCCGATTCGGCCGACAGAAGGTGCTTGAGGTCGCCGACGCCCACCAGATCGGGCTCGCCCTGCCCCAGGGCGCGGTCCACCAAGGCATCGCGATCCGCCCCGCAGCCCTCGAGGACGTCGACCTCGCTGACTTCGAGGCGAAGCCCGGCGCCGTGCTGCTGGTGCTGGACCAGGTCACCGACCCGCAGAACGTCGGCGCCATCCTGCGCTCGGCCGCGGCGTTCGGCGTCGCCGGCGTGATCCTGCAGGACCGCCACGCCCCCAAGCTCACCGGCGCCCTGGCCAAGGCCGCCGCCGGTGCGGTCGACCGCGTGCCCGTCGCGCATGTCGTGAACCTGTCGCGCGCGCTGGACGAGCTGACGAGCGCCGGCTGGCGGGCCGTGGGCCTGGCCGGCGAATCCGACCGCAGCCTGGCCGACGCCCTCGACGGCGCGCCCACCGTGCTGGTGATGGGCTCGGAGGGCGAAGGCATCCGCCGCCTGGTGGCCGAGCACTGCGACGAGCTCGCCAAGATCCCGATGCCGGGCGGATTTGAGAGCCTGAACGTGTCGGCGGCTGCGGCCATCGCGCTCTATGAGGCCTCGCGCCCCCGGTCCTGACCGGGTCTCGCAACAACTCGCAACACCGCGAACGCCGACGCGCCTACCCGCGCAGAGGTTGTGCTGGTTGATAGCGCCCCGACTTCAGTTTGGGGACGCACATGACAACCTATGCTTTCAAGGCCGCCGCGACCTCCGCGGCGATCGCCCTCCTCGGCCTCGGATCGACCGCCCACGCGGGCGACCTCTATGACGCCTACACCATCCCGAACAACACCCAGGAGAAGGGGGTCGCCAGCTACAACGGCGCCCTCTCCAGCCAGACCGGCGGCTTCGTGCTGCCGCGCGCCGCAGTCGGCATGGCGGCGGGGGCCGACAGCCTGTTCATTTCCAGCCTGGACAGCCCGACGAACTACCTCGAGCGCTATGACCTGACCGGGGCCCAGATCGATAGCCTCGCCATCGGCCCGACGGCCGAAGCCGGCGCCCTGGCGTTCGGCGGGAACACACTCTACGCGGCGTTCGAAACCTTCTCGTTGAGCGGGCTCTCCTACAGCGTCAGCTCCCTGAACTCCGACCTCGACTTCGACGGCGTGTTCAGCATCGACCTGCCGACCATGGCGACCGGCCTCGCCTATGGCGACGGCGAGGTCTTCGTCGCCTACGACAGCACGCTGGCTCGCTACGATCTCACCGGCCAGCTCATCAGCTCGTACGACTTCGGCTCGGTGTCGCTGGGCGCGCTCACCTACGGCGCCGGACAGCTCTTCGCGGCCTACCAGTCGGGCGGCAGCTACGGCTACGCCTCGGTCGACCCCGCCACCTGGCTGGCCGGCGGCGCCAACGTGTCCACCGCCGGCGCGGTGAAGAGCCTGGCCTTCGGCGACGGCGGCGTGTTCGCCAGCTTCGAGCACGGCCTCGCCAAGTACGACCTCGACGGCAACCAGCTGGCGAGCATCGACGCCGGCCGGGTGGTCAACGGCCCCCTCGCCTTCCTCGACCCCGCCTCGGCGGCCCCGGAGCCTTCGGCCTGGGCCCTGATGATCGTGGGCTTCGGCGCAGCCGGCGCGGCCCTGCGTCAGCGACGGCGCCTCGCCGCGGTGCGAACCTGACCCCGGTCAGCGCCTCGTCCAGGCGGGGCGCTGACAAGGTCGCCGGAACCTGCGACCTATGCGCCGTTGGGGAGGTTCCTTTGACCCACGGTGATTTTCCGGCGCGGCTGTCGCTCGCGCTCAAGGTGCTGTCGATCAGCCGGGGCCGGCTCGCCGCCGAGCTCGCGGTCGACAAGTCCGTGGTCAGCCGCTGGCTCTCCGGCCACCAGGCGCCGTCCGGCGAGAACCTGGCCAACCTCACCGCCCTCGTCGCCTCGCGCCGCCCCGGCTTCACCCTGCTGGATTGGGAGGCCGACCTCGGCGCGTTGTCCGCGCGCCTGGGCGTCACGCCCGCCGAGCCCGCCAGCCACCCGTGGGGGCCGCTGGCGCCCTGGCTGCCCGAGTCCGTGCTCCACGAGACCAAGGTGCTCACCGACCTGCGCGGCGACGCCTACGAGGGCCACTGGCGCACCACACGCCCCGCGATCGGCCAGCCCGGCCGCTTCGTCCACGACGCCTGCATCATCCGCCGGGCCGAGAACGGCTTCCTGACCTGCAAGATCGCCGTCGAGGACATGCGGTTCGAGGGCTGGACCTTCATGACCCAGACCCAGCTCTTCACGGTGATGTCCGAGCCGCGGACGGGCATGTTCACCTTCTCGATCTTCAACGCCGTGCTGCGCCATCGCGCCGAGGTGCTGGACGGCATCTCCATGGGCCTCCAGCGGGTCGGCGGCGGTTCGCCCGCAGCGATGGGCGTCATGATGCAGCGCGTCGGCTTCCTCAGCGGCGATCCCGCGGCCGACGAGGCTGCGTTCGAAGAGGCGGCCCAGGCCGACCAGCTGGCCCCCGAAGGCTCGATCCCGCCCGACGTCGCCGCCCGGCTCATGCCCGACGTGGGCCCGGCGGCGCTGGCGGCCGGCGGCATGGCGATCCTGCACATGCCCTTCGCCAGCTCGATGTCGCGCGGCCCGCTGCTCGAGAACGAGAAGCCCGCCAAGCCCGCGCGGACCCGCGATCTCGGCTGACGGGCGAGCTCGCAACAACTCGCAACATCGCGAATGCCGCCGCGCCTACCCGCGCCGGCGCGAACGCATCATTGAGGCGCCCCACAACCGAAACGATAGCCAATGGGGGCTTCCGACGTGCGCTCCACCATCATCCTCGCGACGGCCGTCATGGGCCTGATCGCCCTGGCCTCGGCCACCCGGGCCAACGCCTTCCCGACCGATTACTCCAGCCAGGACGCATTCCACGCCCTGGGCGTGATCGACCAGGTCACCGACTTTGGCGAGTTCGCACCGGGCGCCTACCAGTTCATCGACGACCCGTACGTGGACGGCGACCTCACCATCACGACCGGCGGCCAGAACGTCATCATCACCCAGGGCGCGGCCCCGTTCTTCCCGGTGCACAACGCCCTGATCAGCAACAACGGCGGCTATATCGAGGTCGAGTTCGATCCGGCCGCCCAGTACGACCTGTTCTCGTTCAAGGCGGGCACGTTCAAGGGCCCGTTCGGCGCCACGATCTACATGCACCTCAACAACGGCCAGGAGCCCAGCTCCAGCGTCTACGCCTTCCCGATCCAGGAGGGCCTGGCGTTCCAGGGCTGGCAGGCCGATCCCGGGACCTGGTTCACGGGCTTCACCCTGGTGCGCGACAGCCAGAGCACGGGGCTGGCGCTGGCCGAGGTCGAACTGGGCCACTCCGGCTCGGCCGCGCCCGAGCCCTCAGCCTGGGCGCTGATGATCCTGGGCTTCGGCGGCGTGGGCGCGTCGCTGCGCACGAAGCGGCGGCTGCGCCTCCTGCAGCGCCTGGCGAGCTAGGGGGCCCGGGCCGCCGTCCCCCGAACTCGGCGGCCCGGACTGTGGCCGAAGCGCTCCCGCGCCTCGCGGCCACCGGCGGCCGGACGACACCTCGACTGTTGCAGCCGGCCGCCGCCTGACGCATTGAGGCCGGATGTTCGCAGAGCTGTTCAGCCCCGCCGCCCTTTCCGCCCTGTTCCAGGTCCTGATGATCGATCTGGTCCTGGCCGGCGACAACGCCGTCGCCGTGGGCCTCGCGGCCGGCGGGCTCCCGCCCGAACAGCGGCGCAAGGCGATCTTCTGGGGCCTGGCCGCGGCGGTCGTCACACGGATCGGCTTCGCGCTGATCACCACCCAGCTCCTCGGCATCGTGGGCCTGCTGTTCGCCGGCGGCCTTCTCCTGCTCTGGGTCTGCTGGAAGATGTGGCGCGAGCTGCGCGACCAGGCGGTGCACGAAGAGGCGGCCGCCCACGCCGCCATGGACAGCGACCCGGCCACCGAGCCCAAGGTCAAGCCCAAGACCTTCAAGGACGCCCTGCTCCAGATCCTCATCGCCGACGTGTCGATGTCGCTGGACAACGTGCTGGCCGTGGCCGGCGCGGCGCGCGAGCACCCGGCGATCCTGGTCTTCGGCCTGCTGCTCTCGATCGCCCTGATGGGCGTCGCCGCCCACGCCATCGCCCGCCTGCTGCACAAGTACCGCTGGATCGGCTTCATCGGCCTGGCGATCGTGCTCTACGTCGCCCTGCACATGATGTGGCAGGGCGCCCGCGACGTCGTCCAGGACCTGGGCTACACGGCCCAGTACAACGCCGCGATGCCCGACGTCCTCGACATCAAGCCGAAGATGCCGGCCCCGGCGCACTGAACGCACCCCGATAAGCTCGTCGTGGCCCGGCTTTTCCGGGCCATGATCGAAAGAGCAAGCGGAAGAGAGCTACCCCTCCACCGTCTCCGGCCCGCCGAAGCGTTCGCGCCACTCGGCGACCTGCTCGTTCTCGACCTTCCGGAACAGCACCTCCGGCGCGCGGATCGCGCGGCCAGGCTCCAGCGCCGACAGCACGCCCGCCCCGTCCAGCGACGGCCAGGTCGCCGGGAACGCCTCGCCCAGCGCCTCGGCGATCTTCTCGCAGGCGAAGGGGATGAAGGGCTCGCTGACCTTGGCGAACAGGGCCGCCAGGTTCAGGCCGTAGCGCACCGCCACCGCCGCGCGCTCGCGGTCGGTCTTGATGGCGGTCCAGGGCGCCGCCTCGGTCAGGTACTGGTTGCCCAGCACCCAGAGCTGGCGCAGGGCGGCGGCCGACTTGCGGTACTCGCGGTCCTCCATGAACTGCGTGTACTCGCGCAGCTTCTCCAGGACGTCGGCCTCCAGCTTCTCGTCCAGGGCGCCCGCAGCGCCGCCCTCGGGCACGACGCCGTCGAACCGGCTCTCCGCGAACTTGCAGATGCGGTTGACGAAATTGCCCAGCACGTCGGCCAGGTCGGCGTTCACTTGGTCGCGGAACTGCTCCCAGGCGAAGGTCGAGTCCGAGCTCTCCGGCGCGTTTGCCATGATCCACCAGCGCCAGTAGTCCGGCGGCAGCAGCTCCAGCGCATGGTCCATGAACACGCCGCGCTTCAGCGACGTCGAGAACTTGCCGCCGTAGTAGTCCAGCCAGTTGAAGCCCTTGAGCTCGTCGACCAGCTTCCACGGCGCATTGTTGTTGGGCGACCACTTGCCCTTGCCGTCGACCTTCTCGTTGACGCCCATCAGGGTGCAGGGGAAGCCCACGGTGTGGAAGGGCACGTTGTCCTTGCCCATGAACTGCACGTACTTCACGTCCGCGGCGTCGGGCTGGCGCCACCAGCGCTCCCAGGCGCGGTCGGGCGCAGGGCCCTCGCCCGCTTCGGCGGCGCGGGCGTCGGCCCACTCCCAGGTCGCGCCGATGTAGCCGATGGGCGCGTCGTACCAGACGTAGAACACCTTGCCGGCCAGGCCCTCGATATCGGGCGTCTTGCCCTCGGGGTTCGGGCCCCAGTCCCAGGCGTTGACCGGCACGCCCCACTCCAGGTCGCGGGTGATCCCGCGGTCCTGCAGCCCCTCGTCCAGCCATTTCAACGCGATCGAGGTCACCAGCAGGGGCCACTCGCCGCGTTTGGCGTCGATCCAGCCCCGCAGCCGATCCGAGAACAGGCTCTGGCGCAGGAACAGGTGCTTGGAGTCGCGGATCTCGATGTCGGTGGAGCCCGACACCGCCGAGCGCGGATGCAAGAGGTCGGCCGGGTCCAGCACGCGGGTGCAGTTCTCGCACTGGTCGCCGCGCGCCGCCTCGTAGCCGCAGTGCGGGCAGGTGCCGATCACGTAGCGGTCGGGCAGGAAGCGCTTGTCGGCGTTCGAATAGACCTGCTGGGTGACCCGCTCCTCGATGAAGCCGGCCTCCCACAGCTGCTGGGCGAACATCTGGGTCAGGCGGTGGTTCTGCGGCGACGACGTGCGGCCGAAGTGATCCCACGACAGGCCGAACTGGCGGCCCAGCCGGTGCTGCACCTCGTGCGCCTGGGCGCAGAAGGTCGCCGGGTCCAGCCCCGCCTCGGCGGCGGCCAGTTCGGTCGGCGTGCCGTGCTCGTCGGTGGCGCAGATGTAGAGCGTCTCGCGCCCACGGGCCCGCTGGAACCGCGCGTACACGTCGGCGGGCAGCATCGACCCGGCCAGCGTGCCGAGGTGCTTGATCCCGTTGATGTAAGGCAGGGCCGAGGTGATGAGGATGCGGGTCATGGGTTTCCGAAGCGCGGGCGCCGAGAAGAACCGGGGCTTATAGGCCGCTCACGTGGTTCGCCAAAGGGCGGCCTGCAAGAAATGCTCGCCAAGATGTTGCGGGCGCGCAAACTCAGGCCACGGGGCGGAGGCGCGGCTTCCTGAGTCGCCGACAACAAGAACCGCCCGGATTGGGAGGTTGAAATGCTGAGACACGCGATCCCCCTCGCGGCCGCTGCGACGTGCCTGCTGCTTTCCGGCTGCGGCCAGCCGGCCGCCGACGCGCCGGCGGCCCAGGCCGAGGCGCCCAAGAAGTCGCTGGCCCGCCAGGTCCAGTTCTACCAGGGCCAGGAGAACGTCCAGGCGATCACTTCGGCGTCCGTGAAGACGGTCGCCGGCGGCGGCTATGATCTCGAGGCCAAGGCCACGACCGATGGCGCCGGCTGGACCAAGGTGGGCTTCCTGCCCCGCGTCTACGCGGCCACCCCGCCGGACGGCATCTACGAGGTCGACGTCGTCGCCGACAAACCCGCTTCACCCGGCGCCGCGGGTCCCGCGCCCGTCGAGGTGAAGAGCGCGTGGGACCGCTACAAGGACGGCCGCGTCAAGGGCGTGAAGTTCATCTCCAAGACCAACGAGGTCGTCGCCATGGTCGCCGGCGGTGGCGCGCCGGCGGGGAAGTAAGGCCACTCTCTCCAGCTCGTCATGGCCGGGCTTGCCCCGGCCATCCATGGGAACTCTCCGGAGAAGCCGCTTGGATCCCCGGGTCATGCCCGGGGATGACGCAGAAGAGGGATGCGCTACGGCAGCGGCCCCTTGAACACGAAGAACGCGCCGAGCGCGATGAAGCCGAAGCCCACAGCGTGGTTCAGGGTGAACTTCTCGCCCAGGTAGGTGATCGAGAACACCGCGAACACCGCCAGGGTGATCACCTCCTGCATCGCCTTCAGCTCGGCCGGGTCGTAGACTTGCCGACCGATCCGGTTGGCCGGCACCGCCAGCCAATATTCGAAGAACGCGATCCCCCAGCTCACCATCACAATGATCCAGAGCGGCCGGTGCTCGACCTTCAGGTGGCCGTACCAGGCGAAGGTCATGAAGACGTTCGAGGCCACCAGCATCAGGACGGGGGTCACGAAGGTCCAGGGCGTGGTCATGCGGGCGGGCTCCGGTCTGCCCGCCCATTGTCGCCGGATTCGCGCGGATCAGACCGGCGGCGGATTGAGCTGCCGGAAGCCGCCGTCGCGCCAATACGGATAGTAGGGATAGGCCGGCTCCACGAAGCTGGCGGCGTCCAGGCGCGCGATCTGCTCCGGCGTCAGCGACCAGCCCACGGCGCCCAGGTTGTCCTTGAGCTGCCGTTCGTTGCGGGCGCCGATTACCACGGTCGAGACCGTCGGTCGCCGCAGCAGCCAGTTGATCGCCACCTGAGGCACGGTGCGGCCGGTCTCGGCGGCGATCGCGTCCAACGTATCCACCACCCGGTAGAGCCGCTCGTCGTCCACCGGCGGGCCGAACTGGGCGGTCTCGTGCAGGCGGCTGCCCTCCGGTGGCGGGCTGCCGCGGCGGATCTTGCCCGTCAGCCGGCCCCAGCCCAGCGGGCTCCAGACCACCGCGCCCACGCCCTGATCCGTGGCCAGCGGCATCAGCTCCCACTCATAGTCGCGGCCGACCAGCGAATAGTAGGCTTGGTGCGCCACGTAGCGCGGCCAGCCGTGGCGGTCGGCGGCGGCCAGCGACTTCATCAGTTGCCAGCCCGAGAAGTTCGACGCGCCGACGTAACCCACCTTCCCTGCCCGGATCAGCGCGTCCAGCGCCGACAGCACCTCCTCGACCGGCGTCGCCGCGTCGAAGGCGTGGAGCTGCAGCAGATCGAGGTGGTCGGTCCCCAGCCGTTGCAGCGCCGCCTCGACGCCGCGGACGATCCGGCGGCGCGACGTGCCCGCCTCGTCCGGCCCCTCGCCCATCGGCAGGCCCAGCTTGGTGGAGATCAGCACCTGGTCGCGCCGCCCCTTGATCGCCGCGCCCAGCACCTCTTCCGAGGCGCCGTTCGAATAGACATCGGCGGTGTCGAAGAGCGTGACGCCCGCCTCCAGGCAGAGGTCGACCAGGCGGCGGGCCTCGGCCGCGTCGGTCTGCCCCCAGGCCGAGAACAGCGGGCCCTGGCCGCCGAATGTGCCGGCGCCGAAGCTGAGCACAGGGACCTTCAGGCCCGAGGCGCCGAGATTGCGGTATTCCATCGGAGGACTCCTCACTCGCAGGGGATGGCGTGGGCCGGGACGGCGCGGCGGCCCGCCGCCAGGCTGGCGGCGGCGAGCGCCAGACCCGCGACGGTGATGGCCGCGCCGGCGGCCGGAAGGGCGGCCAGTCCGGGGCCGTGCTCGATGACCCAGCCGCCCAGGCCGGCGCCCAGCGCGTTGCCCAGGTTGAAGGCGGCGATGTTCAGGCTGGAGGCCAGCCCCTGCCCCGCCCCGCCGGCCTGCTCCAGCACGCGGAGCTGCAGCGGCGCGACGGTGGCGAAGGCGGCCAGGCCCAGCAGGCCGGTGAAGGCCACCGCCCACGGCTGGCTGTGCACCGCGAAGCTCATCAGGCCCAGGCTGACGGCCAGCGTCGCCACCGTGCCCAGCAACGACTGCGCGGGCCAGCGGTCGGCCAGCTTGCCGCCCACCAGGTTGCCCACGAACAGGCCCGCGCCGAACACCAACAGGATCGGCGACACCGCCGCCTTCGAGAAGCCAGCCAGCTCGACCAGCATCGGCTGGATGTAGCTGATCACCGCGAAGACGCTGCCGAAGCCGAAGACTGTGGTGGCCAGCGCCAGCAGCACCGGCGGACGACCCAACACGGCCAGCTCCTCGCGGATCGGCGGCAGGTCGGCGCGCGCGCCATCGCGCGGCACGAGGAAGGTCAGGGCCAGCAGCGCCAGGCCGCCCACCGCCGTCACCGCCAAGAAGGTCGCGCGCCAGCCGAACGCCAGGCCGATCCAGGCGCCGATCGGCACCCCGGCCAGGGTCGCCAGCGTCAGGCCGCTGAACATCAGGGCGATGGCCGAGGCGCGGCGGTCGGGCGCCACCAGCTGCGCCGCCAGCACCGAGCCCACGCCGAAGAACGTGCCGTGCGCCAGCGCCGTCACCAGCCGACCGGCCATCAGCAGGCCGTAGGTCGGCGCGATCGCACAGGCCAGGTTGCCGAGGGTGAAGATGCCCATGAGGATCAACAGCGTCGCCTTGCGCGGCAGCCGCCGCGTCGCCAGCGTCAGCAGCGGCGCGCCCACGAAGACGCCCAGGGCATAGGCGGTGATCAGCATCCCGGCGGCGGGGACCGACACGCCCAGGTCGCCCGAGACCTGCAGCAACAGGCCCATGATCACGAACTCGGTGACCCCGATCCCGAAGGCCCCGACTGTCAGGGCGTATAGCGCCAGCGGCATGTCCATCTCCGTCCGTTTGCGGCCCGGGAGATGGCGAAGGTCGAGCGCGGAGATTAGGCGCCGGGCGGGAACATCATTTGTGCGCGGCGTTCAAAGGCGCGGCGGGGCTTAACTCCGCCGCAGCCGGCCCTATAGTCCCCGGCGATTTGGGAGGGACGGTATGCGTGGACTGCTGAAGGGACTGGCGCTGGCGGCGGCTCTGGCGGTGGCGGCGTGCAGCCCCAAGGCCGCCGAGAAAGGCGAGGCCAAGGCCGGCGACACCCTGCGGATCTACAACTGGTCCGACTACATCGACCCGGCGCTGCTGACCCAGTTCACCAAGGAGACAGGCATCAAGGTCAGCTACGACACCTTCGATTCCAACGAGGTGCTCGAGACCAAGGTGCTGCAGGGCGGCACCGGCTACGACCTGGTGGTGCCTTCCAACCACAACGTGCCCCGCTACATCGCGGCCGGCGCGATCCAGCCGCTGGACAAGAAGCAGCTCCCCGGCCTGGACAAGCTCGACCCGGCCCTGATGGCGCACATGGCGCCCTTCGACCCCGGCGCGGCCTACGCGGTCCCCTACATGCAGGGCACGATCGGCATCGGCTACAATGCCGACGCCATCGCCAAGCGCCTGCCGGGCATGAAGATCGACAGCTGGAAGGTGGTGTTCGATCCGCTGGTGCTGGCCAAGCTGAAGGACTGCGGCGTCTATTTCCTGGACGCCTCCGAGGACATGTACGCGGTCGCGCTCCACTACATGGGCAAGGACCCGAACTCGAAGAATCCGGGCGACTACGAGGCCGCCACCGCCATGCTGATGCAGGTGCGGCCCTTCGTGCGGAAGTTCCACTCCTCCGAGTACATCGACGCCCTGGCCAACGGCGATATCTGCCTGGCCATCGGCTACTCCGGCGACGTCCTGCAGGCCAAGAGCCGCGCCGAGGAGGCCAAGAACGGGGTGAAGGTCGCCTACGCCGTCCCGAACGAAGGCAGCCAGGTGTGGTTCGACGTCTTCACGATCCCGAAGGACGCCCCGAACCCGATCGCCGCGCACAAGTTCATCGCCTTCATGCTGCGGCCCGAGATCATCGCCAGGGCGTCCAACTACACCCAGTACGCCAACGCCAATGCTGCCGCGACGCCGCTGGTGGACGAGGCGTTGCGGAAGGATCCCAACGCCTACCTGACGCCTGACGTCTCCAAGCGCCTCTTCGTCACCACCACCAAGGACCAGGACCTGCTGCGCGAGGTGAACCGCCAGTGGACCAAGGTGCTGACCGGCCGTTGAGCGAGCGGGGCCCCACCTCCCGCCCGCAGATCGGCGGCATCCGCGACACATTCGCTCCGTGGGAGGATCCCGCCGCGAAGCCGCTCGTGCGTTTCGAGGGCGTCTCCAAGGCCTTCGGCGCCACGGCGGCGGTGAAGCACGCGGACCTGTCGATCTACGAGCGCGAATTCTTCGCCCTGCTCGGCCCTTCGGGCTGCGGCAAGACCACCCTGATGCGGATACTGGCCGGGTTCGAGGCGCCCGACGCCGGCCGCATCCTGCTGGAAGGCCGCGACATCGCCGCCGACCCGCCCCACCGTCGGCCGGTCCACATGATGTTCCAGGCCTACGCGCTCTTCCCGCACCTCAGCGTCGGCCAGAACATCGCCTTCGGCCTGAAGCGCCAGGGCCTGCCGCGCGCCGAGATCGCCGCCCGCGTCGAGGAGATGCTGGCGCTGGTGAAGCTGGAGGGCATGGGCCGCCGCCGTCCCGACCAGCTCTCGGGCGGCCAGCGGCAACGGGTGGCGCTCGCCCGCGCCATCGCGCCCCGGCCGCGCATCCTGCTGCTCGACGAGCCCATGGCCGCCCTCGACAAGAAGCTGCGCGACGACACCCAGTTCGAGCTGATGAACCTCCAGCAGACGCTGGGCATGACCTTCATGATCGTCACGCACGACCAGGACGAGGCCATGGTGGTCGCCGACCGCATCGCGGTGATGCGCGAGGGCGAGATCGTCCAGGTGGGCCGCCCGGGCGAGGTCTACGAGGCGCCGGCCGACCGCTACGTGGCGGGCTTCATCGGCGACGTGAACCTGTTCGAGGGCCGCGTGGCCAGCTCCGAGGGCGGCCGCGTGCGCCTGCTCTCCGAGGACGGCGTCTTCGAGGCTGATGGCGCCGGGCCGGCCGGCGAGACGGCCTGGGTCGCCGTGCGTCCGGAGAAGGTCGCCGTCCACACCGAACCGCCCGCCGACGCCGCCAACCTGGTTGCGGGGCGCATCCACGACTACCGCTACCTCGGCGACTGGACGACCTACCTCGTGGAGATCGCGCCGGGCCGGCTGGTCCGCGCCGCCCGCGCCAACGCCACCCGCACCGTCGAGCGGCCGCTGGGCTGCGGCGACGCGGTCTGGCTCAGCTTCGCCCCCTCCAGCGCCGTGGTGCTGACCCGATGAGGGGCCGCTCGGGCCTGGCGGCGATCCTGCCCTTCCTGTGGCTGGCGGTGTTCTTCGCCTTCCCGTTCCTGCTGGTCGCCAAGCTGTCGCTATCCGACACGGCGCTGGCCATGCCGCCCTACGCGCCGCGCATCGACTGGAGCCGCGGGCTGGACGGCTTCCGCGTCTTCCTGGCTGGCCTGGACGGCGAGACCTACGCCCGCCTCGTCCAGGACCGCCTCTACCTCGACGCCTACCTCTCCAGCCTGCGGATCGCCGCCACCGGCACGGGCCTGCTGCTACTGATCGGCTACCCCGTCGCATACGGCATCAGCCGCTGCCCGCCGGCCGTGCGCCACGCGCTGGTGATGGCGGTGATCCTGCCGTTCTGGACCAGCTTCCTGATCCGCATCTACGCCTGGATCGCGATCCTGAAGCCGGCAGGCGTGCTGAACGTGGCGCTGGGCGCCCTGGGCCTGCCGCCGGTCGACATCCTGAACAGCGAGACCGCCGTCCTGCTGGGCCTGGTCTACGCCTACCTGCCCTTCATGGTGCTGCCGCTCTACGCGGTGCTGGAAAAGCAGGACGAGAGCCTGATCGAGGCCGCCCAGGACCTGGGCGCGACACCGCTCTCGGCCTTCTGGCGCGTCACCTTCCCGCTCTCGATCCCCGGCGCGGCGGCCGGCGCCCTGCTCTGCTTCATCCCCATGGCCGGCGAGTTCGTGATCCCCGACCTGCTGGGCGGCTCCGAGACCCTGATGCTGGGCCGGGTGATCTGGACCGAGTTCTTCGCCAACCGCGACTGGCCTGCCGCCTCGGCGGTGGCCATCGTCCTGCTCGCCACCCTCGTCGTCCCGATCCTGCTGTTCGAGCGTGAGCAGGCCAAGGTGCTGCGATGAGGAAGGGGCCGAGCGCCTTCAACATCGCCTCGGTGATCCTGGGCCTGGCGTTCCTCTACGCGCCGATCGTCATCCTGGTGGTCTATTCGTTCAACGCCAGCCGCCTGGTCACCGTCTGGGGCGGCTTCTCCACGCGCTGGTACGCAGCCCTCTTCCAGGACGCCCAGATGCTGGACGCCGTCTGGGTGACCCTGCGCGTCGGCGTCATCTCGGCTACCCTGGCGACTGTCGTCGGAGCCCTGGCGGCGGTCGCCCTGGTCCGCGGCCGCTTCGGGGGCCGTACGGCCCTGGCGGGCGGCATCTACGCCACCCTGGTCATGCCCGAGGTGATCCTGGGCCTGTCGCTGCTGCTGCTGTTCGTCTCGCTGGGCCTGCCGCGCGGGTTCTGGACCGTCACCCTCAGCCACGCGACCCTGACGCTCGCCTACGCCACCGTGGTCATCCAGGCCCGCCTCGCCAGCTTCGATCGCAACCTGGAGGAAGCCGCCCAGGACCTGGGCTGCCCGCCCTGGAAGGCCTTCGTGCTGGTCACCCTGCCCGGCATCGCCCCGGCGGTCGCCGCCGCCTGGATGCTGGCCTTCACGCTGTCGCTCGACGACCTGGTGATCGCCAGCTTCACGTCCGGCCCGGGCGCCACGACCCTGCCCATGCGGCTCTACAGCCAGGTGCGGCTGGGCGTGGATCCCAAGATCAATGCGGTCTCGACCCTGCTGATCGGCCTCGTGGCTGCCGGCGTCATCGCCGCCTATCTGGTCCAGCAGCGCCAGCGGCGGCGCAAGCCCGGCTGACCCAAACGCCGCAGACGGTCCGGCGCCGGGCAATGTGACCCTACGCGCCCTGCACGGCCGGACCGTCTGCAGCCAACGTCCCCCAGACGTTGGGTCCGGCCACCCCCCCAGGCAAACCGGACCGCCGGTGGCGTTTGTGTCCCGTCTCGGCACGCGCCCCCGACTTGCAACCTGGACATTGCAACGGGCGCGCCTGCGCGACGGGCTTGCGGCGGGTGGGGACAGAACGTCGCGGGAGGGGAAGATGGTGCCGGATGCAGGACTCGAACCCGCGACCTTCGGTTTACAAAACCGCTGCTCTACCAGCTGAGCTAATCCGGCCCCTTGGGGTGCCGTGCTTATGCGGTGAACTCCGCCCGGCGCCAAGCGCCGCGGCGTCATCCGCTTACATACCCCTGGTAGACGATCTAGGCGCCGGCAACGGTTATGCTCGCCTCTGGGGCGCAGCTCGTTGACTTGGTTCGCGCGAGCGGGGTGTCTGGCCGCGATGAAACAAGCCGCCATGCAGTTCATTCGCGAGCATCGCCGGGCCGCGCCGTTCCGGCTGGCCGCCAAGGTCTGCGATAAGTTCCTCCGCGCCTGGTACAACGAGAACTTCTGGGAGTTCGACAAGAACGGCGAGGCCTTCGCCATGGCCCAGATCGCCAAGCGCTTCCACGGCGAGGCGATCAACGTCTGGGACGTGGGCGCCAACCACGGCCAGTGGGCCGACAAGACCCATGAGTACCTGCCAGACTCGACCATCCACTGCTTCGAGATCGTGCCGGCCGTCTCCGCGGCGATTCCGCCCGCGCCCTGGCGGTACGTTCATAATGCGGGCCTCTCCGACGCGGCCGGCGAGATCGAGGTCCACTGGAGCACCGTCGACGACACCGGCTCCAGCATCGCGCCGCGCTCGGAACTGACCCCGCTCTCCCAGGGCGTGAAGGTGGTCAAGGCGCCGGTGCTGCGCGGCGACGACCTGGTGGAGAAGCTGGGCGCGCCGGTGTTCCTGAAGATCGACACTGAGGGGCACGAGGCCTCCGTCCTGCGCGGCTGCGCCCAGTTGCTGGCCTCGCCGCGGGCGCCGCTGGTCATCCAGTTCGAGTACGGATCGACCTTCATCCCCTCGGGCGGGACCCTGCGCGAGATCTACCGGCTGCTCGAAGGCTACAAGATCGGCCGGCTCTATCCGAACCACGTCGACTTCCAGCCCTACGGCTACGCGCACGAGCATTTCCGGATGGGCAACATGATCGCCGTGCGCGACGCGAAGCTGGAAAGCCTGCTCAGCTAGACCATCAGGTCCAGCGCAGCGCGCGGAACACGTCGGCGATGCGCCGGCGGCGCGGGTCGTGTTCCGAGAAACTCTGGAGCTCGGCGCGGCAGCGGGCCTCGGCGTCCTCGCCGAACCGCGCGCGAAGCGCCTTGGCGCGGGCTTCGGCCTGCTCGGCGTCGCCCAGGGCCCTCAGCCAGAAGTCTTCCATGGGGTCACCTGTCCTCTTCACCTCCCCATCTCCCAATATATAAGCACACGGGCGGCCGGATGTCCGTCGCGGCCGAATCAAAGGCGCGTGAGGCCGCCTGGAATTTCTGTAAGGCGAAGCAATGCGTATCTTCATCGACGCCGACGCCTGCCCGGTGAAGGACGAAACCTACAAGGTGGCCGCCCGCTACGGCCTGAAGACCTTCGTGGTCTCGAATAGCTTCATCCAGATCCCGCAGTCGCCGCTGATCGAACGTCGGATCGTCGACGCCGGCCCCGACGTCGCCGACGACTGGATCGCCGAGCAGACCCAGCCCGGCGACATCTGCGTCACCAACGACATCCCCCTGGCCGACCGCGTGCTGAAGGCCGGCGGCGCGGCCATCGCGCCGAACGGGCGGCCGTTCACGCCCGACTCCATCGGTTCGGCCCTGGCCCAGCGCTCGATCATGGAGCACATCCGCTCGACCGGCGAGATCACCGGCGGGCCCAGGCCCTTCGCGGCCGCCGACCGCTCGCGCTTCCTGCAGGCGTTGGATCAGGCCGTAAACGCCGAAAGGCGCAAGCGTCGCTAGATCGGCTTGCGTCTCGCCAAGGCCGCGCTAGCTTGCCGGCGATTTTGCAGCCGGAGTTTCGCATGCGCCTGGGTCCGATCGTCGCCGCCGCCGCCTTCGCCACGCTGGTCGGGGCCTGCAGTAAGCCGCAGGACGGCGGACAGGCCTCCAGCGAGACGCCCGCCGCCCCGGCCGCGCCCGAGCTCACCGACGCCCAGAAGCAGGAGATCCTGGCTTCCTACCCGGCGCCCTACAACACGGCCGACCTGGCGAACGGCAAGGCCAAGTTCGCGCTCTGCCAGTCGTGCCACACCATCGCGCCCGGCGGCGCCAACATGACCGGCCCCAACCTGCACGGCGTGTTCGGGAAGAAGTCGGCCAGCAACCCCGACTTCAAATATTCCGACGCGCTCAAGAACGCCGGCTGGACCTGGGACGCCGCGCACCTCGACCAGTGGCTGGCCCAGCCGCAGACCTTCCTGCCCGGCACCAAGATGTCGTTCGCCGGCCTGAAGGACGCCAAGGACCGCACCGACCTGATCGCCTATCTGATGGTCGAGACGGGCCACAAGGCGCAGTAGCGGCTCGCCCAAAAAGCGCAACAGATCGTATTCGGACAACCTTGACGCGCAGGGCTCGCCGTTCCATTGTGGGGCGTCGATGAAGAGCATCTGTCCATTCGACACCCTGATCCGAATGGTGACGCCCCCCGTCGCCGGCCGGGCCCAGGGACCTGACACCCCCCCTTTTGAACAGGTTCCCTGGCGCCGGCCGGGCGGGGCCGGCGCGCGGGCTTCGGGCTAGCGCCCCGCGCTACTCCGCCGCGTTCGCGACGCGGGCCTTCTCGGCTTCCTCGAACGCCTCGATGCGGCGGGCTGTGGCCATCGGCGACTTCGTGAACCGGGCCAGCAGGTTGTAGAACACCGGCACGATGAACAGCGTGACCAGGGTGGCGAAGATCGCCCCGAAGAAGATGGTCACCCCGATGGTCTTGCGCGCCTCGCCGCCTGCGCCGCCCCACACGATCAGCGGGATCGCGCCCGCCGCCGCCGAGATCGACGTCATGATGATCGGACGCAAGCGCAGCGACGCGCTCTCGATCACCGCCTCGCGGATCGACAGGCCCTCGTCGCGAAGCTGGTTGGCGAACTCCACGATCAGGATGCCGTTCTTGGCGGCGATCCCGATCAGGATGATCAGGCCGATCTGGCTGTAGGTGTTGATCGAGGAATCCACCACCAGCAGGCCGAACAGGCCGCCGACCGCCGCCACGGGCACGGTCAGCATGATCACCGCCGGGTGGATCCAGCTCTCGAACTGCGCCGCCAGCACCAGGAACACCAGCAGCAGCGCCATGGCGAAGGCCAGGCCCACCGAACCCGAGGCTTCCAGGTAGTCGCGCGCGCCGCCGCCCCACTTCACCGTCACGGCGCCGGGCTGCTTGGCGGCTTCGGCGCGGAAGAAGGCGATCGCCTCGCCCATGGAGTAGCCGGGGTTGAGCTGGGCTGAGAGGCTGATCGAGCGCAGGCGGTCGACGCGCGGCCGGTCCGGCGTGTCGCCCCGGATCTGGGTGGTCACCACCGACGTGATCGGGATGGCCTCGCCCGAGGTCGCGCGCACATAGAGCTTGGACAGGTCCTGCTCGGTCTGGCGGTTCGCGCGGTCGGTCTGCAGGAGCACGTCGTACTCCTGGCCGTTCTTGATGTAGGTGGTCACCCGGCGTGAGCCGAATTGGGTTTCCAGCGCGCGGCCCACGGTCTGGGCCGGCACGCCCAGCGCGGCCGCCTTCTCGCGGTCGATGTTGACCACCAGGCGCGGGCTGGTCGGTTCGTAGTCCAGGCGCGGCCGGGCCAGGCCCGGGTTGTTGTTGGCCGCCGCCAGGATCGGCTGGATCCAGCGCGCGATCTCGGGATAGTCGGTGCCGGTGGCGATCAGCTGCATGCTGGTGCCGCCGCCCCCGCCGCCGCCGCCGCCCGGGCCGCCGCGCTGCAGGCCGCCTTCCGGCGAAACGATGGCCCGCACCGACGTCACCGACGCCAGCTCGCGGTTCAGCTGCGCCGACAGCTCCGGCGCCGTGATCTTGGTCTTGTCGGACAGGATGGCGTTGCCGCCGCCCGTGTTGAACGAGTTGTTCCCGAAGCGCGGCATCGAGAAGACGTAGCGCTCCAGCACGCCTTCCTGCCGGTACTTGTTCAGGATGGTCTCGACCTGCTTGAAGGCCTTCGTCGTGTAGTCGAAGCCCGCGCCTTCCGGCCCCATGATCATCACCTGGGCGCGGCGGCGGTCCTCTTCCGGCGTCAGCTCGCGCGGCAGCACGGTGAAGATGCCGAACGCGGCGATCCCCAGCACCACCACCAGGCCTGAGGCGCCGAACGAGACGATGCGCTTGCCCAGCATCGATTCCAGCGACGCGTGGTACGAAGACTTCAGCTTGTTCATCGCCGCATCGACCCGGCGGGCCAGCCAGCCCTCGCCGTGCGCCGGGCGCAGCAGCTTGGACGCCAGCATCGGCGACAGCGACAGCGCCAGCAGCGCCGAGAAGGCCACGGCCGCGGCCACCGACACGGCCAGCTCGACGAACAGGCGGCCGATGAAGCCCGGCAGGAACATCAGCGGCGCGAAGACCGAGATCAGCACGATGGTGGTGGCCACCACGGCGAAGAACACCTGCCGCGCGCCGCGCTGGGCGGCCACGATCGGCGGCTCGCCCTCGTCGATCCGTCGCTGGATGTTCTCCACCACCACGATGGCGTCGTCGACCACGAGGCCGATGGCCAGCACCAGGGCCAGCAGGGTCAGGAGGTTGATCGAGAAACCCAGCGGGGCCAGCACGATGAAGGTCGACAGGATGCAGATCGGCGCCACGATCGAGGGGATCATCGCCGCGCGCCAGGTGCCCAGGAACAGGAAGTTCACCAGCGCCACGCAGGCCAGCGAGATCGCCATGGTGATCCACACCTCGGTGATCGCGTGGCGGGTGAACTCGGTGTAATCGACCGAGACGCCCAGCTGCGTGCCCTTGGGCAGGGTCGCGTTGATCTCCTTGATCGCCGCGCGCACGCCGTCCGAGATCTCCAGGTCGTTGGCCTGGCTCTGACGGGTGATGGCGATGCCCACCATGTCCTTGCCGTTCGAGCGGAACAGCCGGCGGCGCTCGTCGGGGCCTTCCTCCACGCGGGCGATGTCGCCCAGGCGGGTGATGTAGCCCTGGGCCTGCGACGCGCTCGCGACGTCGCGCATCGCGCCTTGGGCCGCGCCCGCCGTGGCGGCAGTCCCGCCCAGCGCGGCCGAGCCCTGGGCCGTCGAGGCCGAGCGCGCCGCCACGATCGGCATCTGGGCGAACTGTTGCGGCGTCGCGTAGCCGCGCGCCACGCGGATGGTGAAGTCCTTGGCCGGCGCCTCCAGCGAGCCGGCGGGCAGCTCGGCGTTCTGGCTGTTGAGCGCGCTTTCCACGTCCTCCACGGTGATCCCGCGGGCCGCCATGGCCTCGGGGTTCAGCCAGATGCGCATGGAATAGAACTGGCCGCCGCCGACGCCCACGGTCGCCACGCCCGGCACCGTCGACAGCCGCTCGACCAGGTAGCGCTGGGCGTAGTCCGAAAGCTGCAGCCGGTTCATCGTCTGCGACGTGAAGTTCAGGAACAGGATCGGCGAGGCGTCGGCGTTCGCCTTCTGGATCTGCGGCGGGTCGGCCTGTTCCGGCAGTTGGGCGGTCACCCGGCTGACGGCGTCGCGCACGTCGTTGGCCGCCGCGTCCAGGTCGCGGTCCAGCTTGAACGAGATGTTGATCCGCGAGGAACCGTCGCGCGACGACGACTGCACCCGGTCGATGCCCTCGATGCCGGCGACCTGCCGCTCGATGACCTCGGTGATGCGTTCCTCGATGACCTCGGCCGAGGCCCCGCGATAGGTGGTCGAGATGCCGACCACCGGCGGGTCGACGCTGGGCAGTTCGCGCACCGTCAGCGCGCTGAACGAGGCGATGCCGACCACGCACAGGATGATCGCCGCCACGGCGGCGAACACGGGCCGGCGGACGGAGATGTCCGAGAGCATCATGCCGCGGGCCGCGGGCTGGCGCGCCGCGCGCCCGGAACCGGCGCGGCGGTCTTGATCTCGGCGGCGCCGGACGCACCCGGCGCGCCGTGCGCGATGCGCACCGGCTGGCCCGGCTGGATCTTGTTGAGGCCGTCGCCGACGATCTTCTCGCCCGGCTTCACGCCGTCGAGGATCTCGACGAAGCCCTGCTGGCGCACGCCGGTGACGATGGGCCGTTGCTCGACCATGGCGCCGCCCTGGCCGCCGCCGCCCATGCCTTGGCCGCCCTGGCGCTGGCCGCCTTGACCGCCGCCTTGACCGCCGCCGCCTTGGCCGCCCTGGCCGGGCGCGCGCGTGTGGAGGACGTAGACGAAGGCGCCGTCGCCCTGGACCGACACGGCCGATTCCGGGGCGCTGGCGTTGGTGCGCTGGCCGCGGGAGACGCCCACGCGCACCAGCATGCCGGGCTTCAGCTTGCCCGAGCCGTTCGGGAACTCGGCCCGCGCGGTGATGGCGCGGGTGCGCTCGTCGACGCGGCTGTCCAGCTTGGCGATGCGGCCCGGGATGGTCTCGCCGGGGAAGGCGTCGGCGGTGGCCAGCAGCGTCTGGCCCTCACGGAGCTGCGCCAGGTAGCGCTCGGGCACCTGGAAGTCGACGCGGATCACCGAGGTGTCGTCCAGCGTCACGATCGGCGCGCCGGGGTTCACGAGCGCGCCGGGCGCCACGTCCGACAGGCCGACCACGCCGGCGAACGGCGCGCGGATCGTGCGATCGTTCTGGCGGGCTTTCGCCGCGGCCACGTCGGCCTGGGCCGAGCGCCAGGCGGCCTCGTACTGGTCCACCTGGGCCTTCGACGCCCACCCCTGGTCGCCGAGGGTCTTGTAGCGGTCGTAGGCCCGCCGGGCCTCGAGCGCGCGCGCCTCGGCCTGGGCCACGCCCGCGTTTTGTTCGGTGTCGCGAAGCTCGACCAGCACCGCGCCGCGCGCCACGCGCTGGCCGTCCGTGAAGCGCACGCGGTCGACCAGCTGCGTCGTGGCCGCGGTCAGGGTCACGGACTGGCGGCCCTTGGCCACGCCCAGGACCTCGATGGTGTCCTCGAAGGTGCGCGGCGCCACCACGGCCACTGACACCATGGTCGGGCCGCCGAAACCGCCGCCGCGGCGATTGCCGCCCTTGCCCTGCGGCATGCCGCCGGCGCCGCCCATGCCCTGGGACATGGCGGCGGGGCCGCCGGCGCCCGCGCCGCCGGTCTTCTTGGTCAGCACCTTGAAGCCGCCGACCACGACCATCAGGGTCAGGACCACAAAGGCCGCCACAAGGAAAAAGTGCCGTCGGATCAAACTACGGGTCCCCATCACCCGCGTATATGCAGGCGTATTACTGATAAATCGGAAGCGCTCTTAGGAGCGCCTTTAACCCCCGTCCAGTGACAGCAGGATGGCTGTCCGTTTCCGGGCTGAAACTTCGGCTCATAAGGAAACGGGCGCCCCGCTGGGACGCCCGTCTGCACAACTCGAAGGCGTCGGGCGCCTCCTAGGCGTCGTAGCCGGGCAGTTCGCGGTCCAGCTTGCGCAGGCAGCCGGGCCACGGGAGCCCGCCGCCGATTCCCCGCGAGACCTGCGCCTTCACCTCGGCCTGCGAGGCTTCCGGCGCGATCAGGATGTTCTCGCGGCCCGCCGTCAGCGCCTGGATCTGCATCTTGCAGGCGCGCTCGAGGTAGTACATGCCGATCCAGCAGTCGCCGGCCGTCTTGCCCACCGACAGCGTCCCGTGATTCCTGAGCAACATCAGATCCTTGTCGCCGATATCGGCCACCAGGCGCTCACGCTCGTCGTGGTTCAGGGCGATGCCCTCGTAGTCGTGGTAGGCCAGCCGCGGCAGCACGATCAGCGCATGCTGCGAGATGGGCAGCAGGCCTTCCTTCTGGGCCGCGACCGCCACGCCCTGGTCCGAGTGCAGGTGCATCACGAACTTGGCGTCTTCCCGCGCGGCATGGATCGCCGAGTGGATCGTGAAGCCCGCCGGATTGATGAAGTAGGGCGTCTCCTGGAGGATGTTGCCGTCCAGGTCGATCTTCACCAGCGACGAGGCGGTGATCTCCTCGAACAGCAGGCCGTAGGGGTTGATCAGGAAATGGTGTTCCGGCCCCGGGATGCGGGCCGAGATGTGGGTGTAGATCAGGTCGTCCCACCCATGCATCGCCACCAGGCGGTAAAGCGCCGCGAGATCGACGCGCGCCTGCCATTCCTCGGTGCTCACCTTGCCCTTGAGCGACGCGACGCCCGTAACCGAACCGTCCGCCATGGCCGTTCTCCCTGATCGTTGTTCAGTCTCAAGAGTCGCGCCGGGGCGCGCGGGCGTCAAGCAGACTAGCTGCTCCGCACGCGGTTCACCGCATCCAGCCAGCGCGCATAGGCCCGTTCGCGGGCGTCCATGGCCAGGTCCGGCCGGTAGCCCTCGGTCTTGGGCCGCGCGCCCACCGCCTCCTCCAGGCTGGCGTAGACGCCCGCGCCCAGCCCCGCGAACAGGGCCGCGCCCAAGGCCGTGGTCTCCTGGTAGGTCGCCCGGCACACGGACACGCCGGTCAGGTCGGCCAGCCGCTGGCTGAACCACGGGCTGCGCGACATGCCGCCGTCGATGCGCAGCTCCACCTGGCCCCGGAACGCCTCGGGCGCGTCGGCGCGCATCGCCTCGATCAGGTCGCGGGTCTGCAGCGCGCAGGCGTCGAAAGCGGCCCGCGCGATCTCGGCGCGGCCGGCGTCGCGGGTCAGGCCGAAGATCGCGCCCCGCGCGTTGGCGTCCCACCACGGCGCGCCCAGGCCCGTGAAGGCCGGCACCAGCACCACCGGCAGGTCGTCCTTTGCGCCCATCGCGAGCTGCTCGGCCGCCTGCGGCCCGCCTTCGATGCCCAGGCCCTCGCCCAACCACTGAATCGCCGCCCCGGCGATGAAGATCGCGCCCTCCAGGGCATAGGTCGTCCGCCCGCCGACCCGCGCCGCCACGGTGGTCAGCAGCCGCGCCTCCGAGACCGGCGCCGCCTCGCCTGTGTTGATCAGCATGAAGCAGCCGGTGCCGTATGTGGCCTTCATCTCGCCCGGCCGGATGCAGCCCTGGCCCATCAACGCCGCCTGCTGGTCGCCCGCCACGCCACGGATCGGCGCCGCCCGGCCCAGGATCGCCGCGTCCGTCTCGCCGAAGTCGCCCGCGCAGTCGCGGACGTCCGGCAGCAGTTCCAGCGGGACCTCGAGCATCTCGCCCATCTCGGCCGACCACCGGCCGGCGCGGATGTCGTACAGCAGGGTGCGCGAGGCGTTGGTGGCGTCGGTGGCGTGCACCGCCCCGCCGGTCAGCTTCCAGATCACCCAGGTGTCGATCGTGCCGGCCAGCAGTTCGCCCCGCTCGGCCGCCGCCCGCGCCCCCGCCACGTGGTCCAGCAGCCAGGCGAGCTTGGTCCCCGAGAAGTACGGGTCCAGCAGCAGGCCCGTGATCTCGGTCACCCGCGACTCATGGCCGCGCTCCCGCAGCGCCGCGCACATGGATTCGGTGCGCCGGTCCTGCCAGACGATGGCTTTGTGGACGGGCTTTCCGGTGGTCTTTTCCCACAGCACCAGCGTCTCGCGCTGGTTGGTGATCCCGATGGCCGCAATGTCGTCCATCCGACGCCCGGCCTTGTCCACGGCGGCCTTCATCACCGAGACGGAAGCGGCGAAAATCTCCTCGGCGTCGTGCTCGACCCAGCCGTCCTGCGGATAGTACTGCTGCAGGGGCTGGCCGGCCTCGGCCACGGGCTGTCCGTCGGCTCCGAACACGATGGCGCGGGTCGACGTCGTCCCCTGGTCCAGGGCCAGGATCAGCGGTTGGTTCATGGCGTTCTGTTCCCTCCCGGCGGGCCCAAGGCTTAAGCATGTCTTCACCCTGCGGCACCAGAGTCGGCTATAGCCGCGTTCGTACTGTAGAAATGGGAGATCCGGCGTTGAGCCTCGCGATGAGCAGCGAAAGCCTGCTCGATCTCGCAAAGAGCCGCCAGCCGGCGGATCGTGAACGCCTGCTCCTGGCGATCGCGGATCTTTGCGATTCGCCCCACGCGGGCGAGGCGATGAAGGGCGCCCCGATCCAGGCCCTGCTCTCCTCCATCTTCATGAGCCTCGTGGTCGAGGCCGAGCGCGACATCCGCCACCGCCTGTCCGAGAAGCTGGCCGCCGCCGAATGGGCGCCGAACGCGCTGATCAACGTCCTGGCGCTCGACGACATCGAGATCGCCCGCCCGATCATCTCGCAGAGCCCGGTGCTGAAGGAGCTGGACCTGGTCCGCCTCCTCGTCGAGGCCACCATCGAGCACCAGATCGAGGTCGCCCGCCGCCCGCGGCTGGGCCGCACCGTCGTGGCCGCCATCCTGGAGCAGGCCGAGCCGGCCGTGCTGACCGCCCTGGCCGGCAACCCGACCGCCGAGCTGTCGGCCTCCGACATGGAAGAGCTGGTCGAGGCCTCGCGCCAGGTCGCCGCCCTGCGCACGCCGCTCTCTCAGCATCCCAGGCTCACCGGCCAGCTGGCCAAGCGCCTCTACCTCTGGGTGGGCCTGGCGCTGCGTCAGGGCCTGGCCGAGCGCTTCCGCCTGGACGTCACCGTCCTGGACGAGGCGCTGGCTGCCTCGATGAACGAGGCCCAGAACGGGGTCGCTCCGTCCGAGGCCCTGCCCCGCACGGCCCGCGAGGGCGAGCGCGAGGTCATGGAGCAGCGGCTGATCGACAAGCTGCACTCCGCCGGCCAGCTGCGGCCCGCCTACCTGATCCGCGCCCTGCGCGAGGGCAAGCTCGGCCTGTTTGCCGGCGCGCTCGCTGTCCTGGGCCGCTTCGACGCCAACCACGTGCAGGCGACCCTCGATTCCGACCGCCCCGAGCTCCTGGCCCTGGCCTGCTCCGCCGTCGGCATCGACCGCAGCGTCTTCCCCGACATCCTCGAGATGACGCGCAAGCTCAACGAGGGCCGTCCGGGCGGCGGGGCGGAGGGCGCGCGCAAGGCGTCTGTGGCCTTCGCCCCGGTGTCGTCGGAAGTGGCCGCCGCCGCCTTCCGCCAGGCCGCCCGCGCCCTGTCACACGCCTGACTCAAACCGGCGTTTGACACGAAGCGGAGCTTCGGCGTCTCTACCGGCGCATGAAGAAGTCGTTCGTGACCCGCCTCACCTTCGTCGCCAGCAACCGGCCGGAGGCCCAGGAATCCCGCGAGCGGCTGGTCGCGCGCTACGGCGACGCCGGCCTCGACGAGGCCCAGGTGATCGTCGCCCTGGGCGGCGACGGCTTCATGCTTGAGACGGTCCACGACCTGATGCACTCGGGCAAACCGATCTACGGCATGAACCGCGGCTCGGTCGGCTTCCTGATGAACGACCACCACGACGACGACCTGCTGGGCCGGATCAACGCCGCCGAGCAGGCCGAGATCCACCCGCTGCGGATGCAGGCCGTGGACGTCGACGGCAAGACGCACGAGGCCCTGGCCTTCAACGAGGTCAGCCTCCTGCGCACCACCCGCCAGGCCGCCAAGCTGCGCATCTCGGTCGACGGCAAGGTGCGCCTGTCCGAGATGATCTGCGACGGCGCCCTGATCTCCACGCCCATGGGCTCGACCGCCTACAACCTGTCGGCCCACGGCCCGATCATCCCCCTCGACGCCAAGATCCTGGCGCTCACCCCGATCAGCGCCTTCCGCCCCCGCCGCTGGCGCGGCGCCCTGCTCTCCCACACCGCGCGCCTGCGGCTGGAGGTCCTCGAGGCTCCCAAGCGGCCGGTCAGCGCCGTGGCCGACAACTTCGAGGCGCCCAACGTGATGGAGGTCTACATCGCCGAGGATCGCGACGTGTCGCTCTGCATGCTGTTCGACGCCGGCCGCAGCCTGGAAGAGCGTGTTTTGGCGGAACAATTCTCCGTCTGAACGGTAAAGCCGACACCGGTCATTAACGGGTTCACCTTACTCTGGGACGGCGATCGTTCGGGAGAGTCACGTGAGCGAACCCAAGTCCGGCCAGATGATCCAGGCCCCCAGCGCCCTTCGCCTGAAGGTGGGCGGCGGCCGTCTCGGCGCCATCGATCCGGCCGCGATCGCCAAGGCCGAGGCCGCGCTCAAGAGCCTGTCGGGCAACTTCACCCAGTGGCTCAACGACGAGATCGCCAAGCTCGAGAACGCCCGCCAGACCGTCCGGTCGGAAGGCGCGACGCCCGAGAACATGGAAAGCCTCTACCTGCGCGCCCACGACCTGAAGGGCCTCGGCGCCACCTACGGCTTCCCGCTGATCACCCGTATCGCCGGCCTGCTCTGCCGCCTGATCGACGACAAGGCCAAGCGCCTGCAGGCCCCGGTCTCGCTGATCGACGCCCACATCGACGCGATCAAGGCCGCCGCCCGCGACGACATCAAGACCGAGGACCACCCGGTCGGTAAGATCCTGGTCCAGGAACTGGAAAGCCGCATCCGCGACTTCGGGGCCTAAGCCGGCTCAGACCTTCATCGCCAGCTGGGTGCGTTCCATCGCCTCGGCGACGGGGCCGTAGCCCGCGTCGGGCGGCAGCACCAGGAAGCGCGCGCCGTCGCGCACCTCCACCTTCGGCAGCACCGGCACCAGCGTCCGCGCCTGCGCCCGCGCCACGCAGTCCTCGGCGCTCGACGCCTCGGCCAGCAGCTGCACGTTCATCCGCGTCGGGAAGATCACCGTCCGCTCGCCGGCGTCGGCCAGCCGCAGCACCTCGTCGGGCGAGATCCACTCGGCGTCCACCGCCTCGCGCCCGTCGGCGGCGGCCACCTGGTCGGCCGGCGCTCGCACCGCGTAGAACCAGGTGTCGAACCGCTTGGGCATCATCGTGGGCGTGATCCAGCGGGCGAACACCGCCAGCGCATCCAGCCGCAGCCGCACGCCCAGTTCGCGCACCACGTCGATGAAGGCGGTCTCGCCCTTGTCCACCGCCGACCGCACGGCCGGGTCGCACACCTCGGCGAAGTCCGAGCCGTCCAGCCCCTCGGCCAGCAGGATGCCCGCCTCCTCGTAGGCCTCGCGGATGGCGCCGATGCGCAGCGTCCGCTGTTCGTCGTCGAACCGGTCCCAGCCCGTGCAGTGGCCGGCCCAAGCCGGATCCTGGTCGCCGGCGTGGGTCTTGCCGCCCGGGAACACCAGGGCGCCCGAGGCGAAGTCGATCTGGTGATGGCGCTTGACCATCAGGACCTGGAATTCCGGCGCGTCGCGCAGGAGCAGGATCGTGGCGGCCGGCTTCGTCTCCGCCGGTTGGGGCGCTTCGCTCATGCAGGTGAGCGTGGACCCGGGTTCCGACCCAGGCAAGGCTCACGCCGGGGAACCGTCAGGCGATAAGGACGACGTCCTGCTCGATCTCTCCGGCGCCCGCGCCCTCGTCTTGGGAATTCGCGGCGACCTTGGGGTTCATCCGGCTGAGGAGGTAGTCCACGTCCTCGCGCGACGCCTGTTCGGGCTGGGTCAGGAACCGCTGCAGCATGCGCTCCTGGAACCGCTCCTGGTCCTTGGACCCGCCGTCGAACTCCATGGAGTGGAAGGTGTCCACCGCCGCGCGGAAGGCCGGGAACAGCCGCGCCGGCAGGCCCGCCCGCTCGTAGATCGCCCGCAGGCCCAGCGGCCCGGCGTCGTGGATCATCAGCCAGGTGCGATGGTGCGGCACGCCCGCCAGCTCGGCGACGCCCCACTCGAAGAAGGTCATGTGCCCGCTCGCCAGCGCCCGCAGCAGCAGCGAGGCGGTCAGCCGCGCTTCGGCGTTCAGGTGGGTGACCAGGGTCCGGACGTCGGCGGCCTTGCCGGCCTGGTCCACGAGGTCGACCGTCGCCCGCTCGGCCACGCCGATCACCAGCTCCAGGGCGTTCTCGGCGGTCACCGCGTGGTGCGTGACCAGGTGGTCGCGCACCGATTCCGAGACCAGCTTGATCAGGCGCTCGGTGACCGAGAGCGGCAGGACGTTGCGATAGGCGACCGCAGCCAGCACCCGCTCCGACTTGTCGAAGCGGTCGACCACGCGGTTCAGGGCCTCCTCGCCGAAGTCGGCTCCGGGGTTGGAACAGGCCGCCGCGATCGCGCGCTCGCCGCCGTGTTCGGCCAGGCTGTCGGTGACCGTGCGCGACAGCTCGGGGCGCCGCGCGATAGCCACTTGGCGCACGGGGCCGCCCAGGCGGACGATCTCGGCCAGGTCGGCGTCGGTGAAGGCCGGCGAGAACGACAGCAGCGGCAGGCAGACGCTTTCGACGTCGCGCGACAGCTTCAGCGCCACGTCGCGCGGCACCACCGGCGAGGCTTGCAGGGTCTCGGCGATGGCCTTGCGGACCATTTCGGCGGCGTCGGCGGCCATGACGCGCAGGATGTCGGCGGCCAGCGCGCGGTCCTCGTCGGACAGCGGCGTGCGTTCCATGCTGTGGCAGAGTTTGCGGGCGGCCAGGGCGCGCTCGTCCGGAGTCGCCCCTTTCACCAGCGTACGGATGTCCTCATCCGTCAGCGCCGATCGCGTCGTCGCCATCCCCGTCTCTCAATCCCCGTCTCTCAATCCCCGTCCGAAGCAGCTTCGGAGTCCCGCGATTCGACATTTGCCCGGCCAAGCTTAACGAGAGGTTGCCGGCCGAATCTGTGGATTAAGGATTTCGCGTAACGGCGCGCCAACGGCTGCCGCCTACGGTTGTCCTTCACGTCTCGAAGGACCGCGCCTTGGCCTCGTCTCCGACCGCCGTTCCGGCCCACGACCTGACCCACGACGCCCAGGGCCTGCAGGCGCAATCCGCGCTACTTCCCTATGCTTTACTGGCATTTAGCGTCGGCCTGCCGATCTTCGTGTGGGTGGCCGGCCATGCCGCCAACGCCGGTTGGATGGGCGCCAACCTGGCCGCCTTCGCCGTCGGCTGGGGGGCCTTCTACGGGGCCGTGCACTGGTTGAAGACGCCCGCTGCGGCGGATGTACGCAGCCGCGGCCGCGTGCACATCCTCGCCGGCCTCGTCTGGGCGCTGGCGATCAGCGGCCTGGCGGTGTTCGCCCATTTCGCCGGCCCGGCCCGCGAGGCCCTGCTGTGGCTGACCCTCGGCGGCGCCTTGGTCTGCATCGTCTTCACCGCCACCTGGCTGCCCAGCCTGCTGATCGTCGCGCCCGTGGCGCTGGCCGGGCCGCTGGCCTTCTTCTTCCTCCAGCCCCAGGACTTGGCGCCGGCCCGCCTGGCGCTCTCCGCCGCTGCGCTGGCCCTGGCGCTCGCCCTGCTGGTCAACCGCATCCTGCGCACCCAGTTCACGCTCGCCGCCGAGCGCGAGGTGCTGATCGCCGAGCGCGCGGAACAGGCCGAGGCCGCGCGCCGCCTCGCCCGCTCCAAGTCCGACCTGGTGTCCACCCTGTCCGACGAGATCCGCAACGGCCTGACCGGCGTCGCCCACGTGCTGGGCTCGGCCGCCGGGCGCGGCCGCGCCGCGCCGTCGCGCCAGCAGGTCACGGCCGCCCTCGACGCCGTGAACGATCTGCTCTCCGTGCTGGAGACCACCGTCGACGCCGAGAACGCCGAGGCCGGCCGCCTCACCGTCGAGGCCCGCCCCATCGACCTGGCCGCGCTGGCCCGCGACCTCGTCCAGGCCCATCGCCCGGCCGCAGTCGCCAAGGGCCTGGAGCTCGCCGTCCACGTCGATGAGCGCCTCGCCGACGGCCAGGGCAGCGCGGTCGCCGACCCGGCCCGCGCGCGCCAGGTGCTGGCCGCCCTGATCGGCAACGCCGTGAAGTTCACGGTCCGCGGCCGGATCGAGGTCCGTCTGTCCGCCCACGGCGACCGCATCGCCGCCGCCGTCGCCGACACCGGCCCCGGCCTCACCGAAGCCGAGCTCGCGGCCGCCCTGCGCCCCTTCGAACGCGTCGCCCGCACCAGCGCCGGCGCTTCGGGCGCGGGCCTGGGCCTGCCGCTCGCCGGGCAGCTCGCCCGCCTCATGGGCGGCGACCTGCGGGCCGAGAGCGCACCGGGCTTGGGCAGTTGCTTCACACTGGAGCTGCCCTTCGACGACGCCGTCCGCTCCGCGCCCATGCGCGAGCCCGCGCCACCGGCGATCGAGGACCCCGGCCGCCGCCTGCGTATCCTGATGGTCGAGACCGACTCCCGGGCGGCGGCCATGCTGCGCGCCTGCCTGGAGCAGTTGGGCCACCAGGTGGTTCACGCCGCCGACGGGACCCGCGCCGTGGGCCTGGCCCGCATCTGTGACCTCGACCTCGTGATCGCCGACGGCGCCTCGACCATCGCCGCGCTCCGGGGCCTGACCGGCGCGGCGGCCGCCACGCCGGTCATCGCGCTCACTGCCGGCGACGCCGCCGAGTCCGAGGCGGCTCTGGCCGCGGGGGCCGACGCCCTGCTGCGCCGCCCTGTCGCCGTGCCGGCCGCCGCCCGCGCCATCGCCGAGGCGCTGTCGCCCCGCGCCCCGGCCAACGATCGCGCGCGGGTGGCGTAGGCGCCGTCCCGTCACCTCCGCTACGGTGCCCCGCAAAAAGGGAGCGCCGCGTGCTGCTGCAGGGTCTGAAGGTCGTCGATTTCTCCGCCTACATCGCCGGCCCCGGCGCCGCGGGCATCCTCAGCGACTGGGGTGCCTCGGTGATCAAGGTCGAGCGGCCGGGCGGCGACAACATGCGCCACGTCTTCGCCGACCTCGCCAACGACCTGGGCTCCAACCCGACCTTCGACCTCGACAACCGCGGCAAGCGCGGCGTGGTCCTCGACATCTCCAAGCCCGCCGGCCGCGACGCCCTGGCCAGGCTGGCGGCCGAGGCCGACGTCTTCCTCACCAACGTGCGGCCCGTCTCCCTGAAGAAGAACGGCCTCGACGACGAGACCCTGCGCAAGGTCAACCCGCGGCTGATCTACGCTGTGATCACCGGCTACGGCCTCGAAGGCCCCGAGGCCCACCTGCCCGGCTTCGACGTCACCGCCTTCTGGGCGCGCTCGGGCATCGGCTACATGACCGCCCCGAAGGGCGTCGAACCCTTCCTGCGCACCTCGGGCGTCGGCGACCACTCGACATCGCTGGCCACCGTCTCGGCGATCCTGGCCGCCCTCTACGAGCGCGAGCGGACGGGCGTCGGCCGCCTGGTCCAGACCTCGCTGCTGGCGTCCGGCGTCTACCTGATGGGCTCGGACATGGCGGTGCAGCTCAAGTTCGGCCGCGTCGCCTCGGTGCGCCCGCGCGCCAACCCCATCAATGCGCTCTCCAACTACTACCAGAGCTCGGAGGGCCGCTGGTTCGTGCACAACCCGCGTGGCTCGGGCGGCGGCTGGGAGAAGTTCTGCGAGGCCGCGGGCCGCCCCGAACTGGTCGCCGACGAGCGCTTCGCCACCGGCAAGGCGCGCCGCCAGAACGCCGCTGCCCTGTCGGCCGAGCTCGATGCCGGCTTCGCGGCCCTGCCGTTCGACGAGATCGCGCGGCGCCTCGACGCCGCCGACCTGGTCTGGGCGCCGCTGCAGACCCCCGGCGAGGTTGCCCAGGACGCCCAGGTGGCCGCCGCCGGCGCCTTCGTCGACGTGGACGACGGCCAGGGCGGAACCTACCGCTCCCCCGCCGCCCCCGCCCGCTTCCCAGGCGCCGACGCCAAGACCCTGCCCCGCGCGCCGAAACTGGGCGAACACACCCGCGAAGTCCTGACCGAGCTCGGCTACGGCGAAGGGGAGATCGAGGCGATGTTCGCGGACGGGGCAGCGGCTTAGGGCGCGCCTGGGCCCACCCAATCCCCGCTCGTCATGGCCGGGCTTGACCCGGCCATCCAACCGGCCTCTCCCCAGGTTGCTCGTCATCCCCCGGCTTGTCCGGGGGATCCATCCCTCGGTGGCGAGGCCGAGGAAGCGGGTCGCGCAGACGCGACCCGACGCAGGACCTCAATGCAAGCGGAAGCATGGGTCCCCCGGACAAGCCGGGGGATGACGAACTAAGATGTGAGGGTTCGTCGGCCAGACGCATTGGAATGGATGGCCGGGTCAGGCCCGGCCATGACGAGGAGCGTGGGCTTCGGCCCCCTCGCCTTCGTCAGCGGAACGAAAAACGCCGCCTAGCTGTCGCGGCTGTCCGACAGCATCCGCAGCATCTCGCTCGTGAACATCGAGCCCGTCAGGCGGCTGCCGATGCCGGCCTGGTCCGCCGGCTGCGAGCCCTTCAGGATCATCGCCACCAGGGCCTCCTGTTCGCGCTGGCGCGAGGCGCGCCGCGTGGAGGCGTACTGGATGAAGCCGCCGTCCTCGGGGTCGGCCACGGCCGCGGGGCGGTCCACGGCGACACCGGCCCCCCCGCCGGTGCGGGTCAGGTTGGCGTAGACCTCGCCGACGGTGGCGGCGCGGCCTTCCCGGTAGAAGATCGTCTTGTTGGCGCGCGCGGCGTCCGGGAACAGCGAGGCCGCCGTGGCGCCGGGCTGATTCTCCGCCGCCTGGATCAGCTTGGCCGAGCCGGCCGGGCCCAGGAAGTGCGCCACGTAGAGCTCGCCGGACGTCGGTTCGCGCCCCACCCGGCCCTTCAGGTAGGCGGCGTGGTCGGCGGCCAGCTCGCCGGCCATCAGCGAGGCGGCGTGCGGGTCCAGCTTCAGGTCCATGACCGCCCGGCGCGCCTCGCCGTCGGCGACGCGGAAGCGGCCGTCCGAGCCCTTGGTGATCAGGTCGGCGTAGCGGGCGTAGCCGTGCTTGCTTCCATGCTGCTTCAGCGTGGACAGCCACGTCTGGTCGACGAACTGGAAGAGACCGGCGGCCGAGGAGGTCGAGGCCCGGGCGCGCGGGTTGAAGCTGCTCTCGCGCCCGGCGGTCTTCATCAGGAATCCGAAGTCCACCCCCGTCGCCTGGGAGGCGCGTTGGATGGCGGCTTCGACAATGCCCCGGATACCTTCGATGGCCATGGGTCCTTGGTCGCCGATCATGGTTAACGCCCGGCTAACCCTGGTGACGCGGATGCGGGTCCAGACGCCGCGCGTCGCCACATTACTGCTGTAATTTCCTCGTGACTTACGATTGTAAACCACTTGGAGCCCACCATGGTCATCCGCCAGCCCACCGTCTTCGACTTCGCGGCGCCGAAACGGCGCATGTCGCGCCGGACCAGCCTCATCGTCGCGGTCTCGCTGGGGGTCCACGCCCTGGTCGCCGCCTACCTCGCCATGATGCAGTTCGCCCCGCCGACAGCGCCGGCCGTCGAGGACAAGCCGATCGTCGTGACGATCGACGACCTCCTCAAGCAACCACCGCCTCCGCCGCCGCCGAAGACGCCGTCCCCCCGGACGCCCACACCTCGCAATCCAGTCCTCACCGACACACCGATTCCCGTGCCCCCCACGCCCCTGACGCCGGTGATCGATCCGCCGCCGCCCTCGCCCGGGCCGGTCATCGCCGCGCCCCCGACCCCGCCGGCCCCGCCGGCGCCCGATCCGGTGATCCGCAACCCGACCTGGCTGAAGAAGCCGGGCGGCGACGAGATGGCCAGGTTCTACCCCGACCGCGCCGTCCACCTGGAGATCGAAGGCCGCGCCGTGATCTCCTGCGAGGTCACCGACGCCGGCGCCGTCAGCGCCTGCCGCGTGGTCTCCGAGACGCCCGACGACATGGGCTTCGGCGCCGCGGCCCTGAAGCTGGCGAAGTACTTCCGCATGAGCCCGCAGACCGTCGACGGCCGCGCGGTCAGCGGCGCCCAGGTCTCCATCCCCATCGCCTTCCGCCTGCCGAAGTGACGGCCGCCCCCCGCCCCGCCGCTCACCCGGCGGGGCGGGGCCGGAAACGAGACGTCACGGATCAAAAGCTCGCACCTGTTCGGCGCGTCGGCGATGCAGACGGAGGACCGCGCGAAGCAAGGCGGCAATGACACCGGCCGCCATCAGCAGTAACGGCAGCGGGACCATCAGGAGGAGCAGGACACCGAAGCCTGGCGCGTCTGAGTCCGTGAACGCCACCTGCCAAATGAGCGGCAACAAGGAAATCGCAAAGGCCGCGAGACCGGCGCGAAAGGGCCAGCCCCGGAACAGCAAGCCGACGAGCGCCGCGCCATAGAGCAAGGCAGTCAAGACCAAGACGGCGGCGGACTGTTCTCCAAGCGTCATCATATCTCCCGGCGCCTGTCGCCTTGATCTCTCGCCATCTCCCTCTGACGCCGCGACCGCTCAGCGCCTCCGCATCAACTGCTGACGGCCATAGGCATATCCGTCTGAGATCGCGCGCTGATCGCCAGGATCGTCGCCGTAAGGCGCTTTCAGACCGCCGGCGCGCTCCCGAATTTGACGGCCAGCAATCGCATCGCCGACCGCACCGGCGCGTTGTACGAAGCCTGCTCCTCTTAAAGCAAACTCTCTTGGCAGCCCCAGCGCAGCAGCCGTCGCACCATAGCTGAAATTGCCCTGGCGCTCGTAGCGATCCAACTCGGACTTGGGGTGCAAGTGCTTGTCATCCCATTCGCCGCCGGGGCGCACACGATTACCCCATGCTGCCGCAGCGGCGGGCCAGGCGCCGCTGCATCGACCGCGGCGCGCTGGGCGCGGGCGTTGGCGGCCTCAACCTCCTCCCGTCGTCGGTTCGCCTCGCGCCACTTCCGTTCGGCCTCGTCCCAGATCCCTTCCAGGCGGTCGAACACGGTGCGGGGCGGTGCGGGCATCGGGAGAGCTCCTGGGCATTTCGGGGGAAGCTCAAAGCTTCCCGCCACCGGTTCAGTTTGTCAAGAACAAACAGAGAACATCTGGCGCAGGTTCAGTAGCTCTTCGGCAGGCCCAGCACGCGTTCGGCGATGTAGTTCAGGATCATCTCGCGGCTGACGGGCGCGATGCGGGCGATCATCGCCTCGCGGAAGTAGCGCTCGACGTCGAATTCCTTGGCGTAGCCCATGCCGCCGTGCGCCAGCACCGCCGCCTCGCAGGCCCGGAACCCCGCCTCGCCGCCGAGGTACTTGGCCGCATTGGCCTCGGCGCCGCACTCGCGCCCGGCATCGAACATCGCCGCGGCCTTGAAGGCCATCAGGTTCGCCGCCTCCAGCTCGGCCCACGACTTCGCCAGCGGATGGGCCACGCCCTGGTTCTGGCCGATGGGCCGGCCGAACACGACGCGCTCCTTGGCGTAGCCCGCCGCCCGCTTCAGCGCCGCCCGGCCCAGTCCCACGGCCTCGGCGCCGATCAGCACCCGCTCGGGGTTCAGCCCTTCCAGCAGGTAGTAGAAGCCGCGGCCCTCCTCGCCGACCAGGTCCTCGGCCGGCACATGCAGGTCGTCGATGAAGACCGCATTCGATTCAACGGCTTTGCGGCCCATCTTCGGGATCGGCGTCGCCTCGATCCGGCTGCGGTCGAAGTCGGTGTAGAACAGGCTGAGCCCCTCGGTGGGCCGCCGCGCCTCCTCCTTGGGCGTGGTCCGCGCGATGATCAGCATCTTGGTCGCGCGCTGGGCGTTGGTGGTCCACATCTTCCGGCCGCGGATGACGTAGCCGTCGTTGGTCCGCGTCGCCCGCGTCGTCAGGCTCGTCGTGTCCAGCCCCGCGTCCGGCTCGGTCACCGCGAAACAGGTGCGGTCCTGGCCGGCGATGATCCGCGGGATCGCCTTCGCCCGCTGTTCGTCGCTGCCGAACTTCACCACCGGCATCAGGCCGAAGATGTTCAGGTGCGTGGCGCTGGCGCCCGAGAAGCCCGCCCCGCTCTCGGCCACGGCCTGCATGACGATCGCCGCCTCGGTCAGCCCCAGGCCCGCGCCGCCCAGCTCGGTCGGCATGGCCACGCCCAGCCAGCCCGCCTCGGCCATCGCCGCCACGAACGCCTCGGGGAATTCGCCCGTCTCGTCCGTCCTGCGCCAGTAGGCGGCGTCGAAGCCTTCGCAGAGCCGCACCACCGCGTCGCGGATCGCCTGTTGCTCGTCCGAGAACCAGAAGCCGTTCATGGTCAGAACCTCCCCGGATCCAGCCGTGCCGCCAGGGGGCCCGGGTCACGTCCCGTGACGCAAGCGGCGATCACCTGGGCGACCAGCGGCGCCAAGAGCCAGCCGTTGCGGCGCGAACCCACCGCGAGCATCACCCCCGGCGTCTCGCCCGGCCCCACCATCGGCAGGCCGTCGTCCGTCGCCGCGCGCACGCCCGCCGCCATCTGGACCGGCAAGCCCCGCAGGCCCGGGAACAGCCGCAGGCCCGTCGCCAGCAGCGGCAGGGCCTTGTCCTCCTCGATCGCCACGTCCGAGCGGCCGGGCTCCATGGTGGCGCCGAACGCCATGCCCGAGCCGGGCGCGGCATAGACCCCCTCGCCCCGCACCGTCGCCCCGCCGCACTCGGCCGCCACGCGCACGATGTGGCCCTTGATCGGCGACAGGCGCGAAAGCTCGGGCGCCGCCTCGACCAGGCTGTCCATGGCGCCCGTGGCCACCACCAGGACGTCGGCGTCGCGCCGGTCGCGCACCACCTTGCGCTGGAAGATCACTCCCGCCGCCGTCGCCGCGCGCGCCAGGCCGCCCATGGCCGTCGGCGCGTCCACCCGCCAGTCCTCGCGGCTCAGCAGCGCCGCGCCGAAGGCCTCTGACAAGCCCGGCGCCATCTCCCGCGCGGTCGCGCCGCCCACTTCGGCGGGATGGAGCTGCAGCGCCGCGAAGCCCGCCGCCACGGTCTCCAGCCACGCCGCGTCGCCCACCGCCAGCGCGCCCGACCGTTCCAGCGCGACGCCCGCCCGCTGCGCCAGCCCCGGCCACAGGTCGCGCGCCGCCATCAAGACGTCCAGGTGCGGCCGCGCCGCGTCGTCCAGCACGGCCTCGAAGCCCGGCGCGATCATCCCCGCGGCGATGCTGGAGGCGTTGGGCCCGCCAGGGTCGCACAGCGTCACCTGGCAGCCCGCGTCCGCCAGCGCCAGCGCCGTCGTCAGGCCCAGCACGCCGGCGCCGGCGACGGTGACTCGGGGCGATCCGCTCATGCCCCTAACGAGCCGCTGCGCTTCAGAAAAGCAAGGCCCCGGAACCGGCGCCGCAGGCGCGGGTTCTCTGCGCCGAACTGAACCCCATACGTGGAGAGCCCCATGCCCACCGCCCAGCAATCCGCCGGCCTCACCAAGGACGGCCGAGCCTCGGCTCGCCCCGACGACGCCGTCAGCGACCTGATGGCAGACCACCGCGCCGTCGAGGACCTGTTCAAGCAGTTCCGGAAGGCCAAGGGCGACGACGCGAAGAAGCAGCAGATCGCCCAGACCATCGTCGCCGAACTGCGCGTCCACATGGCGCTCGAGGAGGAGATCTTCTACCCGGAATCCCGCCCCTTCGTGGACGAGCAGGACACGGTCAACGAAGCCGAGGTCGAGCATGCCTCGGCCAAGGAGCTGATGAACCAGATCGAGGCCATGGCGCCGTCCGACGACTATTACGACGCCAAGGTGAAGGTGCTCTGCGAGATGATCGACCACCACGTCGAGGAGGAGGAGACCGAGTACTTCCCCGAGGTGCGCCGGTCCGAGATGGACCTGAGGGCGGTCGGGGAGAAGATGCGCGCGCGCAAGGCGGAGCTGAACAAGAAGAAGCCGAACTGACGCCGGCATGGCCGAAGCCCTCGATCCCGCCATCCCCGGCGACATCGAGCGCCTCGCCCAGGAGGTGCTGCAGGCCGCCTGCGACCGTGAGCTCATGCTGGCCACGGCGGAGAGCTGCACCGGCGGCCTGCTCGCCTCGCTGCTGACCGACATCCCCGGCAAGAGCCACGCCTTCGAGCGCGGCTTCGTCACCTACACCGGCGACGCCAAGCACGAGCTCCTGGGCGTGCCGCGCGCCGTGCTGGAGGCCGACGGCCCCGTCTCGGAAGCCTGCGCGCGGGCGATGGCCGAGGGCGCCCTCGTCCGTTCGCGCGCGGATCTCGCCGTCTCGATCACCGGCTTTTGCGAGGGACCCCAGGCCGGTCTCGTCCACCTCGCCTGCGCGATGCGGCGCGGCCCGGTCGCCCATCGCCTCGAACGCTTCGGCGACGTCGGCCGCGCCGAGGTGCGGCTTTCGGCGCTTCGCGTGGGGCTGCGCCTGTTCTCCCGGGCCCTGCGGGCGCCGGCGCGCGCCGCTTGATCCCCGGATTGCCCCCGAGCGCGGAGCCCCCTAGCCTCCCTGGGCCCGGGCTCGGCCGTGTTTCGCGCGCGACGCAATCGCGCAATGGACGCGCACGCCGAACTCTATAGAAGGGGCGGTATGTTATCGGGGGTAACCCGGTACGGTCTTCGGGGGAAACCAGTTGATACGCGACTTCCTGGTCTGGCTGGCCACCCAGGTCGGCAAGGGCCCCGGCGAGTACGACCCGTCGTGGAGCGAGGGCCTCGCCAGCACCCTGAACGTCTGGGGCCTGCTCGAGGGCACGCACGTCCTGTCGCTGATGCTGTTCGCCGGCACCATCTTCCTGGTGGACTTCCGGCTGCTGGGCTGGGGCTTCAAGAAGACCCCCGTCTCGGTGATCAGCGACCGCGTCCTGCCCCTCACCGTCTTCGGCTTCGTCCTGATGGTGACGACCGGCGTGTTACTTTTCTACGCCAAGCCATTGCTTTATTATCATAATCTCTGGTTCCGCCTGAAGCTGGTCTTCCTGGCGGTCGCCGCGATCAACATCTTCGTCTTCCACTTCCGGGTCCAGAACGACCGCGACGCCTGGGACACGGCCGAGAAGCCGCCCGCCAAGGCGCGTCTGTCCGCCACCGTCTCGATCCTCTCCTGGATCCTGGTCATCACCTTCGGCCGCTTCATCGCCTACGACTGGTTCGAGTGCGGCAAGCCGCTCCCGCACTGGGCTAACGTCGCCCAGGAATGCGCCGTCTCCGAACGGGGCGCGATCGACCTGACGGAGATGACGAAGTGATTGCGCCTCAGGATATCTTCCCCGCCATCGGCCCCTGGGTGAGCGCCCTCGACGAGACGTTTCCCGGCGCGCAGATCAAGCCGTACTTCGCCCAGTGGGAAGTGCTGCACATCCTGTCGCTGGCCCTGCTCGGCGGCGCCAGCATCCTGCTCAACCTGCGCCTGATCGGCTCGGGCCTCACCGACGAGAGCCCGTCCGAGGTGCGCCGCGGCGTGCTGCCCTGGCTCAACCTCGGCGTCATCGGCGTCGTGCTGACCGGTATCCTGATCGGCACGTCCAACCCCGAGCGGCTCTACACGTCCGAGGCCTTCACCGCGAAGATGCTGGGCCTGGCCGCCGGCCTGATCCTGACCTACGGCGTCGCCCTGCCCGCCGCCAAGCGCGACGGCCGGCTCGGCGCCGGATCCGGGATCGCCGCCGCGATCGGCCTCGGGATCTTCGGCCTCTGCATCGGCGTCTTCGCGGTCGCCAAGCTGGTGAACCCCGGCCTGTGGCACGTGATCATCGCCGCGGCGCTGATCGTGCTGTTCGTCACCCGCGGCCTCACCCGGATCGTCTACCTGGCCGGCCTGCTGGCGCTGGTCGCCACCCAGCTCGCCCTGCATCAGGTGATCTGGAAGCCCGACGACTACGCCCACCTCGACCCGGCCAACAAGGTGCTGATCCTGGTCTATCTCGCCTGGATCCTGGCCGCCGCCGCGCTGCAGATCGTCAGCTCGGGCCGCACCCAGAACGGCGGCGGCCCTGCCGTGAAGGCCCTGGCCTACGCGGCCATCCTGGTCTGGGTCGCGACGGCAGCGGCGGGCCGCTGGATCGCCTTCGCTTAAGGAGGCGAGCCGGCCGAGGCCATGCGGGCCCACGCCGCCGGCCGGCATGTCTTGGTCGGTTTGACGGCGGGCCGTGGCGCGTGGCTGACCGTATGGCGCGGCGGCGGCGGGGTCTGGGCTGGCCTGCGGCCAGCACGCTGATCAGCAACGACGGGGGCGTCGGTGGAATGGCGCCGGCCCACGAGCCGCGAACAAGTCGCGCGGCCGCGGCCGCTCACGTAACCGGACTCCTTGAACCACGACAATCGGTCGCGGACACCATTTGACTTCGGCCTGACTCCAACTTCTGGTGATGGCTTGAGCCAGCGGGGGCGGCATGGCGGAAGATCTGAGAGATGATCCAAGAGCCACGAAGGCTCAATTGGCCGGGGTCATGCTCGGCAATGCCCTCGAGTTCTACGATTTCCTGATCTTCTCCTTCTTCGCCGTCCAGATCGGACAGGCGTTCTTCCCCGCCGCCAGCCCTCAGACCAGCCTGCTCTCGGCGCTCGCCACGTTTGGCGCCGGTTTTCTCACGCGGCCCCTTGGCGCGATGGTGATCGGCGGGCTGGGCGATCGGCTCGGCCGCCGCCCGATGCTCCTCGTATCGTTCGCGCTCATCGGGCTTTCCACACTCGGCCTTGCGGTCGCGCCAGACTACGCGTCGATTGGCCTGGCCGCGCCCGTGATCGTCGTGCTCTGCCGCCTGGTGCAGGGGTTTGCGCTGGGCGGTGAAGTCGGCGCGAGCAGCGCCTTCCTGGCCGAGGTCGCCCCGCCGGGACGCCGGGGACGCTATGTGTCGCTGCAGTTCGTCGGACACGGGCTGGCGATGCTCGCGGCCGGGTCTGTCGGCGTCGGGCTGTCCAGCGTGATGGACGATGGGGCCCTGGCCACATGGGGGTGGCGGATCGCCGTAGGCCTGGGAGTCGCGGTCGTGCCGATCGGATTGATCCTGCGAGGAACGCTGCCGGAGACGATGCATCCCAAAGTATCCGCCGAGCCCGCGCCGCGCCTCGCGACCTATCGGGGGGTGGCGATCTTTGCGTTCCTGACGATGCTTTCGGGAACGATCGCCACCTATGTCCTCGGATATATGACGACGTACGCGAAGACGGTGCTGCTCCTGCCGTCCGGCGTCTCTTTCGGCGCCGCGGTCTCGGTCGGCGTGGCCTACACGCTCGGCTCCGTCGTCGCGGGCGCAGGGTCGGACAAGCTGGGGCGGCGACCGGTGATGATCTGGCCGATGGCCATCGCCACCGCGCTGATCCTTCCGGGGTTCTGGCTGTTGTCTCACCTGCCGGGGCCCACGACGCTCTATGGCGTGAGCTTCGTCCTACGGTTCCTCATCGCGATGGCCGCGGCGACGGCGTTCATCGCGCTGACCGAGGCCCTCCCGCTTCGCGTGCGCTCCGGTGCGATTGCGGTCATCTATGCCGTCGCGACCTCCGTGTTCGGAGGGTCGACCCAGTTCGTCGTGGCGTGGCTGACGGGCGTGACCGGCGATCCCCTGGCTCCCGCCTGGTACATGTTGGTCGCCGCCCTGCTGGGGCTCGTCGCGATGGTCCTCGTGCGCGAGACGGCCCCGATACACGCGGGCGACGACCGCGGAGCGCCGAAGTCGGGCTTCACGGCGATATCGGGAGCTTAGCTGTCGACAAACGGCGCTGGGGGCGAACGTGATGGGGGAGTTCGGAGGGCGCCATACGCGCCGCACGGCGTTGACCGCCTTCGGGCTGTCGCCGGCCTGGCCGGCGCTCGGGTCGGCGCCGCCAAGCTCTTCGCCGGCCGAATACGGCTTTGCACCCGGCCTCACCTATCTCAACACCGGCTCGCTGGGGCCCACACCGCGGAGCATCCGCGAGGTCATGGACAAGGCGTGGACCGACCTCGAGACCAATCCCGTGCGGATGGCCTATGGCGAAGGTGCCATGCTGGTTGCGACGGATCTCGCGCGTGGCCAGGTCGCCGACCTGCTGGGGTGTGCGGCCGACGAGCTCCTGCTGACGCGAAGCACAACCGACGCCATGAACATCCTGGCGGCCGGGGCCCGCCTATCCGATGGCGACCGCGTGCTCACGACCGACCAGGAGCACGAGGGTGGAACCTACTGCTGGACCAACCTCGCCCGCCGACGAGGCGTCGCCGTCGACGTCATCCCCATCAGCCCGGAAGACCATGACGTCGGAGCGATCGTCGCCCGCTTCGCTGCCGCCGTTCGGCCCACGACGCGGCTGATCAGCGTAAGCCACGTCATCTCCGCGACCGGGCACCGGATGCCAGTGGAGGAGATCGCCGCGCTGGCGCGGTCCAGGGGCGTGCTCTGCGTCGTGGACGGCGCGCAGGCCTGGGGCCAAATCCCGGTCGATGTGAAGGCGATCGGCTGCCATGCCTACGCCACCACGGGACACAAGTGGATGATGGGCCCGAAAGGTTGCGGGGTTCTCTTCTTGAGCCCTGAGGCCCACGAGATGTTCGAGCCGGTGCAGTTGGAGGACGGCCACAGGTTCGTGTCCAACGCGACGGGGGTCGGGTGTCTTCCGTTGGCCGTCGGTTTGGGTGCTGCGGCCGAGGCGATGCGCAAGCGCAGTATCGAGAGCGTGGCGACGCACAACATGGCGTTGCGCGACCAGGCCTATGAAGGCCTCGCGCGTCTGCCCGACTTGAAGGTCGTCAGCGTCTCGCCCGGACACCCGATGGGCACGGCCCTTGTCGCTGCGCGTCTGCCGGAGCGTCTGGACTCGAGCTTGTTCCGCCAGGCCATGTACGATCGGCACAAGGTCGTGTTGAAGATGGCCGAGAAGCGCTGGTTCAACGGCTTCCGGCTCTCGCCGCACCTGTTCAACACGGAGGCGGATATCGACCGGGCGCTCGCGGCCATTCGAATGGAGTTGAGCTGAAGGTCGCCGCCCCGAATGGCGGCTTCCCGCCAGGGCCCCAATGTCTCCAACTGGCGCCCAGCCGGACTCCCGCCCCCTACCCCACGCCCGGGCGCCTCTCCCCAGCCCCGGCGCCATTCCGGCCCGCCCCGCCCTCTTAGGCCGCGGGCGGATGGAGTTGGCCCCAGCCCTGGTGCCATTCGGGCTCGCCCGCGTACCGCTTCGCCAGGAAGTCCACGAACGCCCGCACCTTGGCCGCTAGGTGCCGCGCGTGCGGATAGACCGCGTGGACGTAGATCTCCTCAGGCTCGAAGTTGCAGAGGATCGGGATCAGGCGGCCGGCCCGCAGCTCCTCGGCCGCGGCGAACGCCGGCGTGCGCACGATGCCGAAGCCCTTCACCGCCGCCTCGACGCAAGCCTCGGCGCCGTTGAATTTCAGCCGCCCGTGCACCCGCACCTCCTGGGCGTCGCCCTTGCGGCCGAACCGCCAGACCGTGGCGTCGCGGGCGTTCGTGTCCAGGATCGCCTCGTGCTTGGCCACATCCTCCAGGGTCATCGGCGTGCCGGCGCCGGCGAGATAGTCCGGCGAGGCGCAGGTGATCATCCGCACCGCCGCCAGCCGCCGCGCCACTAATGACGAGTCGGTCAGGTGGCCGATGCGGACGGCCACGTCGAAGCCCTCCTCCACCAGGTTCACCATCCGGTCCGAGAAGGTGACGTCCAGCGACACGGCCAGGCAGCCCGTGGCGAACTCCAGGAGGGCCGGCGTCAGCTGGTTCTTGCCGAACGAGACCGGCGCCGAGATCTTCAGGTTGCCGGACGGCCCGCTCTGGTCGCGCACCGAGGTCTCCAGCGCGTCGAAGCTCTCCAGCAGGTCGCGCGCCCGCTCCAGGTAGGCTTGGCCCGTATCGGTCAGCGACACGTCGCGCGTGGTGCGGTTCAGGAGGCGCGCGCCCAGGCGGTTCTCCAGCCGCGCCACCAGCTTCGAGATCTGCGCGCCCGAGACGTCCAGCTTGCGCGCGCCCTGGGTGAAGCTGCGGGCTTCGGCCACCGCGGCGAAGGCGCGGATCTCGTCCAGGCGATCCATGGGATTGTTTCCTATTCGGTGAGACACTCATACGAAAGCACGAGATTATCAACAGCAGAGACATGGCCCATCTTCCCGTCATTCCGAGGCCACCGGCCGCCGGAACGAAACGAAAGAAGGGTTTCTACCGATGTCCCAATCCCTCGCCGCCGGCCGGTTCACCCCGCAAGCCATCACGGCGCTCCGTGTCATCACCGGCCTGCTCTTCGTCGAGCACGGACTGGTCAAGCTGGCCGGCTTCCCGGAGGGCGCCCAGCCCGGCCAACAGGCGCTGCTCAGCCTCTTCGGCGTCGGCGGCCTGATCGAGCTGGTCACCGGCCTGCTGGTCGTGATCGGCCTCTTCACCCGCCCCGCGGCCTTCATCGCCGCCGGCCAGATGGCCGTCGCCTACTTCATGTTCCACGCGCCTTCGGGCTTCTTCCCGGTGCTCAACAACGGTGAGCCGGCGATCCTCTTCGCCTTCATCTTCCTGCTGCTCAGCACCACCGGCGCCGGCGCCTACAGCCTGGACGGTCTCCGTCAGGGCAAGCGCCAGCTCGCCGCCGCCTGAACCGCCTTCAACCGACAATCTCCCCTCTCGCAAAGGAAACCGTCATGACCCAAGTCCGTAACGTCGCCGTCGTCGTCGGCTCGCTCCGCAAGGACAGCGTCAGCCGCAAGCTGGCCAAGGCCTTCGCCGCCCTGACCCCCAACCTGAAGTTCGACATCATCGAGATCGGCGACCTGCCGCACTTCGACCAGGACCTCGAGTCCGATCCGCCGGCGCAATGGGTGCGCTTCCGCGAGCAGATCGCCGCGCACGACGCGGTCCTCTTCGTGACGCCCGAGTTCAACCGCTCGGTCCCCGGCGCGCTCAAGAACGCCATCGACGTCGGCTCGCGCCCCTACGGCGCCAGCGTGTGGAACGGCAAGCCGGGCGCGGTCATCAGCGTCTCGCCGGGCGGCATCGGCGGCTTCGGCGCCAACCACCACCTGCGCCAGTCGCTGGCCTTCCTGAACGTGCCGCTGCTCAGCCAGGAAGCCTACATCGGCAACGCCTTCGCGCTGTTCGATGATCAGGGCGAGCTGATCAACGAAGGCACGGCCGAGTTCCTGAAGGCCTACGGCGCCCAGTTCGCCGCCTGGGTCGAGAAGCTCGTCGACGACGCCCCGGCCGCGAAGGCCGCCTAACCGCCCACCGAACTCCCCCCGGAGAGAGTCCCAGGTATCGAGCCATGACCCTGCCCACCGTCTTCCTCCCCCACGGCGCGGGCCCCTGCTTCTTCATGGAGTGGACACGGGGTCCGGCGGATGCCTGGGACCGCACCGCGGCCTATCTGCAAGGCTTGGTCGCCAGCCTCCCCGAGCGCCCGAAGGCCATCCTGGTGGTCTCGGGCCACTGGGAGGCTCCGGTCTTCACCGTCGGTTCGGGCAAGCAGCCGGCCCTCGATTTCGACTACTACGGCTTTCCCAAGCATACCTATGAGCTGACCTTCGGCGCGCCGGGCTCCCCCGGGATGGCCCGCCGGATCCGCAAGCTCCTCGAAGCCGCCGGCATCGCCTCGGCCGAGGACGCCGAGCACGGCTGGGACCACGGCGTCTTCGTGCCGCTGAAGCTGGTGACGCCGGACGCCGACATCCCCGTCGTCCAGCTCTCGCTGAAGGCCGACCTGGACCCCGAGGCCCACCTGGCCGCCGGCCGCGCCCTGGCCCCGCTGCGGGACGAAGGCGTGCTGATAGTCGGTTCGGGCATGAGCTGGCACAACATGCGCGGCTTCTCGCCCGCCTTCACCCAGCGCTCGGCCGAGTTCGACCGCTGGCTTGAGGGCGCCGTGACCGATCCGGCGAACCGCGAAGCCGCCCTCGCCCACTGGGACTCCGCGCCGCACGGCCGCGAGGCCCACCCGCGCGAGGAACATCTTCTGCCCCTGATGGTGGCCGCCGGCGCCGCCCCGGGCGAACCGGCCGTCGTCGCCTTCCGCGACACGGTCATGGACGTGGTGGTCTCGGCCGTGGAGTTCGGCCGGGCCGCTTAAGAGCCCTCCCAGCGAGAGGGACCGGAGATCCTCGTTCTCCCCCACGGCGCCCACACACCCGCCGTCAGAGGATCTCCGGATCTCGCTATCCCGCCCCCAGCGACCGGGCGCGCAGCTCGCGCCAGACGTCGGGCCGCAGCGGCGCTTCCCAGATGTTGTACTTGCCGTTGTTCCAGCCCTCGGGCTGGCGCGGCGCCTTGTCCGTCACCCGCTCGCTGCTGAAGTAGAGCGTGCGCGCGTCGGGCGACAGGCGCGCCTCGGCGTCCGAGCCCGGCGCGTTCAGCGCCTCGCCCAGGTGCACGGGCCGCCCCCAGCGCCCGTCCGCCGCGCGGAACGCGACGAACATGTCCAGGGCCTTGGCCGGCTTGAAGCCTGCGCCGAAGATCACGAAGGACTCGTCGGGCGCCACCGCGGGATCGACCGTCGTCACCGAGCCGTCGCTGAACGGCAGCGGCGCGGGCGCCTGGTAGCCGCCGGCGCCGTCGGCCGGCGCGCGGAACAGCTGGAAGCGGCCGGTCTCGGCGTTGGGCTTCATGAAATAGAGGCTGCCGTCCGCGGCGACGGCCGGCGCGAAGATCGAGGTCCCCGCGTTGATCAGGTCCGGCAGCCGCTTCGGCTCGCCCCAATGGTCGCCCACCCGGTCGACGCGCCAGAGCTGGCCGCCGCCGCCCGGTTGCGCCTGGCGGTTGTAAAAGCCGTCCAGCACCTTGCCGCCCGGTTCGGCCGGCCGGTTGGACACGAAGATCATGTAGCGCCCGCCCGGCGCGATGTAGGGCTCCATGTCCGAGTACCGCCCCGAGAACGGCGCGATCTCGGGCGCGGTCCAACCGCCATCGCGGCGGCGGTGCGAGACATAGATCGCCGGGTCGGGCAGGCCAGCGCCGACGCTGCGGCCGAAGAAGACCGTCCGCCCGTCCGGCGTGAAGGCCGGGGCGGAATCGTGCAGGACGCCCGAGATGACCCCCGGCTGCCAGACGTGCGGCGCCGGCAGGCCGGGATCGGCGGCCATCGCGGCGGTCGCGAACGCGAGGCCCGCCAGGGCTGGAATGAAGATGCGCACGAGGTCCCCCGCGATGTGGTCGCCGTGGGAATATTGGAACGCCGCCGGCGGCGCGCCAGCGCCCTTGCGACCAGCGGTCGGCGTCAGGCCGCGGCGGTCTCGCCCGACGCCTCGCCGTCCACCGCCGCCTGCAGCGCCTCGTACAGCCGTTGGGCCTCGATGGGCTTGGCCACGAAGGCGTCCATCCCTGACTGCAGGTATTCGCTGATCTGGTGCGGCATGGCGTTGGCCGTCAGCGCCACGATCGGCGTCCGCGCCCGGCCTTCCGACCGCTCGCGCGTGCGGATCAGCGCCGTCGCGGTCGGGCCGTCCATCACTGGCATCTGGACGTCCATCAGGATCACGTCCCAGGTCTCGCGCTCCCAGGCCTCCAGCGCCGCGCGGCCGTCGCCCACGATCTCGGGCTCGATGCCGATCTGGCCCAGCAGCGTCTTCAGGACCAGCTGGTTCATGGCGTTGTCTTCGGCCGCCAGCACCCGCACCGGGCGCGTGTCCGCGGCCTTGGCCGAGGCCCTGGCCTTCTTCGGCGCCTTCGCCTTCGGAACCGAGTCGCCCACCCGCTTCAGCGGCAGGCTGGCGGTGAAGGTCGAGCCCATGCCGGGCGCGCTTGTCGCGCTCACCGACCCGCCCATCGCTTCGGCCAGCTCGCGGCAGATCGCCAGGCCCAGCCCGGTGCCGCCGAACTTGCGCGTCGTCGAGGCGTCGGCCTGGGCGAACTTGCGGAACAGGCCGGCGAGCTGGAAGGCCGTCATGCCGATGCCGCTGTCGAACACCGTCAGCGACAGCGCCTCGTCCCGGCGGCCGATGCGCACCTTGACCCCGCCCCTCTCGGTGAACTTCAGCGCGTTGGAGACCAGGTTCCAGAGGATCTGGCGCACTCGCACCTGGTCGCCCTCGTAGACCCCGCGCGCCGCCTTATCGACGCTGAATTCGAAGTCGAGCCCCTTGGTCTCGGCGATGGCCTGGAAGGTGGCGTGGACGGTCTTGGCCACCTCGTCGATGTCGAACTGGGCCGTCTCCAGGTCCAGCTTGCCGGCCTCGATCTTCGACAGGTCCAGCACGTCGTTCAGGATGGTCAGCAGGCTCTCGCCCGACTGCTTGATGACCTCGATGCGCTCGCGCTGCGTGGCGGAGAGACCCTCGTCGGCGGCCATCGCCTGGGCCATGCCCAAGACCCCGTTCAGCGGCGTACGGATCTCGTGGCTCATGGTGGCCAGGAAGGCGCTCTTGGCGCGGTTGGCCGCCTCGGCCTCCTCCTTGGCTTGCACCAGGGCCCGCTCGGCCGCCTTCTGCTTGGTGATGTTGCGCAGCGCGCCCACCAGGCGGATCGGCTTGCCCTCGGAGTCCTCGACCAGCTTGGCCGTGCCGGCCGCCCAGACCTCCTCGCCGTCGTTGCGCACGACGCGGTATTCGGGCCGGTAGGGCGTGCCGTCCTGCTGGTGCCTGGCCCAGGCCTCCATCATCGCCGGCTTGTCGCGCGGGTCGATCGAGCCCCAGATGTCCTTGCGCAGCGCCTCGTAGGTCATCGGCTCGTCGAAGAACGTATCCTCGGCGCCCACCTTGATCAGCTCGCGCGTCGTGTAGTCCATCTCGTAGACGTGCAGCTCGGCCAGCTGCAGGGCCACCCGCAGCCGCTCCTCCGACCGCTCGGTGCGCTCGAGCGCCTCGACCATATGGCTGATGTCGTACGAGCTGACGATCAGGCCGCCCACCTCGCCGTCCGCGTCGAACCAGGGCGCCAGCTCCACCTTGGCCCAGCCGGGCGAGCCGTCCAGCTGCTCGAACGGCACGCGCTCCAGCGAGCGGCTGTGCCCGTCCATGCAGAAGAAGATGCCCTGCCGCCACGGCTCGAAGATGTCGGGCCGCAGCTCGAACAGCGTCCTGCCGATCACCTCCTGGCCTTCCAGCCCGCGGGCCTTGATCCACGGCGGGCTGGCGTACAGCACCCGCGCCTCGCGGTCGGTCAGCACCACCGAGACCGGCATGGCGTTGATGATGGCGCTGGTCGTGCGTTCGGCGCCGGCCTGCGCGCGGGCGGCGCTCACCCGGGCCCACTCGTCGGCCACGAAGTCGGCCAGGTCCTGCAGCCGCCGCGCCAGGCTGGCGTCGTGCTTGCGCGGCGAGAGCCCGATCACCGACAGGGCGCCCGGCGTCGAGCCGTCGGCCAGGCGGATCGGCGCGCCGGCGTAGAAGCGGATGTGCGGCGCGTTCTTCACGCCCGGCTCGTCGCGGAAGCGCGGGTCCTCGAAGGCGTCCTCGACCCAGACCACCTCGCCCAGCCGCATGACCTCGCGCACCGCGGTGGAGTCGGCGATCTTCTCGTTGTCGCGGCTGCGCCAGAAGCCGGTGTCCAGCTTCAGCGTGATCTTGCTGTCGACGTCGCCGAAGAGCGTGCGCGCCAGCCGGGTCGCGCGGTCGAACACCGCCCTGGATCCCTCCAGGTCGATCGGCGTCGTCACGGCATCTCGCCCCGGCTCGCGCCCCATTCACTCCCCCTGGGCCGCCTCTTGCACGGTCCCGCCTCGAATATCGGGGGTTTCCGTTAAGCGCCTATTTAAACGATGCTATTTCCGGCCGGCGGCCAAGTGATGCAGCACGATGCCACTGGTGGTTGCGACGTTCAGCGAGTCGAATCCGCCGGCCATGGCGATGCGCACCCGACGGGTCTTCTCCAGCACCGCGTCGGGCAGACCCGGTCCCTCCGCCCCGAACAACGCCGCCGACCGTGGTCCCACCGAGAGGGAACCCAGCTCCACCTCGCCGCGCGGCGACAGCGCCACGGTCTCGAAGCCGGCCGCCGCCAGCAGCGCCACGGGGTCAGCGGCCCGCGCGAACGGTATGGTCAGCGCCGCGCCGACGCTCACTCGGATCGACTTACGGTAGAGCGGATCGCAGCAGGTCGGGTCCAGCAGCACCGCGCCTGCGCCGAAGGCGGCGGCGTTGCGGAAGATCCCGCCCATGTTGTCGTGGTTGGCGATGCCCACCAGCCCCACCACCAGCGCCCGCTCCGGCAGGCCGGCCAGCAGCGCCGCGGCGTCCCGCTCGGGCCTGCGGCCCACCGCCAGGATGCCCCGGTGGATCGGAAAGCCCACGACCTCGTCCATCGCCGCCTGCGACGCCGCATAGACCGGCGTCCCGGCCGGCAGCCCGGCCAGCACCTCGGTCAGGCCCTCCAGCCGCTGCTCGGCCACCAGCACCGAGGCGATGGCGCCCGGCACGGCCGACACGGCCTTCTCCAGCACCACGCGCCCCTCGGCCACGAACAGCCCGTCGCGGCCGGCGAGGTCGCGCTCGCGCACCGCGCGGTACGGCTCCAGCCGCGGATCGCCCGCGTCGTCGATGCGGAAGACCTGCGGCAAGCCCGCTACCAGACCTTCACGCGCTCGGCAGGCGCCAGGTACAGCTTCTGCCCCGGCTTCACCTCGAAGGCCGGATACCAGGCGTCCAGGTTGCGCACCGTCAGCGCCCGCCACGGCCCCGGCGAGTGCACGTCGGTCACCACCACCCGCCGCAGCGCCGCCTCGCGATACTTGGCCCGGTAGTTCTGCGCCCAGCCCAGGAAGAACCGCTGGTCGGCCGTGAACCCGTCGATGACCGGCGGCGTCGCCCCCTTCAGCGAAAGGCGATAGGCGTCATAGGCCGTCGCCAGCCCCGCCACGTCCGCGATGTTCTCGCCCAGCACCTGCTCGCCGTTGATGTGCAGCCCCGGCAGCGGCTCATAGGCGCTGTACTGGTCGGCCAGCTTCTTGGTCTCGGCCTTGAAGCGGGCCATGTCCTGCGGCGTCCACCAGTTCTTCAGGTTGCCGTTCTCGTCGAACAGCGCCCCGGTGTCGTCGAAGCCGTGGCTCACTTCGTGGCCGATCACGCCCCCGATGGCCCCATAGTTCACCGCCGCGTCCGCGTTGGGGTCGAAGAACGTCGGCTCCAGGATGGCGGCCGGGAAGAAGATCGCGTTCTGGCTGGGCCCGAACAGCGCGTTCACCGTCTGCGGCGTCATCACCCACTCGGCGTGGTCCACCGGCTTGCCCAGCTTGGCGACGTTGCGCTGGTACTCGAACAGCACCCCGCGCCGCCAGTTGCCGTAAGCGTCGCCGCGCACGATCTGCAGCCCGGAATAGTCGCGCCACTTGTCGGGATAGCCCACATAGACGTGGAAGTTGGCCAGCTTCGCCTTCGCCCGCGCCTTGGTCTGCGGCGTCATCCAGTCCAGCGCGTCGACCCGGTGGCCGAACGCCTTCAGCACGTTGTCGGCCATCTCCTGGGCCTGGGCCTTCGCCTCGGGCGGGAAGTGCCGCTCGGCATAGAGCTTGCCGATGGCCTCGCCCAGCGCGTTCGAGGTGAAGTCCACGCCCCGCTTCCAGCGGTCGCGCAGCTGCGGCGTCCCCGACATCGCCTTGCCGTTGAAGGCGAAGTGCTCGTCCACGAACGCCTTCGACAGGTACGGCGCGCCGCGCTCGATGGTGTGGAACGCCAGGTAGTCCTTCCAGGCCTGCAGCGGCTGGCTGCCGACCAGGGCCGCCTCGCGCGTGATCGCCCCCGCCTGCCAGGCGCCGAAGCGCGGCGTCTCCTGCAGGCCCGCCGCCGTCAGGAAGGCCGTCCAGTCGATCCCGGGCGCCTTCTTCGCCAGCTCGGCCCGCGTCCAGACGGTGTTCGACTTGGCCACGTCGGCGCTCTCGTCCACCGAGACGTGCGCCTTGGCGATCGCCATCTCCAGCGCCATGACGCGCTTGGCCCGCGCCTCGGGCTCGCTCACGCCGGCGAGCTTGAACATGGCCGCCACGTGGGCCTCGAACTTGGCCCGCAGCTCCACATAGCGCGGGCTGTCGCCGAGGTAGTATTCACGGTCGGGCATCGAGAGCCCGCCCTGCATCAGGTAGGCGCGGTACTCGGACGTGTCGTCCAGATCCTCGGCCACCCACAGGCCGAACGGCCGCTCGGTGTAGAAGTTGGTGGCGTTCAGCGCGTCGGTGTCGGCCCGGACCGAGCCCCCCAGCGCGCGAGAGAGGTCGCTGCGGGTCTTGATCGCCGCGATGGCGTCCAGCTCGGGCTTCAGCGGCGCGGCGCCCAGCTCTTCCAGCCGCGTCTCGTCCATGAAGCTCGCGAAGAAGTCGCCGATCTTGCGCGCCTCCGAGCCTTCCGGCGCCTGCGCCTTGGCGGAGTCCTCGATGATCGCCCGCGTGCGCTTGGCGGCGATCTCCTGGATCACCCCGAAGCTGGTCATGTTCGAGCGGTCGGCCGGGATCTCGGTGCGGTCCGCCCACTTGCCGACGCCGTAGCGGAAGAAGTCGTCCCCGGCCGCCACGGACGTGTCCATGCCCGAGACGTCGAACCCGAACGTGCCCACCTGGGCCTTGGGCGCGGGCGGCGCGGGCGGAGGCGCAGGCGGCGGGGCTTCCGCCACGGGCGGCGGCGCGGGCGGCGGGGTGGTGGTCGCGCAGGCGGACAGAAGGGCCGCGGACGACGCGGCGGCGAGCCAGGACAGGCGGATGGTCATCTCGGAAAAACGCTCCCTAGCGCAAGGCTCTGCGGCCGGCGCGACGTGTCGGCCTTCCTTACACCGGACGTAACGCACCGCGCTGGTTACAGGTTTGTCATTCGCCGCGACCGGTGACGGACGTCGGCATGCGCTCGGCTATCCGGCGTCGTGCGCGCCGCAGGCGCCGTCTTCTCTCGACCACGAACCCCACGAACTCGCGGCCGCAAGGCTCCGGACCAACTCGCTCCGTTCGTGGGGTTCGCGTGGTTCGTGGTTCAATATCGGCGCTGGCGCGCCCCAGCGGCTGAGAGGTTCGCGTACGCCCACCGCCCTAGCGATCCTCCGCGCTCTCCCGCACCCGCACGATCAGCGACTGGCTGGCGGTGGCCATCAGCTCGCCGTCCTGGGCGTAGAGGTGCATCGCGCCGTGGCCGAACCCGCCGTAGACCCCGTTGATCCGGATGTCGCACAGCACCCAGTCGGTGGGGACGATCCGGCGGATGCGCAGGGTGTTGTCCAGGCTGTTGCCGCCGGCGTTCTTGCCCAGGGCGTTGCCGATGCCCTGCGGCACGAAGTCGGCCATCACCGCCAGCATGCTGGCGTCGATCGCGAACGCCTCGCGCGGCCGCGCCCACAGCAGCGTGCGGCCGTCCGGCTCGGGATTGCCGATCCGCTCCACGCCCGAGCGCCCCTTGGCGATCCGCACCTCCATCCGGCTGTGCAGCCCGTCCGTCGCCGCCCGCCAGTGGTTGCTGGGCTCGCATTCCTCGGGCGGCGGCACGCTCGGCATCTCCGACCACTGGCCCGAGATCTCGCTCGGCCGGCTGCCCAGGGCGGCGCTGACCGAGATGATTTCCTTGTCGTCCACGTGGCCCTTGGTGTTGGCCTGGGTGTTGTACTTGCCCTCCACGGGTGTCCAGACGTCGATATCGACCACGCTGCCCGGCCGCGCGAAGCCCAGGTACTGCGCGGTCGCCCAGATCAGCGGCCGACCGGTCGTCCGCTCCAGCGCCGCCACCGCCGAGGCCATCCCCACCCCACCGAACATGAACAGATTGCCCGGCGGCCCCACGCAGATCGACGGGTCCACCGGCAGGTACCAGCGGTGCGGATTGTGCGTCGGTCGAAGGTCGAAGAAGAGCTTGTCCATCCCCTCCCTGAAAGCGCGTCGCCCGTCCTCGCGCAAGCCTCGGCGCACATGACGTGTCCTGCGGCCACATACACGCCCTGCGCGAACCCGTTCAGGCGTGTTCAACCACGTCGGTTAAGGCTGAAGTGACGGGCTGCGTTTACTGTGTATTCCACGATGTTCGGACGAACCCTCCCCCTGGCGCCGCCCACCGGCCTGCCGCGCGCGATGTACGCGCCGGTCGGCGCCGTCATCGGCGGCCTGATGCTGGCCTTCTCGCTCAGCCCGTTCGGCGAGCCCTTCCTGGCCCGCCTGCTGGTCTTCTACGCCGGCACCACGGCGGCCTACACCCTGATGCCCTACGTCCGCCGCGGCGACATCCCGCTGGTGGCCGCCTGGGTCGTGCTGCTCAGCGAACTGGCCCCCTGCATCGCGGGCCACCTGATCTCGCCGCTGAAGGTCACCGCCGACGCCCTCGGCGTCCTCCTGGCCACCGCCCCCATCTACGTCGCCCGCCTCCGCCAGGTCCAACAAGGCGACACCCGCCCCGGCGGCCGCCGGGCGACGGAGAGCCGGGGGTAGGTCCCGCCTCCAGCCCACAACGAGCTCGTCATCCCCGGTCTTGACCCGGGGATCCATTCCAGGGCGTCGGCCCGTGTCGCACGCCCTCCGGCGAGCCGGGCCATGACGAGCGGCGGGCGGTGCGGACAGAAAAATCACGAACAACTTTGACTCCCCGCGGAACCGCATGTTCTCCTTACGTTCATGTCGGAGCCCGCGCTCATAACCGACGCCCGCATCGAGGAGATGCTGGGCCTCGCCGCCGAGATGGACCTGGAGTACGCCCAGCACGTCCACGCGCTCGGGCTTGCGTCCAGCGAGCCGGCC